>PVBE011398031.1_pt1 | contig 99726 bp, 87 predicted proteins | sample 1631181 | NCBI WGS metagenome assembly PVBE01 (sample SAMN08397723, study PRJNA350692) | Marine metagenome, whole genome shotgun sequencing project. | isolation source: water | place: Pacific Ocean | collected 2012-04
CCCCGGGGGGGGGGGGGGGGGGGGATTGTCCGGAAATTCTGATTTGGTCGATCTCGAGTTCCTCATACTCAGACAACAACCGCTGGTTCTACCACTCGCAGGCGAGAATGATCGCCCCTATCGAGACGGCCTGGCTTGGGCGGATGGTTGCGACCGAGCTCTACCGCTACGAGTTTTCCGGCAGTGACTTAGAGGCTCCCCAGGATGCCGGTATACATGTTAGTCGGTCCGGCCTCATCCTCCCTCCGGTCGAACGTGGAACTTCGGATCTCCTATCGCCGCTGCCTCTCCAAGATGCGAGGAAGAGCAGCCTTCACACGTCGGGCATTCGGCTGCGTTACGCAGAAGAGTGAGACGACCAGTAGCTCTGGACGGGCGCCTTGCGGCTCCGCCTAGGTGTTGAGTGCGGCCAGTCGGGGCCCTGACGTGTAGGGTCCAAAAACTTCCTGGTCTTCGCCAAGGAAGGTATCGCCATCGGAAGTTCGCCACTCGGTCATGCTCAGCCAGGCGAAAGTCGTTGAGAACGCATAGTTAGCCAGGCGGTTGCGGCAAGAACCTCGGAGGCTGAGCGAACGACCAAGTTCATCCTCCATGTTCACTTCCAATTCGACTGTATGACCGTCTCGGCGCTCGAGAACACGGCGCTCGCCGCTCGCGATAGGAGCCTTTTCGCCGTTGCGCACGAGGTACCCACCGGGTCTCGCATGCCCTGTGTTCCCCATCATCATGGAGAGGAGCAGAAACTGGTCGTCCCCGGAGCGACTCCCATAGGTGTAGGCGCCACCCGTGATTCCATTTGGCGGCGGATTGCCGGTGCGTATGTCGGTCCGTATGCCCCAGCTCTTGTCCCGTGTTCCCAGCGTGTCGATGTCGTACCGCTGACCATCGATCGTGACGATGCCCGTGACTCTGCAAGGCTGATCTATGTGGCCGGCGTTGACGCTCTTACTCTCTAGGTGAACAGCACGGAGTCCATCGAACTCCAGTTCCGCCTGAACTTGTTCACCGTCGCGGTAACGCACCACCCACTTCTTCAGCGGTTCAACGCAATCGTATTCGAGATCGCCGAGGCGAAGTGAAGTTACGTCCATTTCCGGGTAAGGAAGATGCCAGTAGGCCTTTCCGTACCTGACAAGCCAAGGCTCATGGGCGCTCGAATCCCAGAAGTAGACGGCCAGCTGGGCGATGTCCTGATTCTTGCGGAAGAACGGATAGATCGTGGTCGAGAGATTCGGCCCTGGCTGGTCGAATGAGAACCAGTGAGTTTCGCTCCAGAAAAGGTCAGCATTAGATGGTTTGTGGAGGGAGTCATCTTTTGGGGTGAGTTCCACTTCAGTCTCCTTCAGCCGATGCGCGCGCGGGAACCTGCCGGTGACAGGGCAATGCCCGCGTCCGATTCTTTCAGCGTAGTGGATTTACCCGAATCATATTTAGGCCGGGTTGCCTGTCCAATGGGCGGCGTCGGGGGACTAGAGCGGGATGTTGCCGTGTTTCTTGGGCGGGTTCCGGTCTGCCTTGTTCTGAAGCATCTCCAGGGCAGTTATCACTTTCGCCCGGGTGTGCCGGGGGTCGATGACATCGTCGATGAAACCGCGCCCGGCCGGGATGTACGGGTTTGCGAACCTTTCCGAATATTCGGCAATCAGTTCTTTGCGTCGCTCGGCGGGGTCTTCGGCCTTCGCAAGTTCGTCACGGTAGACGATGTTGACCGCTCCGTCGGGCCCCATCACAGCGACTTCGGCAGTAGGCCAAGCGAAGTTCATGTCGCCTCGGAGATGGCGGCTAGACATAACGAGGTAGGCTCCGCCGTATGCTTTGCGCAGCACGACTGCGATCTTCGGCACTGTTGCTTCACTGTATGCGAAGAGGAGCTTGGCGCCGTGGGTGATAATGGCGCCGTACTCCTGGGTAAGTCCCGGCAGGTAACCGGGAACGTCGACGAGAGTTACCAGCGGGATATTGAAGCAGTCACAGAAGCGCACCCAGCGTGCTGCTTTCCGGCTTGCGTTGATGTCCAGGGACCCCGCGAGAGACATGGGCTGATTGGCAATGAAGCCGACAGTGCGCCCTCCCATGCGGCCGAAGCCGATGACTATGTTCGGAGCAAACAGCTCGTGAACTTCCATGAAGTCTCCGTCATCGACGACTCGGGAGATCACGTCGCGGACGTCGTAGGGACGATTCGGCTCGGCTGGGACAAGCGTTAGAAGATCTTCGTCAGCGCGGGCGGGATCATCGCTCGTCGGAACGGAAGGAGGGTCCTCAGCATTGTTGAGCGGAAGGAAACTGAGAAGGCGCCGGACCTCAGCGAGAGTCTCCTGTTCCCCGGCGATGGCGAAGTGGGAGACACCGGACTTGGAGGCGTGAGCGTCGGCGCCGCCAAGGTCCTCGTGAGTAACCTCTTCGCCTGTCACTGCGCGGATGACGTCGGGGCCGGTGATGTACATCTGGCCGGTCCCCTCGGTCATGAAGATGAAGTCGGTGATCGCCGGGCTGTAGACCGCTCCGCCGGCGCAGGGGCCCATGATCACGCTGATCTGGGGGACGACTCCGCTGGCGAGCGTGTTCATGGCGAAGATCTCGCCAAATCCTCGGAGGCTTTCAGGTCCGTCCTGGATCCTGGCCCCTCCGGAGTCCTGGATGCCGACGACCGGGGCACCAGTCATCATGGCCAGATCCATCACCTTGAGGATCTTTTCGGCGACGGCCTCAGAGAGCGAGCCGCCGAGGAGCGTGAAGTCATATGCGAAAAGGTAGATCGGTCGGTCTTCGACTTTGCCCCAGCCGGTGACGACCGCCTCGCCTGGAGTGGTTGCGGCAGCCTCGGTGCGTGGCCGCACCAGGGTGTCGAGCTCTTCGAAAGAGCCAGGATCAACGAGGATCTCGATCCTCTCCCTGGCGGTTAACTTGCCACGCGAGTGCTGCGACTCGATACGCTTCTGGCCGCCGCCCAGTGAAGCCCTGGCTTTGCGCTCGAGGAGGTCGTCTAGTTTTTCCTGGACTGTCTGCTGTTCGGCCATGGTTTCTCGTCCTGGTCAGAGGTCGAACGAAAAGAACCCGGTCGGGTGGCCGGGCGGATGAGCGTTCGGTGGACAGCAATGTAGCACCGGGCCCGGTTCCGGGCGACGGCTCGCCGGTTCGAACTCAAGCATGACCGGGGCCCGGAGATCGTCTTCCCCTGGCTCCTGCCGCTTATTCACGATGAGTTCCTGGCGGTATGCCATCTTGGCTTCAGGAGTGCCCCCGCCCCGTTCAGGTAAACCGTATCGTTGAATGCCTTCTCGACCTCGTCGTGGAATTCGCCGAGCGTTCGGTCATTGTGGAAGACACAGTCGGAGAGCGGTGCGCTCTCACGCCAGTCCCGGGCCGAGGCTAGGCGTTGCTCCGCCTCCTCCCGGGAAAGCTCGCGACTCACCATCATCCGGACGACCGCGGTCTCGTCCTCGCAGACTACGAGCCACGCCGCATCACAATGGGTCATGTAGTCGTTTTGGAGAAGATTGACTGCCTCGAATATGCCGATCTCATCAGCGAGGCTCGCCTGCCACTCTTTGAGCAATCGCATGAAGTGCGCGGAGATGTCACCGATGGCAGTCCGCAGAGCCTCCATTCGCTCTGGATTGCCGAAAACGAGGGCCCCGAGTTTTCGCCTGTCGATGATTCCATCCGTACCCACGATTTCTATACCGAACTCCGCTGTCACCCGGTCAAAGCCGGGAGTCCCGGGCGCATAGAGATGATGGATCTCGCGGTCAGCGTCCACGTGGACGGCGCCATGCTCCTCGACTAGCTGCTTGCAAAGCGAGCTCTTGCCCGCAGCTATCGAACCTGTAATGCCGATGATGAGAGACACGGGCTAATGCTAACCGGGGGGGGGGCGGAAGCGCTTTTCACGCCGGGCTTGGCCCGTAACTCCAGGAGCGCTCATTGTGTTCCGCCATGGGTGGTTCTGAATTCTTGGTCGACCTTCACGTCCACACCCTCGTGAAGTCTCAGGACAGCAGCTTGGATCCGGCGGCGCTCATCCGGCGCGCTGAATCCGAGGGACTCAGCGCCATCTGCATCACTGACCACAACGCGTGTTGGTCCGATGAGGAGACCGCAGAATTACAGAAGGCCTCTTCGCTGCCCTTGTTGCGAGGGATGGAAGTTGGAACGAGTGTTGGCCATGTGCTCGCCTTCGGAATCCCCGAGTTCCGCAGAGAGATGTGGGAGCTTGATGAGCTTCGGCGCGCGGCCGATCGCGAAGGTGGGGCCCTCGTCCTTGCTCACCCTCTCAGGCCACCGGCCTTCGGTCGCTCGTGGGATGAGCTACCGGGGTTGTTCGAGGGGATCGAAATGATCAACTCCGACGAATCTATGCTTGTTGTCGATCAGGTACGTGAGTTGGGCGAGCGTTACAGTCTTGCCCTGACAGGCGGGAGCGATGCACACAGCGTTGCGGCCGTCGGACGGGCGGCTACAGTGTTCGAACGGCCGGTGACCAACGATGAAGAACTCATCAAGGCTCTCAAAGAGGGCAGCATCCGGCCGGTCTCGAGGGCATAGTCCCCGACAGATGAACGAGGCATACAACCCAGAGCAACCGGGTGACAGCGGCGGTCTTGAGGACGGCGGCAGAGGCTGTCGACCGGCTCTAGCTCCTCTTGAACAGCCTTCCAATCCAGCGGACCGGGTCGTAGTAACGGTCAGCCACTCTTTCTTTGAGTGGGATGATCGCGTTGTCGGTGATGTGGATGTCCTCAGGGCAGACTTCAGTGCAGCACTTGGTGATGTTGCAGTAGCCGACGCCCGCAAGGTTCTTGCTCAGCGGGACCCTGTCCTCAGTGTCGAGCGGGTGCATGTCCAGCTCGGCGAGCCGAACGAACCAGCGGGGACCGAAGAAGTCTTCCTTGTTCTCTTCATGGTCGCGAATGACGTGACAAACGTTCGAACAGAGGAAGCATTCGATGCACTTGCGGAATTCCTGGCTGCGGTTCACGTCCTCCTGGTGCATCCGGTAGGTGCCGTCCAGTTCGGGCTCTCCACGTTTGTGGGCGGGGATCCTCTTTGCGGTCTCGAAATTGAAGGAAACGTCGGTTACCAAGTCTCGGACCAGCGGCCACGTCTTCATTGGGGCAATCGTGACTGTCGACCCTTGCTCGAACAGATTCATTCGGGTCATGCACATGAGCCTAGGCTTCCCGTTCACCTCGGCGCTACAGGAGCCACACTTGCCAGCCTTGCAGTTCCAACGGACTGCGAGATCAGGTGCCTGTGTCGCCTGGATCGTGTGCACGACGTCGAGGACTACCTGACCTTCATCGACATCGATTTCATAATCCACGTATTGGCCGTCTTCTGTGGTGCCGCGGAAAACCCTCATCGTGTGCTTTGGCATCAGTTCGTCTCCTCGAACAGCGCCTGCAGGTCCGCCGGCATCTTCGGGAGTGCCTCGGTAGAAATCTGCATGCCTCCGGAGGAGTCCTGACGGACGACCACGTTGACCTTGCCCCACTCTGCGTCTGGTCCAGGGAAGTCCTCCCGGGTGTGGCCGCCGCGACTCTCCTTCCGGGTGGCAGCTGCCCGGACGACGGCCTCGGAGACTGTCAGCATCGAACGGAGGTCCATCGAGAGGTGCCAGCCGGGGTTGTACTGGACGTGCCCTTCGACAGAGGTGTTCTGAGCTCGCTCCTGGAGCTCACGGACTTTGACCAACGCCTCGTCGAGTTCGTCCTGTGTTCGGATGATTCCGACGAGATTGTGCATCGAATCCTGGAGTTCGCGTTGGAGCGTGTAGGGGTTCTCGCCCTCTTCGCGATCGAAGTGGCTCAGCATGTCGCGGCTCGTAGCGTCGATGGCTTCATTATCGACGCCGGGGTCCCCAGAGAGACGGGAGGCGTAATCGGCAGCTCCCGCCCCTGCCCTTCTACCGAACACAAGAAGGTCTGACAGCGAGTTGCCGCCGAGGCGGTTGGAACCGTGCATACCACCGGCGACCTCACCTGCTGCGAACAGGCCAGGCACCGTGGAAGCGGCAGTGTTGGCATCGACCCTGATCCCGCCCATCATGTAGTGCATGGTTGGGCCGACCTCCATTGGAACGGCTGTGATGTCGACGTCTGCCAGCTGCTTGAACTGGTGATACATGCTCGGCAGCCGCCGTTTGATGTATTCGGGGGTTCGCCTCGTGGCGATATCTAGGAACACTCCGCCGTGAGGGCTGCCCCTGCCGGCTTTCACCTCGGAGTTGATTGCCCGGGCAACCTCGTCACGCGGCAGCAGGTCGGGCGTGCGCCGATTGTTGTTCTTGTCGTCGTACCAGCGGTCCGCCTCGGCCTCCGTGTCCGCCGTTTCGGCTGCGAAGAACTCTGGGATGTAGTTGAACATGAAGCGCTCGTTGTTCGAGTTCCTGAGGGTGCCGCCGTCACCGCGCACGCCCTCCGTAACAAGGATTCCTCGCACACTCCCCGGCCAGACCATTCCCGTCGGGTGGAACTGGATGCACTCCATGTCAATGAGGTCGGCTCCGGCCCAGTAGGCGAGCGAATGGCCATCACCCGTGTATTCCCAGGAGTTTGAGGTGATCTTAAAGGCTTTTCCGATTCCTCCCGTTGCCAGGACAACCGCCTTGGCCCCGAAAACGACGACCTGGCCGCTCTCGCGCTTGTAGCCGACGGCTCCAGAAATTCGGTCGCCGTCTTTAAGGAGGTCCTGGATCGTGTACTCCATGAAGACGTCGATCCCGCGGTGGACGGCGTTTTGCTGGAGCGTCCTGATCATCTCGAGACCGGTGCGGTCCCCAACATGGGCCAGGCGCGCGTAGCGATGGCCGCCGAAGTCTCGCTGAAGGATGCGCCCATCCGGGGTGCGGTCGAAGAGTGCCCCCCATTCCTCCAGTTCGAGTACGCGATCAGGTGCCTCTTGGGCGTGGAGCTGCGCCATGCGCCAGTTGTTCAGCATCTTTCCACCGCGCATCGTGTCGCGGAAGTGAACCTGCCAGTTGTCCTCCGGCCAAACATTCGCGAGCGAGGCAGCAATGCCACCTTCTGCCATGACTGTGTGGGCCTTGCCGAGAAGCGATTTGCAGACGAGCGCGGTCTTCGCGCCCGCGGTTGAGGCCTCGATGGCGGCCCGGAGCCCCGCCCCACCGGCACCGATGATGATGACGTCGTATTTGTGTTGTTCAAACTCCGCCATTTAGAACCCACTCCAGGTGTTCGGGTCGGTGATGATGTCGTTCGCGACCAGGCGGATGTAGAGGTCAGTGCCGACGATAATGAAGAGACTCGACCAGGCCCAGAACCTGTGTGACGTGTTCCAGACCGTAACGTAGTCCCATAGTCGCCTCCTGGTCTGGCGCCACTTCGAGCAGCTGAAGCAATTGAGCCCCCCGCCGACAATGTGCCTGACCGAGTGGCACGAGAACGTGTACATCATGAGGAAGAAGGCGTTGACGCAGAGCAGGATGGATCCGAGGCCTATGCCCCAACCGGTTTCCAGCGTTCCACCCTCTGCGTGCGAGTTGTAGAAGCCGTGAATCGCCCCGTACCAGAGAATGGGCACGAAGATCAGCGCAACGTACATTGCGAAACGGTGGAGGTTGTTGACCCAGAACGGAATGACAGACTCGCCCTTGTAGCTCTTACCGATGTCGCCAACCGCGCAGGCCGGTGGCGACATGAAGAACGAACGGTAATAGGAGCGCCTGTAGTAATAGCAGCTAGCTCTGAAAGGCACCGGCCCGAGCAGCACGATCAGCGCTGGTGAGATGAAAATATTGTCCTTTGCTTCGAAGAGTTTGGGCTCGAAGACCGGCGAGATATAAGCACCGACTTCGAACTCCCACTGGTCGATAAAGATGCTGAGAGTTAGCCAGCCGAAGAGAACGGCCAGCCCGAGTGCAGTCAGCGCGGGCTCGACCCACCAGGCGTCAGTCCTCAAATTTGTACGAAAGCCTCGCCGGTGGGGCGCGGCGATACTTTGAGCCATATTAGCGATCTCCCGAGTGCGCCCGGATACGGTGTCGGGCGGGACTCTGCCGGATCCTACGCCCGAGGCTAATTGGCTTCAAACAGAATCTCGCGATAGTTCTTATAGCCGCTGAGACGCTGCCCATCGGAGGATGCCAATTACCGTTTTCGCATCGCGGATGCGCCCGTCATCGATGGCGCCCAAGGCGTCTTCGAGATTGAGTCGATGGACGACGATGTCTTCATCGTCGTCCGCGGCCAACTTCGAAGGAGTCAATTGGCGACAGAAGTAGAGATGGATGTACTCGTCCGTATATCCGGGGGCGACGAAGAACCCGCCCCTGGCCTCGATGATTCCCGGCCGGAAGCCAATCTCCTCCTGCAGCTCGCGAACGATTGCCGTGGCGGGATCTTCTTCTGGCTCGATCGTACCCGCAGGCAGTTCGAGCAAACGCCCCCGCGCTGCGTGCCGGTATTGGGTCACGAAGTGGATCAGGCCCTCGGCGTCGACCGCCACTGCGCAGACGGCGCCGGGGTGGAGGATGGTCTCCCGCTTCGACTCGTGTCCGTTTGGCATGCGCATGACATCGAGGCGAACGTTGAAGAAGTGCCCGTTGTACGTCTCGGCACTGGAGAGAACAGTTGGGTCGGGTGGTTCCACGGTCACAAGTGTAGCCGCGGGCTTGTGATGGCTACACTGCCTGTGTGGACCAACACGCGTTAGACGTACTCGAATTCGGACAGGTGCTCGGACGCATCGCCAACGAAGCTGCCTTCGGCGTGGGACGGGAGCGTGTGCTCGAGATTCGGCCGGCCTCGTCCTTTGATGGCGTATTGCGCGAGCAGCGGCGAACAGCGGAAATGTTGTTGCTGGATCAGCAAGGCATCGACGTGCCCTTCGGCGGCGTGTTCGACATTCGGGCGCATGTCCACTCTGCAGCGATCAAGCAAGTCCTTGAGCCTCGCGACCTGCAGGAGTGCGCGAGCACGCTCGGGACCGCGTTCAAGACCCGACGGCTCCTGGAGCGACTTCGTGAACAGGTTCCATCGCTGGCTGAGGTCGGCAATGCGGTAGTGGACTTCAGGCACTTCACGGACGCGGTCGACGAAGCGATCGGCCCTCGGGGAGAGGTCCAGGATTCGGCCAGCGAGGCGCTGGCAACAGCCCGGCGGGAGTTGCGTGTCGCGGAGCAGCGGCTGGAGCAGCGGGCGCAGGCCGCTCTCGCTGATGCGGTCAGTAAGGGGATTGCCCAAGAACCGCTGCTCACAGACCGAAATGGGCGCAAAGTAATCCTGATAAAGGCTGATCACCGCAGCGCCGTACCGGGCATCGTTCACGACATCTCGTCCAGCGGAGCGACTGTCTTCTTGGAGCCGCTTTCGCTGGTGGAGACGGGGAACCAGGTAAGAGAGCTTCAGCTGACCGAGAAGCGAGAAGTTCGGCGCGTGCTGAGCGCCCTCACGAATGTGCTTGGAAATGAGGGCGACGAAGCGCTCGCAACGCTTGATGCGCTCGCAACGCTCGACACGGTCAGTGCGAAGGTTCGCTACGGAAAAGGGATTCGAGCGCTGTTGCCGCCGCCGGGTGATGCAGAGACGTGGCTTCGATCGGATGGCGCCGCGGACGTCGTGGGCGCTCAGCACCCGCTCTTGGCCGGGGACGTGGTACCGGTTGATATCCAGGTGGCGAGCGATGGCACGGGGATCCTGATCACCGGGCCCAACACAGGAGGGAAGACGGTTGCGCTGAAGACGCTCGGTCTGCTGACCTTGATGGTCCAGTCTGGAATTCCGGTACCGTGCGAGGACTCTAGCCGTTTCCGGGTCTTCGCTCGGGTCTTCGCCGACATCGGCGACGAGCAATCGATCCACCAGTCGCTGTCCACCTTCTCGTCCCACATGCGGAATATCGCGGCTATTCTCGAAGAGGCTAGGCCCTCGACACTGGTGCTTCTTGATGAGCTTGGTGCCGGGACTGACCCAACCGAAGGGGCTGTGCTCGCGAGAGCGATCATTGAGGAGCTTCTTGAGCGCGATTGCACAGTGGTCGCAACGACCCATCACAGCGAGCTCAAAGCGTTCGCCCATGCCGATCCCAGGTTGCGAAACGCGTCGGTCGAATTCGATCGCGAGACGCTCAGCCCGACATATCGGCTTGTTATTGGCCTTCCGGGCCAATCAAACGCTATTGCAATAGCCAGTCGACTTGGCCTCCCGGCGTCGATTCTCGAACGAGCGTCTGCTGGGATGTCGGCCGAAGAGGTGGAACTTGAGCAGCTTCTCGCCGGAATTCGCGATGATCGGGCGGCCGCTGCTGACGAGCGTCAGAGGGAGGCCTCGGCTCGAAAAGAGGCCGAGGAGGTCCGACTGGACCTTGCCCTTCGCCGGGACGCGGTGGAGAAGGAGCGTGTTCAGATCCTCGAGCGAGCGCGCGTGGAGGCGGAGAATCTGCTCGCGTTAATGAACAAGGAGGCCGGTGCCTTACGGCGGAGAGCATCGTCTCGCGAGTTCGACTCGAAGGCCGCCCAGGACACCCTCGAGCGCCTCGACGCTGAGCTTGCCGATGTTCGACTAAAGGCAAGGCCCAGGCGAAAGGCGGTGGAACCGACGACGACGGTCACCGAGATCGCGGCCGGCGATCGCATTCACGTTCGTGACATTCCCCAGGCGGGCGAAGCGCTCGGTGGCCTGGGCGAGGACGGCAGGGTGGAAGTACAGTTCGGCTCTATACGTATGAAGATTTCAGTCGACAGAATTGATCGTGTGGACCGCGAGGGGGAGCCGGCTTCCTCCTGGAAGGGGCAGCCTTTGCTGTCGCGGGGCCCAGACGTGTCGAATGAACTCGACCTCAGGGGCAGCCGGGCGGAGGATGCGCTGGCCGAGTTTGAAATCTACGTGGACCAGGCTTATCGTGCCGGGCTTCCTTTTGTCCGCATTATTCACGGTAAAGGAACCGGAGTGCTCCGGGACGTGATCCGCGACGCTCTCCGCTCGCATCCTTTGGTTCGGACGTTTGAAGCAGCGCCGCAAAACGAGGGAGGGGACGGCGTTACGATAGCCGTCCTTGCCGGTTAGCTGTGGCGGGGCAGCGACGTAATCCGACCCAGGCGAAGCTTGATATCGAGGAACCGATCGATATCGAGGGGGCACCTCTCGCGGCCCGCATGCGCCCTCGGAAGCTCGATGAGTTCGTCGGGCATGAGAAGGTGACCGGCGACCGCTCCATGCTACGGGTGTCGATCGAGCGCGACGCGCTCCCGTCTGTGATCCTCTGGGGTCCACCGGGCTGCGGGAAAACGACCCTCGCCCGCATTCTCGCGCATGCGATTGGGGCGGAGTCCGTTCAGATATCGGCAGTGTCGGCTGGAGTCGCTGACCTGAGGCGGGTGATAGAGGAGAGTCGGGCGCGGCGGACGGCCGGACTCAAGACGGTGCTCTTTATCGACGAGATCCACCGCTTCAACAAGGCGCAGCAGGATGTGATTCTCCCTGTGGTGGAAGAGGGTCTCCTGACCCTCATAGGGGCAACGACCGAAAACCCGTCGTTTGAGGTAGTCGCGCCGTTGTTGAGCCGCGTAAGAGTGGTGAAACTCGGCGCCCTTTCGGTGGAAGAACTTAGGAGTGTGCTCGGCTCGGCTTTAGCCGATAGAGAGCGTGGGCTCGGGGGCATGGGACTAATATTTCATCAGGATGCCTTAGCTGCGATTGTGGACGGGGCAGGCGGCGACGCCCGGGTTGCACTCACGGCGCTGGAGATCTCCGCTAATCTCGCGTCTTCCGATGGCCGGACCAAGGTCCTTCTCCGGGATGTCCAGGAGGCACTGCAGGAGAGGCGGCCTTACTACGACAAGGGTGCGGACTTCCATTACGACACCGTGTCGGCTTTCATCAAATCGATCCGGGCGTCGGACCCTGATGCGGCGCTCTACTGGTTGGCGCGAATGTTGGAGGCCGGCGAGGACCCACTCTTCGTGGTCAGGAGATTGGTGATCCTCGCCTCTGAGGACATTGGACTGGCCGATCCGCAGGCTCTTTCGATGGCGACCGCGTGCAAAGATGCTGTCCAATTCGTGGGAATGCCTGAGGGTTTTTATGCGATCGCCGAGTGTGCGCTCTATCTTGCCCTGGCCCCCAAAAGTAACAGCGTGGGTGCAGCCTACGCGAAGGCCCAGGCGGATGCGAAGAACACGGGTCACCTGCCAGTCCCACTACATCTCAGGAACGCCGTTACTTCTCTAATGAGCGGTCTCGGTTACGGCGAGGGTTACCGGTATGCTCATGACGAGCCGGGACATTTCACGAGGGGCGAGACCCACCTACCTGAAGAACTTGGCTCGCGCACATATTTTCAGGCAGGGAAGCAAGGTGCTGAAAGACAGATTTGGGAACGATTTCGCCGACTTGTTGAATCTGACGGCAGTCGCGCGGACGAGTTCGACTGAGGTGCCCGCTGCGAGTAGCTCGGCCCGGGTTAGGATTTCGGCGCGAAGGAGCGCTCGCTCGTCCGGGTGTCCGGCCGTGCCGTTTGTCCGAATACTGTCTTCGGGAGGTCGAGGATGGCGAAGCTGAAGATCGATTTCATGTACTCCAGGGTCACGGGCAAAGGAGAGGGCGCCGAGCAGTCGCTCAAAGAAGCACTGGAAGCCACGGGTGCAGAGTCGGAAGTCGTTTACAGCGAAATCAATGACGGCGAGGAAGCGAAGGCACGCCGTTTCCTGGGCTCACCAACGATCCGGGTCAACGGGGTTGATGTTGAATACGGCGAGAGAGAGCCCGAGGAGTACAACGCTGGGGCGCGCTTCTACAATTCACCGGAGGGGTGGAGGCCGTTTCCCCACGCGAAGATGGTCGCCAACATGATTCTCGAGCAGCTGCACAGGGATGAGGGCCCCGACGAGGCCTAATCCTCGAGGTGGCAGGTATCGTTTGAGCGCATGAGCACGGGCGTGCCGTCGCGGCCGGTCCTTATCTCAGTGACGGCGCAGTTCTGTGGAACGAAGGGCCCTCCCCAATGGCTCTCGAGGCCGTAGGGCATCTTGAGGACGGCGTGGCAGATCGCCCTGACCACCATACCGTGAGTGACCGCGGCGACCACCGCATCCGGCTCCGATTCGGCCACTGTGGAGAGAAACCGCTTCACCCTCCCGAAGAACGAATCGACACCCTCCTCTCCAGGTATCTCCGGGCTCTCGACCTCGGCGTCTAAGCCGGGCCAGCCTGGGTAGTTTTCCCGGACTGTCTTTAGCTCCATGCCCGCGATCTCGCCGACGTCGTACTCGGCAAGGTCTTCGGTAACGATCGCCTCGACGCCAGAGGCGGCGGCTATTTCGTCAGTCGTTTGGACCGCTCTTCGTTGGTGACTTGTGAACAGCTTCGTCAGCCCGAGCCCCGCGAGCACGTCTGCGGTCAGCCTGGCCTGTCCCCTGCCGGTCTCGGTCAGATCGAATTCGGCGCGGCTCTGGATGATCCGGCGAGCGTTGCCCTCAGACTCGCCATGACGGACAACCAAAAGGCGCATGGTTATTCCGTCAGCCTTCGGTACAACGCCGGCAGCCTGCTCGGAAGTGCCTCGATGTCGGCCACAACTTCGTAGCCCATGTCCTCACACATGGTCTTCAGGTAGTCATGGCCTGAGCGATCGACTGTCAGGGCGAAGGGAGTGATGCCATCCCTCTTGGCCTCGTTGAATGCCTGCTTGGTGTCGTGAATCGCGTATTCCTTCTCAGTGCGATCACGTCCGTAGCCATGGTCTTGCGGACGTCCGTCGCTGAGCAAGAACAGGATCTTCACTTTCGCATCGGTTTCGTTGAGTTTGAAGGTAGTGTGCCGAATCGCCGGGCCCATCCGTGTCGAGCGAATCGGTGAAATCTTGTCGATGCGCCGTTTGATGGACTCATCGAGCGTTTCGCTGAAATCCTTGATTACGAAGTACTCGACGTTATCCCGCCCGTAGCCGCTGAATCCATAGAGGCCGTACTGGTCCCCGATAGTTTCCAGGGCCGCCATTAGCAGGATGGTTGACTCCTTCTCTAGGTCGATGATCCGCTTTGGTGGTGAGGTCAGCTCCTGCCGTCGTTTCGAGACCCACCACGACAGGTACTTGCGGGGGTCGTCGTCGAAGTCGTCATCTTCGTACCGCTTGTCGCGCTTGTTGATCTCTTCGTCGGTACTGGCGGACATGTCGATCAGGAACGCTACCGCAACATCGCGTTCGATCTTGTTTCGTCGCCAATAGAGTTTGTCGGTCGGGTTGGCGCCTGCGCGCCGCTCGACGGCCCATTCGATTGTGGCGTCAAGGTCGAAGTCCTCGCCGTCCGGGAGCCTCTTGATCTTCCGGAACAGCTCAGGCTTCATCAGTTCGAACTGTTTGCGTGTTTGCGTTACCAGGCCGGCGTGTTCCCTGAGCGAATTTTCGTAAAAGTCCGGCTCCCCCTCTTCGAGGTTGCTCTCTTTGACCGCGCACCATCGCGGCTTGTAATCCTGAGCCCGGAAGTCCCACTCGTCGTAGTAGTAAGTAGTCACGATCGGCATGAGGGGTTCTTCGCCCGCGCCCTCTCCGGTGCTCTCGTCGCCCGAGGGGCTGCCGTCCTGTTTGTCCGATGCTGGCGTGCCGGTCTCTTTCATTAGATTGGAGAGGAATTGACCCGTTGTCTCATCGATGTCCCCCTCCATCAGGGCGGTGAGATCGATGTCGGTGCTCTTCTCAAGCAGTTCCTGAAGCTGCTCGGGGGTTAGCGGTTGGGTATTCTGCTGGCCCGCATCTCCAGTCATGGCGTCCTCGCGGAGCTTCATCATCAGCTGTACAAGCTCCGGCTTGAAGTCGCCCCGGTAGTCGACCTCCTCGAAGGACTCATAGTCGTCCTCCTCGCCTTCGCCCTCGCCGACGTCTCCCATCTGCGGAGTCCCACCTTCACCGCCGAGGTCGCCGGACTCCATGTCCATCGGAGCGTCGCCCGGGTCCATCTCGAGGTCGTCCATGTTCGACCAGTCGAGGTCCTCGTCCGGCTGTGTGTTTGGGATCGTCTGGGCGATGCGATAGAGGCGCATCGTGGCTTCTGCTGTGTCCTCGATGGAGGCGTCCTCGACCAGGATGCTCTCGAGGAGGTTCACTCCGAGGGCCAGTTCTTTTGCACGCGACAGCGGCCAGACTATCTGTTCGCGGCCGTCGAGGCTCGCTCTCACGAGGTTCTCGACGAAAGCGCGCCGCAGCGTCAGCGTCTGTATGTCTGGTCGGCCTTGGAGAGCGTCGCTCTGGATCTTCGCTAACGGGCGCCGGATTCCGCCGTACTCGCGTCTCAGGCAGGCGTCGACTCGTGCGTCCTCGGTGATCGTGTAGAGGTCACTGGCCAGCTGCCGGTCTTTGAACAGGTCAAAGAACCGTTCGACGTGGGTCACGGCCTCTGACCCCGGGGCGGCGAGCTCTGTTCGCGAGTTGCCATAAACATTTCCGGGGCGGTCGAATTCGAACTCGAAGCTACCAAATTCGATCCGTGCGGCTTGGTGAGTCGCGAAGACCTTCATCGCCGCGAAGTTCTCGCCCTTCTCCTCGTACCTCTCAATTACATCCGGGAGGAATACCGTTGTCCCCTCGGTCGTGGCCCGCTCCTGGTGGATCCAGCCAATGCCCTTTTCCGTAAGCGCGGCGGCGCTCTGGACGGACAAGTTTCTGCCAGTCAGAGCTTTGCAGTAGAGCCTCAACACTTCGCCGACCTTAGAAAGCTCGACGCGGGCGGAAAGATTGTCGAGAGTGGCCTCAGCGCGTGTCGACTCGAGCCGGAAATAGGCCTCGCCTCCCTCGTAGCTGGTCTTGAGGATCTGGAATCCCGTGTTGTGCCAGGCGTCGAGTTCGTCAAGGCGGATGCGCTGCAGCACCTGCGGGGCGTTTGCGACAAAGTCCATGGCTGCTTGGGGGGAATAGGGCGACAGACGTTCGCCAAGTTCAACAATCTGATGGTGAGTTTCCGGCTCGATTTCGGCGAGTGACAAGGCACCAGCTTCGAAGTGCTGGAACACGGACCGGTGCGGACCGCGGGCGACCTGTGCTGCGAGCACGAGGTATCGCTCTCGAACCGGCACGTGGACGTGTTCGAGAAGGTGGACGCCTCTCTCGAAGAAAAGGCGGCAGTCGGCCCAGCTCGATTGCGCGAGTTCGACCGAGAAGGTCAGGAAGGGCAGCCTGTCTTCCTCCGCAAGCCGGGCGAGAGTCTCCGGCGACTGCGCCATGCAGGTTGAGGCGAGCTCATAGCTGTGCCGTGAGAGTTCGTCGATGAAGAGTACGAGGCGGGTGGTCTGACCGATCCGGAGCACCTTGAGGATCTCAGGGCTGGTCTCGTAGAACTGGGCCGCAACAGCGGAGCTCTTCCAGTTCCCCTTGTAGAGACGGCGCCCGAGGTTAGCCCACTGACGAACATGGCTGGCTCCTGTCGCACCGACGACGTCCGGCGCGGCTTTCAGAAAGGCGACAGCGAGAGGCGCGGATTCGCTGGCCAGAGCAAGCGACTCACGTCCGAGCGCCTCGACCGCATCCCAGGGTGCGTCATCTGGAATCCGGCTTGCGGTCAGGAAGTACTCGACAGCAGCCTCCCATGAGCGGAGGCTGAGAGCTGTCATTTCGACGCCCGTTTCGGACCAGACTTGGAGCTGGGAGGCTGTGAGACGGGATTCGAATGCCCTCAGGCCGCCTTCGAAGGACTCTTCGAGATTCGAGGGGAAGCCTGAGAGGCGCTCGTGATGCCTGGCGATGAGTTCGGTAACTGTGCTCATGAGGTCGCTGTCATTCTCCGCCGCTTAAAGCTCGCCCGAATGTTTGACAAAGTTCCGGGTTGGATCTGGGTAATCGTAGAACGTGACTTCGCCAGTTGTCGTGTCCCACGTGGCGCACGATAGCTGAAAGTTATTGTTGTGGTCGCGAGGGTCACCGATCGAGCCGGGGTTAACTACGAGCACACGGCCCACCTGTTTCGCCATTTTGAAGTGGGTGTGCCCGACGACCAGGAGGTCGCAATCCAGCTCGGCCGCTCGGCTCCAGATGGTCTCGTGCGGATAGTGATAGTCACGCCACGGCTCCCACGGTGAGCTGTGAACCATCAGGATCTTCTTGCCTTCGACCGTCAGCTCGAGCTGGTAGGGTTTGGCCCTCAGCCACTCCACTAGGTCGGCTCTCACCTTTGGGTTGGATAGGGCCCGCTCTCCGTCTGGCGAGAGGATGGTTTCCTCGTGATTGCCGAGGACGACGTGTGCGCCACGGTCCTTGAGCGTCTCGACAATTTCGTTCGACCAGCGGAACTGGAAGACGGCGTCTCCTGCGCAGAGCAGCTCGTCGAATGGCTCCATCAGCGCGAGCCCCTTCTCAAGGCCCGGTACGTTGCAGTGGATGTCGGAGACCATGGCCACCTTCACGACGCGCCGCCGGCGGCGCGTCGTGAAGGTGGCCATGGTCTCGTGCTGCGTGCGGGACGTGAAGCGAGGAGTTGACTAGAGGAATGAGCGGCCCTGTGCGGCGGCTGGAGGACCTGATTGCTTGGCAGTGGGCGCGGGCGCTCAGCGGCGAGGTGCACAGGATCACTGATTCGCCCCCGTTTCGGGCCGACAATGGGTTGGCCTTGTAACCGCAACGGTCGTCTATATCCATCATGGTCAATATTTCTGAGGAGTTCGAGCGATTCGTTCCTCGCGAGTTTGCTTGCTATCTGGCCACGGCCCGCGCTTCCTGCGCTGAGGTCAGGTCTCATCCGTGTGTCGCGAAAGATTCGGGACGGATCTCTACTGTCAAATTCGAAGCGACGAAGGAAGTAGCAAATGAAACGGCGAAACTTGTGTCGAGACTGAGGAATTTCGACGCCGGGCGAGCGCCAGCTGATCGCCGCGTCAACGGGGCAGCAAAGGCCGACTAGAGAGTCACGCAGCATGCAGCACACAGCACCTACTCAAAAATACTCGTCACCACCTCTTCGATGCTCCTTTGCACCTCGAGGTCGTCGGTGAGAGCCCAGGTTACCGATACCTGGCAGGCGCGTCGGGCGGGGATGCCGTCGGCAATGAGACGGCCGGCGTAGATGAGAAGTCGTGTGCTTACCCCTTCACCGAGGCCGTGTTCTTTCAGGTTACGCACCTTTTCCGCCAACTTCGCAAGCTCGGTAGCTGTCTCCATGGCGCAGTCGGCTTCGTGGAGAATGATCTCCGCTTCCTGTTCACGCGTTGGATAGCCGAACTCGATCGAGATAAACCGCTGGCGGGTGGAGTGTTTAAGATCTTTGAGAGCACTCTGGTAGCCGGGGTTGTAGGAGATCACGAGGAGGAAACCGTCCGCGGCTTCGGCAACCTGCCCGAGCTTTTCCATCGGAAGGAGTCGGCGATAGTCGGTCAGAGGGTGAATTAGCACGGTGGTGTCCTTGCGGGACTCAACGATCTCGTCGAGGTAGCAGATGGCGCCGACTTTGACTGCTCTCGTGAGTGGCCCGTCGATCCAGCGTGTTCCCTCGGTGTCGAGGAGGTACCGACCTACGAGGTCGCTCGCGGTGAGGTCCTCGTGGCATGCCACAGTGATGAGTGGGCTGCCCGCACCGTTCTTGTTCTCGGGGCGGCTTGAGCCGAGGCGATAGGTCATGTACTCAACGAACCTGGTCTTCCCACAGCCGGTTGGCCCCTTAAGTAGGACGGGAATGCGTTGTTTGAAGGCCACCTCGAAGAGGTCGATCTCGTCGCTTATCGGAAGGTAGTACGGCTCTTCATCGATGGTGTACTCCTCGACGGCATGAACGACGGACCCCCGAGTTTTGGTCTTGCTGGTCATGTGTGGCTACCTCCCGGCGGCGCCGGATTGCTCTCTGGCCTGAAACTTTGCCCAGGCGTCGCGAATGCTCCGCTCCAAGGTTTCTAGGTCCCCGTTGTTTTCGATGACAACGTCCGCTTTGACAATGCGTTCGTCGTTTGTGAGCTGGCTGGCGATTCGGGCCCGGGCAGCTTCTTCGTCGAGGTTGTTGCGGGTCGCCAGGCGCTGAACCGCGATGTCGGGCTCGACCGCGACGACCCAGAGCTCATCGCACATGTCTTCCCAACCCGCTTCGATCATGACCGCGGCCTCTAGCACGGCGACGGTGTGCCCGGCGCTTTTCAACGTGGCAAGCTCTTCTTCGCCTAGCTTACGAATCCCCGGCCAGACAATATCGGTAAGGCGCTTGAGCTCTTCGGGCTTGCCGAACACCTTCCCACCAAGGACTTGGCGGTTGATGGTTCCGTCTTCTGCGACTACTTCGTTCCCAAACGCCGCTGCAACAGCCTTGAACGTGTCCGTTTCTGGCTCGTAGGTACGGTGTCCCAACAGGTCTGCGTCGATAACCGGAACGCCCTCTGCCTTGAAGAAGTCAGTCACAGTCGACTTCCCGCTGGCTATTCCTCCGGTCAATCCGATCGTTCGCAACGAAGCCCCCCCTTTAACTGGTCGGCAAAAGGTCGAACGGAAAGCATACGTCGGGGGCACTTGACGCGCACGTAAGGTGGAGACCTTAGGATTGGACTTGGTGAGACTCACAAAGATCGTCGCGACAATCGGCCCCGCTTCGAGGGGACCCGACGTGATCAAGGAAATGATCAGAGCGGGGATGAACGTTGCGCGTCTCAACGCCAGCCATGACAGCCTTGCTGAGCACACGAAGACCGCTGAGCGGGTGCGGGCCATGGCGCGTGAAGAGGGCAAACCGGTTGGCATCCTGCTCGACCTGCCCGGGCCGAAAGTTAGGTCCGGTTCTTCACTGGGAGGTACTCCGGTATTCCTCAAAGAAGGCGAGGGCCTAACTCTCACACCGGGTGAGGGCCCCTGTACTCCAGAGCGCGTGTTCGTCGGATATCGCCGACTTTCCGAAGATGTGACGCCGGGTGAGCGGGTGCTCATCTCAGATGGCGCCATCTCCTTGGTTGTTGAGACCACCGAGGGTCCGGAGCTGGGCTGTCGTGTCGTGGTCGGGGGTGAACTGGCCTCGCGCCAGGGTGTTTCCTTCCCCGACTCCGAGCTGTACTTTCCGGCTCTCACCGACGAGGACGTCGATGCGATCCGGGCCGGTGTCGAAACGGAGGTCGACTACTTCGGTCTCAGCTTCGTCGCCAGCGATGAACACGTATGGGCGGCCAAGGCACGAATCAAGGAATTCGGCGCTGACACGCCGGTGATCGCAAAGATCGAACGTCAGGGTGCCGTCGAGAACCTGGACGAGATTGTGGCAGCGGCCGACGGTGCCTTGGTCGCGAGAGGAGACCTGGGTGTTGAGCTTCCGCTCGAGCAGGTGCCGATTGAGCAGCGCCGAATCATCCGAACGGCCGGCCGTCGGCTTCGGCCGGTGATCACCGCGACCCAGATGCTCGATTCGATGGTGGTCAATGCCCGGCCGACGAGGGCCGAAGTGAGTGATGTTGCGAACGCAGTCTGGGATCTCTCGGACGCAGTCATGCTTTCCGCCGAGACGGCCGTCGGCAAACATCCGGTCGAAGCTATCCGGATCATGGACCGCATTGTCAGCGTTGCCGAATCCGCACCCATGCGCGACGCTGCCCCGGACCCGGAACTCGACACCGACAATCATTCATTTGTAATCGCCGATGCGGCGCGCCGGATGGTGGAATCGGACCCCGACATTAAGGCAATCGTCTGCTTTAGCACCTCTGGCATGACGGCTCTCTTGCTCAGCAAGGTACAGGCGCCGGTGCCCATCTTTGCTCTCTCCCCTTACGAAGCGATCTGCCGCCGGCTCACTCTGGCCCGGGGCGTGGTCCCGATAGTCAGTCCGTGGGTCAATTCACCTGACGAAATGATGCGATTGGTCGACCAGGTCCTCGTCGAGGAGAACCGGCTCGAGGTCGGCTGCGAGGCGGTTGTCGTGGCGAGCATGCCGCTGCGAGCGCGGGGCGTGACGAACTTTCTGAAGCTTCACAGGATCGGAGAATCCGCGACGCTGGAGTAGTGCCGGTTTCCGTTGATCGTCGCCGCCCGTGAGTTCACACTGTGACGGTTCCCCGATAGCTCAACGGTAGAGCGAGCGGCTGTTAACCGCTAGGTTCGAGGTTCGAATCCTCGTCGGGGAGCCATTCAGGATCAAAGGCAGGGCCCGGCACTCGCCGAGTTCTGCCTTCGGCGTTCTGGCATGTAGGGACCCGTCCACCCGCCATGATAGTTCCGGACAGCGCTCCGAGGGCCGGGCTCGTGACCAGAGTCCCAGTCGTGCCAGCCCGATCCAATCGCAGGAGCGACCGAGGCGGCCAGTCAGTCGTCTGCCTGCTCTCTCCCGTAAGCCTGAGCTCGGTACACGACAAAACAGGGCGCGAATCTCCCTCCCACAACGCGCCGCTCGGCCAGACCCACTAGTACGACGATGAGGTAGGTACGCTCATCTGAGCTCTCGCAGACGGCTCCTCGCCTTCTCCCGTCGGCGGACAGAAGCGGTGAGCACATCCCGCAACGAGTCGCCAAAGAAATTGAAGGCGAGGGCCGTGATTGAGAGGGCCGCCCCTGGGAACACCGGCAGCCACCAGCCGCTGAGAAGTTCTGCCGGGCACTCGGCCCGAGGTCTACGCCCCAGGACGCCGTCCCGGGCTCCAAGCCAAGGCCGAGGAACGTGAGACCAGCCTCTGCGAGGATCGCGGCCGGAATGATGATGCTGGCGCGAAACAGCGAGAGCCTTTCGCCGCTTCTTTAAGGCGGCTGAAGTCGACGCGGCAGCTGCCCGCCAGCGGGCAGCTGCCTTTCACTGTTTTGAAGGACCGCGGCGGGACTGCCCGAAACGAACCTGAAACATGCGCGCAATCTCTCTGAAACGAGACAGGGTCATGCTCTACCATCGACGGGCTTTCGGGGCCCGCCAAGGAGGGGGACTCATGGAGTTCGAACCGAACCCGGGCGACATTGCCTGGTTGCTTACGGCCTCTGCGTTGGTGTTGTTCATGACACCGGGCCTGGCCCTGTTCTACGGGGGCATGGTACGGGCCAAGAACGTACTTGGGATGTTGATGAAGAACTACATCTCAATGGGAGTGATTACGATCGTCTGGATCTTCGTGGGGTACACGCTCGCATTCGGCGGCGACGTGGGGGGGGTCTTCGGGAATTTCGACTTCTTCGCACTACGCGATGTCGAACATGATGGGAACAACATTCACGGTCTTGCCGTGCCTGACGTACTGGTCATGGCATTCCAGATGATGTTCGCCATTATCACGCCAGCACTCATAGCCGGCGCCATCGCTGAGCGCATGAAATTCACGGCTTGGGTCATCTTCATTGTTGTCTGGGTGATCGTCGTCTACGCGCCCATGGCCCACTGGGTCTGGGGTGGTGGATTCGTGGCTGAACACATCAAAGCGGTGGACTTCGCCGGTGGGTTGGTGGTTCACATCAACGCCGGGGCGGCGGCGCTTGCACTGGTGCTCGTCCTGGGTCCGCGGATGGGCTGGCGGCGAACCGTGATCCGCCCTCATAGCCTGCCGTTGACGATGCTGGGAGCGGGCATGCTCTGGTTCGGCTGGTTTGGCTTCAACGCGGGCTCCGCACTCGCCGCTGACGGAGCTGCATCCAACGCGTTTGTGACCACGCAGGTCGCTGCTGCTGTGGCGGCTTCTGCCTGGGCCCTGATGGAGCATTGGCGAACGGGAGCCGCTACCACTCTCGGCGTGGCATCGGGAGCCGTTGCCGGGTTGGTGGCAATTACACCCGCGGCGGGGTTCGTGGATCCGTTGGGAGCGGTGATCATCGGGCTCGCGGCCGGCGTCATCTGCTACTTCGCCCTGCAGATTAAGTTCCGATTTAACTTTGACGATGCCCTCGACGTCGTTGCTGTTCACTTGGTTGGTGGCGTGATCGGAGCCCTTCTCATTGGCGTCCTGGCTAGGGAGTCCATCGGCGGAACAGGGGCCGGAGTCGAGCAGTTCGGCCGTCAGGCACTGTCAGTTGTCGTTGCATTCGCGTATTCGTTCATCCTCACTTACGTGATCGCTCGTATTCTTGATTTCACGATGGGAATCCGAGCGAGCGAAGAGGAAGAGCGGCGCGGCCTGGATGTTACGTTGCACGACGAGCAGTCCTACCAGTTGGTCGACTAACGGCGCCGGGAAGGAGTGAGTCAAGATGAAGATGATTGTTGCCTATATCAACCCGTTCAAACTCGAAGAGTTGCGTGATGCGCTAAAGGAAACTGGCGTTTCCGGGCTGACCGCTACAAACGTTCAGGGGTTTGGCCGCCAGGCCGGGCACACTGAGACCTACCGCGGCGCCGAGTACGATGTCGAGTTCGTGCCTAAGGTAAGGATCGAGGTTCTCGTCGATGACAAGCTCGCCGATGAAGTGATTTCGACAATCGAGGCGACCGCACGGACCGGATCTATAGGTGACGGCAAGATCGCCGTTCTACCGCTTGATGACGTTGTGCGAATCCGGACCGGCGAGCGAGGAGAGGACGCGTTGTAGTTCGTATCCGCTAGGGGATGGAATGGCGCAATTGAACCAGGGAGGGCTGCCGGGGCGAGGCGATAACCCGCTCCGGTGGTACCTGGAAGCGCGTGAATTTGCGGGCCGTCGGCCCGCCGCAGGCGGCGAGGGCGAATATGACGCCCTCGCCGCCTGCCGTGAGCTCAGCGACGCTCTGGACCGCTCGCTTATTCGGATTTTTGAGGCTGCCGCACCGGCTGACGTGGCAGTGATTGCAGTCGGTGGCTACGGGAGGCGAGAGCAGAGCCGCCACTCGGATATTGACCTGATGCTCTTGGTCAGGGGAAGCCGGGCTACAGCCGAGGCGACTGAGCTGCTTTACCCGCTTTGGGACTCGGACCTCAAGGTGGGCCATTCCGTTCGGACCGTCGAACAGGCGATTGAAGCAGCTGAAAACGTCGAGACCTTGACGGCGCTTATCGATGCCCGCCTTGTCGCTGGCTACGAGGATATGTTCGAAAGATTCAGCGGCCGGCTTGCGGGACTCGTCAAGCGTCGGAGGTTGTGGCTTCTGAGGGAGTTACGAGTGAGGCGCGAGGCCCTGGTTGCCAGTGAGCCGTGGCAGTTGCAAGAGCCAGACGTGAAGAATGGGCGGGGTGGCCTGAGATCGATCCAGGCAGTGCACTGGCTAGATCGGGCTGAGACCTTAACGAGCGACCAGGAGCAGATGCCCGACGATCCTGCTGTTGACGAAGCCAAGGAGACGCTATTCGCGACGCGAAATGCCCTCCACGCAGTGGGAGACCGCCTCAACGACCGCTATCTCCGTGACTTGGCACCGCGGGTCACGGACTGGTTAGGCGAAAGCCGGCTGGATTGGGAACGCAAATTGTTCGGCGCGATGCGGTTCCTCGATGCCCTGGAGTCCAGTCGCCTGAGGCGAGCTGAATCGGACGATAGGGTCTCCGGCTTGGGTCGTTTCTTCGGACCCTTTGGCCGTCGCTGGAAGAGTCGGGTGCGGCAGCGGAGCCGCGAGGACAACTCTCCAGACTTGGACCGGCTTCTGGCCCTGTTGGAGCAGGCTGGCCCCGAGCCGCTGGAACCACTACCGACGTCGGACTGGCTTTCGCGCCTGCTGCCTGAGTGGGAGAGCCTTCGTTGTTTGCCTCACTCTGCTTCATTCCACCGGCATCCGGTCGACGTGCATGCGTGGAGAACCGTTGAGGAGGCGCTGTTCGCGATGAGCCAGGACGTCGACGATACCGGTAGCGTTGCTGCTGCGGACGAATTCGGTAGCCGGCGCACGATCCTCTTGGCGGCGCTGCTGCACGACATCGGGAAAGGTCACGAGGGGGAACACAGTGAGGTCGGGGCGGTGATTGCCGAGCGATTCGCCACGCGCGCGGGCATCGCCCCGGAAGAGGGTTGGCGGTTGGCGTTGGCGGTTCGCCATCACCTGCTACTCCCAAACGTGGGCACAAGGCGGGACATCGCCGATGCGAAGGTCCTCAACGAAGTCGCCGACGCTGTTCGAGACACGAGCATGCTTCACTTGCTCTACGTACTTTCGATAGCGGACTCGCGGGCGAGTGGCCCTGACGTCTGGAGCCCCTGGAAGGCTCAGTTGATAAAGACGCTTTATCGCCGTGTGTTGAACATGCTGACCTCGGGCGAAGCCGAGGTCGAGACAGTGGCAGTTCTTCGCGCCCGGGTTGAAGAACTGCTCGCCCGACGCTTTGACATGAAGCAGGTGCGCGACCACCTGGATCAGCTGCCGATCTCCTATCTGCTCGGCAACTCTGCCGAGACCATCGGTGAGCACATGCAACTGATCGAAGATGCTGCGGGAAGCACCGCTATCCTTCGCACCCTCTCCGGCCAGGTTGAATGCCTCACGGTTGTAACTCCCGACCGGCCCGGCATCCTGTCTCTTGTCTCCGGCACACTGGCGGTGCACAACGTGAACGTGCTGGGTGGCATGGCATTCACAAGGGATGACGGGGTCGCAATCGAAATCATGCATGTCGATGATGCCCTCGGTCACGGCATAGACGAGCGACGATGGGGCCGTGTAGCTGAAGCGGTCCCCGAAGCTTTGGCGGGCCGGTTGCCGGTGGAGACACGGCTCGCGGAAACCCGGGCAGCCTACAAGGCAGCGCCCAGGCTCCAAATGGACACGACGGTGCACATTGACAACGTCGCTTCAGAGGATTTCTCGATCGTTGAGGTGAACACCGCCGATCGGCTGGGTCTGCTCTTTGAGATCACCAATACGCTTCGTGAGCTGTCACTCGATATTCATGTTGCGAAGGTCGACACGATCGGACCGGAGGTTGTGGACGCCTTTTACGTTCAGGATCGAAACGGACGTCGCGTGGAAGCTGCCGAAGAGATCGAATTCATCACCCGGAGCGTCCGCGACGCGGTGAACGCGCTCGATGCTACTCAAAGCTGAGCCGCCAGGCTGAGGACGAGGCGCGAAGGTCAGGTTCTCAGCCTCGTCGCGGTCGCCATCGGTCGCCCGTAAGATTCGGGGCTGATGGCCGCCGCTTCTCTAGCTAAACGACGACCTTTCTACGGGTGGATTGTCGTTTCAGTCGTGACGATCGTGAGTGCGACTTCGATGGCGCTTGCGGGCTTCAATTTCGGTCTTTTTATCGTGCCGATGGAAAAGGAACTCGGCATAAGCCGGGCCATGTTCGGTTGGGCGCTGACCGCGAGGCAGCTCTCGTCGGCTGCGACGAGTCCGTTGCTTGGGCGCATCATCGACAGCTACGGCGCTCGCGTCCCGCTTATCGTCGCGACCCTCATAACGATGCTCGGAATGTGCTTAATGCCGTTCATTGAATTCGACTGGCAGATGGTGGTTGTCTTCGCAGTGATGGGGGCTCTTGGGTACTTGGGACCAGGGGCCTTGGTGATCGTGACACCGGTCGCCAAATGGTTCGTCCAGAACCGGGCCCGGGCCATGTCGATCGTCTCGATTGGCGCGCCGATCGGGGCGATCTTGTTTATCCCTCTGACTCAGGTGTTCATCGATATCTGGGGGTGGAAGGGTGCCTGGTTCGGACTGGCGGCCGTCGGTGGGGCAATTGTCCTCCCGCTGGCCCTGTTTGTTCGCAGGCAGCCGGAGGATATGGGACTTCGGCCGGACGGGCTTTCTTTGAGGGCCGAGGGAGAGGCATCTGAGGGCGTAGCCGAGAGAACCGAGGGCCAACCGGATGACGAGGAATCCTGGACGACGTCCGAGGCCTTGAGAACGACCACGTTCTGGCAGCTGGTGATCGTGTTTTCCCTCGTTATGCTGGGGATGAGCAGCGTAGGTCTGCATAGAATTCCGCATTTCGACGACCAGGGAATAGACCCGACTCTCATATCGATCGGCATCGCGCTCGATGCGACCGCGGCGACGGTTGGGACGCTCGTCGTGGGCGTATTCATGCAGAGGTGGCCCGCGCGCTATGTCGGCTCGGTCGGCCTCGCGACGATCGCCGTCTCGATTCTTCTCACGATCTATGCGACTAACGCGCCGATGATGTTCATTTCAATGATTTCGTTCGGCCTTTCGCTGGGAGCTTTGCTCTTGTTGCAGAACTTTCTCTGGGCCGACTACTTCGGCCGTAAATATGCAGGAGGAGTGAGGGGAGCAGCGATGCCCGTGACCCTCATTTTCAGTTCAGCAGGTCCACCGGCCGCCGGGTATGTCAACGATGCGACGGGGAGCTACAACCCTATCTGGTGGGTGGGGTTGGTGCTGATGCTCGCCGGGGCCCTGGTGTTGCTGATGACTCAGCCGCCAAAGAAGGGGCGGTCAGAGAGTGTCGACCGGTATCGGCCCGTTCATCGGGCCGAGCGTGACGATCCCATAACTGATCTCGGGCTGCCAACGTAATCGCGGTGATGTTCCTTGCTCGGCTCTTGAGGCCGCGTGAATCCATGAGTGCCGTGCCCGGGATAACGGTCCATAGTTGGCGGGAAGAAGTACGACCTCCGCGAGGTCGACTGCTCTGCTAGGGGGCCTGATGCGACGGTCTGGTGACACCGCTGGTGTCGGGCTCAGGCGTGCGGTTGTCGCGTTTCGAATCCGGGACTTCCGTTACTTCTTCGTTTCTGGATTTGCATCTCAGCTCGGGATGCAAATGAGTATGATCGCCCAGGGCATCCTTGCCTGGGAGCTCACCGGCAGTTTCGCGGTTACCGGGGTTCTTGGTTTATCATTTGGGATTCCCATGCTGTTCCTCTCTCTCATCGGAGGAGCGACAGCTGATCGCTTCGGGAAACGAACGCTGGTCATGGCTTCGCAGGCGACGAACACGAGCGTCGCGGTTGCGACGGGCCTGTTGGTGGCGACCAATGCGATCAACGTGCCGCTGCTCTTTGTGCTCGGCCTCGTCCAGGGTTGCACATTCCCGTTCATGATGCCGGCCCGCCAGGCGCTTCTCGCCGAAATCGTGCCACGCGCTCAGCTCATGAACGCGGTTGCCCTCAACACTGCTTCGAGAAGTGGTACCACCATCGTTGGGCCTGCGGTGGCGGGTCTGATGATCGGTTTTCGCGATGTCGAAACCGCCTATTTTCTTCTCGCCGCAGTGAACATGGTTTCGCTTCTGACCTTCACCCGAGTTCATAGCGGTCGGACTGTCGAGGCAGTCAGGCGGCGCGGTGGTGGAACGGTTGCCGATGTCCTCACAGGCCTGCGCTACGTCGTCCGGTCACCGGTCTTCCGAATGTTGATGTTTATGGCAGCGCTCCACGCCTTCTTTGGCATGCCTTACCAGGTACTGCTCCCCGGATTTGCCAGTGAAGAATTGGGACAGCAATCGGCTTATGCGACCATCGTTGCTGTCGCGGGAGCGGGCGCCCTCGCCGGAGCGTTGGTAATGGCGCTGTTGAGTGAGTACGAGCGCAAGCCGCTTCTACAGCTGATCGTCGGGTTGGGAATGGCCCTCTCGCTGGTGGGGCTCGGGGTGGGGGCAAAGGAGTTCGGCCTTGCATCGGTGTTGTTTGCGGCTATCTGGCTGGGCTTCTCGCTCAACACCTTCCAGGCGTTGAACAACACCATGATTCTCTCAGCTGCTGACCCCGCGTACACGGGGAGAGTGATGAGCATGGTCATGTTCACCTTCAGCGTCATGCCGCTCGTGGGCGCCCCCCTTGGAGTAGTGGCAGACCTGATAGGGGCGAGCACCGTGTTTATTGTGATGGGGGCGACGGCCGCCGCCTGTCTGCTGGGGATGCTAGTCGTCAACCGTAAGCAGATGCTCGGCCCTTCACCTGATGTCGTGTACGCAACCGCGACCGAACGACCTGAACTGAAACCTCAGCAGGCCGCCAATGGTTGACCGACCACGCGGGTTTAGAACGCCCCCTAGCCCTATCGTTGATGAAGCCGGGGGGGGGGTGGTTGATTCCTGGAGGCGGGCGCGTTCCCAACAAGTTAAGGCGGTTTGCCACGCTGCCGGAGACGTTAACGTCGCTCCGCGAACGACCTTTCGCCTGGTATTTCACTGGCAGTTTTTCCTTTTTTATGGCGATGGCCATGATGCTGTTGGTCATCAACTTTCTGGCGTTCGATCTTACGGATGCGGCCTGGTCCCTGGCAGTCGTTGGAGGAACCGGGGGGCTCGTTCTGCTTTTGGCCGCCCCTGTTGGTGGTGTCTATGCGGACAGGTTGAACAAGCGTACCCTGCTCGTCACGACCGAGGCCCTCGCCGCGGCTTTCAGCTTCCTGGTCACATTGCTGATAATTACCGACCTGGTCACTTTCTGGCACTTGGCGACTGTGATGCCGGTACTGGCCGGTCTCTTTTCGTTCATCATGCCGACCCGGCAGGCGATGGTTCCGAGCTTGGTGCCCCAACACAAACTCGGCAATGCAATCTCGCTCGAAATGGGCGGCAGCACGCTCACACAGATCATCGCTCCGGCGATGGCGGGCGTCCTCATCGCTCCAATCGGAGCAGGCGGCGTGTTTGGCATCACAAGTGTTCTATTTGGGCTCGCGGCCATCACGGATACGCGGCTCCCGCGACACGGTCTCGTCGGCAACCAGACTTCGGGAGCGCTCCGCAAGGACATTGTCGGAGGTTTTCGCTATATTCGGCATCACAGAATTATTCTGCTCCTGCTCGTCAGCTCACTCACAGGACCATTGTTCGGATTTCCCGTCGAAGCCATGATGCCGGTGTTCGCGGAAGACGTCTTCGACAAGGGCTCAGTGGGCCTCGGACTCCTCGCTGCAATGCTTGGTGTGGGAGGGCTTGTTGGCGCTTTGATCTCAGCGCGTATGGATCGCCAACCCCGCAAAGGCCTCCTCTTGATGATTGGCTCAGGGGCGATGTGCGTCTTCATGTTTGGCTATTCGCTTGCCCCTTCGTTCCTTCTTGCCCTGGCCCTGCTCGCAGGCATGTCCACTGGGCAGATGCTCTACTCCGCAACGACCGCGACCGTGACCCTTTCGCTACTCGATGAGGGCGTGCGGGGGCGTGTGATGTCTATCCAAACGATGTCCTTCGGCGTGATGCCTCTTGGACTAGTGCCTGTGGCGCTAGCAACTGACGCCATCGGGCCACGCCTCGCGCTTGCCATTTCTGCGTCGATATTGGGGGTCGCGCTCGTGCTCTTTTTCGCCTTGGCAAGCGAGGTTCGAGGCCTCAGATTGGCACGGGCGCAGGAAGTGGGTCTTTCAGCTGTCGAAGCGGCACGCCTTGTTGCCGAGGGCAAGTTGACCGAGGAAGAAGCTAAGCGTCGCTCAGGCGGTCGGCCCGCGGTGGTGAGCGACTGAACCTGTTGCACAGCGAAGCTTCTCCGTGTGAAGTTCTTAACTGCGGTGAACTCCGGTCAAGCGACGGTTGTTCACCCGAATGCCATGATGGGCCGGAGGGTCATGTCAGACGAGAGAACCGAGACTGCCATTGCGATCCCAGTGGAGGAACGTAATCGGATTGTCGAGATGTTTTTCACGGAGTATGGCGGTGGCGGAGGCGGACGCTTCGGACTCGGACGGGCCGTACTTGATTTTCAAACTTGGGAGATAGCCTCTGGCCGGGTTGCTGACTCCGGGGGCTCTGTCTGGTGGAAAGGGATGAATGGGCTCATGGTGCTCGACCTGGCCGAGGCGGGGGCTTCCGGCGCGGCCAGGTTGAGGTCGGTCGTGGGCTGGGAGAATTATTCCTCGGGGGCTACAGCTACCCAAGCCGGTTTTTGGGATGCTCATCAACGGTCTCTTCACGCGGCTGTTCGGCTGCTTTCGGCGGAGCTCGAGGAGGAGCCTGCGGCAGAGAGAGAGTTTGCGGACATCGTGGTCGACGTAGTCGATCGGACCGCGCTGGTCGGCAGCCCAACGGATACGGCGGACCTGGCGGGACTTACTGAGCGCTACTACCCCGATTACTACCCGATCGATCGTGAAGCTCTGCCGCGCCTGGTCCGAATGCGGGAGCGGACAGCGGATCGGATGCGGAATGAGCGCGGGGCAATATTCTCCGATGTTGGGATGAACTCGACCCGCTGGGATTGACCTTCCGAGAGCCCGATACCACCCGAGGGCCGTGTTTGAGGCACTTTCGGCCCCCAGCGACTGCAAGATCGTCTATCGTCCGGACTGAGGAGTTAGGCCGACTGCGCAGCCGCCTCTGCCGGGCCGAGCGTGTGCATCCTGCGCATCGACGGTTGGGTGAATATGGCGACAATGGCCAGCCCAACGTTGACTGCGCCGCAGGCCACGAAGTAAGCCGGGGCGCCAATGAATCCGGCGCCAAATCCGCCAATCAGAGCTCCGAGCGGCATGCCTCCCATGAAGCCGAGCGTGTGAATGCTCATGACCCGCCCCATTACTTTGGGAGGAGAGTAGGCCTGAACTAGTGTCATGTTGAGGTTCATAAAGAAGCCCGCATTGAAGCCGCTGGCAAACATGAACGTCAACGTCAGTAAATAAACGTTCGAAAGTCCGATTCCAATCATGATCGAGCTTCCGATCATCAGCGTGATCAAGAACCAGCCACCGGCATTTCGGAGCGATGGGATCGATGCGAGCCAGAGGGATGAGAGCAGCGTCCCGATTCCCATAATGGCGAACAGCATGCTCGCCTGGAACGCGCCCGCCCCGAGCTCTTCCTTGGCGATTTTCGGCAAGAGGGCGCCCCAGGGACCTCCCGTTGCGATCGCGCTGGCCATTAGCAAGAAGATGAGGACGCGCACGTCCCGCTCCCGAAGAACGAACCGTATTCCTTCCGCTATTTCATCACCGATGCGGCGCTTGATATCTGCGGCCGCCGCAGGCCGGGGAATGGCGAGTGGAATCAGGGCAATCAGGCCTAGGCTCAAAAGCACTGCCTGAGCTGCAAAGCTTCCGCCAACTCCCCAGAGGGCAATGCTGAATCCGCCAATCGCTGGTCCGCCGAGCTGGGACAGGTTCTGGGTGAGTCCGGTCAGCGTCACGGCGTTCATCAGCCTCTCTGGTCTTACTATCGATGGAATGATGGCCTGGCGGGCCGGCTGCCCCACCGCGATCGCCACGCCCAGCGTCGCCGCGAAAACGAATGTCAGGGTAACGGACATCAAGCCCGACCAAATGAAGACGGCTGCGGCGAGCGACCCGGCGAGACCGAACACCTGGCTTCCTACGAGGATCAGCCTTCGGTCTATTCGGTCGATCAGCACGCCGGCGGGGAGCGAGAAAAGGAGTATCGGCACCCCAAGAGCGAAGCTGACGGCGCCAAGCACGAACGATGCTCCGCTCAGCTCCAAGGCGAGCCAGACGAATGCGAACCTCTGAATTCCGTTGACGAGCATGAACGAAAAGTTGTTCAGCCACAGAAGCAGGAACGGACGTGAGCTGAACGCAGCGAACGTCTGGATCGAAAGTCCAGCAGAGACCGAGCTCGTCGCCTGCGGCGTTGCCCCCGGCTGGAGTTTTGCCATCTAGCAATCCTACCCGCTATCGCGATGGCTGGTCCTCGGGCCTGGCCGTGGATCCGGTTGCACCTACCGGATGGTGATGAGAACGCCCGACACCGTCTCGATTTCGAAACTCACAAATATCGTGGCCGATAAGTCGATGCCGCAGGCGACGAGCAGGGCGTCGACCTTGTCGAGGCCTATCTGGCCCGCCTGGTGCGCCGCTACGGTCGGCTTTCCCCCAAACTAACATCGGACATTCTTTATTGACGAAATTCCCGGAAGAAGTCGCGAATATCGGCGAGCAGGAGCTCTGGCTCCTCTAGCGCGGCGAAGTGCCCCCCTCTTGGCATTTCCGTCCAGTGCTTCAGGTTGAAGCGCGGTTCCACCCAACCTCGAACCATCGGGACGACCTCCTTTGGGAAGGCCGCAACAGCGGTTGGTACCTCGACTTTATCGACGGCGAATCCACCGTCCCGTTGTGCTTCGTAATAGATTCTCGCGGCGCTGGCGATGCTGTTCGGTAACCAGTAGAACATGATGTTCGTGAGCAGTTGGTCCTTGGTATAGGAGCTCTCAACGTCACCGTCGCAATCGCTCCAGGTGCGGAACTTCTCCGTGATCCATGCTGCGATTCCGGCGGGGGAGTCGGCCTGCGCTATCCCGAGCGACATCGGCTTGGTCCCCTGGACGTTGCTGTAGCCGGTCTCCCGGGCCTGGAACTGATTCCGTTTCTCCAGTGCCTCGCGGTCCTTGTCATCCATCTCTTTCGGTGGGGCTCCGAAGGCAAGATTTACGTGGATCGCTTCTACGCGACCGGCGTTCTCAGCCCCCATCCGCGCCGCGATAAGACCGCCCCAGTCGCCACCCTGTACTCCATATCGCCGGTATCCCAGATCATCGACTATTAATCGGTCGAATGCCCGGCCCATCCGAGCGGGCCCCCAGCCTCTTTCCACTGGCTTACCACCGAAGCCGAAGCCGGGAAGCGAAGGCACGACCACATCGAAAGCATCGGCCGGCTCGCCGCCGTGAGCTTCAGGGTTCGTCAGCGGACCGAGTAGTTCGTAGAACTCGAAGATCGAACCTGGCCAGCCGTGCACGAGCAGTAGCGGATAAGCGTTGGCGACGGGTGACTTTACGTGCCAGTAGTGAATGTCGACATCGTCAATCTGCGACAGGAACTGCGGGTAGGCGTTGAGTCGTCCTTCCCACAGACGCCAGTCGTACTCGTTACGCCAGTATGCGCACAGCTCTCGGATGTAGGCGACGTCAGCACCGTACTCCCAGCCCGTGCCAAGAATGGCATCCGGCCACCGGGTAGCGTCGAGCCTGCGGTGAAGATCGTCAATTATGAATTGAGGGACATTGATTTTGAAAGATCGAGGAGGCATATATCAATCTTATGCGGAGCTCGATTCGAACGGTCGAGATCGAGCTCCGCCAACCCTAAGGCGCGAATGAAACCTTCCGTGCCTCCGATGCCGCCGACCTTGCCAGGGGGATAACCGCTCTCAAGCCTGCTAAGCTTCCGCTTTGGTCAAAGATGGCGTCTGAAGTCGGGCCCATCGAACAGACGTGAGGTGCATGCGGTGATTGAGTTCGGGCTCATCTACGATTTCCGCAATCCGCCCGAGTGGGAGACGCCCGCTGCTGAGCTGTACGCGGAGACACTCGACCATATCCAGGCGGCTGAAGCCATTGGCTTTCCCATCGCCTGGCTCACCGAGCATCACTTTATCGATGACTCCTACCTCCCTTCCTGCCTTGCTATGGCGGCGGCCGTGGCGGCCCGCACGAAGTCCATCACCATAGGAACTGCCGTTCTCCTATTACCACTTCACGATCCCATCCGCGTCGCCGAAGATGGGGCTGTCGTGGACGCGATCTCTGGTGGTCGGCTTCGCTTGGGGGTGGGTCTCGGTTACAAAGGTGAAGAGTTCGGATCGTTCGGAATCAACCTCAAACATCGTCCACGCAGGATGGACGAGGGCATCGAGGTTATACGCAAGGCCTGGTCAGAGGGACCAAGTTCTTTTGCCGGTCGGCATTTCAACTTCAGTGATATCTCCGTCACGCCCAAACCGGTACAGAAGCCGTTACCGGAGATCTGGGTCGCGGGCCGGTCCGAGCCGGCAGTTCGAAGAGCGGCGAAGTTGGGAGACGGCCTTATCGCTGGTGGTGGGCCGGAACTCTACGAGATCTATCGATCAGCAAGGGCAGAAGCGGGGGCTACCGGCCCGGCCAGCATCGCCGCGTTTGGTGGATCTTATGCCGCAGAAGATCCAGAGAAAGCAAACGCCGAATGTGGGCCGCACTCGGCCTATCGCGCGCGCCGCTACGCTGAGTGGTACGGGCAGGCTGGCGACCTAGAGAGCGACCGCACATGGTTGCAGGCTCTCGAGTCGGGGAGCGCTCCCGAGGCGGAACGGGCGCTGTTCAACGCGTTCAGGACCCCGGACGAGGTTGTGGAGGAGGTGAGGGAATTAGAAGCCGCCGGCGTAACTTCCCTCTTGTTCTTCGGAACGTTTCCTGGACTGCGCCCGAGCGCGACGATTCCCTATCTCGAGACCCTCGCCAATAAGGTCATCCCGGTGATCAACGGGACGGGCTAGGTCAGAACGTCCTCAAGCACCAGTGCGGCGATGCGATCGTCGGAGTAACCGAGAATCTCTCTGAGAACGAAGTCGTTGTGCTCGCCAAACATCGGTCCTGCCCTTTCCACCCTTCCTGGCGTCCGCGACAACCGGAACCTCGGCCCTTCGACGGTCATCGAACCCAGTTCAGCGTGCGGTACTTCGCGGAAGTGGCCCCGGTGATGGAGCTGCTGGTCCGCGAATAGCTCAGGACTGTTCTGTACCTGGTGAGCGGGAACGCCGCGGGACTGGAGCAATGCCTCGACCTCGCCCATCGTTCGCTGGCAGGTCCACTTGGAGATCTCCTCTTCAAGTTGCTGCCGGTGTTCGAGTCTTCCCGCAAGAGTAGTGAAGCGTGCGTCGTTGCCCAACTGTTCTAGGCCAGGGGTTCCCACGAGGGCATCCCAATCCGCCTGGTCGCGACAGGCGACCGCAACCCAACGATCTTCGCCCGCCGTTGGAAACACACCGTGCGGAGACAGTTGCGGGTCGGAGTTGCCGAGCCGTGTGAAATCGCGCCCGTTGATCGCTAGGTCGAACAGCACAGGCGACAGGAAGTGCAGTGATGCTTCGGCCTGGGCGAGGTCGATGTACTGCCCTTCGCCAGTCCGTTCCTTGTGGTCGAGTGCGGAGAGCAGGGCCGCTGCGGCGAACCGCGGTGACACGTAGTCCGTATAAGCACCCAGCATTGAAGGACCACGGTCGGGCCACCCGGTTGCGCTGTTGAACCCGCCAACCGCAGCCCCCATTGTCCCAAATCCCGCAATCTCGGAGTACGGGCCATACTGCCCGAAGAGACAGGAGCTCATCATCACAACGCTGGGGTTCACCTCTTTGAGAGACTGATAGTCGAGCCCCCATGCTCGCATGGCCCGTGGCGAGAAGGATTCACAGACCGCGTCAGCCCATCTGGCGAGATCCTTTGCAACCTCCCGCCCAGCCTCCGTCGAGAGGTTGAGGGTGAGACCGAACTTCCCGGCGTTCATGTTGTGGTAGAGCCCTGAACTCTCAGGCCCGGCGGTCCCGTTCTTGAAGGGCTGGAGACTGCGGGCGGTGTCGATGTGTGTTGTGGACTCGACCTTGATTACGGTCGCTCCATGATCGGCCAGTATTCGTGTAGAAGAGGGGCCCGCCATAACCCACATGAAGTCCAGGATCTTCAGTCCCGAAAGCGCCTCCTCAAGGGGCGGTTCGCCGCCTGCAGCGGCAGGCACGCGACTCAGGGAGGTGCTGGCCAGAACCTCGTTCGTGTGCTGGCCAATGTGCGGCGCCCCTGTGCCATAGACGATGGGTGTCGCGCTTAGCTTGGCGAATGGCCCGGGCGTTTTCACTTTCGCACCGAGGCTGGGAGTCTCCAGGGTCTGCCAATAATCTCTCGCTTCGAGCTGAGGGCTGCCGTCGAGGTCCGATAGCGTCGCAATGGGGACTATCAGGAGCCTCTTTTCCATCGCGGCCTCAAGAAGCTCCTGCTTGGTTCGCTGTTGAAAGAAGGCATCGATTGCTGCGAGAACGCGGTGGAACTCTTCGATTGGCTCATCTCCACCGATAAGGAGGCCGAGATAACCGATCCAATCCTTGCCCCGGATGGACTCGTCGCAGGCTCCTTCCTCATACATCCAGTCAATGAGTCGCTTGGAGAACGGGCCGATCGCGCTCCCAAAGAAGAACGTTAGCGAAACATGCCCGTCTTTGGCCCGCCAGACAAAGGGTATGTTGATCCCCGCAACCGCAGCGCCATTGGTCACTCGTTCCCAGTTTGCTTCACCGATCGCTGTTGCGACCGCGAACGACTGCATGGCGATCGCGACGGCTTGCTGCGCCGACAAGTCCACGTGCTGTCCAAGGCCCGACCTCACCCGCTCCCGGTGGGCAACGAGCGCGGCGACTGCGGCTTCGGCGCCGGCGTGGAGAAAGGCCTGCGGGCTCCCAACGCGGACCGGGGCCCGATCATCGTCACCGCTAACGGCCATCGGGCCCGCTGCCGCCATCACGGTCAGGTCGGTGGCAGCGTAGTTGGCCTTTGGCCCGCCAGCGCCAAAGGCCGAAATCGAGACGTAAACAAGGCCCGGGTTGTTTGCTTTGAATGTTTCGTAACCGAGCCCCAGCGAGTCCATGTCGCCGGGGCCCAAAGACTCGACGAGAAAGTCAGCGGTGCGGCAGAGGTCCCGCAGCTGTTCGCGCCCGTCACCCGTATCGAGGTCGATGATGGCGGAGCGCTTGTTCCGGGCATAGGCAGCCCACGTAAGAGAAGCATCGGGAACGTCTTTCGCGTCCCCCGCGAACGGGCCCATGCGCCGGGCCGAGTTGCCAGCTGGCGGTTCGATTGCGATCACGTCGGCGCCGAGATCAGCCAGAATTTGCCCGCAGATCAACCCACGTTCGTCGGCCAAGTCAACGACGCGGTAAGGGCTTAACAGGGCCATGAGTCACCTTAATCTGTTTCGGAATATCCGGGATATCATAAGCTGGCGAGCAAGCTCGCTGGGCCTTTCGGGCGCCAGGGATAAAGCTCCCGACATCAGGAATTGCGGCGTCGGTTCCCCGTCGGCTATTGTGCACGCAGAGAGCTGGGGAGAGGATCCATGCTTGAGACGAAGCAGACTTTCTGCCGATTCTGCCACGCGTTTTGCGGCATCGAGGCAGACGTAGAGGACGGGAGGGTCGTCAAGGTTCGGGGAGACGCTAGGAACCCGATGTATCGGGGCTATATTTGTGTCAAAGGGCGACAGCTCCCCAATCAGCACTATCACCCGGACAGGCTGCTTCATTCGCAAAAACGAATGGCGGACGGCAGCTTCACCGGCGTTCCGCACCAACAGGCGATTGATGAGGTGGCGGATCGCCTCCAGCAGATCATCCGTGCTCACGGTCCCCGGGCGGTTGCATCGTATGGTGGGACTTACGGCTTTTCCTATCCCTCTTCGGGACAGTTCGCTGGCGCCTTTATGAGCGCCATCGGGTCCAAGATGACCTTTTCCGGAGGCACGATAGACCAACCCGCGAAGCCGGTCGCGAGGGCCTACCACGGTAATTGGGGGGCTGGCCCCCAGATGTTCGACGATGCCGACGTCTGGATGCTGATCGGCGCCAACCCTACGGTCTCAATGTGGGGTGGCATTCCCCAGTACAACCCCGCGCGACGCATTCACGAAGCGAAGAAACGCGGTCTTCAGCTGATTGTCATCGACCCTCGCCGGACTGAAGCGGCTGATAAGGCCGCTCTCTTTCTCCAGGTGAAGCCGGGAGAAGATCCGACACTGCTTGCGGGCATTCTCCGTGTAATCCTGACTGAGGGCCTGGTCGACGGAGACTTTATTTCTGCCAATGTGAAGGGTGTGGAGGAGCTTCGGGAGGCCGTGGACCCGTTCACGCTCGACTATGTCGAGGACCGTGCGGGCGTCCCGGCCGCCTCGGTTCAGCAGGCTGCGCGCATCTTCGCCGCCGGCACTCGTGGCTCGGTAACTTCGGGGACCGGTCCGGATTTTTCTCCGCATGCAAACATCACCGAGTACCTGATCAACTCCATCAATACGGTCTGCGGACGTTGGCTTCGAGAGGGCGAGCAGGTTCCCAACCCCCCTGTCCTGGGAAAACCCAAGCAGTACTTCGCCCAGGCGATAACCGAGGACGTCGACTGGGATGCGCGCCCCAAGCTCCGGATTCGCGACCTTCCGATCACCAGCATTGGCCCACCGACGGGTGCTGTTGCGGAGGAGATTCTCACGCCGGGGGAAGGCCAGATCCGAGCGTTGATTTGCTACGGCTCGAACCCGATGGCAGCGTGGCCTGATCAGCTTCGTACTTACGAGGCGATGAAGGCGCTGGACCTCTTGGTGACGATTGACATCAAGATGTCGGCGACCTCGAAACTGGCCGATTACGTGATTGCCCCCAAGCTCTCCTTCGAGCGTGAGGATACGACGTTCCCGAACGAGGCGTTGTCTGGCGTATTCGGATTCGCTCAGGGCTATCCGGCGCCTTACGCTCAGTACGGCCCCAAGCTCATAGAGACTCCCGAAGGTTCAGATGTGATCGAAGAATGGGAATTCTTCTGGGGAGTGGCTAGGAGGATGGGTCTCCAGCTTCACACTCAGTGGGGCCGGGTGAACATGGACCAGAAACCATCCACATCGGACTTGCTCGAGGCCATGTGTTCCGGTTCGCGAGTGCCTCTTAGCGAGGTCAAGAAGTACCCCCACGGCCACATATTCGAGGAAGACTCGGTGTTCGTTGAAAGACGCACACCCGGGAATTCGGAACGGCTCGATGTTGGGCGCGAACCGATGCTAGCGGAACTTCGGGAGGTGAGGGGCGAACCGTACTTCGATGGGGGCGGGTACCGCGCCGGAGACGACTACTCACATCGCCTCGTGAGCCGCCGAATGCTTGAGTCGTACAACTCTTCGGGTCGGGACCTTCCGGGTCTGATGAGGAAGTACAAGAACACCGGTAATCCGGCCTACATGAACCCACTGGATCTCAGAGGCCTTGGGCTTGAGGGCGGTGACATAATTGAGATCACCTCCGCGAGGGCCTCCATCTACGGGGTTATCCAACCCGCGGATGACGTTCGAAGTGGTGTTATCTCAATGGCGCATGCCTGGGGTGATGCCCCGACGGAGGATTCACGGGTGCGAGAGATAGGCTCGAACACAGGGAGGCTTTCAGACACTCAGCATGATTATGATCCCATCACCGGGATCCCGGTGATGAGTGCCATCCCGGTAAATGTGCGCAGGGTCGAGACTCCAGAGGATCACTAGCCGCGATCTATCCTGCGCCCTTCTCCCTCACCCTGGCATAAGCCGCCCGGGCGATATCGGCAGAATCACGCTCCTCGGCGATATACCAACGCATTAAGAGCTCGGAGAGGGGGTCGTAGTCGCCTTCGTTCACGTTTTTTTCAAGGTCTCCGAACAGGTCACCGTCAGGGATGCTCCCTGCGGGTCCGACCTTCTCAAGGTCGGAAACCTCAGCCGACGAGTACTTCTTGAAGCGCTCCTCCCATTCTGGCTTGGGTCGCGGCTCAAGGTCGTATCCAAGCTCATTGAGTCGGCGCTCCAGAACATCCCCGTGGCTCGTCTCCCTCGCGGCGATGATGCGCAGCGATGCGCGCAGTCCTTCATCGGTCGTGACATCGGCCCAGGCGGAGAGGTACCTCCCGGCGTCCGTCTCGGCCAACGAGATGGAATTCATTGTCCTGATGTGGTCCGGCCTAGACCCGGTGTCGTTTGCCATACCCCTGCCTCCAGATCGGCGGGATAGTAGCACACGTCCGCACCACCGCCAGCTTGAGGAAAGGTCGTCCCTGGGCCGATTCGACAGCGGTTGCCGTGAATGCCCGGATCTTGCGACGAATGTCGGGACCCATCGGCTGCCACATGATCTCCGTGGCCCTCTGCTCATCGAGTGCGGCTATTCTTGCCCGGACCTCTTCCGGCGACCCGGTCAGGTCGGCCGGGTCGCTCCTAGGAGGGCTCTATCACTTCCCTGTCGATGGGGCCTTCCTCGACAAGGTGTCCTTCATGAACTGCGAGATGTCGCTTCTCAAGGGGCACGCGAGCGACCGACTCCAGCTAGGCCCTCCCATTCGCCACGCAGTTGAGGGCCTGTGGGCCGGCCGTCTCGAGGACGTGGTAACGGACCGCGAGAGCGGCCGCGGTGGCCTCCGCGGCCCGGTCCGACTGTGGCGACTCTCCCGGCTCGCGGACGGTTGCCCCACCGGAGAATGGTGCACCAGTCGAATTCGGGACTTGAGCGACCGCTTACCGTGATGCCGTCGACTATCTCCCGGGCAAAAGCTTTGCCGCGAGGTCCCTCCGTGTTCACGAGCAACGGCACATCGATGGGTCGTTATGATGCGAAGCCCGGCGTATGGAGCATCCGCGCCGCCGAGCCGTCGATTTCCACTTCATCGCCGGCCAGCAGCGCTCGGAGCTGCCGAACCGACTGCTCAAAAGTGCGCCGGAATAGGGTTTCTGCCCCAGTGTAAGGCGGCCCGTGAAGCCGGCTCCAAGGGCCACAGCCAACCTCCCCGGCGCCAGTTCGGCGAGCGTTGCGATAGCGGCGGCCTGGGTCATCGGATGGCGAAGACTCGGGACAAGCACGCCGGAGCTGATGCCGACGAAGTCGGTCCGTTCGGCGATCCGGGCCAGGGTCACCCATACGTCGTGATAGAGAGCTGGAGAGTCGTAGGGCCATACGCATGAGATCTTTATAATCCGTCCCCTTGGCGCACGTGGCTTGTGCTCGCCGGGGGCGATGATACCCAAATGGCTTTAGCGGTCGCGGGCTCCGGTTTGACTGTCTTCGCGTAGCCATCGGGCGGTCTCCATGCGTCGCTCGGGGGCGTTCGTGGTCTAGGTTCAGTCTGGCGCTATGCCATGAAGCGGTGCTTCCTAGTCCAGCTTGGCGCCGATCGATTCCCGCAACTCAGTCAGCTCTGGGAACCGTCTCTGGACCTCCTTGGAGAACACCAAGTCGCCGTTGGCGACGACCTCGAACTGCCCCCCCTGGCCCGGGATGAGCGACAGCGATGAAATGTATTCGGCGAACGTATGGAGCAGCTCTTGCGCCGTCCACGCGGCGCGGGGGATGTAGTTTCATGGTACGCAGTAGGTGATTGAAATTTCGAGGCGTTTATCAACAGCCATGGTTAGCTATCCCCCAATCGGCGTAGCCGGTAGTGAGCACAAATTGCCAACACTTTTTCTTCGCCCGCTCTTTCGCTGCCTATGACCGGCCCCCGTGCTTGCCGAGATCCCATCCGGATTGGGCGAGGTGTTCGCGGGCGAAGTCGGCGGGCTCTTCTTCCAAATTGGTCACAGCATTGTCGTTCCAACGATTGCGGAACCCGAAGAGCGAGATGACACCCATGATCTCAACGATCTGCTCCTCGCTGAAATGCTCCCTGAGCGAGTTGAAATGGTCCGGGGTGGTTGCGTTCGGCACCAGGGCAGCGTCGCGGGCGAGCCTGAGGGCTGACCGCTCGCTCTCTGTGAAGAGTGGATCGTCTTCGAATCCATAGGCTCGCTCGACCTGTGCTGCTCGTTTGGTCGTGTGGGCCTGGTAGTAGCGGCACCCTGCGGCGTTGCTCGCCACAGTTGCGACGAGTTGTTCGGTTCCTGCGTCGACTGACCCACATCCGAGAATCGCGTTGTCGAGCACGCGGAAACCGTGGAGGAGTTCTGGTCGGCGGACCATGGTAAGAATGCTCGCCGGGACGAAGCCGAACCAGCGCTCGACCTCGGCGAAAATCGTCTCGAACTCTGGGTGCTCTTCGCGATTGATCGGTTCATGCCATCTTGCCCCGTCCTTAAGCCAGGCAGCGAAGTGGGTGACCGCCGTTAAAGGCGATCATCCCGTCACGTGTTGCGATAGCGTCGATTGGCGCACCGGGCACCTTGCCTTCGAGTTCGGAGTAGGCGCGGAAGAGGTTGCCGACAATTCGTTCAGGGTCGGTCAGCCGGGCGAACTCACCGAGATCGGTGTCAAGAGCGAGTTCGAGTGGCCGCACGCCAGTCTCGAATCCAACCCGCGCGGTGTCCTGCACGAACCGAAGGTAGGCTTCCATCTCGGAGAAGAGTTCCGGGCCGCAGACTGGACCGTGCCCGGGGATAATGCTTTCCGGCCCAAGGTCTCGCAGGCGGTCGAGGGCGCCCAGCCAGCCCGCAATTGAGCCCTGGAGGGCAAATGGGGCACCGCCGCTAAAGATGACATCCCCCGCGATCAGAACCCTGCGTTCAGGAATCCAGGCGACGACGCCTGTCATCGTGTGGGCGGGAGACACGTAGATCAGTTGGACCTCGAGGTCGCCCACAAACAGGGTTATCCGATCGTCGAAAGTTAACGACGGCGCGGTTATCTTGATCTCGCCCCAGTCGACATCCGGGAAGAACCCGCGAGCCTGGTCCAGCGAGGTGAAGCGCTCCGTTTCAATGTCAGCCCGGCAGCGTTCGTGGCCGACGATCGTTGCTCCCGGACTGAACACGAAATTGCCGAACGTGTGGTCCATGTGAGAGTGCGTGTTGACCAACGTATTCACGATGTTCGGAGTCGTCCGGGCGATCGCGGCCCTAGAATCGCGTGAGCGACGCTCAGTGGCGCAGGCATCCACGGCCGTGACGCTGGACGGGCCAACTATGAAAGCTGGGTTGTTGAGGCACCACGTCCCGTCCAATTGAACGTAGGCGAAGATCGAGGGGCTGACCTCTTCGAGGTAGGGTGGTGGGATCTCTTCAGCTGGAGGAGGCTGGCCGGTCGACATGAAACCTCCGGTCGTGGCCTCCAAGTAAAGAACGTAGCGCCTGTCCGTCTCTAAGTCCGGGTCACCGGCGAGACGACTTATCGGCTACGGGCGAAGGGCGCCGTCTTTAGCAGGCTCGGTGTTCCAGAGTGCCGGATGGCTTTTGGTGCTGGAGTCCCGTTCTCGATCACGTGATGAACGATCTGGCGCGAGTGTGCGCCGGGTGGGTCGTGGTGGTGGCGGCGGCGTTCTACCGCGAGGTCTGCTCTACCCTCAAGCCTGACCTTCAGAAGGAGGTTCTCTACTACGAGGCGTTCTTCGCGGCCGTCGCCGACGTGGGGAGGGGGGAGCCCGGAGGGGTATCTTTAGTGACCCGACTTTCGAAGGGCCACCGCGAAACAAGCCTGCCGAGCAGGCGTTGCGCCTCCGGAATGAAATCTACTAACGACCCCGCCTCTTTTCACGGCTGATACGAACGAGTCCCTCCTGTGTGACGCTGGCGACCCGGGCCCCGTCGCGACGATGAAGCGATCCGTGAATCAGTACCCGGGCCGAGTGGCCGACCGGGCTTTCGCTGGCATAGAGGAGCCAGTCGTCGAACCGCGGTGGGCGGTGGAACCACATCGCGTGATCGAGGCTCGCAGACATCTGGCGGTCTCGTCGGCTGCCGGGGCGCTAGGCCACTGTGCCCAGCAATCCGCGGTCGGATGCGTAGACCAGCAGCGCAGTGTGCAGCAGGTTGTCGTCGGGCATCTCGCCACGCGGCCGGATCCAGACGAGCTTCTTCGGGAGATCTCCCGTTTCTTCTGGGGGCGCCGACCCGGCCCGCTGGGCTCGCTCATACATGGACTTGGGCGGGTAGACGTGGCGAACCTCGATTGGGTTGCGCCGCACCCATTCTTCGGCAGTATCAGGATCGACGCCTAGCACCGGGTCCCACTCCGCCATTTCCTCCGGCTCTGGTGCCTGGGGAATTGGCTCCTGGTGCTCGAATCCCTCGTCGGGCAGGGTAAAGCTGGACGAGATGCTGAAAATCGCCTCGCCGGACTGGTAAGCGACAATGTCCCGGGATGTGAAACTCCGTCCGTCCCTGATCCGATGCACCACGTACCGAATGGGGGCCTCGTGGTTGCCGGGCCTGAGGAAATAGCCATGAAGCGAGTGAAGGTCGCCCTTCCCGACGGTGAGCCCTGCCGCCATCACCGCTTGGCCGGCGACCAGTCCGCCGAACAGACGCGCTCCTCCCGGACCAGGCTGGCCAACGAACAGGTCTGAATCGAGCCGGTCGAGGTTGAAGAGCTCGAGGAGTCGTTGAAGAGGGGTCGTCTTCCGAATTGCCACGAGCGTCCCATGATAGCTCGGCTTGTGCTTGGCGCTGGTAGTGGCTCCGCCACTGGAGTCCGCTATGCTCCTGCCATTCGCCCCGAAAGGCCTCAATGAGAAAGCTCGGCTCCATCCCGCAAAAATACGTGATTGCGCTTGTGGCCGTCTTCGGGCTCTTCATGAACCTGCTCGACCTCACTGTCATCAACGTGGCGATCCCCGAGCTGGCCAAGGACCTGGGCACGTCGACAAGTGCTGTCGGCTGGGTGGTCACCGGCTACATGTTGAGCCTGGCCGTCGCCATTCCGGTTAGCGGGTGGGCAGGCGATCGATTTGGCACGAAGCGAACCTTCATGTTCGCGCTCGGCCTGTTCACCGGGGGGTCGTTGCTCTGTGCGACCGCCTGGAATGTAGAGAGTCTGGTGGCGTTTCGGGTACTGCAGGGTGCAGGGGGTGGTCTCCTTACTCCGGTCGGTACGACGATGGTGTTCAGGGCCTTCTCTGGGAACGAGCGGTCGCGGGCCGCCGTGGTTCTTCTGGTTCCGACAACGATTGCCCCGGCAAGTGGCCCAATTGTCGGTGGATTCTTGGTCGAATACTGGTCGTGGCCTCTTATCTTCTTGGTCAATATTCCGGTGGGCTTCGCGGGGCTGGTCGCGGCGGGCCTGCTGCTGAAGGAGCACCGGGAGGAAGGCCAGTCGAGGCTTGACGTCTCCGGACTCATCCTCGCGGCCGCGTGCTTTCCGATGCTCCTTTATTCGCTGGCGAGAATAGGGACCGACGGACTCTATGATGCGCAGGCCCTGGCCTTCGGGACCACTGGCTTGGTTCTCCTGGGGACGTTGATATCGGTCGAGCTTCGCACAGAGCACGCCATAGTCGCTCTGCGGTTGTTCCGAAGCAGGCTCTTTGCAGCATCAAACATTGTCGCTTTCGTTGCTATGACCGGTGTGGCCGCCTCCATCTTCATCCTTCCGCTAATGCTTCAGTCCCAGAGGGGTCTTAGCCCCTTGGAATCAGGACTCGTAACTTTCCCCCAGGCAGTTGGGGTGGGCATGATTTCACCCCTGGTCGGCCGTCTTTACAACGTGATTGGCCCGAGGCCCCTCGTAGTGGCATCATTCCTGCTGGCGATGGCGGTGTACGCCACTTTCCTGAAGGTGGACCTCACCACAAGCGAATGGACCATACGTGGTCTCATGTACCTCACAGGCTGGTCTTTTGGGTTGATGCAGGTGTCGACCCAAGCTTCGATCTTCGAATCGGTTACGCCAGCTCAGACCGGACGCGCGAGCGCGGTCACGAACTCGATCAGGCAACTCGGGATGGCGTTCGGCGTGGCAATGGTGGCGACCGTTCTGAGCAGCAGACTCGCTGCCCGAGGCACCGAGCTGGGAGATCAGGCAAAGGGTGGTGCGGCGATCACGGCGTTTCACGAAGTTTTCGTGGTCATGACCGTTGTAGCCGCCGTGGGTGCCCTGCTTGCGCTGGTACTCATCCGGCGGCACCCGCAGACCGTCTCAGTCGCCGTTGCCGCTACATCTACGGAAGACCCAGAGCCGGTTTAAAGCCGGTGTCCGGCGGCGACTCTTGATAGCCTAACCGGATCTGGATAGCGTCTTACAGGCGGTCGGTGATTCAGCGAACAGGCCGTAGCAATGTGTGGGAGATTCGGGTATGAGCGTGACAGCATTAGATGACCTCACAATCCATCAGGGATACGGGACCATAAACCAGGTCGAAAGCGGTGATCCCCGGTGGTTTGAGTCCTACTGGTTTCATGTCGGACTGCCGGTGGACGATATCTCCATTGCGGGCCACCTCGGGTCTTATCCAGTCGCGAACACAATGGATGCAGCAGCCGCCGTCAGCGTGGCTGGCCACCAGTTCAACGTGCGCGCCGCGAGAACCCTGGAGCGGGACAGGACGGACATGTCCGTTGGCCCGCTCAGAGCTGAAATTCTCGAGCCCTACCGGAGGTGGCGATTTGTCCTTGAGGATGATGCTGATTCCGGTCTTGCGTTTGACCTGGAGTTCGTCTCCGATCACTACCCGATGGAGGTGGCAACGCCGATACAGCACCGCCGTGAGGGGCGGCATACGACGTGGGACATGTGGCATTACGCTCAGACCGGCGTTGTTGGCGGCACGTTGGTTGTTGAGGGCGAAACGCGGACGCTGGCTTCCGATCAAGCGATAGGCGTCCGTGATCGATCATGGGGGGTGAGGCCAATCTTCGGTCAGATCCCTCATAAGGCACCGGTGCCGGACAGCATCGCTGCGTCGTCGACCTGGCTCGCCGCCAGGTTCCCGGCGAACGATCTCTGGCTGTGGCTGATGGAGCCGGTCAACCCGCTCCCAGTTCGCACTTTCGGAAGCCTTTCCGATGACTCGGGGCGCGTCAGGCTGGACGGCTGTGTCGCTGGTGAACTGACCGATTCGGCACAACGATTGCCGCGCTTCTTTGAGGCGGGCTTCGATTTGGAGTACCAGGACGGAAGCCGTCTTGTGTCCGGCGGACATGTCGCGAGCAGGGATACAGACGGTCGTCGGTGGCAGCTCGATGTCAGGCCTATCTCAACCATCTACTCGAAGGGTCTTGGTTTCGGGAACCCGGACTTCCTGCATGTCCAGCACAAGGGGGACGTCGTCCAACGAGACGATTACTGTCTGGGCCAGGCTGATGTGGTTGCAGGTCTGGTGGACAATCCCGCAGGACACCTCAATCCCTTCGGTATCGAGCAATTCTGCGAGTTCACCGGTAACGGTGAACGTGGATACGGCGTCATCCGGACCAGCATTTAGAAAGAGACCAAGCTGATGCTTACCCACCTGGACGAGTACTTCATCCACCAGATTCCCGCGACCGTGGACAGGGTGGTCGACAGCGATCCTCGCTGGCTCGACAATCACTGGTTCCAGGCGATGGACACGGAAGGCAGATTCGTCGTCGGTGCAAACTTCGTGGTCATGCCCAACAACAGCGTGGTCGACAGCGGCCAGATAGTTCAACACGGCGACAAGCAGTTCAATCTTCGCTACTCTCGAGAGTGGCAACAAAGAGGGCTCCGCTCTGAGCGTCTGAATTTATCAGTCGGGCCGAGCTCGATGGAGATATTGGAACCCGGCAATAAAGCTCGCTTCGTTCTCGACTCGGACAACGAGCACGAAATGAGCTACGAACTTGTGTTCGACACCTATCTTCAGCCCTGTGAGGCTCGCTCGCCGATCTACAACAGGGCCGAGGGAGTTCGGGACATCCTCCCGTACCACGAACATCTGGGCCGCTTCACTGGCTGGTTGAAGATCGAAGGTCGAACGTACGACATAACGCCTGAGAATTGCTGGGGCCAGCGCGACCGGTGTTGGGGCACTCTCGGCATGGGCGCAGGCTTCGGAGAGCGATTTCGTACATGGCTGCCGCCGGCGCCGGCACGGGCTCCGACAGGGAGACTGCACTGGCACAGTCATGTCCAGTTCGAGGACATAGGATTCTGGTGGTGGCTCGACGAGCATTTGGGCCAGCCACGGCTCAACGGCACACTGGGGAACAGCCACGGCGGTGTGTTCGACGGAACAGTGACTTATCCTCTCGGCGACGAAAAGGAGCAGGTGCGGCTTATAGATTTCAAGGACTACGACCTTGAATTCTACCCGGACGGCAAGTTCAAAGGTGCTACCACCACAGTCGTAGATGAGAAGGGCGAGGAGCACCCTCTCAAATTCACAATCCTCTCCAGAAACTCAACTCGCTGGATCCTGGGTGAAGGCTACGGCGACCCGGAGTTTCTGGGGGGGTACAACGGGGAATTCTTTCACCGCTATGACACTTTTGACCTTGAAGATCCCGAGACGATCAAGAAGATCACGCTTGGGACCACCAAGTGGAGCAACTCTGAACACGCCGTTCGTTGCGAATACAAGGGGCGGGTTGGAATCGGACATCTGGAGCTGGTGGCCGCCGGGCCATTGCCACGCTGGGGAATCGAATAAGGTTTGCGAGAGTTCTAGATCAGCCGGCCTCGGTCTCTTCGTCCGCGGCGAGCAGTACGTTAAGCCTAGTCGTTATAGGTCCCGGTCGACCAGCCCCGACGGGCGCGCTGTCGAGGGTCGCGACCGGCATGATGCCCATCAGGGAGTTGGTCAGGAATAACTCGTCAGCAACGCTGAGGTCATCAGGGGTCAAGCTGCGCTCTGAGACCGCTAATTGATCCCGGCAGTTGAGAATCCAGCCGCGGATAGTGCCGGCGAGGACGCCGTCTGACAGCGGCGGAGTAACCAGTTCATGGGCGACCACGGCAAAGAGGTTGCCAGCTGCTGAGCACACCACCATCCCTGCCGTGTTCAGCATCAACGCTTCGTCCGCACCCTGGGCAGTGGCTTCTCGGCGGGCAAGAACCTGGTCGAGATAGCTGAGAGCTTTGATGCCGGATAGAGGAGAGTGTTCGTTGCGGCGAATTCGGCTGAAGACTATTGACAGGCCGTTCTCATAGGCCGTTTTGGGGTAACCACTGAATGGGTCGACTGTAACGATTATCGTCGGGTCAGTTACGGCTCCAGCATCAAGTCCTCTTGTGGGTATTACACCCCGGCTGACCGAGATTCGAGCGGCGGCAGTGTCCGGCCTGCCGTTCTTGTCCCAGTCCAAGGTGATTCGCGCGCGCAAATCATCGACCCTCGGCGGAACAATGCCGAGATAGTCCAGTCCGCTTGACAGGCGGTCCATGTGGGCCTCCCAGCGCAACGGTCTACCCCTCCGCAGCTTCAGAGTCTCGAATACCCCGTCGCCGAGCGTGAACCCCCGGTCGCGGGCATCGACGGCCTTGGTGATACCTGGGTCGCCGGAGTTCCTGGATGTCATTGGGCACCTGCGAGTCGGCAGGCGTCCAGAGCTGCCTGCGCTTTGGCCAGCGTCTCGAGATACTCTGCCTCGGGGTCGGAATCGTAAATCACGGCCCCCCCGACCTGGAGGAGAAGACGGTCTCGATCGAGGACGATCGTTCGGATGATGATGCTGCTGTCCAGGTAGCCGTCAAAGCCCATGGCAAAGATCGACCCGCAGTAAGGACCCCGGCGGACCGGTTCAAGCTGCTCGATGATCTCCATTGCTCTCACCTTCGGGCAGCCCGTTACCGACCCTCCCGGGAACGCGGCCCTAAGCAGGTCAACGGCCTCTAGGTTGCCCCGGAGTTCGCCAGTAATGGTGCTCACCAGGTGCCAGACATGCGAGAAGCCTTCCAGCTTGAACATCTCTGGCACGGCCACCGAGCCGACTTCGCAGACTCGCCCCAGATCATTGCGCAGGAGGTCAACGATCATCAGGTTTTCTGCCCGATCTTTCTCGCTGCGCTCGAGAGCCTCTGCCATGAGCCAATCGGCATGAGGATGACTTTCACGGGGCCGCGTCCCCTTGATCGGTCTTGTTTCGACGTGGCCATCGCGGAGACGGAGGAATCGCTCTGGTGAAGAGCTCAGGAGCTTCGTTTCTCCGAAATCCAGGAACGCGCCGTAAGGCGCCGGAGCGACCGCCCGTAGCGATTCGTAGAGACGAAACGGATCTCCGTTCCACTGGGACTCGAGGCGGTGAGAGAGGTTCACCTGGTAGACGTCGCCAGCTCTAATGTGGTTCTTGGCCTTGCGGACCATCTCAGCGTAGCGGGACTGAGGTGCGACTATCCTGGGCACCCCGGAGCTGAACTGCGGCGGGGCAGCTGGGGCTTGGGCGCGTAGCAGACTTTCAATCCGGTCGATCTTCTTCCCCAGGTTGACTCCATCATCTCCGGGAAGTTCCCGGCCGAGAAGCCACGCCTGGTCGCTCACGTGATCGAAGGCCACAGTCCATGGGTAGATGCCTACCATCGCGTCCGGGACGTCGAGATCTTCCTCAGCGATCACCGGTAGCGACTCCACGTATCGTCCGAGGTCGTAGCCGAGATAGCCGATGAGGCCGCCTTGGAACGGAGGTAGTCCTGAGCGGACCTCGGCTTGGGTGTGTCCCAGAAGGGACCGCAGGTGGGTCCACGGGTCTGATTCCGATTCGCCCGGCTCCGATCCCGGGCTCGGTGACCAGCGTCCGTTTCTGAAGCTCGCGGTGGCAATCGGCTCGGCCGCAAGGTAGGAGTATTGACCCATCATCCCACCGGGCGAACTGCTGTCCAACCACACGAACCCATCGAGTGACCGGAGCCTGGCCGCCGCGGCGATCGGCTCGAGGCCCACGATTTCTCGGACGTGAGTGATTGCTGTCGTCGGAGATCCGGTCATCGTGAGCGTCCGGAGATGGTCTTGGGCCGGCTCACTCCGTTCCACAGCCAGCTATTGCTGTCACCTCTACCTCGATGATGTAACCTTCCCCTTCGCCGCTGAAGACAGCTGTACTCGCCGGCCAGTGATTCTCGTAGAAACGCTCCCGAATCTTGGCGACCTGGGGAAGCAGCGTCCGGTCGGCGAGATAGACGGTTTCCCGGACCACGTCGTCGAAAGTGACCCCGGCCTTCTTCAGTTGCTCAGCCACGTTCTGATAGGCCTGTTCGGCCTGCACATCGATGTCACCCTGGCCGATCAGGGTTCCGTCTTTGGTTGCCACTTGGCCCGCAACAAACACCATATCTCCAACTCTTACCGTCTGGCTGTAGTGCCACGGCATGGCCTCGGGCATCCGGGCGAAATCTATATCTGTTCGAGTCAACGGTCGTCTCCTTTTTTGGCCCCCGCGGTTGGCTCTTGTTATTGCGAGCCGGGGATGAGCTGGTCTTCCCTGTTGAGTTGGCGAGTCAGATAGCCCGACACGTGGTGACTTCCGGGTGCCCCTTGGCCCTGTCCGTCGCCACCGTGTGTGCGTATTACTGTGTTCAAGGCCCAGCGCATGGCCAGCACCTCGGATTCGAGTTGCTCACGCTGCGCTTGAGGAGATGTGCCGGCGACCTGCTGGGGCAGACCTCCGGAAGGCTTCGCCTCGTGGATTCCGAGCGCTGCCAGTTCGGAGAGAGTTTCACGCAGGTCCGAATGCTCTTCCGACAGAAGGCGCTCCTCGCGTTCCAGTCGCAGCCGAACGTGCTCAATGGCGTCTAGGGCGACGGTCGCAATTCTTCGACTCCAGTCAGAACTGAGTTCCGGAACAATGTCCCGTTCAAAACTAATCCGGATTCCGTCGAGTACTTCGTCGAGTGTCGGGCGCATCGAGTTACCCTCCTGGGATTCCGGCGGAGATCTGGCTGTGCATGAGTCGCACGAAGAACTGTGGCACTCGCAGCCCAAGTTGAAGCGTTTGTAGCTGCCTGTGCTGGTTGTTTGCGAACCTGTTGAGCCCGGTCCAACAGTGAGCTACTGCCCAGAAAGACTGGAATACGGAATAAAAAAGCAGATTTTCCTCGCGAATCGGGATGCCGGAGCGCTCTGTGTACCGCGCAAGCAGGTCGTCGACGAAGTCCCCCACGAGCGGCCTCACCTGGAAGACGAAGTAGGCCATGTCGGACATTGGATCGCCCAGGAACGCCTGCTCCCAGTCCAGTTGGGCTACGATCCTGGCCTCATCGTCAAAAAGGAATTGACCAGGGCCGACCTGCCCCTGGTTTAGCGAGATGCGGTCCGCCTTGGTGGGGAGGTGGGCCCTCAGCCAGGTCACCACAGCCGACGCCATTGGAAGGGGCTGGAGTAGTTCGCTCTGGGCTATCCGGTCCCACTTATCGACGAGGGCCACGCCGCCTGAAACCGGGTCGTCAGGAGCTCCAAGGAAACTGAGCCCCGCCTTTTCCCAGTCGAGCGTGTGTTGGGCGGCGAGCACATCGACGAAGTTCTCCAGCACCCTCCGCTGGAATCCGGGAGGGTCGTTCTGGAGATTGCTGCGGCCAGGAAGGAGCTCGCGGATAACGAACGGTTCGCCGATCCAGGCTGGATCCGTCTCATACCAGTAGTTTCGAGGCACGGGAATACCAGTTTCATGGAGGCTCTGATAGACCTTGAATTCCCGGTCGAGACCTTCTTCGTATTCGTCTCTGAAGCAGGTGCTCTCGTCCGCCCGGAAAGCGAGCTCGTGGCTGATCTCGGCTTCACCGTCCCACTCGGCATGGAAGAACCACATCGCCCGTGAAGAACCGATGGCTCCCCGCTTCATGTCCCTGACCCTGACCTGGCCAGCGGAAGGAAGCCGGTGTTCGAGGTAGCGAGAAGCGATGGTCGGTAGGGCGCTTATCGTCTCGGTCTGCACCTGTCACTCGCTCTCTTGCGACAATCTCGGCTGCCGCGGCGGTATGCGAACTTTGTTTCGAGCCTCGATTGCCTGGACTTGGAGGGTCCGGCGGAGGGACCACTGGATGCACGCAATCATAAGTAGAGCGTTCGGGTCTGTCCGGTGGCTAGTCTTGTTCGGCGGGCTGCTGGTCTGGAGACCTCGCGGCCATCTGCTCGAGCGCCGCTGCGACGCGCCCGTAGACCGTGTTGGGCTGGTACTTACCGTCCTCACCTGGCGTGCCGGCCTCGACCTCGCACAGGAGTTCGACAGTTTCTTCGATCCTGCTCGTTGCCCAAACATGGAACTGCCCGCTCTCCACCGCTTCTCCGATGTCGTGGCGAAGCGTGAGGTTGACGGTGTTGGTCTTGGGGATAACGACCCCCTGTGAACCGGTCAATCCGGCCTCACGGCAAACATCGAAGAACCCCTCTACCTTCTGGGCAACTCCGCCCACCGGCTGTACGTTGCCGAACTGGTCTACCGAACCAGTTACGGCAATGTCCTGCCTAATCTTGAGGTCGGCCAGCGACGTGAGAAGCGCAACCAGCTCGGCAGAAGATGCACTGTCACCGTCGATCCCCTCGTAGCTCTGTTCGAACGTCAGGCTCGCGTTGAAGGCCAGCGGAATCCGCGAGCCGAACGTGCCGTGGAGATAGCCGGCGAGCACGAGGACTCCCTTCGTGTGGATGGCTCCGCTTCGCTCGGTTTCCCGCTCGATCGCGCTGATTCCACGCCGGCCCGCGCCAACCCTGCAGGTGATCCGGGTGGGCGTACCGAACTCGTGGCCCCCGACGCTGTAAACAGCAAGGCCGTTGATCTGGCCCAACGCCTTTCCCGATGTCTCGATTCGAAGCACACCTTCGGTGATCATGTCGCGACGCCTGTCGGGTAGCAGCGCCGAGCGGGCCCGTCGAGCGCTGATCGCCGACCTCACATGCTCGGCGGCGACGGTCTGCACACCCTCGGACCGTGCCGTTTGATCTGATTCATGGCAGAGGTCTTCGACCATGCCGTACCTGGCAGAGAATCTGTCCTGGCGCCCCGCAAGGATGGAGCCGTATCTCACGATCGCTTCGAGGGCGCTCGCGTCGAAGTGGAGGAGTTCGAAGTCGTCAACAGTCTTCCTCACGAAGGCTACATAGGAGGCCATGTTTTCAGCGTCCGCGGGCACGTCCGGCTCGAACTCTGCTCGAACCTTGAACAGCTCCGCCAGCTCGGGGTCCCCCGCGTCGAAAATTGCGAATGTCTGGGGAGGCCCAACCAGGACGACCTTCACCTCGAGCGGAACTCCCTCGGGCTGCAGTGCCGCGACGGGAAAAGGAATCCCGGATTCAGCCGGGTCTTCAAAACGAGCCTCTCTCGTCTTTAGCGCTCGCTTTAAGGATGTCCAGGAACGGGGATCGGAGAACACGTCCTGAAGTTGGAGGATGAGGAAACCGCCGTTTGCGCGGTGGATGGCCCCTGGGTGTATGCGGGTGAAGTCGGTCGTCATTGTGCCGAAGCGATTCTCGTAATCGACCCAGCCGAAAAGGTTCCGATACCCGTGATGGCGCTCATCCACGACCGGTCCTCCGGGGGAGTCGTCGTCTGTGCGCGAGACGAACAGGTTCACGTCGTACCGGCGCAGCAGCGCCTCTCTCTCCTCAATAGATTGGGCGACCAACTGTGGCGGCGTCGACGACTGGGCCGATTCGGCGAAGCGGTGGTAGGTCTCCAAGTTGGCGAAGACGTCGTCCCGGATAGCGTCCAGGTGGTCGTCAACGCCCTGCCCATGAAACCTGCTCCGCAGGTCGTCGAGGACGGGCCTGATTAACTCGTGGGCGGTGTTGCGGTCGAGCTTCTCGACCTCGGTCCGCGCTTCTGAGTCGATTCGGCGAATGTCGCGGAGCGTGGACTGGATCTCATCTTGAACGGCTTTGGCCTGCTTCGTCCGCTCCGCTCTTTCTTCCTCCGGCAAACGGGCGAACGCATCCCCCGACAGCGGATTGCCATCGGGTGCCAGGGGAACCGGGAGGATGCCCGTCTGGGTGGCGTTGAGGCCGAAGCCTGCCTCTCGGGCATGCTTCTCGAGCCTCTGCATCCCTTCCTGTCGCTGTTTGCCGAAAGGCTCGAGCGCTTGCTCGCGCTGGTCGGTGTAGGCCTCATTCTCGAACGCCCTTGGCAGCGCGTGGCGGCAAGTGTCGGCCAGCAGCGAGAGCCCACGCTGAAGTTCGGCGCCCGTGCCGGGGGCCAGCGCTGCCACCCGGGGGTGGCGAGGATCGGAAAAGTTGTGAAGATAGACCCAGTCCGGGGCTGCCGGGAGATCTTTGGCGACCCCGTCTACGAGGTGGTGGATTATCAGAGTGCGGCCGGAAGAAGGCGCGGCGGATACAGCGATATTGTATCCATCGGCGGTCATCGCCAGGCCAAAAGTGATGGCCTTACGAGCCCTCTCTTGCCCGGCGATCGTGTCGAGCGGTTCTATCTCCGCCGTGGTTGCCGGCAGTGGCGCTGGCAGCGGTCGACGGAGCGCACCCGGGTCTACCTCGAGACGGCTTGAGATCTCCTCTTCCATCGCTTCCTCCAATCGACTTCGCTCGGAGGGTACCAGCACACTCTCCTTGTTGATCCCCATGACTCGAAGGTTTGAGAGGATATAGGTGAAATGCCCGAAGTGCACACCGGCAAACTTCTTGTCGCCACACCGGCGATCACAGACCCGAACTTCTTTCGCACCGTGGTCCTCGTTTGCGGTCACGATGAGAACGGGGCCTTCGGCTTGGTGCTCAACCGACCGGTCGATGATGAGAAAGTGGTCGACCACCTTCTCCAATGGGGAGAGCACAGTTCGACCCCGGCTGTTCTTTTCCACGGTGGTCCGGTTGAGACTTCGGCTGCATTTGCTCTCGGCAAATTGGAGCCGCGTCCGGGGGAGGAGCCATCGGTGGTGTTCGGGACGGTGGCGCTGATTGATCTCAGGACTCTCCCAGAGGAAATGGAAGTCGAGTTGCGCGAGGTTCGCGTGTTCGTCGGGTATTCAGGCTGGGGTGCCGGCCAACTTGAAACCGAGGTCGAAGAAGGCGGTTGGTTCGTCGTTGACCCGGAACCCGGTGATCCGTTCTCGGCGAACCCGGACGATCTCTGGAAGGATGTGCTAAGCCGACAATCCGGCGAGTTGAGGCTCTACTCGTTTTTCCCCCTAGACCCGACTCAAAACTGACCGCGTCCGTCTGTCGACCCCGGCCTAGGCCGGGGTCGACAGACGGACGCGGTTTTCCGAGGAGCTTTCGAACATTAAAGGCTCGGCCCAGATGTCCGTTGCCATGCCCGAAGAAACTGTGTCCGATAGCAAAGTATTCTTCGCGCATCGAGTCTATTCTTGGGACGACAGTGCCGGCGACCGCATTGGCGTATTTCGAGAACGTACAGGCGGCCAAGAATTGAACGGTCTAAGTCTCCCCTGGTTCCATTCCCGTGCCTTGGCGCACTCGGGGTAGTCCCAAGAATGGACTCGAAAGAGGGCACTATCAGACCGGTTGCCCACCCATCGAAGACGAGTGAATGACATTGTCTGTGTTCTGCACGCCGTGCCGGATGTCGAAGCCCGCCCCGGTTGCCATACAACGGGTTTGGTGTGTTGACTGGCAGCGGCGAAAGTCAGATTGCTCGTCCTATACTTTGCTCACGGTGATTGGGAGGTGTCCTATTGGCAGAAGCAACCATAGATTCGCGCGCCCGATTTGACGCGTCCGGATTGATCGACTTCACGCGGAGAGTGTTCGAGCATTTTTCCGTTCCCGCTGACGACGCGGCTGTTGGAGCCGAAGTGCTTGTCGACGCTGACCTCCAGGGGATCGAGTCCCACGGGATCGCGCATCTTCCCGGGCATGCCGGGTACGTGCTGGGCCTTCGGCGAGGAATCGTGAAAGCCGAGCCGAACATCGAGGTGCTGAGAGACAGCCCCGTGGCGTCGACTTGGGATGCCGACGGCGGCCTTGGCGTGGTGGTCGGCTACAAAGCGATGCAGGCTTGTCTCTCAAAGGCGGTCGAGAACGGCCTCGGGATGGTGGCTGTACGCAACGGACGTCACTTCGGTGCTGCGGGCTATTACGCACAGATGGCTGCTCGTGGGGACATGGTCGGAATGGCCATGTGCAACGTCCCGGCAATCGCGGCTGCCCCAGGTGGCTTAGATACCGTCTTTGGAACTAATCCCATCGCATTCGGCGCTCCGATTGAAGGAGAAAATCCATTCCTTCTTGACATGGCGACTACAGCAGTGGCGGCCGGCAAACTAGAGATTGCCCAGCGCAAGGGCAAGCGGATCCCCCTGGGGTGGGCCGTCGACGCCGATGGGAACCCGACCGACGATCCGGAGATTCTTCGCAACGGCGGAGCATTGCTTCCGCTGGGGTCGAATCTCGATACCAGTTCCTACAAGGGATATGGTCTGGGCCTGATGGTCGACATCCTTACCGGAATTCTCCCCGGCGCCGAGTCCGCCCTGTTTGGGGAACGTCACCACCACGGGTTCTGGTTTGCTGCCTGGCGAATCGATGCCTTCACCAATCCTGGCGAATTCAAATCGAGAATGAAGAGAATGGCTGAGCACATCCGAGGCACGAGGCCGCTGGAAGGTGTCGAATCCGTCCTGATCGCAGGCGACCCCGAATGGGCGGCTCGGGCGGACAGGGAGAAGCACGGAGTGCCCCTGGAGGAGGCGACGGTTAATCAGCTTCTCAAACTGGGGGAGGAAATTGGAATCCCGTTTTTGGATCCCCTGAGCCGTTAGAAGCGTCGCTTAGGATGAGGCAGCCAGTTCTCCCAGCACAGCGAGTGTTCGCCAGTAGGCTTCTCGATCCTCTTCAATCGTGATTACAGACACGAGGATCTCCCCGGCACCGAAATCTGCGATCGCTTGAACCTTGTCAACGACCTGGCTCTCATTGCCGGAGATTGCAAGCGCATCGGCCATGGCTTCTGAAAACGTGCCGTCGGCCGCCTCCGGGAAGCCCGCGTCCGTGAACATCGCCGCGTAGAACGTCTGTCTGGGATAAAAGCTGAACTGACGGAGCATCGCTCGACGAACGGCAGGGGTATCACTCGACACGACCACTGGGACGTGGGCTATAACGGGAGGTGGTTCACGACCGACAGCGCGCGCACCTTCGAGCGTGGCGGGCACCGCGACGTCCCGGATGTGGGAAAGCGGCGAGACCCAGGAGATGCCACCGTCGGCAACCTCACCGGCGAGCCGGAAGGCGTTCCGACGAAGGGCAGAGATCATGACCTTCACGCGGGTAGGCTTTCCAAGCTGCGCATGCGCATGCAGACGGTCCCCGTCGAAGTCGACACTTCCTTTGCCAAGGAGTGTCTTGAGGATGGTGACGTACTCCTTCAGGTGCTCAAGAGGTCGCTCAAACGGGAGTCCGAACATGGAATCGATTATTGGTTTGTGACTGGGGCCAAGGCCGAGCCGAAGCCTGCCCGGCGCCAGGTTGTCTACAACCACCGCCCCCTGGGCCAGAGCAAGGGGGTGGCGGGGGAACGTCGGGATGATGGATGTTCCGAATTCGATTCTCGATGTTCTCCCGGCGGCTGCGGCGAATACCGCGAGAGGATCGGGTGCGACGCCCCCGCTGGTCATCCATGCGACGTCAATCCCAGCGTCTTCAGCGGCGACAATCGCATCGACGAGTCCTTTCGAATCGGCGGCAAACATGTGTACGCCAATGACCAGGTCTTTCACTTCGGCCTCCAGTCTGGTTGGTTATGAGCCGGGACTCTGCGGGCGGGACCAGCGGCTGATGTCCTTCTCTTCCTCGGGCTGAGCAGCCGAGTCATCGGTGTCGCTCTCAGTCTCGACGGCGGGCTCGTCCTCCCCGGGCCCAAGTTCTGCAGCCTCACCCTCCAGCTGTTCCTCGCTGGCCTCGTCACCCGTCTTCACGAGCGACGCATCACCGCCTATCAGTGTTGAGAGTCCACTACGCTCGCCGCCTTCTGTCGGTGCCCTGAACACGCTTCTTCCCCTTCTTAGCACGTGCGTCCTGACTTGCCCGTCACCGGTTACAAGCTGGCCGTCGGCGAGTTCTTCAATGCGGCTCGCGAGCTCCATCACTAATGGGTCGTGAGTGCAGGTGACGATCGTGACACCCTCGCTCCTGGCAACATCCTTCAAAAGGCCGAAGATCGCGGTTGCGGTTGCCGAGTCGAGTTCGCCGGTGGGCTCGTCGGCCAGCAGCAGGGCAGGGCTTGCTGCGAGCGCTCTCGCGATGGCGACGCTCTGCTGTTCTCCGCCGGAAAGCTCGTATGGCCGATGGTCAGCCCGTCTTCCAAGGGCGACGAGATCGAGCACCTCTCGTGCCCTCTTTGTTCGCTCGGAGTGTCCGTACCCCGCGATTCTTAGCGGCAATTCCACATTCTCCTGTGCCGACAACAACGGAAGTAGGCCGAATGACTGGAATATGACCCCCAGCTTGTGGCGCCGCAGTTCTGTGAGCTCTCCCTCCGATGCAGAGTCGACGCGCTGCCCGTCCAGTTCGACGGTTCCGGTGGTCGGACGGTCCAATCCGGCGATCAGGTTGAGAAGGGTGGTCTTCCCTGACCCTGAACGGCCGATGAGTGCCAGGAACTCGCCGGGAGATATGGAGAGGTCGATGTCTCGAACGGCCCAGATCTCCTGGGATCCGATCTGAAAGCGGCGGCTGGCCCTTCGGAGTTCTACAGAGGCGCCTGCCATTACAGGTTCTCCTGTACGGTTGGACCGGGCCTGATTTCGAGGTGATCATCCTCGAGTGAAAGTTCCGCCCGTTCCTCGATTTCGAGCGATTCGAGTATCTCCCGAGGCACTTGCAGGCGTCCGGCACCATCAACGAGCGCGTACTCATTGTGGACCACGTCAGCGCCGCCCTCTCGGGCAACGACTCTGCGGTGAATCTCGGAACTCGTTCTCCCGTCGCGAATGGCTACGACCCGATCCACCCGAGCAGCGATGTCGGGGTCGTGTGTGACGACGACAACCGTCACACCAAGCTCCTGGTTGAGCTCGCGGAAGAGAGTGAAGATTGATTCCGCAGCTATCGAATCGAGCTCACCCGTCGGCTCGTCTGCGAGAAGAAGAGGCGGGCGATTGGCCAGTGCCACCCCGATCGAGACTCTCTGCTGCTCTCCACCCGAGAGTTGTTCGGGCTTGTGATTGGCCCTGGGCTCGAGGTGAACAAGCCCCAGCAGTTCCGTGGCACGAAGGCGCGCCTCGCTGGCAGAGACACCCTGGAGGACCAGGGGAACCTCGACATTCTCTCTGGCCGACAGATAGGGCACGAGGTTCCGACCAGTCTGCTGCCAGACGAAGCCAACCTCTCGTCGACGGTATTCGACGGTGTCCCCTTCGGACATGGTCAACAGGTCTCGGTTGCCCACTCGCGCCCGACCTGCGCTTGGCTGATCAAGTCCGGCGAGGATGTTGAGAAGCGTGCTCTTCCCGGAGCCAGAGGCTCCGACGATCGCCATCAACTCGCCGCGCCGAACCTTGAGGTCGAGACCGCGAAGGGCTACAACCTCAAGCGTTCCCGCCTTGTAAATCTTGAACAGGTCCTCGCAGTGGATGTACCAGCCCGACTCAGCCATATCAAGATACTATCAATGTAGTCGGCACTGATTGCGAGTTTGACGGCAAGCTCGCTGAAATGACCGGAGTACGGTGAGGCGAGAAGTCATACAGGGGAATGGGCTCGAGATCGCCTTGGCCGAGTGGCGCTTGGGAGGCGAAGGGCCACCGCTTGTACTGCTGCACGGTATCACTGGCCGGGCGCTCGATTGGGACCCAGTCGTGCAAGCGCTCGGCGCCCTCGCGCCGTTTTCCTCGAGGGTGATCGCACTCGATGCCCGCGGCCACGGCTATAGCGACTGGGATCCCGATGGGTCGTACGGCGGAGATCAGCATTTTGCTGATGTGGTCCAGGTGCTAACTCGCCTCGGGATTGAATGCTGTTTGCTGGCAGGGTTCTCGATGGGCGGTGGTGTGGCTATCATGACGGCCGCGGCGAATCCATCGTTAGTGAAACGGCTGGTGGTCGTTGACTCGTATCCTGGCCCGTTGATGACCGACGGCTCCTTTTCTATCGCCCAAGCTCTTTCCTCTTGGTGGAAGCGCTTTGGATCGACGGACGGCATTCGTCCCGATCCCCCGTTAGGTGGCTTCCCTTTCGACCCGAGGATCGCTGGCGCCTTTGCCCGTGACCTCGCCGCCGGCGATCCTCGGAGGCTCGACCTGTGGCCATTCTGGGAAGCCTTGGAGTGCTCGACCCTCATAATCCGCGGGGAATTGAGTACAGTGCTGCCCGCTGATGTTGCCTCCATGATGGTGGCGCGACAACCGCTTTCTCGTCTTGAGACCCTTCCAGGCGTGGGTCACGGTCTTCCGTTCGCTCGCCCGAGACAGCTTGCGACTGCTCTTAGCGAATTCTTGGGCGCGTGAGGCTCCCCTCGGCTTAGACCTCGCCGATTCGTAGGGCTCGTGCAACGGCGATCCTGGAGTAGGTAGTCGCAAGAGCAAGGATCGTCACGACAAACATCGCTACGACCAGGAAGTAAACGGTCAGGACTGTGCTCCAGCTGACCGCTGCCGTGAGTGGGGGAAGTGGGTCGGCGCCCGTCTCAGTAACGCCGAGAAAGTCGAGCATGAACCTCCCAAGAGGGAAGCCCAGCGCTGTTCCCATCACCATTCCGGCTGTGATCACAAACAACTGTTCAAAGGTGACGAGGGCGAGAATTTGACGTGATGTGTATCCCATGGTCCGGAGAATCGCGAATTCGAGCGCGCGGGCCTTCGCCGCAATCACGGCGTAGACGGAAAATCCGAGGGCAGTTAGGGCGAGAACTGCTGTGAAGGAAAGAAACAGGATGCCCTCCCAGCTTGCAGCGACGAGAGGATCACTTGCGGCAATACCCCTGAGCGTCGCCCGGTCCACGATTGTCGTGGCGTAGAGCCCCTCCTCGCGCAGCTGCTCGGCATCGAGCAGAAGCCCGGCACCCCCCAACCAGGCCTCCTCGGCGGTTATCGAAGAAGCCAGCACCGGGACTGCGCTGGCCAGAGTCGTAAGACTTCGCGAATCGGCGAGCATCGCGTGTCCCCCACTTTCCGGGTCGAATGGGGGGAACAGGTCGAAGCCACCCTCAATCCGGACGCGGATGTACTGACGGTTGAAGTACATGAGCAGTTCGTCACCCGGGCGCACGTCTGCTTCGACCATGAAACCCTGGTCCACGATGACCGGGAGGACGTTTTCGCTGCCTTCGATCCTCATGCCAACAACTGGTGGTGTTGTCGCCTGGCGCGTGTAACTGATGCGGAGGGCCGTGCCGCCACCGCGTTCAGCAACATCGGACGTTCCAATCGAGCCAGGCTCACCGATGGCCGAAGCGCCTGTGATCAGCTCGTAGGGCCCAATCGATTCGAAATCCTCGACGGTCTTCCCGTCCTCGAACTCTCGGCCGGCGATGTCGAAGATGCTTCCGGTGCTAAAGCTGACTTGGAGGTCATCGAACAGGGCGGTCGCACGCTCAGGGAATGCGGGGGGCGGTCCATTCATCCGAACGAACACGGCGTCCAGCGTGAGGCCAGAGGGCGAGATCCTCCATCTGGTGCCGGACGGACGGGCGAGTTCGGCCACGTAGAAGTTCCAGTCCCCGGGCTCCGCGTCATCGAAGCGGCCCATGAGCCGGTACTCTAGAAAGAACCCATTCTCGTCACGGAGTCTGACCCACGGTTGGGCGAACCGGTCAGTGGTCGGCAAGCTGACCCAGGCTCCAACAAACCGCGCGTCGTCAGGAATCGCTGGACCAAGCTGTCGGTCGACCTCCGTTGTCTGTTCGATCTTGTCCATCAAGGCTCCTAGGGAGCCGCCAAAATCGTCTCGCCAGAAGAGGATGTCTTCAGCATCACTCGGCACGAAGGCCACCAGGTCCGCGCGGACCGTGCGGAACAGTGCCGGGGAGTATGACGCGGACATCCTGATCACGGGTACCACGTGGTCGGCGCCCGTGCGGCTCTGGATGTCCGATATGAATCTCTCGTCGGAAAGCCCCGATGGTGTTCGAATATCGGCGATCCGCCCATCGGACACGGCCTCGTAAGCCGCGCGGTCGTCGTAGCTGCGCTCCAGCGTCGCACGGAACCCGGCAGCGAACATGCCCACAGCGGTCGCGAGAAGGAGAAGCAATATTAGGCGGCTGAATTGCATTGGGTTGCGCACCATTTGCCAGGTTCCGAGTGCCACAGTCGGCCCCCGCAGCCCCCTGACAGCGTATGCAGCCACCCGAAGGACGACAGGGAAGATGCGTATGAATACGAGGGCCACCATTAACATGAAGAGAGTTGGGCTTATCAGGAGGATCGGGTCGGCGGAGAGGTCGCCGAACAAGCGTTCGGTGACGAGGGATCCTCTCTGGCGGAGCTGGTAGAACGCAAACGCGGACGCTCCAATTAGCACCAGGTCGAGGTAGTAACGAAGAAAGAGTGGCTGCAGCGCTGGCCGAGCGAGCGCCGATTTGTAGTCGATCATGGTTCGATTCGCTGCTCGATACGCCGGCCAGAGGAAGGCAATGAAAGCGAGGGCGGCGCCCAGCGCCGCCATCAGGAACGCTTGCTGTGTGAGGGGGACGCGGAGGAACTCTCCCTGACTGAGATCTTCAAACGGCGGAGTAATGCCAAGCAGCGCAATACTGCCCACTGCGATAAGCGGGCCGAGGATCACCGCCAGCGCGCAGATCAACGCGCCCTCGACAGCCGCAATCCCAACGACTTGGAAGACGCTCGCTCCCCGACTTCGAAGAAGTGCTATTTCGCCGATCTGCCGTTCCTGAAGCATCGTTCCGACCATCACTAGGTAATAAAGCGTGATGCCGACGACCTGCAGCATCAGAGCGAAGAGGGGAAGGCGGGTGAAGAACAGTCGGCTCTGGTAATCCTCGATGGTGTCGGGGAGCTGAGTTGAGAAGCCGGTTCGAGGTATCGACGTCTGCAGGCCTCCGCGCATGGCCGCCAACTGAGCATTGATTTCCGAGGCATTACGGCTGTTGATGGAATCGGTGTCCACGAACCCGAACCAGTCGATGGATGAGTCGATGGTGGGGAGGTATACGGCGATTACCTCGATCAAGTCCCTCTCACCTGACACGAAGAGGGGGAAGGTCGGCCAACTCGTCTTCGCTCCGTCGTAGCGAAAGCTGTTCCGGGCCCAGTAGCGCTCTTCGGGGTCGATTGGATCGAACACGCCAGTGATGACCGCTTCAACCGGAGCCACTTCGAGCCGCCAGAAGGGGTGAAGGTCGAAAGTTATTCCTGGGCTGAGGTTGTGGGCGTCGGCCACTGCTTTGGAGATCGCGACCTCGATCAACGGTGGCGTGTTCGCGTCGCCTGAACTCGCCACCGGCTCGGGGAACCTTCCCTCTACCAGGTTCACATGATCTTCGTAGCTTTCCGCTGTCTGGAAGTGAGCACGTGGACGGTCGTTGTCGGCACGGTCGACCGTGCCATCTGGCTCGGTTGGAAAGAAAGTTGCGCTTCGGATGAATCGCGCCGAATCGTCCAGGAACGTCCGCTCGACGGTCGCAGTCTGCTCACTGAAAACCTCGTCTGCCGGAACGAATTCCGCCGCATTCAGCCGCAGGCCCGTCGTGGAAACCTTGAGGTCAAGGGCAAAGGGGTCCTCGAATTCAAGGGCCCTGCGCAGGCCGAGGTCGCGGACGGTGTCCGAATAGAGGACGACCGTCGACATGAGGGCGGCAGAGAACAGCACGCCGATCAGCACGGTTGCCATCAGCCGCCAATTGGCGACAGACCGCCTGATCGCTATGCGAAAAATCGTGGCAAAATTAGTCATCGGGGGTCCGCCGAGGTTAGCTGGAGGCCCGTCTAGCGGCCATGGGTGCCGCTGACGTTCGACTCGCCCAGCTTACCCGAAGACCCGTAAGCTGAACGGTACGTGAGCTCGTTAATGGCGGTTTGGCGTATTTTCGCCGGCCGGGGAACTGCGAACTGGCCCTTGCTTGCCGTGCTCGGTCTAGGGGTGCTCGTAGCCTCGACCTTGCTCGCGGCTGGGCCAATCTACTCCCGCGCCATGTCGGACCTGGGTCTGAAGTTCACCATCGAGGATGAATTGGCGGAAGCCCCGGCGACGCGCATTCTGGTGCCCGAATCTGAGCTGGGGACAGCGGACGGAATCGCCTTCCGCCAGGCCCTCGAGTCGCAAATCGACAACAGGTTGGGTTGGTTCAGGCATTCCCAGTCGCTCTATGTCGTCCTTGGCACATTCTTCGTTGAGGATCCTGACCCCACCGTGCCACGTGAGGCTCTGCCTTTTGTCGGGCGCCCGCAGTCGCTTTCCGGTTACGAAATGGAGGTGGGTATTCTCGCTGGCAGGCTGCCTCAGAGGACGCAGCCAGGGGAGCCGCTCGAGGTGGCCATTGGACCGGCGGTCGCCTCACTGGCGGATCTTGAACCCGGAAGCCTCATCCGTCTTGCCGAAGAGTTCGACACATGCGAACGAGTGATCGTTCCGCTCGATCCTCCACCAGACCCGATTCCCTGTGATGCGACCAGCATAGTTGAGTTCAGTTTCGACATCCTGATAACCGGAGTCATTGAGCCTATAGACGAAGATTCCAGGTTCTGGCCTTCACGGCCGGCTGCGTATTTCAATCCGCTGAGAATGTTCCCCGACACCGCCTACGTGCTACCGATGTTCATGGTGGAAAGCGTACTGCTGAGCGACATTGGCGCTCGCTTCCCGGCCTATCAACCCGAGTTCACTTGGCATGTCTTTCCGGAGTCCGAGGAACTCGATCGATCTAATTTTGAGAGGGCGATCGAGGAAATGGACCTCCTGGCGGATGACGTGGCTCCGCTCGGTGGCTTCGTGATCCGGCCGCTCAAATCAACGCTCGAAGATTTCGATCTCTCCAGTCGCCACAAAGAAGCTCCTCTTTTGATCCTGCTCCTGGAGCTTTCGGGCGTGGCATTGTTCTATGTGCTTTTAATGGCCCTCGTGGTTGTTGAGCGCCAGGCGGGCGAAATATCTCTGCTCCGCGGGCGTGGGGCGACGAGTACCCAGGTAACAGCCGTCTACCTTCTCGACGGCCTGCTCGTGGGGATTCCGGTCTTGCTCGCGGCCCCCCTTCTTGCCGGTGTGGTGACGTCCTTGCTCGGACTCCTGCCGCCATTCGAGGAGATCAACGGTGGTGAAATGCTGCCGATCACGATCCCACCGACGGCTTTCTTACTGGCCACTCTTGGCGTGCTGCTGGCGCTCGTGGCGCTGGCTGTGCCTGTCTTCTTTGCGGCTCGGAGAGGAGTCATAGCCGAGCGAGGAGCAATGTCGCGCCCCAGTCCATCGGTCCTGCAGCGCTATTACCTGGACTTGGTGATTGCCGCGGTGGCTGGTCTCCTTTTGTGGGAGCTCAACGAGCGCGGATCCGTCTTCACAGCGGACTCGGCTGTGGGCCTTTCGTCCGATCCCCTGCTGTTGGCCTCCCCGGCCCTTCTAATACTTGCGGCCGCTGCGTTGCTTCTCAGGATCGTTCCCCTGGCCCTCAGGGTGGTGTCGTGGCTTTCGGCCACTGGCTCGGGTGTTGCCGGCGCGGTCGGCCTCTGGCAGGTGGCACGCAATCCCGGCCAATACACCCGACTGGCACTGCTACTGATGATGGCTGTCGCTGTGGGGACGTTCGCTGCCAGCTATTCGAGCACGACTGACAGGTCGTATCGAGATAGGGCTCTCTTCCAGACCGGTGTGGAGTTCAGGGCTGAATCGCCCGGTACGTCGATGCTCGGTAAAGATGGGCCTGGAGCCGATGCGAGGCTTACAGACCTGAATGGGGTCGCAGCTGTCTCTGCCGTGACGAGACTTGAAATCTCGCCAACGACAGCCGGGCGCAGCCGTTACACAATGCAGCTACTCGGCGTCAATCCGGTTGCCGCCGCCGGTCTGATATGGAGCCGGGATGACTTCGCCGATCGGCCAATTGAAGAGCTTCTGCTCCTGCTCGGCGGGCCGGGGGAGTTCGGCGGGCACCAAGTCGAAGGCGATCCGGACGTGTTGTCGATTTGGATCTATAGCGAAGAGTCGCGGGATGATGTCAATGTCTGGGTCCGGATCAGAGACGCGGAGCGGCGTTACGGCCTGGTCCAAATGGGCGATCTCAGCGGGACCGGCTGGCGCGAGCTCACCGGGCAAATCCACGATGTATTCGCCCGCGGCGTGGAGGCTCCGATCACGCTGGTTTCCGTGCTTTTCACCGAGCCTGCCAACAGACCGTCGTCTTCGCGTACTCCGGTTTACGTGGATGACATCCGGGTTCTCCACAACAGTGGAGAGTCGGAGGTACTCGACGACTTCGAAGGCGGATTCAATTGGGCGGTCCTGCCCGGCGACAGCACTCCCGCTGACACCTTCGAGCGGAGCACCGAGCAGTCCCATCTCGGTCTGGCGTCGGGGAAGTACTCGCTGAATCGGACGCTGAGTACGGGAACGCGGGGATTCTTTGTTGCCGGGCCGAATATACCGCTACCGGCACTGGTTAGCGAATCCTTCCTCGATGCGACCGGAGCGGGCGTCGGTTCAAGGCTTTCGATGTCCATTGGCGACGTAGTCATCCCCATCGAAGTGCGTGAGACCTATCGCCTCTTTCCCACCCTCCCTTCTTATAAAGGAGCTTCTCTGGTGGTCAACAGGGACCACCTCCAGGCCTACCTCCACCTTGTTACGAGTGTTCCGCCATTCACCTTCAACGAGGGCTGGTTTGAGCTCGAGGACGACGTGGATATTGAGTTGTTCGAGGAGTCGCTTCGAGGCATGAATGTTGGCCTGAGAAGGACTTTCGACGCAACTTCTGCCCTGGAGAGCGTGTCTGAAAATCCACTTATTGCTGCCGGTGGTAGCGCGATCCTCCTGGTCGCCTTCGGCGCCCTGCTGTTGCTGGTTGCCGTTGCGCTCCTTGTCTCACTGTGGGTGGCCGTACAGAGGAGGCGGGCCGAATTCGCCGTGATGAGAGCGATGGGTCTGTCCCGTTTACAGGTGCTACGACAGCTGACCTACGAATACGCCGTTGTCGGTGTGATGGGCCTGGTGGCGGGCACTTACGTGGGTCTACTCGTCGGGGAGCGCATGCTGTCGTTTCTCAATGTCACCGATGAGGGTCGTCGTGTGGAACCGCCCTTCATTCTGCAGACGGATTGGACGGCTGTGTTCATCGGAGGAGGAGCGGTGTTGATCGCCTTTGCTGCTGCGCTGGCCGTCGCCGTTGTCTCCCTCTCCCGGACGTCCGATGCGGCCGCACTGCGACAGGAGTGATACGGGGCCCTAGCGGCCTCCGCCCACCAGAACGAGCACTCCCAGTGAGGAATCGGCCTCACCATCATCGCCGGTGTGCATCGCGAGCCGGTCGCCGGGCTCGATCTGGTCAGGTTTTCCCGGCGACACAATCCGGAGGGCTGTTTCGGGTGTCAGCGCGATGGTGCTGGGACCTCCCGCTTCGAACTCGATAAGGTCCGGAGTGACCGCAGTTACCAGTCCGCCGAGGATCGATACTTCGCGAGATTCTCGGGCAGCCTCGTGGCCAAGGAATTGCGATGGCGTTCGGGCGAAGCCGTCGTCGAGCGTCTGCCCGCCGGGAATTATGAGGATCATCTTGATGGCGAAGTTTCTCACGGGGTTTGGAACTCCGATGACGGTCACCCAGTCGCCCGGCTCTATCTCATCAGGGTCCGCCGGCATCAAGAAGTCCACGACGACGTCCTGGCCGAGGGTGATTTCGACCGCCTGGCGAGCGGCATCCTGACCGGCTACGAGCCCGAACCGTTCGGCAGTGATTTCCTCGACGTCGAATGCGATGAAGGGGGACCCGGGTACCGGAGTACTTAAGGCATCCGGGCTTGGAGGGGGTGAGTTGCCACCCGTGAGGCGCGATGCCACGAAGACCCCTACGAGTAACACCAGCATCGATGCGAGGAGGGCCGCCGGCGCCGTCCACGACCTGAGGCGCCTCTCTGTCGGCAGGGGCTGTGGTTCTGTCACCAAGCGATGTTAACCGAGAGGGCGATGTTGCGAAGGACCGAGAGCGGAAACAGTGCCGCCGCTACATAAAAGATATGTTACTGTCTACGTTTTAGCGTTTTACCATGGTAGGGTTCTGCTCGTGCGTCTGATCTTGGCGGCGATCGGAGCGGCACTGGTCGCCGGGATTCTCCTGCACTCCCCTTTGCTCGAGGGCGGCTACGTCGCAGCCGCAACCGGTCCCTGTGATCCACAGAGCCCTGGCGTTTCGGCGAAAGAGGGTGAGTTGTTCGCGCTCGTCAACTCCTGGCGCGCGGACAATTTTGGAGACTCTTCGATACCCTTAGCTGCGCATGTAAATGCCGCCGCTCAGTGGTTCGCTGAGGCAATGATCGAGGGGACGACGTCGGGCCACGATGACCAGTTCGGGCGACTCTGGGGAGATCGCCTTGAGGACTGCGGATTCCCGGGTGTTTCAGGCGTTACGTTCGCTTCGGGCGAGAGCCTGGCGGGGTTCGGCTCGAGCAATCCCTCTATTGGATCCACACCCTCTGAAGCACTGGCATTGATGACCGCACATGAGGGGAGCGGGCTGTACGCTCCATGGGAGTGGACATGCGGCGGCGTCGGCTACGCGACGAATCCATCCCCGTCTACTGGAGACCTTCGGTACGCCTGGGTTGTGATCGGGATCTTCCAGTTCTCGCCTTGCTCTGTCGGGGCCACTCCAACCACGGCACCGCCCGCTACGCCAACGGTTCTTCCTACGGTTGCGCCGACACCGGACCCGAACAGCACTGCCCGCCGGGGTACTGTCCCGCTGGTGACGAGGGGCGCCGACTGACGCCGACGACATCCACGACCGCCTCACCGTAGCCCAGCACGACTGGTCGGCGGCCGTTCGGCCTCCACCACAATGCAAAGAGAACAACAGGTACCAGTTCACTGGTGGAGGCCGCTGCGAACGGCGATTTCACTCAGGTTGGGCAGGATGGAGACGAAGAGGGGTCGCCAGCGACGTCGGTCTTGATATTGGAGCTGAGTCGGTTTCGCTGACTCTCTCGGTGAAAGCGCTGGGAGCGGAGGTCAAGTCCGCGGAGAGCGACTTCGAGCCTCCCTACCCAATCACTCGTTCCGAGTAGCGCGCCCTCTCTCCTACTCGAAGTGGAGGGCTTTCACTGGCGGCAGTCAAACCGCTCTAACTGTCGGATAGACGGAACCCACCACAGCCACGGCGGCAGCGTTCCTGGCCGCATGTGCTCTGAGAACGGCATCTCGTTCGGCCTGCGCATAGAACAACTCTGGCTTTCTGAACGTTCGAACGAAGAGTGCAAACTGCTCGGCCGTGACTCCAACAGCGTGAAGTGATGGCTTTCCGGGCACGTTCTTGAACCCGACGGCCTTCTCCACCTGCCGTGCGTACTTCCGTCAGGATGTGACCGACACTGACTGTTAGCATCCCAAGCGAGACGATAGTCGCAACGCCCACGCCCAGTCCGAAGAGATTGAGTTCGGCATGGAAGGGCCGTCATAGCAGACCGCCGAGCGCATAAGAGAGAGTCATCATGTCTTGCGGCCACCCACCTCGGCAAAGCCGAGTTCATCTGACAAGGCGCCTGGCAGTGCGGGACTGGGTCCGTTGATTGAGACCGGTCCTCGTGGTGGCCTTGTTGCCGCCTACTTGGTGCTCATGGGAGGGGTCCTGTTGGTGGCCGTGCTTCTTTCCGATTGGACCGCCGGGGCCGGCCCAATCGCCTTCGATCGGCGGGTGATGCTCGAAGTCCAGAATTTTCCAGGATTCGTCGAGGAAGTATCCCGCGGGGTGAGAGCCCTGACGGGGACCGTGGCCGCGATGGTGGTCGGGGCTTGTCTTATTGCCTGGCTTATGACGACAGGGAGAAAGAAGGAAGCGGCAGTCGTCGCCGCGATAATCATTCTGCTCCCATTCGTTCAGTCGAACCTGAAGGAGGCAATCGACCGTCCCCGGCCATCGGCGGATATTGTGGACCGCAGAGCTGGCTTTTCGAGTCTCTCGTTTCCGTCAGGTCATCTGATGAGCATGACGGTGGCATGGGAACTAGTGTGGCTAACCCTCTCGCCCCTGCTGATGGTCCGCTGGCGATGGCTGATGGGGTTGGGTGCGGCCTTGATAATCGCGGCAACGGCAGTGGCCAGTGTGAATCTGGGCTTACACTGGCCACTGCCGTTATTGGTGGCGTGCTCTGGGGCACGGCCCTTATTCTCACAGCCCAGATACCTTGGCTCCTCGTTCACGGCCCGGGCAACGCGCTGACGATCGGGATCGCCACCAAACCGGGAGGTTCTTAATGACGAGTTCGGCATCGATGGCGGCAAATCTGAGGTTCTGGCACTGGTATCCAAAGCTGCTGACGGAAGACCTCACGCCAGAGCAACTACGCTGGCAGCCCGAAGATCACGACACTTCGATCCTGTTTGCTGTGTGGCACACGTACCGGGCCGCGGATGAGCTCGGACATGGGCTCGCCATGGGCGGCAGACCCAGCGTCTACGCCTCCGGTGGCTGGGATACTCGACTGACGGTAGCAGAGACGGGCCGCAGCCCTTTTGGCAACGGCTTGAATCGCGAGCAGATCGGGAATCTCTCGCTCGATGTCGGCGAGCTCTGTTCGTACGCAACTGCAGTTGGAGACAGCCTCATTGCCTACCTCGAGTCGACTCCTCCAGAAACGCTAGCAGAGGAGGTCGACATCGCCTTCTTTCGCGGAATTTATGAGGGTGGTGTGGATAGGATGTCACGACTCGAAACGATCCTGTTCTTCGCTGTTGGACACACGGCCGAGCACCTCGGCGAGGTTCAGATGGTTCGTGGCTTGATGGGGTTGAAGGGAGCTCCCCTCTAGGGAAACCAGGACCTCTGGTTGATTTCGGAGCCTATGGGACGGTGAGACGAATAAGAAGTTGATACCGGGACTGGGGAATCGGTTCGGTCAACAACGGCAGCGGGTCCAGATTCAATATCCCGATATGGAGGAGGCTGTAGGTCGCGGTCGCAGATGAGTCCCTCGGAACCTCGATAGTAAGCTCTCCGACTTCATCACCATCGCGGAACGAGAGTCGCACGAACGCCTCTCCCGCTTTTATGCAGGTAACGTCGACCGGGCACCGGGAGTCATTCTCTACCCCTTCGAATGTGGTCACGATGGACGTTCCAAGGATGCCGCCCATTGCTTGGCCTACGGAGAGAAGCTCCTCCTTCAGCACGTCTTCGGGCACCGTCGTCGCGGTGGCCCACCCGTAGGCTCATTTGTAGGTGTTTCTGCTCCGGCTTCGGTAGCGGTTGCCTCCGCAGTCGCGCTTGTGTTGGGGATGGAAGGCTCGGTGGCTGCGTCTGGAGGAGACGAATTCTCTCTAGCCGGGGTCGGCGATGCGCCATTGTCGCCGTTGCAGTCTGTGGCCAGAATCACCGCGGCACCGACGAAGGCCAGCGTCACGAGCGGATAGACAGCGTAGGTCCCCGCTACGCGTGAGGGTATTGCCCCGGTCGCTAGGCAGTGCCTGTTGTCGTGGAAATGAAAACTCGTTCGACTGCTGCTCGCGTGCGAAGCAGGGAAAAGGAATGGTGCCGAGGCCCAGAATCGAACTGGGGACACCGCAATTTTCAGACGCGTGCTCTACCAACTGAGCTACCTCGGCCTGTCGAAACAGCGCCCAATCGTATGTAATTCGTGGCGATCCGCGCTGCCTCCCAGATGGTAGGGTACCGGGCCCGCTACGCGCTACGAGGCAGCCGACTAAGCGGCCGGTACCGTTGCAGGACTGCGGGCCGTTGAAGGCGTGTACACCGGGCGATGCTAGGCTGGGTTCGGTCTGAGCCCGCTCCGCCTACAGGAGCTCCTCAGCCGATCCGACTCGGGGATGATCCGAGTCCGGACTTCGCTCTCAAGACGCTCTCGAACGGTGAGCGCGAACGAGCGGCGGTGGGCGCGTTGGAAGAGCTATTCGGCGTACAGATGAACTGGATCGCTGGTGTGAGCGTGGGTCTCGCAGCGGCGATGCTCCTGTTTGTCGCCGCGATCGCCGTACGCAACCCGGTGATGTTCAAAACCGGCCTCCGAAACATCCCTCGGCGTCCGGCCCAGACAATTCTGATAGTCGTTGGCCTCATGCTGTCCACGTTGATAGTCACAGCCGCGTTCGGAACCGGGGACACGATATCGACGAGCATCACTGCCGACATCTACCGCACACTCGGTGAGGCTGACGAAATCATAGAGTGGGATCCGCAAAAGCAGGCGGCTCCTCTGGAGGACCAGGTAATCCCGCTCGACACGGTTGACCGGTGGCGAGCCGCAGCTGCAACAAACCCCTCCATCGAAGCGCTTGTGCCGTTTCTCGCGGAGCAACTCCCGGTATTGAACCTAGAGACCCGCCTGAATGAACCACTGGCGCAGCTCGTCGCGTTCCGCGCAGAGGACGCGAGGGCGCTCGGCGGATTGAGAGATCTGTCAGGGAAGCCCGTCGAGCTCGAGGAGGGCGACATCGCCGTCAACCAGAAGCTCGCTGACCTCGTAGATGCCGAGGTCGGTCACCAGATCGTGCTGTTTTTCGGTGGCCTTCCGACTGAGCTTGAAGTTGTTGCCGTGGTTCCGAACGAAGTCCTCGGCGGCACCTTCATGCTTGAGCACAAACAGGGCGCTGCCGTCGATTTCGATGTCCTCGCTTCCCTCACAGGAAAACGGGATGTCGCCGACGCCGTGCTGGTCTCAAATACGGGTGATGTTCGCGGGGGCGTCGATCACACCGACGATGCTGTGGAGTTCCTTGAATCGTTGGTTGGTGACGACCCTTACGAGATCGAACCTACCAAGCAGGACGGGATCGAGGCAGCCAAGCTGTTCGGCAGTCTGTTCACCTCGTTTTTTGTCGTCCTGGGCCTGTTTTCGATTGCTGCCGGTATTCTTCTGATCTTCCTGATCTTCACGATGCTTGCCGCAGAGCGTCAGCCAGAAATGGGCATAGCCCGCGCGGTGGGTGCGAAGCGGCGCCAGATAGTCGAGGCATTCCTCGCGGAGGGCATGGGGTATGACCTCGGCTCGGCGCTCATCGGCGTGGTCGCGGGCGTCGGGGCAACGGCTGCAATGGTCGCGCTGCTGCGCGAGTTCGTTGGCGATGAATCAGGGCTGAATATTCAGCTGAGCATTACTGGGCGAAGTCTCATCGTTTCGTTTTGCCTCGGACTTCTGGCGACCTTCTTGGTGATCTTTATCGCCTCCTGGCGGGCAAGCAGACTGAATATCGTATCCGCGATTCGAGGCCTCCCCGACGTGAAGGTATCCAACCCGGAGGATGCTACAGGGCTGGGCTATCTGCGGGCGGCGTTGAACGGGACTGTTGTCCTCGCGCTGCCGCTGGGACTGGTGCTGATTCTGTTGGGTCCGGTGGGTTTGGTCTTCGGCCTGCCTGCTGTCGTCGTGGGAGCCGTCAGCCCGTGGCTCTATGTGATGAGGGGGTCCGATTTCGCCGCTTCGGCAAGGGCGCAAAGCGGACACGGCGTTCCGCGCTGGCCGCTGTCCATGGTGCTCTCCCTTCTTGGCTTCGCCGGCGCGCTGGCGGTCCTGGGAGGACTGGTCCGGGCTATCGACGGAGAGTGGCCTGTTTTCGTTGCCGTGAGCCTAGTGCTCGCAGCCGTGGCCATCTTGGTAGCGATTGGATTCGGGCTGGCAGCACTGGCCCTCCGCGTTGGGCGGGACCGAAGACCCGACAAGGTGCCCGGATGGCTGTTGGTGCTGGCGGTCATTGTTTCCCCGATTGGTTTCGTCCTTGCGGTGCTTCAGGCGGCGAAGGCTCAGATCTCGTGGACCGCGGGCCTCAGCTTCGCGCTTGGGTTGGGTGGTGCGGTGCTTGTTGTCGTTGGCATGGACTTGGACCAGCAGTTCCCGTTTGCATTCGGCATTTCCTTGATCTTTCTGCTGATTGCGGCGACGTTGCGTTACTTCCACGTCGCTGAGCGAGGCGCGTTCACCATCTGTAGCGCCGCCCTGCTCGGATTCTGGTATGCCACTCCTGCCGGTGTCTTCGAGCCAATCGTCGGCGAGCTGAACGGCAATATCGAGATGTTCTTCCTGAGTGGCTTTGCGATGGTTGCGGCCGGGACGTTCATCGTCATCTACAACGCGGACGTGATTCTGCCGATTATTGGCTCTGCTGGCTCCAGGCTTGGTCGGGTCGTGCCGGCAATCAAGACCGGGATCGCCTATCCATTGAGTTCAAGATTCCGGACGGGAATGACGGTGGCGATGATAGGGCTGATAACGTTTGCGCTGGTCGTTACAGCATCGCTCAACCATAACTTCATCCGGTTATTCCTGAACGAGGATTCGAGGGGGGGATGGGATGTCCGACTTATCGTCAACGGCAACAACCAAATAGACGATCTGGTGGGGTTGTTGAGCGGCCTTCCTGAGGCCTCTCGGATCGATGCGGTTGGGGAAGTGCGTCTGGCGTTTCCTTTCGAGGCCCAGGTGGGGAACATCGGCGGGTACGAGGACGCTGACGGCGAGGTGACGGAGTTTCTTCGTTACATAATACTTGGGGTGGACGATGAGTTCATCAACACCTCTGACATCAAGCTAAAGGCCCGGGCCCGTGGCTTCGAGACGGACGAGGAGGTCTGGGCCCGGTTGAGCGACGACTCAGACGTAGCGGTCATTCCGGCTGGCCTGACCGCATCCGAAGGTGGTTTCGGTGGCGACCCAGAATTACGAGATCTCCTCAGGCTCGACTCGATCGAGGATTCGTTCGAGCCGTTTACGCTGGCGCTGCGGGAGCCCGGAGGCGCGATTCGCGAAGTGTCGGTTATCGGCCAGATGAAAGAGTCAGTCGACCAATTCTGGTTCGGCATCATGGTCCAGAGGGACACGTTGATCGAAGCTTTCCCCGAGTCGAGCGGTCAGCAATTCTTCCTTGCCCTTGATGGTTCGAGCGACTCTGAGGAATTTGCGAAGGTCTTAGAAAGTGCTTTGCTGCAGGCATCTGTGGAATCCTTGCAGGAAATCCTTGATGAGCAGGCGCGAGCGGCCACGACGTTCATGCTGGTGTTCCAGGGATTCATGGGGCTGGGCCTGATAGTGGGAATAGCCGCGCTGGCAGTGGTCGCATTTAGAAGCGTTGTCGAAAGACGTCAGCAGATAGGTATGCTCCGGGCTATCGGCTATAAGCGACGAATGGTTGCTGCCAGCTTCGTCTTTGAGTCTGGATTTACGGCTCTCGCGGGTATCCTGATGGGTCTCGTGCTCGGCCTTTCACTCGCCTGGGTCCTGTTCACAAGTGGAGCGGTTGGCGAGGAAACGAAGGGAAATGGGTTCGTCGTCCCTTGGCTTCAGCTACTGGCGATCACCGGCGGGGCGTTCGCGGTTTCAATTGTGATGACGATCATTCCTGCGAGGCAGGCGTCTGGAATCCCGGTTGCCGAAGCACTGCGGTACGAGTAAGTCGAACCAACGCGACCTACCGCGGTAGACTTCCGCGCATGGCAGGTGAACCGGAGAAAACCGGAGCGGAAATCTTCGACCTCGTGGGTCGCGTTGCGGTTGTAACTGGAGCCGGAAGAGGCTTGGGTCGGACAATGGCCAAAGCGCTTGCCGCAGCGGGTGCCGATGTCGCTCTGGCCGCCCGCTCGGAGCCCGAGCTGAAATCGACGGCCGCCGAGATAGAAGGGTTGGGCCGGCGAGCCGCGGCGATTGTGACCGACGTAACGGTCGAAGATAGCTGTGAGTCACTGATGGCCGAGGTGGTGAAGCGGCTTGGGCGGTTGGACATTCTGGTCAACAACGCCGGCATCAATATCCGGAAGCCTGTGCTGGAGATCACGCCGCGCGAGTACAAGAAGGTCCTTGAAACCAACCTGTACGGCTATTTCCTGTGCGCTCGCGCGGCAGGTCGCCGGTTAGTCGAACAGGGTTCGGGGAAGGTGATCAACATATCCAGCATCATGGGCAGCGTCACGCTTCCCGGGCAGGCTGCCTATTCGAGCTCGAAAGGCGCAGTTGAGCTTCTAACGCGGGTTATGGCGCTGGAGTGGGCAACATCCGGGGTGCAGGTGAATTCACTCGCTCCGACGTACTTCGAAACCGATCTCACGAAGCCGCTGTTCGAGGATCCAGAGAGGCACCAATTCATCGTTGAGCGGACGCCCATGGCAAGGTGGGGTCAGCCCCATGAGCTTTCCGGGGCTGTTGTATTCTTGGCAAGTAGCGCAAGCGACTACGTGACTGGTCAGACGCTCACGGTGGATGGGGGCTGGACTGTTTGGTAGCCCTGCTGGACTACATGATGGGGGCCATCTTCACGAGGCTGCGGCCCATTTTGCTTTCGACCTCATCGACTCAGATGGGTCCCTTTTTGGCGCAAATTGCAGACACTCGCTGGCGGTCTTGTCGGTTTCGTTCAGCTATTTGAAGGTTTATGGAGAGATATAAGGTAGCCGTCCGGACCGAGAACTACGCACTCGTATCCGTTGCCCACGTCGACTGGCGCTTGGACCGTTGCGGCCCCTTCTGAGTCCGCTTTCCGCCAGGCGGCGTCTACGTCATCCACCTGGACGCGGAGCTCAGACCCAATTCCGCGGGCGGCCCCTTCGTGCCGGAGCGCGTCGAACCACGGGTGACCGGCGTAGTCCTCGTCCGCATGAATCTCGATTCTTACGCCACCGATCGATAGGGAAGCGAATCCCGGGTGCTTGGCCTCCAGCTCGGCGCCCGCCACCGACTCGAGGAACGAGGAGAGCCGCGTGATGTCGGTCGACCAAAGGACGATCGTGAGTAGAGACACGCCCGGTCCCGTCAGACTGGCCGGAACTTGGGAAGTGCCACGGCGTCGTGCATTTCCCACTCGACCTGAACCGGCATATCGACTCGAATGTCCGGATTGGCGGTGCCCACAATGTTGGTAGTGATTCGCGGTCCTTCCTCCAACTCGACGACCGCGAGGTTGTACGGCGTCTCGAATCCGGCGTGATACTTGTGGTGCATGATTCCGAAGGTGCGGATGCGCCCGCGGCCGCTCGCCTCTATCCATTTGTAGGCATCAGACAGACAAGCGTCGCAGTGTTGGCGGGAGGGCAGACGCACGATCCGGCAGTTGTTACAGCGCATGAGCATGAGCTTGCCCTCAAGGCCTCCTTTGAAGAACGGCTCTGAGGTGCTGTCGGCCTCGGGAACCGGCTTGTCGATTTTTTCGGCCATGTCTCTAGCTCTGGCCCGGGCTCAGGATGAGGGCGGCGTGGTAGGACAGTGTTCCCCCGTTGCCCGAGCAGAGGATCACATCGTTTTTCACCTGTCGGGCGTCACCGTGCCCACGGCCCTGGATTATCGCTTCGCTCAGTGGTGTCATGCCCCACATGTAGTAAGCTGACAGCTCCCCGCCGCCGGTGTTTGTTGGGAGGGAGCCCCCGGGTGCGAGTTTTCCATCCTCCACGAACGGACCTCCTTCGCCTTTCGCGCAGAACCCATAGTCTTCAAGGGTCACCAACACCGTGTAGGTATAGCAGTCGTAGAGCTGGCACTGGCTGATATCTCCAGGCCCTAGCCCGGCCATCGCGAACGCAGTCTCACCCGCCAATCCCGCGCCAGTCTCTGTTTCGTGGTCGGAACCGGCCCTACTCGTGTCTCCCGGGTGGCCCTGTCCCATGCCGAGTACGTACACAGGTGGTTGGGCCATGTCCGGCGCCTGGTCGGCCGAGCTGACGATGACGGCCACGGCTCCGTTTGAAACGAGGCAGCAGTCGAGGAGGTGGAGCGGCTCCACTATCCAACGTGAGGCGTGGTAATCCTCCATCGTGATGGGGTCGCGCATCTGGGCCAGCGGGCTCATTGTCGCCCACTGCCGCTGGCCGACGGCGATCGTCCCGAGCTGGTCGTGGGTCGTCCCGTACAGTGCCATGTGGCGCTGGGCCGCCAGGGCGTAGCCAGTGTTAGCACCGAAATAACCAGCCGCGGGAATCAGCCCTCCCATCCCTCGTGGTCGCGGCGGGAGTCGCCCGGCTCCTCCGTAGCTGGAACCGGCCCTGCTTCCATCCTTGAGGGGCGCGTCAGCGAACACACAGACGACGTGCTTGGCCAGACCAGCGTTTATCGCGAACGAGGCGTACTGAACCATCTGCGCTGCCGTAGACCCGGCAGCATTCATGTGGTTGAGTAAACGGAGGTTGCGGAAGCCGATGTAGTTCTGGAGATTCAGGTTGAGGCCGCTGCCTGTGGTTCCCGTGATGCCCGCGTTGATCAGCAGGCCGTCGACATCTTCTTTGTTGAGGCCTGCGTCTTCTATCGCGCTTCGAATGGCGTCGGCCGCGAGCTGCTGGGTGGTTTTGTAGAGGCGACCCATGGGGGTCATGCCGAGACCGGTGATAGCTGCGGCTCCCCGCATTGGGTGTGCCATTGGTTCAAACCTCCGCAGGGCGATTCTATGGCCCTGCGAGGGCGGCGGCTATCTACGATGTTACGCTTGGCCCCGAAGCTTAAGACTGGCGGTCAAAAACGAAAAGTCTGCCCGTCTGTGGTGGCAACGGTTCTGTGTAACCCCGTATCCTCCAACTCGTCGCCCAGGTGAGTGAGAAGGATATGAGCCGAGGAGTCGATCTCGGTACGAAGGCGGCTGATGTCATTCACTAGGTTCATGTGCGATTCCATCTCATCAGAGCGGGACGTGCACTCGGCCACTAAGACCTCACTGTCGCGGCCGATGTCGAGAACGCCGGTGCCGAAAGCCGCGTCGCCCGTATAACTGAGCCTTCGACCATCAATTTGGCAGGCGAAGCCAAGGCAGACGAGCCGCTTGTCGTGCTCCACCGCGACGGCGCGGAGTCCGAAGCCGGGCGATTGGAAGGTTTGTCCTGGTCCGACTTCGGACCATTCGATAGCCATCGGCTCATCGAACAATCCTGGGAACACCCGACTCGCGATCTCTTCGGTATTTGCCCTGGTTCTGGGCGGGCCGATGATGGTGACCGGCCCGGAGAGCCCGATGTGCTTCCAGTGAAGTATAAGCATCGGCAACCCGAGAAAATGATCGCCGTGGTGATGGCTGATGACTACAAATTGCAGCTCTCCGGGGTCAATTCCGAACCGGTTCAATGACATCAGAGCAGAAGGCGGAGCTTCGAAGAGAACGCGCTTGTTCGCAACAAATCCGTTCCAGCAATTCCCCCTGGAAACGAATGCGTTCCCGCTACCAATGAAGGTGAGTTCGAGGTCAGTCACGGCCACGGCATGGTAGATGGGTGATGGATTGATTGCGAGGCAAGCGGCACAATTCAGCGGTGACATACCGAATAGGCATCATCAATGTGACCGGATTCGCCGGTGTCGAGGCCGCGCGGCTTCTCTGGAACCATCATGGAGTGGAGCTGGTGTCAGCTACCGGCCGCTCTCTCGCGGGCCAGCGTCTCGGTGAGGCGTTTCCGTCGCTTTCGGTATACGGGGAACTTGTGATTGCTGAAGAAGTCGAACCGGATGTCGACCTCGTGATATCTGCGCTTCCGACCGGAGAAAGCGCAGAGGCCTGTGTACCCTTCGTCGACGCGGGCGTAAGAACGATTGACATCGCAGCTGATTTTCGACTCAACGATGCGGGGGACTTCGAGCGCTGGATGGGAAAGCCGCACCCAGCGCCGTACCTATTGCCCCGGGCCGTTTATGGCCTGCCGGAGTTGAATGCCGAGGCGATTGCCACCGCCCAACTCGTTGCCAATCCCGGTTGCTATCCCACGGCCTCGATACTCGCCATGGCCCCGGCGTTTGCCAACGACCTTGTTGGAGATCGAGTGATAATCGATGCGAAATCGGGTATCTCGGGAGCGGGCCGCGGCACCCGTGGTGGCTACTCATACAGTGACGTCAACGAGGACGTTTCCGCCTACAAGATTGCGAATCACAATCACCAGCCGGAGATGTCACAGGAGCTGGGAAAGCTCGGTTCCGGGAGTGCACCGAAAGTTACGTTCGTCCCTCACCTGGTGCCGATGACGCGAGGGATCCATTCAACCTGCTTTGCACCATTGAAGGAGGGAGTCACGGAGCGTCAGGTAAACGACGCCTACCACACGTTCTACGCCAAGTCTCCGTTTACGGACGTGGCGGCAGCTCCTCCCCACACCAAGCACACGCTTGGCAGCAATATGTGCTTCGTTCACCCGACTGTGGATGAGCGAAACGGGATCTTGGTGGCGATTGGCGTTCTCGACAACCTCGTGAAAGGGGCAGCGGGCCAGGCCATCGAGAACATGAACCTGATGCTCGGCCTTTCACAAAATGAAGGAATCGATCTCGCGGCGGTCTACCCGTGAGCCGGGTGGACCCTTTGGGCTCTGTCACCTCGGTCCCGGGGTTTCGAGCGGGGGCCACGTATGCGGGAATAAAGACGTACGGCGAGGGAAAGCTGGACGTTGCAATCCTCGTCGCAGACCGCCCGTGCAATGCGGCCGGCACTTTCACCAAGAACCGGCTTCACGCTGCATCGGTGGACGTCGATCGGCTGAAGCTCGAAGATCGTAGAGGCCAGGCCGTCGTGATCAATGCGGGGGTGGCTAATTCGAACACCGGGGAACGTGGGTTTGGGGACGCAATGCGACTCACGGAATGGGTCGCTGCAAAGCTCGGCCTCCACCAGGACGATGTCTTCGTCTGCAGCACCGGGGTGATCGGGCACTTTCTTCCGATGGAAAAACTCGAGAACGGCGTGCGCGCGATCGAACTCAGCAATGGGGGTGGAGTGGATCTGGCCAACGCCATCATGACGACCGACACGCGTCCCAAGCATGGGAGTGTTTCCTTCGGGCCTTTCACTATCGGAGGCTGCGTGAAGGGTTCGGGGATGATCCACCCGAACATGGCAACGATGTTGGCATTTCTGGTTACGGATGCTCCGGTCGAGGCCGGTTTCCTCCAGGAGGCTCTTTCCTCGGCCGTGGACGAGTCATTCAATCTCGTCTCGGTTGACGGGGATACCAGTCCGAGTGACACGGTATTGTTCCTGGCTCGCGATCCGGACGACGGGGTCGAACGAATCGCCTCGGACCATCACCTCGCGGGCGAGTTCCGGACCGCGCTGGCCGACTTGAGCTCGTACCTAGCACGTGAGATCGCGCGCGACGGCGAGGGCGCGACCAAGCTACTGGAAGTGAAGGTCGGGACTGCTGCGAGCATGGCCGAAGCCCGTGAACTCGTTCGTCTCCTGGCGACGTCCTATCTACTAAAAAGCGCCGTCCACGGTGCTGATCCGAACTGGGGGAGAATTGTCGCGATTATCGGACGGTCGAGTGTTGAGGTTGACGAACCTACTGTGAAGGTCTCGGTCTGTGGACACACGGTCTTTGAGAAGGAGGAGCCGACGGATTTCGACGAGACTACCGTTTCAAGGGCTATGGAAGGCGATACCGTAACCATAGAAATCGAGCTCGGGGTGGGCGATGGCTCGGCAACAGGCTGGGGCTGTGACCTGACCTCCGAGTATGTCCACATAAACGCGGATTACCACACATGAGCGTCCCGCTCGTCGTCAAGGTCGGAGGCAGCACGCTGGGTTCGGCCGATACGAGCTTTGCGGACATCGCCTCCCTGGCATTGGCGGGCGACGTGCCCGTCGTGGTGCATGGCGGAGGAGCGGAGGCCACGAGCTGGCTCGAACATATGGGCATCGAGTCTAGGTTCGAGCGCGGAAAGCGAGTCACAGACGAAAATGCACTTCCAGTCGTCGTGGCCGTCTTTGCCGGCCTTGTGAACAAGCGAGTGGTTGCGGCTATCGGGGCGTCCGGCGCAGCAGCATGCGGACTTTCGGGTGTGGACGCGGACGTCCTTGAGTGCACAATCCCAGACCCCTCTCTCGGCTTCGTCGGGAAACCTCTGCGGGTGCAGACCACGGCCTTGGACATTCTGCGAGAAGCCGGGGTCATACCTGTGGTGGCTCCGGTCGGTTTCGTACCGCGGGAGGGTGAGCGAACACTCGTGAACGTCAACGCTGACACCGTCGCCGGAAGCGTCGCAGCAGCGATGAAGGCCCGGGAAGTCATATTCCTGACCGACGTGGAGGGCGTGCGGGAGCGGGACGGGTCTCCAGTTTCGTCCCTGACCCGGGAGCGTGCGAAGTCATTAATTGCCGACGGGACAATCGCTGGCGGGATGATCCCGAAGGTCCAGGCCTGCCTTCATGCCGCAGCGCTCGGAGTTCCCGCCCGCATCACCGACGGTCGTGTAAGGGGCGCGCTCCTGGATAGGGACTACGGCGGGACAGTCTTCGTTCCCTGACCGTGATGCCCATGCGGGCTTCTGGTACCCGGACCTATTGGCGCGATAGTATCCACGGACTGCCAACCCGAGGACTTTCAGAATGAGTGACACTGCCGACTCTCTGATTCAGCAGGAATCCCGCTATCTGTTTCAGAACTACGGCCGCCAGCCGATCGTCATAGCCCGGGGCGAAGGTACACGAGTTTGGGACGTGGACGGAAAGGAGTACCTCGATTTTGTCGGTGGGCTCGCAGTCAATGTTCTGGGCCACTGCCACCCTGCGGTTGTGGAGGCTGTCGCCGGGCAGGTGGGCCAGCTGATTCACACGTCGAACCTGTTCTACACGCGTCCGATGATCGAACTGGCGACACTGCTCGTGGATAACTCATGCCTCGACCGAGCGTTCTTTTGCAACTCCGGGTCGGAGGCCGTAGAGACCGCCATCAAAATCGCGCGCCGCTGGGGCAAAGACGACCGCGACGGTGCGTTTGAGATCATTTCCATGAACGATGCTTTCCACGGGCGTACTGCCGGCGCGCTCGCGGCGACAGGCACCCTGCGGTACCGGGAACCCTTCGAGCCTCTTCCTGAAGGGTTCACCCACGTTCCCTGGAACGATATTGGAGCAGTTCGCAGGGCCACGACCGACCGGACAGTGGCGGTGCTCGTCGAGCCGATCCAGGGCGAGGGTGGGGTCAACATGCCGACCCCCGGATATCTGAAATTGATTCGTGGTTGGTGTGATGAGCGAGGTCTGCTCTTGATCCTGGATGAGATTCAGGTGGGGATTGGCCGCACCGGGACCCTCTTCGCCTATGAGCAGGAAGGAATCGAACCAGACATAATGTGCCTGGCCAAGGGCCTTGCCGGGGGACTGCCGATTGGGGCCGTCCTCGCCAGTGAGCATATTGCCGCGCACCTCGTGCCGGGCGATCACGGGACGACCTTCGGAGCCAATCCTGTGGCGGCGGCCGCCGGTGTGGCAACTCTGAAGTTTATCGAGGAAAACGGGATCCTTGCCCAGGCGGTACGGGCGTCTGAGCGACTCAAGGAGCGGCTCTGTTCACTCGAGGACCGATTTGGCGATGTAACTGAAATCAGGGGCCGAGGCCTCATCCTAGCGCTAGAGTTGGAGGGAGACCACGCAGCGGATTTGGTCTCCGCCTGCCGCGAAAAGGGCCTCCTGATAAATAACGTCAGGCCCAACGCAGTGCGATTTCTCCCGGCCCTCAACGTGAGCGATGACGAAATTGACCGGGCCTGCGAGGTCCTTGGCGAGTCCCTCGCGAGGATTGCCGGTGATAACTGAGGTAGTGTTGGATCCATGCTCGGCTTCCTGATCGTCGGTGTGACTATTGGTGCGGTCGTCCCGTCGGCGATCGTTGGCTGGCTTGCTTCGTCCAGACGTCTGCCACCAAACCGGTGGGCGGGTTTGAACAGCCAGTACACGCAGTCCAGCGAAGAGCGTTGGTATGCCGTCCACCGTGTCCTCGGGCCGTATCTGCTCTTTGGGTCGATAGCGGCCCTGGCGGTCGGTCTCGCTTTTGCTCCGTTTGTTGTCGCCGGCGAGATTCCAGACTCGGTCGCGGCGATCGCATTGACGGTCGAGCTGGCGTTGTTGCTCGGGTCGACGGTGGCCGGGTCCGTCGTCGGCACGTCCCGGGCGAAGGCTGAACTCGACTAGTCAGGTTCCCTTGTTCGCGGGGTCGGGCGATACTCGTGGCTAGCCCCATCGGGCAAATGGAGCCGTCGTGTCAAAGCTTGTTCTTGCCTACTCGGGTGGTCTGGACACCACTGCGGCCATAAAGTGGCTGACCGTAGAAGATGGCTACGAGGTTATCGCGCTCAATATCGATGTCGGTATGAGCCGCGAGCAGCCTGTCGTTGAAGAGAGGGGTATCGCAGCCGGAGCGGTTAGCGTTCGCGTGATCAACGCCACCGACGATTTCGTTCGTTACTTTGCGTTCCCGGCCCTCGCCGCCAGTGCCATCTATCAGGACGGATACCCCCTTGCCACGGCCCTTGCACGGCCGCTGATGGCCAAGTTGCTGGTAGATGTAGCGCACGAAGAAGGAGCAACGGCAGTCGCACACGGCTGCACTGGGAAAGGGAACGACCAGGTGAGATTCGACAACGGCGTTCTCACTCTAGATCCGAAGCTGGAAATCGTTGCCCCGACTCGCGACTTGGCCATGGCCCGCGAAACGCAGATTGAATATTTGCGAGAGCACCGGGTCGACATCCCGTGGGGTGATAAAGGGCCGTACAGCATCGACGAAAACATCTGGGGTCGGAGCGCAGAGGCCGGGGCCCTCGAGGATGCCTGGGCCGATCCGCCGGAGGATGCGTTCGAGTGGACTCGGTCGGCGGCGGAGGCACCGGCTGCCCCGGCGTTCATCGAGATCTCATTTGAGAGCGGTGTGCCGATTTCCATCGATGGCGAGGACCTGGAGCCGGTCTCGCTGGTTGAAAGGCTTAACACGCTCGGTGGACTCCACGGCGTTGGAAGAATGGACGTGATTGAAGACCGACTTGTGGGGATCAAGAGCCGTGAGATATACGAGGCACCTGCGGCTCTGATCCTGCACAAGGCCCATCGCGGACTTGAGTCGCTCACGCTTTCCAAGTCGCAATTGAAGCTCAAAGAGCAGATGGCGACGGAGTACTCGGAGCTGATCTACAACGGTCTCTGGTTCAGTGCCCAACACCAGGACCTGGCCGCGTACTTTGCCAGCACGCAGCGATTCGTAACCGGTACGGTGCGAGTCAGGCTCAGCCGCGGGAGCGTGGTAGTTACTGCTCGAAAATCCCCGTTCTCTCTCTACGACCGGAGTTTGGCGACCTATGATCGCGGAGACACCTTTGATCAGTCGGCCGCCGTGGGATTTATCAATCTCTGGGGCTTGCAGACGCGCGAGCAGGCTCGTACGCAGTTGCTCAGCGAACTTGAGGAGACTCTCAGAATTGCCCGTCCAGATGTGGATCGGGAATCTTGAGCCTGCACGGCGCGTTCAACGGGAGGCTATCCTCGTAAGATGCCACGCCGTCGCCGAGTGTCGGTCGATAAGAAGAATGAGCCCGTTCAGAGGGAAGTTGGCGCCAACGACGCCGTCGACGAACTCGATTGTCCCTGCCCTGCGCTGGACCCGGGGGATTGGCATGAGGTCGAAAGCGACTGGTCGGACATCACGTTCATTCGGCTCCATATCCCGGCCTTGTTTGGAGTGCCACTGGGATATGGCAAGTTGAAAACGCGAGCCCGTGAGGCGGCGGAGAAGATCGGTGCTGTGATTCCTCTGGACGGGATGGTTTTGATGGGGGCGGGTCGCCTCATTCGCACAGTCTTGGTCGAAGCTGAATCAGACGATAAGGAGGCGCGGGGCTTGGTCCGCCCCCGCGGAGTTGTGTTCAGCTGCCTTTTTTCGGCGCCCTATGGTTCGATCGGCAGGCGCTTGAAAGAGACCAGGGCCAAAGCCATTGAGCACTACGGCAAGAAGCCAAACGCCATCTGGACTTGGTACCTCACCTGCAACAAGTGCTCAGCACCTCGCGACTTCGAAACTCTGTTTGTTGCGCACTATAAGAGGGAGTGACGGTGACGCCGATGACGGCGAATCCGGCCCGAGGTTAGAATGACGCATGCGTTGCAATCGCCTCTTTCTGATTTGTGTCCCGGCCGAATGGGAGCCGCGGCACCTGCGCGGGCAACTTACTTGGCCCCGCGGCGCCTGAGCCGCCGGGGCGGATGGTTTCAATAATTCGCGCATTCTGATCTGGTAGAGGTGATTCTGTGGCTGATCGCTACGAACCGCAGTTAATCGAATCCCAATGGCAACTTCGCTGGGAGCAGGATCGGCTCTACGCCGCCAATGACAATGATGAGTGTCAGCCTTGGTACGCGCTGACGATGTTCCCGTATCCGTCCGGTGACCTTCACACCGGCCATTGGTATGCGATGGCGCCAAGCGATGCCGCTGCACGTTACCGGCGAATGCTGGGGTACAACGTGCTGTTTCCGATGGGGTTCGACAGCTTTGGTCTGCCCGCCGAAAACGCTGCTATCCGGCGCGGCGTCGATCCGCACGGCTGGACCCACTCGAACATCGAACGAATGCATCAGCAGCTACGAATGATGGGCCCCAGCTTTGACTGGGACCGCGAGATTGTCACCAGCGACCCGAATTATTACGAGTGGACGCAATGGTGGTTTCTCCAGCTGTTCAATCGTGGACTCGCTTATCGCGAGGCTGCCCAGGCGAACTGGTGCACCGGGTGTCAGACTGTTCTCGCCAACGAGCAGGTCATTGACGGCGTTTGCGAGCGCTGCGACTCGCCAGTGACCCGACGATTCCTGACCCAGTGGTTCTTCAAGACGACCGCTTACGCGGAAGAACTCCTCGATTTCGATGGGCTGCAGTGGCCCGAGCCCATTAAGACTCGACAGGCCAACTGGATCGGACGATCTGAAGGAGCAGATCTCGATTTCAAGGTGGATGTTAGCGGTGTGGATGAGGCGCTACGCGTCTTTACGACTCGACCAGACACGACTTATGGCGCAACGTTCATGGTTCTCGCCCCAGAGCACCCGCTCGTCGAGCGCGTCACGACCCCGGAGCAGCGCGAGAGCGTTTCGCAGTACGTCGACGAGACCGCCCGGGCCTCGGAGATTGAACGGCAGTCAACAGACCGGGAGAAGACTGGTGTTTTCACCGGTGCTTACGCGGTCAATCCCTATAACCAGGCTTTGATTCCGATCTGGATCGCGGACTATGTTCTGATTACGTATGGAACCGGTGCCATCATGGCTGTGCCGGCCCATGATGAGCGCGATTTCGAGTTCGCTCAGAAGTATAACCTCGAAATAATCCCGGTCTTCGATTCTGATGAGATCGATGTCACGAAGCCCCTTGAAGCGGCCTTTATAAGAGGGACCACAATGATCAACTCTGGGCCCTTTGATGGGGTCCCGGCAGCCGAGGCCGTAAGCCGGGCGACCGACTACGCGGAGGAGCATGGGTTCGGCGGAGCAGCCGTGAACTACCGCCTCCGCGACTGGCTGATTTCAAGGCAGCGGTACTGGGGCGCTCCAATCCCGATAATCCACTGCGAGATTTGCGGGCCTGTCCCCGTGCCTGAGGCTGATCTCCCGGTGCGCTTGCCGGAGAACGTCAAATTCAAACCAAGCGGCCAATCGCCGCTGACAATGTTGCCCGATTGGGTGAAAGTGCCCTGCCCCAGATGCGGCGAGATGGCTAAGCGGGAGACGGACACGATGGATACGTTCGTCTGCTCCAGCTGGTACCAAATGCGATATGTGGATCCAAACAACAGCGGCGCACCGTTTTCGGCGGAGGCGGCTCGCCGGTGGCTACCCGTCGATCAATATACGGGTGGGGCTGAACACGCCGTAATGCACCTGCTGTTCACGCGGTTCTTCTGGAAGGCTGCCCGCGACATGGGATTCGTCGACGGTCCTGAGCCGATGGTCCGACTCTTCAACCAGGGAGTTGTTCTCGGACCGGACGGCAGCCGCATGTCGAAGAGCAGGGGAAACGTTGTCGCTCCAGATCAACAGGTCGAGCGCTATGGGGCAGACGCCTTCCGGTGTCAGCTCATGTTTGTTGGCCCTTGGGACCAGGGCGGCCCATACAACCCGACCGGGATCACCGGAATATCTCGCTGGCTCAACCGGGTCTGGTCTCTCGTCTGCGAGCCTCCCACCACTATTGATGATCCTGAATCGGAGGCGGCCGGGAAGATCAGAAGACTGACTCACAAAACGATTCAGCAGGTCACGGCCGACATCGAGTCGTTCCGATTCAACACCATGATTGCGCGGCTCATGGAGCAGTCGACAGCCCTCCAGCGCGCAAAGGACGCGGGAGAGGTCGACAGGGTCGCATGGGATGAGGCTGTAGACACAGCGCTGCTTTTGATAGCTCCGCTGGCGCCCCACATCGCCGAAGAGCTCTGGCAACGGCGTGGCAACGAGTACAGCGTCCATCAGCAGTTGTGGCCGCGGTTCGACGAGTCGCTGGCGAGCGACGAGGAGCTGGAAATCGTCGTTCAGGTGAACGGCAAGGTACGTGACCGCCTGACCGTCCCTGCGGAGGCCTCAGAAGAGGACGTTGTCAGTCGAGCTCTAGCGCTCGAACGAATCGAAATAGCACTCGTTGGCGCAGAACCGAAGCGCGTAATCTATGTGCCAGGACGTCTCGTCAATATTGTCCGGTAGAACTGTGTGCGGCGGCGCTTGTTGTCGCCGCCAATCAAACAGCTAGCGGCTCTCGAAATAAACAGTGCCGCCAACAACCCAGGTGATGACCTGCTTGTTGGCACGCTTCGCCGCGCGACTCACGCGGAGAGCGAGTCCTCTCGGGGACTCATCAGAATCAGGTATAAGTTTTCCGACTTCGCCAGACTTGAGTTTACTCACGTAGTCTTCATATAGGCGCATTCGTGAACTGAGCCGACCCGACTGGCGCGTCGGCTGTGGTGCGTCCTTACGGGAAATCTTGGAGAATTTTGCCACCGTTATTCCTCACCATCCAGTCTTACGACTGAAGAACGATCGTGCCACGAATTGTGGCCAATTGCTATTCGCGGAGATTATCGGCGTTCATGGAGGCTTTCGATACTCACTCGAATGGACTCAAGAAATGCTTTTAACTGAGCGTCTAGTCTTGTCAGCACTTCGAGGGCATAACGGTCAGCGTCCTGGAGCTGCTGGTCCGCAGCATGGGCGGCCTGTTCGAGATGGGCATTCGCTGTGAGCTCCGCTTCGGTAATCGTTTGCTGTGCCCGTTGTTCTGTTTCCACGAGCATCTTCTGACTACGTTCTTGGGTCTCTTTGACGATCGTCGCCTGGTCGAGCTGATTGTCGCGTTCTTTGTGGGCATCCTCAATCACCACCCTACTTTGTTCATGCGCGTCAGCGACGATTTCATCTCGGGCTTCGAGGAGTTGCGTCGCTTGGCGAATATCCGCAGGGATCGCCAGACGCAGCTGATCGATGAGATCGAGGATCCGCTTGCGATCGATGACAAGATTGCCTCCGACCGGCAAGCGTCGTGACTGTATCGTCAGCTCTTCAAGTGCGGTGATGATTTCGAGGATTTCCATCGGTGGTCCCTCACCAAAATGCTGCCCTATTAAGGTTGGGCGAGCTTCTCCTGAAGCGCCCGCGCAACATGTTCGGGAACGATGTCTGAGACGTCGTAACCGAGGCGAGCGACCTCGCGAATACGACTCGCGCTCACGTAGAGAAAGTCCTGGCTGGCCATCAAGTAGACGGACTCGAGGTTGGGCGCCATCTTCCTGTTCATGAGAGCCATATCGAACTCGGACTCGAAGTCGCTCACTGCTCGAATCCCGCGGACGAGCGCCACTGCCCCCTTTCGCTGTGCAAACGACACCGTCAGCTCCGTAAATCCTTCGACCTCCACGGTGTCGAGGTGGGGCACAGCCTTTCGGAACATGTCGATGCGCTCATCCCAACTGAACATCGAACCCTTGTCGCGGCCTTTCACCACCGCGACTATCACTCGGTCGAAGAGGTGCGTCATACGGCTCACCAGGTCGAGATGGCCGTTCGTCACAGGGTCAAAACCACCCGGAAAGACTGCGATCCTCATTGCCCCTCCTCGGACTCGTAGAACGCTAGACCACTGTCCCCGTACTTGCGCTGCATCGTAAGGCGGAGGCCGTTCGGTCGCATCGGCGGATTGTAGCGGCTAGCGTGTTCGTAAACGACTGTGCCCTCGTCCGCGAGTAAAGGGGCGAGTGAAGCCAGGGTCTCTTCGGCTCCAGCTGCTTCGTACGGCGGATCTAGAAAGATCAACGAAAATTCGCCATCAATATGCTTCAGGGACGCAGGGAGCCGACCTCGCATTACTCTACCCCTGCTCGCCATCCCGACCCGGGATAGGTTCTTGAGGATGGCGTCCGCCGCCCGGGGCGAGACGTCCATGAATACGACCTCGACCGCCCCGCGACTCAGAGCCTCGATGCCGAGGCCACCGGTGCCCGCGTACAGGTCAAGGACTCGCGCGTCTACTGTCTGGCCCTCCAGCACATTGAATAGCGCCTCGCGCACCTGGCCGGATGTTGGCCGCAACCGGACTCCCTTGGGAAAAGTGAGCGGCACCCCGCGGGCCATGCCACCAGCAATTCGAAGCGTTCGAGTCGCCACCGTCAGTTCCCGTCTGATTGTGAGTCTAGGGTCTCAGGTTGTGTCACTGTAACGGTGAGCTCACGCTCAAACTGCGCGACGCCGTCGGACAACGTAAGGCGGATGGTGTAGCTACCAGGTTCGGCGGGCGTGAGCCAGGTGACGACTCCCTGCCCTGGTGGCCCTTCTTCTAGTTGGCCACTGGAGACGTGCCATTGGGGGATTAGATCTACACCGTTCGGCTGGGACAGCACCGGCTGGCCACTCGCGATGTAGGGCACCAAAGCCGGCCAGATATTGCCCAGATAGACGTCATCACTTGCGTTTTCTACGGCAAGTCCTCCGAGATCAAATTGGCCGACAAACTCAAGCTTGAACCCGATGCTGAACACGTTCTCAATCCAGACGGTGCGCCCTCCGTTGAGTTTGTAGGTGAAGGCGACGTTGGCCGCCGATGTGTCCCACGTGATTCCGGTAAGGTTCTCCGTTCGATCGATGTTGGTACCAACGATGCTGACATTGCTGTTGGTGACGAGGTCCTCGGCCGACGCCACGTTCACAGCAAGGGCAATGGTCATTGCTTCCGCGAGCGAAAGCGTGCGAATTCCATCGACTGACTTCTCCGATGCGTACGGGGTTACGCTCAAGACCAGTTTGCTCGGGGGCACGACCCCCGTGAGGTGCTCGAGGATGACGGGAAGGTCTCGCCTGAGGCTGCTCTGGTCGCGGCAAGGCGCCATCTTGATTACGTCGGCCGCCTGCCCTAGGGCTCCCCAGTCATAGGCTCCTTCGTCCACTCGGTCCTGCGCCCGCAAGGGGCACGGGAGGGTTAGCGTCAGGACCTTCCCGGTGGAGTGCAGAGATTGGGCCAGCTCGGTGGCGAAAAGAGTGAACGAACCTCGCCTGTCGGCTGGCAGGTCGAAGTAGGCGATGTCGATTCCATGTAGCCCAAGGTCGTCCACCTTGCGCTGAATCTGTTGAACATGGTCCGACCTGGTAGCGGCTGCTTCGAGGATCGCCTCAACGAAGATATTGGCGCCATTGTTCGAATTGGCGCTAATAACCGGATACCAGCTGATACCCGGCTCGGTTGGAACCCCGCTGGGCTCGCCGGCAAGCGTTCCATCAGCTGTTGGCGTGAAATCGAGCGTATGCAGAATCGTGAGGCGGCCGATGGCGTCGGCGTGGAGGCCACCGTCGTGCGGTATATATCCGACGACATACCCGGCTGCCGATTGCCTCCTCAATACGGCGAGGATCTCAGGCGTGTTTTGAAGAAGCGCGGTAACGCTCTTGCTCTGAGAGTCGAGGACAGCGACCGCAACAGGTTCCCAGGTCTTGGAGGCCTCGTCGTAACGGAAGACGTTTAAGGTTCCACTGTCGGAGGTCGAGGCACGAAGCGGAAGCGTCATCCTCACCGTGGTGCCGGATGGCTGCTCCGGCGCACCCTCGCGGCGGACGAAGATGTCGCTCATCATCAGATAGCCGGGTGGAGCGGCTATCTGGCGACCCGACTTGCAGTACTGGTCGTCCCCGCAGCCGCCGCCGGCAAACTGCCCGTAGGCGAATGAACCTACGGCGATCAGTCCGATCACGACCAAGGCCGCGATGATCAATCGGCGTGTGGCGCCCCGGCGCGGCCGCTCGAAGGACAGGCCCTGGCCACCACGCCCGCCAAACAAGCCCGTCACTTTTGCTGCCCCCTGGAGCTAGGTCTCGTGCCTGGTCTGCATCGCCACGTCGACATCGAGTCCGATTATCGGGCCGGGAAAATTGAAAACAACCCAAACGTATGCTTCGAGCATGGCGGTAGGCCCGGCCGGCAACCCCTTTCTACCGCTCTCGGCGGAGGCTGTTTTGTTTGCGACACGCTGTTTCTGAGCTATATACTCGCGGTCGGCTGAGGGCCGCAATCTCGATCCTTTTTTTGGTCACGGAAGTGGGCTGCTAAGGTACAAGATGTCTGATAAACCAGTCCCGCTAACCACCGAAGGCAGGACCAAGATCGAAGGTGAGTTGCGTGAACTCCATCAGCGCCAGAAGGATGTCGCGGACCGGATACACAAAGCGCAGGAACTCGGGACCAGTCAGAACGATGCCGAGTACGAGGACGCCAAGAACGAGCAGGGCATGCTCCAAGGGCGGATCCTCGAGATAAAGGATATCCTTCGCAGAGCAGTTGGCATCGATGAAGACAGCGCTCACAGTGCCGGTCGTATTATCGTGGGGAGTGGCATGGAGGTTGAGCAGGACGGGAAGCGGCGGCGTTTCCAGATCGTGGGGGCTCCGGAGGCCGACGCCCGCCAGGGGAAGATATCCAACGAATCGCCAATGGGACTGGCTCTGCTCGGGTGTACTGTCGGCGATACCGTTGACGTGATGGTTCCCGCGGGTGTGATAAAGGTCAAAGTACTTAAGATCGACTGAGTTCTGCGGACTCGCTTCTCGCGGGTTTCCTAGCAGTTTCGGGGTGCCTAATGGACGAGCTCATGGCCCGTCGCATTGAAAAAGCAGAAGAATTCCGGCAGCGGGGCCTCAACCCTTATCCAGCGCGCAGCACCCGCAGCCACTCAGCTGAAGACGCTGCCCGTCTGGCAAGAGAATCTGAGAACGTCGAAGTCAGTGCGGTCGATGTGGTGGGGCGGGTGATTGCAAGACGAGACATGGGCCGAGCGACGTTCTTGGACCTTCGCGATGATTCCGGAGCGATCCAGGTGCTTCTTCGGAAGAACGCTCTCGGTGAGGAAGTCTACGACGCCCTCAAGCTTGTGGACCTCGGTGACTTTCTGGAAGTACACGGGACTCCGATGGTTACGAGAACGGGCGAACCGACCGTTGGCGCCGATTCATGGACGATGCTGGCAAAGGCACTGCATGCACCCCCGGAGAAATACCACGGGCTGGCCGACGCTGAGATGCGACAGCGGCAACGATACCTGGACCTGATGGCGAATGAAGATACACGCGCCCTCTTCCGCACAAGGAGCGGAGTAGTGGCGGCGATTAGGCGATTCCTCGACGGCCGTGGTTTTCTCGAAGTCGAAACGCCAGTTCTCCAGGAGATGGCCGGAGGAGCGGCCGCCAAACCGTTCGTCACTCACCACAACCAGCTCGATGAAGATAGATTCTTGAGGATCAGCTTGGAGCTTCACCTCAAGAAGCTCGTTGTCGGCGGATTTGACAAGGTCTACGAACTCGGGCGGATATTCCGGAACGAAGGGACCGGCTTCAAGTACAACCCGGAATTCACAATGCTCGAAACCTACGAGGCCTACACGGATTACATCGGTGTAGGCGATATGGTTGAGCAGATGGTGTCGAGTGTGGCAAGTGAGGTGCTCGAAACCGACGCGGTTGAATTCCGCGGCAATACCATCAACCTGGTCCCTCCCTGGCGACGGATTACGTTTCACGACGCCCTTCGGGAATTCGGCGAACTCGACCTCGAAAACTTTTCAGATGCTCAGTCTCTCGAGGCGGAGCTCCGGACACGAGGTCTCGATATCAAGCCGTCGCTCGGCTATGGGAAGCTCTGTGATGAAGCGATGTCGCACTACGTCGAGCCGAATTTGATTCAGCCAACATTTCTGCTGGACTACCCGGTCGAACTCTCGCCCCTTGCCAAGATTAAGCCGGGAAACAGTCGCCTGGTCGAGCGTTTTGAGGTCTTCCTAGGCGGGATGGAGGTCGGAAACGCTTATTCCGAGTTGAACGATCCAGTTGAGCAGCGGCAGCGCTTCGAGCAACAACTGAAGCTGAGGGAGCTCGGAGACGAAGACGCTGAACTGGTAGATGAGGACTTTCTTGTCGCACTTGAGCACGGTATGCCGCCTGCTGGAGGACTCGGCTTGGGGATCGATCGCCTTACCATGATTCTCACAGGGCAATCGTCGGTCCGAGATGTAATTCTGTTCCCCCAGCTAAGGCGACTCGATTAGCCGCTGTGCAGTGCGACCGGGAAGCGTTCGAACGCCATTTCACAGCGACTGCCTACGTCGTCAGTGGCGAGAAGACCCTGCTCATCTGGCACATTGGCCTGAGGATGTGGCTGCCGCCGGGAGGGCACTGCGAGCCAAACGAGGACCCAGTCGAGGCGGCGGTACGAGAAGCCGGGAGGAAACTGGACTCGCCGTCGACGTTATCGAACCCCCCGACCTTATTACGATCGATTCACCGAGAGTGCTCCCTCCCCCCGCAGTGATTCTCGTGGAGGACGTTGCTCGCGCTGACCAGCCGTTCCATCAGCACATAGATCACGTCTATTTCACCCGGGCGGTCTCTCCTGTGGACTTCGAGTCCTCCATTTCCGGAGGGGAGTATCACTGGTTGAGTCGTGAGGAAATGGAGGGCTCGTTCTCTCTGCCCGGTCCCGGTGGTACGCTCGTGGCCGTCGCCGAGGATGTCCGCCTTCTCGGTCTTCGTGCACTCGCCGCTGCTGCGGCCCGGGACTGACCTAGATGCTGAGTATCCAGTATATCCGCGAGAACACGGATCGAGTCCGCCGCGACCTTCTCCTGAGAAACACTCGAGCCTCCGTCGACCGCCTTCTCGAGCTGGACGAATCCAGGCGGGCGATCCTACAGGAGGTGGAAGGGCTTCGGGCCGAGAAGAATGCCGCCAATCGTGGTATTGGCGCGTCGAAGGATCCCGTGGAACGAGAATCCCGGATCGCTGCGACGAGAGGCGCAAGCGCGCTGATTGACGACCTCGATGGTCGCCTCAAGGCAGTCGAAGGTGAGTTGAACTCACTACTGCTGGAGGTCCCCAATATCGTCGGTGAGGATGTTCCGCCGGGCCCTGACGAGCATTTGAATGTTGTTCTTGAGGAGATCGGCGAGCGGCCTCAGTTCCCCTTTCAACCGAAACCTCACTGGGATGTTGGAGTGGGGCTGGCGGGTATTGACTTCGAACGTGGTGTCAAAATGTCCGGGACACGATTCTTTGTGCTTGCCGGGGGCGTCGCCCGGCTCCACAGGGCGCTGATCCAGCTAATGCTGAACGAACACACGAACGCGGGGTTCAGTGAGCGCTATCTGCCCTACATGCTCACCGAGGCATCCCTGACGGCGTCCGGACAGCTGCCCAAGTTCAGGGAAAACCTCTACCAGGATACAGAAGAGGACTATTTCCTTATCCCGACGGCCGAGGCCGCCTTCGTCAATCTCTATAGGGACGAGATCATTCCCCCTGAGACCCTTCCCGTTCGCCTGGTTGCCCATACGCCCTGCTTCCGGCGGGAGAAGATGAGCGCCGGCCGAGACGTGAGGGGAATCAAACGGGTGCACCAGTTTGAAAAGGTCGAGCTTTTTAGCGTGTGCGAGCCCGACGACAGCGCGGCAGAACTGAACATTCTTGTGAGCCGGGCTCGCTCAATTCCGGAGCTGTTGGGGCTGCCTTACCGCGTCGTGCAGCTTTGCTCCGGCGACCTCGGATTCAATGCTAACAAGACGTTCGATCTCGAGATCTGGGCACCCGGGGCAAATGATTGGATGGAGGTTAGCTCGATTTCGAACTGCCTCGGATTCCAGGCGAGACGGGCCAACATCCGCTACCGCGTGGAGGCTGGCGGATCTACCAGGTTCCCGCACATGCTGAATGGTTCTGGGCTGGCGATTCCGAGGACACTCGCCTGTATCCTGGAAAATTACCAACGCGAGGACGGCAGCGTCGAGGTGCCGGACGCCTTGAAACCGTACGTCGGTGTGGACGTGCTCGAACCGTCTCGCTGACTCCGTTAATCCGGCGGCCGCTAGGAATCTGACCCGCCATCCGGACGCGACGGCGTGTCGAGGACGTCGTCGACGAAGCCGTAGTCTTTGGCGCCCGCTGGATCGAGCCAGAAGTCACGGTCTGTGTCGCGTTCGATCCGATCCATCGACTGACCCGTGGTGTCCGCAATGATTGCCCGGAGTACCCGCTGAAGACGAAGAGTTTCACGCGCCTGGATTTCGATGTCGCGGGCCTGGCCCTGAGCTCCTCCCATCACCTGGTGAAGGTGAACAGTCGAATGGGGAAGCGCGTAGCGCTTCCCCTTGGCACCGGCAGTCAGGAGTACGGTGCCCATGCTCGCGCTCATTCCCACGCAAACAGTCGAGATGTCGGGGCGAATCAGGTTCATCGTGTCGTAGATGGCGAGCCCAGCTGTGACGCTTCCGCCGGGCGAATTGATGTACATCATGATGTCGCGTTCTTCGTCCTCCCGGGCTAGGTAGAGGAACTGAGCGATGATGGTGTTGGCGACCATCGTATCGATGGGAGTTCCCAAGAACACGATTCGCTCTTTGAACAGCAGCGAGTAGATGTCGAAAGCGCGTTCGCGGCGGCCATCTGACTCGATGACGAACGGCATGATGTCCTGGACAGATTGGTTGGAGGTCATTGGTCTAGTTTGCAACGGGGGAGGACAAGTGGCCATTGGAACAATGCGATGCGGAGCTAGCTCCGGTCCTCCGGTACTGCGCACATCTTCCGGGTGACTTCGTAGATGGCTTGCAGGTTGAGGCGAATACTTTCGATACTCACTCGCTCATCATGGCCGTGGATAGTTCTTGCCACCTCGGGAGTGTTGAGTCCCCCGGAGAACCCGTAGGACACCTGTCCACGATTTCGAAGTTCACTAGAGTCGGTGAATCCGAGAGTGATGCCGGGGACAACCACTGCGTCCTCGACGAGTTCGCGAACGACTTCGTCAATTACTTCGAATAGCTTTGTCTGATGAGAGTTGGTCTCGGACGAGCGTACGTGAACCTGTTCTATCTGAACCTTGGAGTCGTTGATCACAAGCTTGAGGTTATTAATGAAGTCTTCGGGCTTCACTCCGGGTCGAAGACGACAATCAAGCGTGGCCTCGGAACGGGCGGGAATGACGTTGTGCTTGATGCCCGCAGACGCAGTTGTTGCACTGATCGTGCTAGCTAACAAGGCTTTGACGCGCTGGTCGCGCCGCGCCAGGCTCCGGATTGCCTGCTCGTCTACATCCGACTTGAGAATCCGGCCCTGCTTCAGCCCCTGGAAATAGGTTGCGACCGGTGGGGTCACAACCCAATCGCTGTCCCATTCCTGGATTTGAGCGAGGGCTCGGACCAGACGCTCCAGCGAGTTGTCCTCGTGGGGGAGGGAACCATGCCCAGGTTGACCCTCAGTGGTCAGCTGCAGCCAGACCGGGCTCTTCTCGCCAACGGCGACGGTGAACACGGGCTGTGTGACTCCAAACATTTCCGTCAGCCCTCCGCCGCCCTCGTTGATTACGAACTCAGCATCGAGTGTTTCCGGGTGGTTGCGGACTATCCAGCGCATACCGAATTCGCTGCCCGCCTCCTCGTCCGCCTGGGCGAAGTACACGACGTCCCGCGCAAGGGGGACACCTTCTCTTTTCAGGGTTGCCAGGACGAGCAGCTGAACGATTCCGAGCCCTTTCATATCCAAGGCGCCGCGTCCCCAGACGTAGCCATCCTTAATTGCTCCCGAAAAGGGTGGTTCAGTCCAAAACTCGGCCTCAGCAGGGACCACGTCGGTGTGGTTCAAAAGCATGAAGGGACGCTCTGTTCCGTTGCCGCTCAGCTCGGCTCGAAGCGAGACCCGGTCGTTGCCGGCATCGAACAGTTCGAAGGGAATGTTCTCGCGTTCGAGGACGCTTCCAAGAAAGTCGCAGGCGGCTCGTTCGCGCCCTGGAGGGTTCGAAGTGTCCACGCGGACGTACCTGGAGAGGAGGTCAACGGCCTCGAATTCGAGCCGGTCCCAGTCGACGGACATCGAAAATCTCCTGTGAGTCCGGCGACAGGCGCCGGCTCTGTGAGTCTTGGCCTGTCGGATCTACGGGACGGGCCCGTTCGGCGGGAATCGGATAGCGCGAGAGTGATTGGCTGCCGAGCAAGGATTCGAACCTTGACCAAAGGCTCCAAAGGCCCGTGTGCTACCGTTACACTACTCGGCAGGGCAAACGGGAAGGTAGCACAGGGAGCTGCTAGCTTCCTATGGTCAGCGACGAGGTCCCCGCTGACATTCTACTTGTTCGATGTACCCCTGATTTCGCGCAAGAGGACGATATCCTCTGGTGGGGTTGGCATGCCTCCTGGCGGGCCTTCGCAATCCGTTCTGTGAACAGGGTGTACGGCTTCACGATTCTGGAGAACGCTGCGGCAGCGATGGACGCGAACGTGACAACTGCAGTCAAGAATTAATGTAGAAGATCGTCGCATCTTCAGGGTCGAAGTCGAGCCTGTCGAAGCTGGTTTCACTAAAGATGGCCGCAACAATCTGCATCTGTATGTTGTTAACGAACGAGTTGGCGAGCGTCACGAACGCTAGAGCTATAACCAGCCCGACAGTAATGCTGATGATGTCTCGCCGCATGACGAAGCCGCGGAACTCTTTTGCCACGATGACCTCTCTCTCTCTCTCTCTCTCTCTCTCTCTCTCCCGCTTCTCGTCCGAAGCGCCCGCGGCGCGCGCGCGCGGCCCTCCGGCGAAGCTCCGCGCGGCGGCTGCCGCCGGGAGAGAGAGAGAGAGAGAGAGAGAGAGAGAGAGAGAGAGAGAGAGAGAGAGGAGAGAGAGAGAGAGAGAGAGAGAGAG
>PVBE011663528.1_pt1 | contig 99667 bp, 76 predicted proteins | sample 1631181 | NCBI WGS metagenome assembly PVBE01 (sample SAMN08397723, study PRJNA350692) | Marine metagenome, whole genome shotgun sequencing project. | isolation source: water | place: Pacific Ocean | collected 2012-04
CGCCGCCGAGGGCCAGGGCCTCGATGGCCGTCAGCGGCCGGTCCATGGTGTACGAGCCCGTGTTCTTGACCTCGCCGAAGATGGTGAAGCGGCGCGAGGCGTACTCGATCAGCGAGAGGCTGACCGCGGGCTCGCGCACATAGCGCGAGAGGCCCGCTTCGATGGCCGCCGCCGCTTCATTGAGCGAAAGCCCAGCCACCGTCACGCCGCCACAGAACGGAATGCTGAGCGTGCCGTCCGGCGCCACGCGCACACCCGTCGGCGGCGAGCAGAGTTCCGGCTGGCCGTAGACGGACAGGTGCACCAGATCACTCGGGCCCAGGGTGAAGTCGCTCCAGTCTAGGCCATCCACGGAAGCACGCTCCGGGTGTGCTTGAGCCGCTACCGATGTTTCGGAGGGAGGCAGGCCAGGGGTCGAGCGCGGCGCATCCGGCGCGCTACAGGCCACCGCCAGGAGCAGGACCGGGGCCAGCGCCGGGCGCGGGCGGAGCGCGGAGGTATGAGGGCTTGAGTCGGTCACGGTGTTCGGCATGCAGTGGCCCACTAGGCTGGGAGCTACCATGGCAAAAGCGACTGCCCGGCGGACCAGCGCAGGTCGCGTCCACTCGCCGTGGATTGTCCGCTTCCGGGCCCCGTGACCGCAAGTGCGGCGACCTGGGAATATGCGTGGGTGTCTGGAAAATGCAGGCGCATTCCCACCCCGGGCCTTGGGCGCGCAATCACCCCCCAGCCTACGGGGACCACAGACAAGAGGGTCTTGCTGGGAACTGCGCGCATCAGCGCGGTGCTGTGCCGGGCGCTGGGTGCGGGCTAGGGATTCGCATGGCGCTTCCTGGCCGGGACCTGGATGAACTCGTCCAGCTCGGGGGCGTAAGCGGTCAGCTTGCCGCCGTAGACGCAGCCTGTGTCGATGCCCAACCCCACCAGGCGGCCCTCCACCCGGCGCATGCGAGGCAGGCTGGCGGGCGTGTGGCCGAAGATCACGAGCGTCGGTCCCGTGTAGACCTCGTACCAGTAGGGCCGTCCCTTGAGGGAGATGCGGCGCAGGGAGATCAGGTCCTCGCGGTCCGCCTGGGCCGGGTGTCGGCCGGGGATCAGGCCGGCATGGACGACACACCAGGAACGGTCGTCGTGTGTCCGGCCAGCTCCGGGCAGGTCAGATTCCTCCAGGTAATAGCCGGAGTGCTCCTGGAGAAAGCGGAGTACATCCGCACGGCGTTCCTCGGGCACCAGGCAGGGGCGGCGGCCATCGCCCTCCAGATCGCGGTCAGCTAGGGGCGGAAACTCCGTGCGCAAGGCGGGCCGGTCACTGCCGTCAGCGCGCAGGGGTGCCAGGCCGAAGCGGTCGAGGACACGCAGTTCGTGATTGCCCAGGATGAACCGGGCATTGTGCTCCTGGAGGATGTCGAGCACCCCCGCCGGATCCGGTCCCCGATGGAGCAAGTCCCCCACCGTCACCAACGCGTCCTGTGGCGAAAGCGCCAACTCATCTACGAGTTGGGCCAACTCCTCCGAACAGCCGTGGATGTCTCCAACAATCCAGGATGTCATGGAGAGAGCCTAGCGAGACCGCGCGAGGGAAACCAGACCTGCTTCGCGGTGGGCTGCGGCGATACGCATGGGCCAGACCCGCTGGCCGGCGGGCTGCGGCGAAGCGCCTGGGCCAGATCCGCTGCGCGGCCGGTGGCGCAAAGTGCATGGGCCAGACCCGCTCTGCGGCGGGCTGCGGCGAAGCGTATGGGCCAGATCCGCTGCGCGGCTGGTGACGGCGAAATGCAGGGGCCAGACCCGCGTCGCGGCAGGTGGCCGCGCAGCGCATGGGAACAGAGGCTCCGCTCTGCAGACAGATGCCCGCGCTGGTTTGGCTGGGCTACGCGCGCTAGTCTTAGTGGCCTTGGGCATGGCCGTGGGCAAGGGTTGTCCGGGGCGCCGGTGTGACACCCGAAATGAAAAAAACACCCCTGCTGCTGACAGTTCTCCTCGGCTTGAGCGCCTGCCGTTCACCCGGTTCTCCGAGGATCCCAGGCCCATCGGGCGCCGCATCTCGCCCAGCGGAGCTATCCTTTGGGGCCGCTTTCTCGGCCCTGCCCAACATCGGCGCCTCCGTGGGTGCCGCCCAGGTTTTCGACAGGAACGCCGAGCGAACCTGGTCCCTGGAACTGGAGCTGACCCAACAGCACTTCGACGACGAAGATCTGGCTGACGATGGCAATCCCCCCGCCGGCGACTGGACCCAGGTTCAGCTGGGGGTCAAGCGCCTCTCTGCACCGGAGGAGTCTCGCCACTTCACCCAACGCTACGGCCTGGCCTGGATGCGGGCCCGGGGCGAGCCGAACATCGTGCAACTGGCCGGTGACTATGAGGCCATCTACGCCGGCTTCGGCTTCGAAACGGACCTCACGCCGCGCCTTTCAGTTGGACCGGAGCTGTCCCTGATGGGCGCCCTGCGCGAAAAAGGCAGCGGCATCGACTTCATCCCGCAGTTCAACTGGCACGTGATCTGGCGCTTCTGAGGAGTACGCTTGGGCACAATCGGCGGCCGACTCCGCTCGCCACTCCTCCGGCACAGCCCCGGGGGGGGTGATCACCTCCTTCTCGGTGAGTGCAAAAAGCAGGGGTGGGGGCGCCTTTTTTTTCGACCGATATTTGTCCCGGCGCCCGCCCCCGGATGCTCGGCCCCATGACCGCCTAAACACGTGGCCTGCGAGCACTTCCTAGCACGTCCCAATTACTCCGCCGCGTGTCGGGGAACTGGTGGTGGACTCACCGCTTGCACAATTGTATGTAACGCACAAAGAGGGTGCCCCACTGAGAGAGACAGTGACTCTTGGAGATTGAAGACCCTCGACCAGAATCCCTCGCTTCTCCTGCCACGCTCCCAAGCATGCTGATACCTTCCGCCAAGACTTCCACACAGGTGACCGACGCCTGCCCAGGAACGACTCCCCCCGCCGCCCTTCCCGGAGCACGCTCTCCCGCCGAGGCACAGCCTTCGGTCGAGCCCCCCGGGCAACCGGCACCGGAGTTGGCCTGTGAAGTGCCGCACATACGAGAGGCAGCTAGGACCGACTGGTTGGCCCTGGAGCCTGGCGGGCACTACGGCGTCATCGGGCGCCCCATCCTCGACTGGGCACTGATGGTCATCTGCCTACCCCTGGTGGGCCTCCTCTCCTTGCCCCTGGCCCTCATCAACTGGTTTGTGCAAGGCTCCTGGTCCCGCGTCTTCTTCCGCCAGGAGCGCGTCGGCCGCCGCGGGGAGCGCTTTGTGCTATACAAGTTCCGCACCATGCGCGATGCGACGGGCGCTGAGTTCGAGGCCTGGAAAGCCGGTGACAGCGGACGTGTGACGCCCTTCGGAGCCTTCCTGCGCATGTCCCACCTGGACGAGTTGCCCCAGATCATCAACATCCTGCGCGGCGAGATGACCTTCATCGGCCCGCGTCCGGAGATGATCGAGACGCACCGGTTCGCCTGCGAGGCCATTCCCGGGTTCGAACAACGCCTGGCCCTGCGGCCCGGGATAACCGGGCGGGCACAGATCAGAAACGGCTACGCCGGACACTGCGGCGACGAGTACCTGCGCAAGTTCAAGGAGGACGAGTTCTACCGCACCCATTATTCCCTGGGCGCGGATCTGGCGATCCTGCTGAAGACGCCGATCTGGATGCTGACGCTCAAGGGCTGGTTCCATCGCCGCCCGGCCAAGGACAAGACCGGCGACCTGGCCCTGGGCGCCCCGGATGGAACGGGTGTCGTTCTCCAGCCGGCGCCGGCGATCAGCGCGCGCGCGGCGGGTAGCTCTGAGCCGCCGGCGGCCCGCCCCGCCGAGGGCCTCCTCCCCGAGCCGGACCGCGCGCCATCCAAACACTGGGCCGCCCTGTAGGGATGAGCCCCGGTGCCGTGGGCACCGCATCTAGCGCCGGGCTTCAGACCCACTGCGGCTCAAGCGCGGGGAACGGCGCTGCGGCAGGCGCGGCCAGGCGGCAGACGCGGACAGGCGGCAGGCCCTGCCAAGGGGCAAGCGGGGGACGCCGGGCGGCCCGCGGCGGACGTCGCACCGGCGGTTCCTGACCCGGTCAACAATCGGTGCTTTGAGCGCGGGCCCCGATTCCCTTGCAGCGTGATAACCTGCCGCGGTGAAGTGCGACGGTGAGCTGGACGCGGGTCGGGGGGCGGGACCCCTGGCGGTCATCGGCCTGGGTTATGTGGGCCTTCCGGTGGCCCTGGCCGCGGCCCGGGCCCACGGTACGGCGTCCGGCGCCGGGGGCGGGGCCGGGCCGGTGCTGGCCTTCGACCGGGACCCGGAGCGCATCGCCGAACTCCTGGCCGGGCGCGACCGGACCGGCGTGGCCACCGCGGAGGAGCTGGCCGATGGACGGCTGCGCTTCACCGCCGACGCCCGGGACCTCGCCGGAACGGCCTTCCACATCGTGACCGTGCCCACGCCCGTGGACGAGCGTCAGCAGCCGGATCTCACGGATCTGCTGGCGGCCATGGATCTCATCGGGCCTCTTCTCAGGCCCGGAAGCGCCGTGGCCGTGGAATCGACGCTCTATCCGGGAGCCACGGAAACTGTCCTGGGCCCGCGCCTGGCGGCCGCCTCGGGCTTGGTCTGCGGAGAGGACTTCAAGCTCATTTACTCGCCCGAACGCATCAACCCCGGAGATCAGGCCCACGCCTTCGGCGCCACGCCCAAGCTCATCGCCGGCCAGGACGCGGTGGCCCTGGAGCTGGCCCGGGAGGTCTACGAACCTCTGGTGCCAGCTGGCCTCGTCGAGCTCTCTTCCATCGCCGCCGCCGAAGCGGCCAAGGCCATCGAGAACACCCAGCGCGACCTCAACATCGCTCTGGTGAACGAGTTCGCCCAGGTGCTCGATGCCCTCGACCTCGACACGGGCGAAGTGCTGGCAGCGGCGGCCACCAAGTGGAACTTCCACGCCTACCGGCCGGGGCTGGTGGGCGGCCACTGCATCGGTGTCGATCCCTGGTACCTGGCGGCCCGGGCCCGGGAGGTCGGCCTGGAGCCGCGCGTGCTGCTGGCCGGGCGCGCAGTGAACGACGGCATGCCTGCCTTCGTGGCCGAGCGCGTGGCTGCGCAGCTCAACCGCATCCGCCGCGGGCCTGCCCCCCAGGGCACGCAAGCGGCCGACGGCCCCCGACGCATCCTGATCCTGGGCCTGACCTACAAGGATGCGGTGCCCGACGCGCGCCACTCCCTGGTACCGGCGCTGGCCGCGGAGTTGACCGGACGCGGTTTCGCCGTCGCCGCCTGGGATCCCCTGGTCGACGCCTGCGAAGGATTGTGGACCGGAGAGCAAGCCTGGGAGTTTTGCTCCGAGGCACCGACAAGCGGCTCACGGGGCCCATGTGCGTGGAGTGCCATCATCCTGGCCCGGCGCCACTGCGGCCTGGTGGAGCTGGCCGAGCAGCTTTGCGTGCAGGACGCCGCAGGGGGCCTCCTGGCTGACCTGACGGGCACATTCGGACCCAGCGGTGAACGGGCCTGGCCCGCCGGAGTGTCCACCTGGGGCCTCTAGCCCACGCTGCCAGCACGTGTCGCCACGCGTATGGACAGCGCCGGGCCCGCCTGGGGCCTGAGCAGCACCTCCAGAACCTCCGGCGCTGATTGGAAGTCCTCGTCCGGCTGCACCGAAGGCGCATAGTGCCCCCACCATTCGCCGGCAGTCCAATTAGGTGCCGCCCATGCCCGCCGCCCGCAGTCGTCCGAGTAACGCCTCAAGCATGGGCAGCCAGCGCGCATCTCGATTGGGCACACCGAACTCGCCGAGGAAACCCTCAACCTTGTGGCGGGCGCAGGGCACAAGGGACGTTACGTTTTCCTGCCACGCTCCCCCTGAGAGGTAACCGGCGGCACCGCTCCCCGCCGCCGGAGGCCCCTGCCGTCAGCGCCCTTGCAGCCTGTCCGCTTGCGGCTTGGTGGCCTCTTGCTCCTCCAGGCGGAACTTGTCGATGCGGTAGCGAATCTGGTCCCGGTTCATGCCCAGGAGCCGGGCCGCCCGCTGGAGCCAGATGCGGGATTCGGACCCGCGACCCCTGCTTTACGAAAGCAGTGCTCTACCACTGAGCTAATCTGGCTTGGTGCGAACACATCGGGCCACCCGAGCTGGGCGGCCCGCGAGTAGTTAGTTACCCACGCCTGAACGGTTCTCAATCAGGAGGGCGGCGCGGGCTCCCGCGTCCTGTACCAGGTTGTCCAGGGCGCGGGCAGCTGCCACGCGCACGGCCAAGGAGGCCCCCGAGGAAGCCACATCGGAAAGGGAGTCGGCGGCATTGCCGGCGTCGCCTCCGCGGGCCAGGGCTGCGGCACAGGCATCGGCGGCGGCCACGCGCACGGCATCGCTGCGCGCACCATCGGCGGCCACAGCGGCCAGGTCGGCGGCGGCACCACCGGCGGCACCGAGGGCGGCCAGGGCCGGTACGGTGACCGCGTCCGGGCGGCCGCTCAAGCAACCCGCCAGGGCGTCCGCGGCGGCGCTGATGTCCGAACCGCTGGAAAGGTCGCGCAGGGTGCTGGCGGCGCGTTCGGCCAGGGCATCGGCCCGGGCGCGGTCGCCGCTGAGGTCCTCATCGAGGGCTCCCATCAGATCCGAGAGATCGCCGGGGGCCACGGCGCCGGCGCGGCCGTCATACATGGAAGCAAAGCCCTCGGTGTCATCGGTCAGGATGAAGAGCGCTGCGCTGGCGAAGGTGTCGTCGCCGGCGACGGCATCGACGACCTGGTCCGTCGTGAGATCCGGCAGGGTGTCCCCCACCAGGATCGCGTCCAATCCGGCAACGCGGCGCAGCATGCCGAGGCCACTGGCGCCGGTGCTCCAGTGGTGGGCCAAGACGCCGGCCTCGCCGAGGGCGGAGACGACGCCCTGGGCGCGCTGGAGGTCACCGTCGATGACGGCCACGATGCGCAGGACCTGGCGTCCGGCTACTTCGCCCAGGCCGGAGATCGTGGCTCCCGATGCGGCGGCGCAGGAGCGCAGGGCGATCTGGCCCAGGGCCACGGCTCCTTCACCGCGCAGGGCTCCGTCGTCGCTGTTCAGGGCGGCGTTCAGGCCGGCGCTGGCGCAGGAGGCGCTGTCACCCAAGGAGCGACAGAGGGCGATGGCCACGGAACTGTCGCCGGAGGCGACGGACCACTGCAGGGCCAGGTCGGCGGCCTCGCCACCGCACAGGGCCAGGGAAACGGCCATGTCCGCAATGCCGGCGCCGTCGGCCATGCCGGCCTCCGCCTTGGCCAGCTCATCCGCGTAGCTGCGGGCGATGCCGGCCCGGGCTTCCAGGGAACCGGGATCCAGGGTCAGGGCCGAGTGGTAGGCGCGCCGGGCCATCTCGTCGTTGTACAGGGAACGCTCCACGGCCTGGCTGGTCAGGCCGCCGTCGGTCCAACTCCAGAGCACGTCACTGTAGTCGGAGGGGCGCAGCACCGTGGCCCGGGCGTGGTGGTAGTCATCGCCGTCGATAAGGAACTGGCCGGCGGCATCGCCGGTGCCGCCGCACTTGGAGGCGGAGGCTGATGCGGCCTTGCGCAGCCCCTCGTCCGCGGATTCGTCGGCGGCCAAGGTCGTCAGGGCGGCGGCGGCCCGGGGGTCGCCGATGTAGCCCAGGGTCAGGGCGATGTTGCGGCGCTGGAAAGCGTCCGTTGTGTCCAGGGCGGCGATCAGCGGCACGACCACATCCGTGCCCATCTGCGTCAGAGCGTGCATGACGACCACGCGCCACTCCTCGCCATCCTGATCCGCCAGGGCGAAGGTCAGCAGCGGCACGGCATACTCGCCGTGCTGTCCCGCCAGGGTACGGATCGCGCCGCGGCGCACGATGACGTCGTCGCTGTGCAGGAGCCGCACCTGGGCCTTGATGGCATCGCGGTCATTGCGACGCGCGCTGCGCCCCATGTCCGCCAAGCCCATGATGGCCTTGGCCACGAGCTCGAACTCGCCGCCCTCGACCATCAGTTGAACCCAAATCTCGTGGTCCGTGGACTTCCAGAGCTCATAGGCATCCGAGTGCCCCGGATCCATGGCCAGCACCTGTTGGAAGGCGCGCAGGGCCTCCGCATTACGGCCACGGCGCAGGAGATCCACGCCCTGGCTGAAGGTGTCCTGGACATCGTCGCTCGCGGTCAGGGGAGCGGCGGCGATCAGGGGAGCGGCGGCCAGCAGGCTGGCGGCGATAAGGAAGAGGGGCCGGCGGATTCCGGTCATGGGGATGGGCCTCGGAGAGGTGTCTTCGACGATGTGGTGGAGGCGGGCCGCTCGATAGCGGCCGCCGCTGGGAGGTGTGCCGGCTCCGGGAGCCGCCGCGCACCATTATGGAATGCGAAAAGCATAACGGGGGCCTCCCCACGGTCAAGCAAAGAGGGCCTCCTGGGTGTGAGTTATCTGTCCAGCGGGCCAGTGGACCGCCCCGGGGAAAACCACCGGAGGGCGCTCGGGCCTGGACCGGCGACCCTACCCACGGCCCCGGGTCCGACTACGGCCAGGCTGGTCCAGGGGCTCCAAACAGGGGCGCTAGTCCGTGGAACGGGCCTGGGGGGCCTGGGAATGGCGGCCGGGGAGCAGGGAACCGAGTATCAGGACGCCAAAACTCGCCAGGGCGGCCGGGACGACCGCGTGGAGCTCACCGATGAACTCGGCCCAGGCCCCCCATTCCGTCCCGGGGCCGAAGGCTCCGGAGATGAGCCCGCCCCAGGCGCCGTACTTCCAGCCCAGGGCCACCGCCACGCCCGCCAGCATGGAGCAGACCGCCGCCCCGGGCCGGGCCCGGGGCCAGAAGAGGGCTGCCAGGAGGGCCGGCGTGATGCCAGCCCCGTAGAGCGTGTAGGCGAAGAGGGCCACGGAGAAGAAGCGGTCTGAGAGGTAGGCCAGGCCGAGGGCCACCAGGCCCAGGACGACCACCGTGCGCCGCGAGACGCGCACCAGGGACTGCTCCGCCATGTCCGGCCGCAGGAAGCGTTGGAAGATGTCCCGCACCAGGGCCGTGGCCGGGGCCAAAAGGTAGCTGTCCGCGGTCGAGACGATCACCGCCAGCACCGTGGCCGCCAGCAGGGCGCCCAGGGGCAGGGGCAAGAGCGGAGCGCCGCCGGTGTCGGCGAAGGCCAGGTGCACGATCACGTGGCCGGGATTGTCCGGGGCGCTGATCTGGCCCGTCTGGACCAGGGCGCCGCCGGCCAGGGCCAGGGCGATGATGGCCAGTTCCAGCAGCAGTACTCCGCAGAACATGCCCAGGGCGCTGCGCCGGGCGGTGGCGGCGTCCTTCGCGGAGAAGAAGCGCTGGTACATGTTCGCGTCGCCCAGCAAGAGCAGGAAGGAGGGCAACAGGACGGAGATGATGTCGCCGGCGGAATAGGCCGAGCTGCCGGCGGGCGTGGCGCCAGCGGGCGTGGCGGCGGCGGGCAGGGCCAGGAGTTCCGCTGGGCCTCCCACGGCGTGGACCGCCACGACCAGGGCCAGGAGGATGCCGACGGTCATCAGGACGCCGTTGACCAGGTCCGTGCGCGCCACTGATTGCATGCCCGCCAGGGCCGTGTAGGCGATGACGAAGAGCGCCACCAGCGGCAGGAGCCAGCCCTGGTTGACATCCGGCAGGAGGTAGCTGACCACCGCCGCCCCGGCCCGGTATTGATAGGAGACGATGATGGTGTAGGCCACCAGCAGGGTCAGCGTGCCGAGCACCCGGGCGGCGGGGCCAAAGCGCTCTTCGAGAATATCCTGGACCGTGATCGCGCCGCTCCTGCTAGCGCGGCCGGCCAGGGCGTAGAGGGCCAGGATTCCGGCGGCACCGGCCAGGGGCAGGATGAAGGCCGCCGGCCCCACGCGCAGGGCCTCCTCGGCGTTGCCAAAGAGGCTGCCGGTACCGATCCAGGTCGCCAGCAGCGTGCCGCACAGCACACCGGCACCCAGGCCGCGGCCCGCCAGGCTGAAGTCCTCCTGGGTGCGCACGGAACGGGCCTTCTTGAGGCCGACGAGGATCAGGGCGCCGAGGTAGAGCAGGACGCCGAGGCCGTGCACCGGGTAGTTCATGGGTTGGTTCCCGCCATGCCCATCATTCCCGCGCCCGGGGGCGGGCGGGGGCGCTGGGGTCTCCCGGGGGCGCGCCCGGGACCGGGCCCGGGGCGATCAGACCGAGGATGCGCCCGGCTCGCGCGCCGCTGATCCGCGGTTCGCTGAGGGGCACGCCGCTCAGGCAGGCCCCGGCCAGGAAGGCGAAGACCAGGGCTTCCCGGGCATCCGGGTTGACACCGTACTCCGCGCTGGAGATGACCGGAATGGCCTGGGGAGCGCTGGACTGGACTGCGGTGGCCGGGGACGCGAGTTGGCGCTTGAGGGCGGCCATCAGCGCGTGGTTGTGCAGGCCACCTCCGGCGACGATCAACTGACGCGGCCGGGACGGCAGGTGCTCGTCCACGGCCAGGGCGATGGAGCCCGCCACGCAGGCCGTGGCCGTGGCCAGGAGATCCTCCGGCCTGCGCAGGCCAGCCCCTTGCGCCCGTTCGAGGAAGGCTTCCACGAAGCTCGCGCCGAAGGTGTCCCGGCCCGTGCTGCGCGGCGGAGGCCGGTGGAAGAAGGGGTGTTCGAGCAGGGCGGCCACGGTGGGTTCGTGGACCTTCCCGGCGGCGGCCAGGGCGCCTCCCCGATCAAAGGGCAGGTCAGCCACGGCCCGGGCCAAGCCGTCGAGCAGGCTGCCGGCGGGGCCCGTGTCAAAGGCGCTGAGCTCGCCGGCGGCGCCGAGCCAGGTCAGGTTGCCGATTCCGCCCAGGTTGAGAATCGCCGCCGGGCGCGGGGCGGTGGCGAAGAGGTAGGGATCGACCAGGGCCGAGAGGGGCGCGCCCTCGCCGCCGGCGGCCACATCCGCCTGGCGGAAGTCGCCGCTGGCCGGGACACCGGCGGCCTCGGCCACCGCGGCCAGGTTGCCGAGTTGTAGCGTGGCCGGAGCGCCCGGGGTGAGACCGTCGTGGTGCCAGACGGTCTGCCCGTGGCTGCCCACCAGGTCGATGGGCAGGCCGGCCCGCTCGGCGGCCCCGGCGGCGGCCTCTCCGAAGCAGCGGCCCAGGTCCAGGTCCAACCGGGCCAGGGTGCCCAGGCCCAGGCGGGCCTCTCCCGCAGAACCCCGCCGGGCATCCAGAACGGCGCGCAAACGCGCCTGGAGTTCGCCGGGGAAGGGCCTGGTCTCAAAGGCCAGAAGTTCCGGCGGGGCCAGCGGGGCACCTTCCGGACCGGCAGCGCAAAAGCGCACGAGCCCCACATCAACTCCGTCCGCGCTGGTCCCCGAGAGCACACCAGCCACGGTGATGCCCCCCTGCCGGGCCCGAAGCGCGAGGGCCGACAGGTCGCTCCCCGGTGATCTCATGCTGCTGTGCACGCGCAGAGGGTAGCTAACCCTCCCCTGCAACCGGCAGTGCCGTGCCAGGCAAAAAGTGCGCCGGTTTGGTGGGACAGCGGGCCGCGGGACTCCGTTGCCGGCGGCATCTCTTGTAGGATGGGCACAGGAGGCTGACGATATGGTGAAGAAAACAAAGGACGCTGACCCGACGACCATCCTGGTCGTGGATGACGATGGGGACATCCGCATCGCCCTGGAGATGCTGCTGACCTACGAGGGATTCGAGGTCTGGACGGCGAAGAACAGCGAAGAGGCCCTGGCGCGCCTCGACCAGGCCCTGGCCGGCGACGGTCCGCGGCCGGACCTGATCCTGACGGACCTGAAGATGCCGGGAATGGACGGGCTTGAGTTGCTCGGTGCCCTGGGCGAGCGGGCCGAGGCCCCGCCCGTGGTGCTGATCAGCGGCCACGGGGATGTGGCCACGGCGGTGGACGCCATGAACCGCGGGGCGCGCAACTTCCTTGAGAAGCCCCTCGATGAAAACCGGGTGCTGGTGACCATTCGCGGCGTCCTGCGGGAGGATCGTCTGCGAGCCGAGAACACCGGCCTCAAGCGCCTGCTCTGCGATCGCTGGGAGCTGGTGGGTGAGAGTGATGCCATGGAAACCCTGCGCGACCAGATCCGCCGGGTGGCCGCCTCGGACGCGGCGGTGCTGATCACCGGCGAGAACGGCACGGGCAAGGAGGTCGTGGCTCGCAACCTGCACCTGACCGGCCCCCGGGCCACCGGGCCTTTTATCACCGTCAACTGCGCCGCGATCCCCGCCGAGCTGATTGAGTCCGAGCTCTTCGGCCATGAGAAGGGCAGCTTCACCGGGGCCACGGCCCAACGCACGGGCCACTTCGAGGCGGCCAGCGGAGGCACGCTGTTCCTGGATGAGATCGGTGACATGCCCCTGGCCGCCCAGGCCAAGGTGTTGCGCGCCTTGGAATCCCACGAAATCACGCGCGTCGGCGACAGCACCGCGATCCCCGTTGACATTCGGGTGCTCGCCGCCACCAACGCCAACCTGGACCAGGCCGTGGAGGAAACCAAGTTCCGCATGGACCTCTTCTACCGGTTGAACGTCGTGCCGCTGGTGGTGCCGCCCCTGCGCGAACGGTTGGGCGATGTCCCGGCACTGGCGCAGCTCTTCCTCGAACGCCTGGTGGAACGGGGCGGGCATGGGCCCCGAACCCTTTCAAAGGAGGCCGAGCGTCTCCTCGGTTCCCTGAGCTATCCGGGCAATGTGCGCCAGCTGCGCAACCTGATCGAAGGCGCCTCGGTTTTCTCGGAGGGTTCCGAGATCGAGGCGGCCGCCCTGGAGGAAGTCCTGGGCGGCGGACTCGGCCCGGGCAAGTCCAGGCGGGCGTCCGGAGCGGACCCCTTTCTGGCGGAGACCTTCGAGGAGTTCAAGAACGAATCAGAGGCCCTCTTCTTCCGCCAGAAGCTGGCGGAGAATGGGGACAACGTGAAGCAAACCGCCGAGAACCTGGGGATGCAGCGCAGCCACATCTACAAGAAGCTCTCGCGCTACGGCCTGCGCTAGGAGCCTGCGCCGGGTGCCTGCGTCAGGGAATGCGCAGGACCATGCCGCTCTTCAGCTGATTCGCGTTCTGGAGCTGATCGCGGTTGGCGTCGAAGATCCTCTGCCAGCGGGCGCCGGAACCGTAGACCTCGCCAGCGATGGTCCACAGGCTATCGCCCTCCTTCACCGTATGCAGGCGGCCGCCTCCGGCCAACGGATCGGGGCTGGAGCCGTCGTCGAAGACCGGGACGAAGATCTGGTCACCCATCGGCACATCCAGGCGGCCCTCATTGTGGCGGCGCAGGAGCTCCCGGTGGTTCCCATCTCCGTAGAGGCGCTGGGCGACCTTGACGAAGGTGTCACCCCGGCGCCAGGTATAGAAGTAGTAGTCGGGACGACCGGAGGGCTCGAGGTCCGCCAGGGAGACGAGGGCCGAGCCTTCCGGGGCGGGGAAGGCACCGGGCAGCGGGGCGGGTTCGGCCACCGACTCCGGGGCGGGCGACCCTTGGAGGGGGGCCGGCGCCGACTCCCGCCGGGTGAGCGTGGCCGCCAGGAGGGCCGGGGCGGCCTGCGGCGTGGCGGCACGCTCGGCTGCCAGGACTTCCATGGCCGGGGGGACCGGGCCGGTCTGGACCTGGTCGGTCGGGGCCTGGGCGGCCCGGGTCAAGGGCCCCCGGGCGCCCTTGCCGGCGGTGTTGAGGGACACCGCCAGGATGCCGCTGATAGCGAGGAGGACGGTCAGGACGATGATCTTTTCGGCTTTGCCCATCGGGGGGAGTGGATCGAGGAAGGAGTTGGCCGGAGCGCGGTTTACAGGAGAGGTGCGTGGAAGATTGAAATCACCGTTTTTTGCAGGCGCTTTCAAGTGCTTTCCACCAGAACATGTGTGAAGAGGCGCCCGGACCACAGGATCTTGCGTGTCTGCGCGGGTGGAATCCAACCACACGGGCAGGACGGCGGGGTGGATTCCGGCGGCCGGTGAGACCATCCTGGATGACATGGTGCAGCGGGCCAGGGGCGACAGTTATCTGAGCGGGGAAGAGCCCGCCGGCGAGGCGGGGCGCGAACAGAGCGGTGACGCGCCGGCGGCCCCGGTGGAGTTTGTCTCGCGCAGCGCGCCCGGGCGCCGCCGCCCCCCGCCCCTGGTGCCCCTCACCTGCCCCGACGGGAGCTCCCTGCCGAGTTGCAAGGACCGCGGCCTGCTCGCCCTGCTCCTGACCGTGGCGGTCCTGGCCGGTTTCTCCTGGCACATTCTGGAGGGCTACCAGCTGGCCGATTCCGTGGAGTACATGGAGCGCGCCCAGGCCTTCGTGCGCGGGGACGAAGTGGTGGATTCGGAGGCCATCCGTTCCTTCGGCTTCATCGCCCTGCTGACTCCCTTCTTCGGCCTCGCCGAACTGGTCGGCCTGGAGGATCTGCGTCCCCTCGTGTGGTGCGTGCGCGCCCTGCAGATCATCCTGGGCATGGCGCTGGTGCGCATCTCCGTGCGCCTCGGAGCGCGTCTTGGCGGGCGCGCAACGGGGCTCGTGGCCGGCGCCGTAGTGGCCCTCAACCCCATCTTCCTGCAGTACACGGTCTCGCCGGTCTCCGGCATCGCCGCCGGGGTCTGCGTGGGTCAGGCCCTGGAGCAGCTCCTGGACCGCGCCGGAGCCAGGCGCGGACTGTACGGCGGACTGTGGCTGGGCGCGGCGCTGCTGATGGCCTACCAGACGATCCTGATCCTGGCGCCGCTGGTGCTCCTGATCCTGATCCGCGATCGCTTGACCCACCTGCGCCCCATGGCCGGCATCCTGACCGGCCTGGCCGTTGGCATCCTGACCCAGGTAGCCCTGGACAAGCTGGTGTACGACGCCTGGGGAGCCAGCCTCTACCGCTACTTCTTCGAGAACTTCGGCTTCCTGGCCTGCCGCATGGTGGACATGGTGGGCCTGCATGATCTGGCGCGTGTGCTCTACGAGGCCGGCATCACGGCCATGGGCGAGGAGTACACCTATGGTGGAGAGACCTATGCCCTCGTGCGGCAACTGAAGCCGCCGACCTGGTACATCACCGAGCTGCCGCGCATGGTCGTCTGGCCGCTGATTCCCCTGGGAGCCCTGGGCGTAATACGAGCTGTGACGGGCCTGACCTGGCGCACCAGCCTGCTACTGGGCGTCTTCGCCGCCAACCTGATCGTCATGAGCCTCAAGGGCTCAAAGGACTTCCGCCTCTGGCTGCCGCTCTTGCCGCTCATCGCACCGCTCTGCGCCTGGGGCTGGCAGGCCTGCCCCGGCCCCGGCCGGCCCAACACCTGGCCCTGGCGCCAGGCGCTCACCGCTGGCCTGGTCCTGGCCACCGCCTGGTACTCCCTCGACCTGCTCACGGGGCGCAACACGCGCAAATTCGGCGCCTACTGGGAAGCCCTCGCCATGGTCAACGAACTGGCGCCGGAGGAGTACGCGCGCCGGGCCCTGGAAATCGCCGAGCAGCCACCCGCCGCAGTCGAAGGAGAAGCGCTCGCAGAAGAGCGCCCCCACGTGCGCGTCTCCAGCGCCTACCACTGGGCGATCTTCATGCGGGCCAACGGGTATGTCGATCTGATCAAGCTCCCCCATCACCTGGATCATTGGGACCGCTACACGGACGAAGAACGGCAAGAGGTCTTCGCGGCATTGGGCGAGCTGGACTGGTTCATCACACACCTGCCGGTGCTCGAAAACCACCCGGATCTGATGGCCGAGGTCAACTCTGGCTTCGAGGTCCACGCGGCCCTCTACGATCACGAGACCTTCGAAGACATGGGGCCGGTCTTCCTGCTGCGCAAACGCACGGGGGCACGGGATGCCATGACGCTCTTCGATGTTTCGCCTAGCGCCGACCCGGCGGCCTGGCGCCGGGAGCACCTCTTGCCCCCGGGCATGGTTTTCCTGGGGCACGATGAAGCCGGAACCCCGGAGAAACTGGCCCTGCTCGGCTGGCAGTACAGAAACATGCCCGGCGACGAGCACGGCTGGATCACCTATCACTGGTACGCCTACACGGACCTGACCAGCGACTACACCGCCGTCGATCGCCTGACGACGCCGCCGGACGAGCGCCGCTCCTGGCAGAACAACCACGCCCTGGCCTACGGGGTCGTGCCCACTTCCACCTGGCGGGCGGGCACTATTCTGCGCGAGAGCTATCTGGTCGTGGCGGCCACCGACCCCTTTGATGTGACCCAGGATTACCGTCCCATAGGCGGAGCCTGGCGGCGCGGCGATCTGATCCCCGCCCACCTCTGGATGGACCTGGCGCGCTTCGATGAAGAGGGCGAGGTCATCGCCCGCCTGGAGCCCGCCCGGGCCGGCGAAGACCGCCCCGTGCGGGCGGAGCTCGGTGCCGGTGAGCGGCGCAGCTGGGACGGCTTCGAGTTCAGCCGCGATGACCTGGTCCAGGTCGGTCGCCTGTTCCTGCCCGTGGCGGCCAGCGCATGGGTGCCCGATGATGGGCGCCCGATCCCGGACTGAGCTGCCCGCGGCCGGGACGTGCGCTGGGGTTCTGGCTCTCCCCGGGGTTGTGGCTCTCTTAACGGGCCAGCACCCCATCGACCATCCCAAACCCCCACCCACCCGGGAGACTGTCAGAACAGCGCCGAGGTCGCACTTCACGGCCGATTTATTTTCGCGGGCCCGTCAAACGCCCCTGAATTCCGCTCCCGGCCCCAACAACCGGCCCCGGGGGTTGAGCCCCCAGACACTCCCCGTTAAGGTCAACCAGTCCGGATGCGAGGGCGCGATGTCGCGTGCTCCGACGATTCCCCGGACCCCCTACCCCCGGCCCCCCGCCATGGTCCCGTCCTCACTCCGCACCCTCTGCGTCCGCATCTTCTGCTTGGCTCCCCTGGCCCTCTCGGCGGCCGGCTGCGCCAGCACATCTGCTTCCCGGTCCCCCACCTTTGAGGCGCAGCCCACGGCGGTCACCTTCACGGACAACCGCCACGCCAAGCCCCTGGTCCTCTCGCTCGTGAACGAGCTCCACACCAGCCGAGTGGATCTGTACTCCTCGGTGCGCAAAGAGGCCTCCACCAAGGTGGCCACGGACGAGGTGGTCGACGCCCTGGTGGAATACCTCTCGCAGCAGGGCTTCACGCGCCACGCCACGCCCGGATCCGCCGGTGGGCGCGCCAGTCAGTCCCTGGAGCTGGACCTGGGTGGACGTCGGACTCACATGGGGATTTTCAAGGGCAGCGGAAAACGGGAAATCGAAGCTTTCTGCGCCTGCCGCGACGGTTTCATCGAGCTCTACAACCAGATCTACCAGCTACAATCTGTTGACGAAGTGCCCCATCGCTTCGAGCAGCAGCGGAAGCAAGCCGGAGGGCGCTGAGTTGGGAGGTGCCGCCTCCCGGGAGCCCGGCTCCCCGCGGGCGGTGGCGGTTATCCCGGCGCGCCTGGCCTCCACGCGCCTCGCGCGCAAGATGCTGCTGGCGGAGACCGGCCAGGCGTTGGTGGTTCACACGGCGCTGAACGCCGCGCGCTGTCCGGCCCTGGAGCGGGTTATCGTCGCCACGGACAGTCCCGAGATCGAGGGCGTAGTACGCGCCGCTGGTCTGGAGGCCGTCATGACATCGCCCGAGCACCGCAGCGGCACGGACCGTGTGCGCGAGGTCCTGGATTCCCTGGAGGACGGGGCCTGGGATGTGGTGCTCGGCCTGCAGGGCGACGAGCCGGACCTCGCCCCCCGTGACCTGGAACAACTGGTGGGAGCCTTCTGCGACCAGAGCGTGGAGGCGGCCACCCTCTGCCATCCACTGGCGGACGCGGAGGAAGCTGCCAGGCCGGAACTGGTCAAGCTCGTACGCGACGCCCGCGGCCGCGCCCTCTACTTTTCCCGGGCTCCGATCCCGGCCGCCGCCGCCCACGGCACGGCCTCCAGTGGAGGAGTCGGTCATCTCGGCCATATCGGCGTCTACGCCTGGCGACCGGCGGCCCTCAAGCGCTTCTGCGAGTTGCCCGTGGGCCGGTTGGAGCAATGCGAATGCCTGGAACAGCTACGCTGGCTCGAGGCCGGTGAGAGCATGCTCGTACTGGACGCCACACACCGCCCCCGGGGCATCGACACGCAGCGGGACTACGCCGCCTTCGTGGAGCGCACGCGCACCCGAGATCAATCCTCGTCTCCACTCCCCCCCACCCACAGCAACCCGGACACAGTCCGCGAATCCACCACCTGATGGCCAAGCATATTTTCATCACCGGAGGCGTCGTCTCCAGCCTCGGCAAGGGCCTGACCTCCGCCGCCGTCGGCATGCTCCTCGAACGCCGCGGCCTGCGTGTCTCCATGCAGAAGCTCGATCCCTACATCAATGTGGATCCGGGCACCATGAGCCCCTTCCAGCACGGCGAGGTCTATGTCACGGACGACGGCGCGGAAACGGACCTGGACCTCGGGCACTACGAACGCTTCACGCACGCCGACCTGGGCCAGGCGAGCAACTTCACCACGGGCAAGATCTACTCCTCGGTGATCGCCAAGGAGCGGCGCGGGGATTACCTGGGACGCACCGTGCAGGTCATTCCGCACATCACCGATGCCATCAAGGAGGCCATCCACGCGGGAGTGGGCGAGGGTGTGGATGTGGCCATTTCAGAACTCGGCGGAACCGTCGGCGACATCGAGGGCCTGCCCTTCCTGGAGGCCGTGCGCCAGTTCGCCCTCGAACAGCCCCCGGGGGATGTGATGTTCATCCACCTGACCCTGCTGCCCTACCTGCGCGCCTCCGGCGAAATGAAGACCAAGCCCACCCAGCAATCCGTGGGCAAGCTGCGGGAAATCGGCATCCAGCCGGACATCCTGATCTGCCGCACGGAACAACCCATGACCCACGAGATGGGTCAGAAGATCAGCCTCTTCTGTAATGTGCGCCCCGAGGCCGTGATCGAGGAACGGGATGTGGATTTCTCGATCTACGAAGTGCCCATAAACCTGCGCAGCGCTGGTCTCGATCAACAGATCATCGACTTCCTGGGCCTGCAGGCCGCTGCGCCGGAAGCCGAAATGGTCGACTGGGAAGCCATGCTCGACGAGATCAAGACCACCAAGGACAGCTGTGAGATCGCCGTCGTCGGCAAGTACATCGAGCTGCACGACGCCTACAAGTCCATCTACGAGGCCCTCTCCCACGGCGGCATTGCCAACCACTGCGAGGTCCACCTGCGCAAGGTGCGCGCCGAGGATGTGCTCACCCAGGGCACAGACCTGCTCAAGGGTGTGGACGGCATCCTGGTGCCCGGCGGCTTCGGCGAGCGGGGTCTGGAAGGCAAGATCAGCGCCATTCAATACGCGCGGGAGAACAAGATCCCCTTCTTCGGCATTTGCCTTGGCATGCAGTGCGCCGTGATCGAGTACGCCCGCAACGGACTGGGACTGGAGGGAGCTCACACCCTGGAGCACTCGCCACACTCACCACACCCCGTGATCAACCTGATGGAGGATCAGAAGAACGTGCATGAAAAGGGCGGGACCATGCGCCTGGGTGCCTATGGCTGTGCCCTCGAGTCCGGCTCCCTGGCCGCCGACCTCTACGGCGAGCTCGCCATCTCCGAACGCCACCGCCACCGCTTCGAGTTCAACAACGAATACCGCGAGACCTTCGCCGCCTCGCCCATGCATCTCTCGGGGGTCCACACTGAACGGGACCTGGTGGAGATCGTCGAGCTGCCCGACCATCCCTTCTTCATCGGCGTCCAGTTTCACCCCGAGTTCAAGAGCCAACCCCTCTCCCCGCACCCCGTTTTCCGCGGCTTCGTCCACGCTGCTCTGGCGCACACGCGCAACGGCAGCACGGGCCGCAAGACTGAACGGAGCCTGGCATGAGCGCTGAACGCGCGGCCGCAGACATGCCCCTGCCCGGGGGAGACTTCCGCATGTTGGTCACGCGCCTCAGCTTCCAGGGCATGATGTCCCTGGGCATGCTGGAGAACCCCTTGACCGGCAAGAAGGGCTCCGATGCCAAGAGTGCGCGCATGATCATCGATGACCTCCTGATGATTCGCGACAAGACCAAGGGCAACCTGGAGGCGGACGAGGCTGAGCACCTCGACCGTGTGCTCGAATCTCTGGAAGTAGCCTGGGGCGAGCTGGAGCAGAACGAAACCGCTCCTGCGGATTCCTGACGCGCGTCCGTCCCTTGCCGGTAGCGGCTAGCGGTAGGCGGGGATGCCGGTCAGGGCCTCGCCAATCGCGAGGGTATGGATGTCGTGGGTGCCCTCGTAGGTGATAACCGACTCCAGATTGCACAGGTGGCGTCCGACCTGGTACTCCAGGCTGATGCCGTTGGCACCGAGCATATCGCGCACCACCCGCGAGCAGCGCAGGGCCATGTCCACGTGGTTGCGCTTGCCCATGGAGACCTGGAAGTGGGTCATGCGGCCCTCGTCCTTCAACCGCCCGAGGCGAATGCAGTAGAGCTGGGCCAGCGTGATGTCCGTCGCCATGTCCGCCAGCTTTTTCTGGGCCAGTTGGAAGCCCGCCAGCGGCTTGTCAAAGATGACCCGGTCCCCCGCATAGGAGAGGGCCTCGTCGATGCAGGCGTGGGCCGCGCCCAGGGCTCCCCAGGCAATCCCATAGCGCGCCTGGGTCAGACAAGAGAGCGGGCCGCGCAGGCCCCTGGCCTCGGGCAGCATGGCGTCAGCGGGAACGCGCACATCCTCCAACACGAGTTCGCTCGTGACCGAGGCCCGCAGGCTGAACTTGTGCTTCTGCTCCGGAGCGCTGAAACCCGGCGTGTCCGTGGGCACCAGGAAGCCGCGGATACCGTCGTCGGTCTGGGCCCAGACCAGCGCCAGCTGGCTGACGGTGCCGTTGGTGATCCACATCTTGCGGCCGTTCAGTACCCAAGCATCGCCGTCGCGCCGGGCCATCGTGGTCATGCCACCCGGGTTTGATCCGAAGTCAGGCTCGGTCAAGCCAAAGCAGCCGATGACTTCACCGCTGGCCAGCTTGGGCAGCCAGTGGCGTTTTTGTTCCTCGCTGCCGAAGGCCTGGATCGGAAACATGACCAGGGAGCCCTGGACCGAGACGAAGGAGCGCAGGCCCGAGTCGCCGCGTTCCAGCTCCTGGCAGATGAGGCCATAGCAGACGCTGTTCAGGCCCGCGCCGCCGTACTCCTCCGGCGTCGTCGGTCCAAAAACCCCCAGCTCGCCGATTTCCGGGACGAGGTCCATGGGGAAAGTGCCGGCCTCGAAGTGCTCGGCCACCACCGGCAGGAAGCGCTCGCCCACCCAGGCGCGCACGGCGTCACGCACCATGAGCTCATCCTCCGCGTACTGGTCGTCGAGGTCGAGGAAGTCGAGTTGCTTGAAAGCCGCCATGTGAGATGTCCTGGAAACGCGAAAAAAGGATGAGAGTGAGAAGTCGGACGGGAGCCAGGAGGCCAAATGGAGCAGAATGGAGGGGCTCCTCGGCCGTTGGGCGCAACAGTCTAGTGCCCCCCCGGTCCATAGGAAACCATGTTGCCATGACCCAGCACCCCTGCCCCCGTTGCGGCTATCACGCCCCCAGCCTGCCCTGCCCCCACTGCGCCCACCCCCGGCCCGAGGGCCAGGAGGGGGCCGTGGGCGATCCGAGTCTGAGGGGCGCGCCCACGGGGCCGGCCCTGGGGGCCGTGGACGGCCTGCGCGCCGTGCCCACGGGCCTGTTCATCCTGATGACCACCTCCGGCGTGAAGCGCTGGCTGATCCCACCCCTTCTGGCCACAACCGTTCTCTTCACCCTGCTGTTTTCCTGGCTCTGGGCCTTGCTCCAGGACCTGGTGGCCGCCGTGGATATCACCGATCCCGAGAGTATCGGCCTCGACGAGGGCTGGCTGCGCGAGGCCGTCGTCTGGATCCTCGAAGGCGGCTTCGTCACCTGGGCCGCCCAGGCCAGCAGCTGGCTGCTGCTCGTCGCCCTCGCCTTTATCGCCGTCCTGTGGACCTTCTCAATCATCTATGAGGCCCTCTCCGGTCCCTTCCTGGACGAGATCCAGGGCCGCCTGGAGTCGCGCTGGTTCGGCGCCGACCCACGCTCTTCCCTCGAACGCCCCACGGACATCCCGACGCGGCGCTGCGCGATCCTGTCCGTCCTCGCCGCCCTGCCGGCGACGGCCTGCCTGACGCTCTGGTGGACCGGCGCCGGACTCGTCGCCTGGCTCTGGCTCGCCGGCATCCCGCTCTCGTTCCTGCTGGCCTCGCTCCTCGACGGCCGCTACCGGTCCTGGTTGGCCTGGATCATCCGCGTCGAGGGCAAGACCCTCTTCGTCTCCATCAAGGCCGCCGGCCTGGCGGGCCTGCTGTTGGTCATCTTCATCTGGGTCAAGTTCATCCCCGGCGTGGGCCCGGCCCTCTTCGTGATCCTGGCCGGCTTCACCACGGCCCTCTCCCTGCTCGACATCCCCTTCTCCCGACGCGGCTGGCCCCTGGCCATGCGCCTGGCTTTCCTGCGACGCAACTTCCTGCCCGCCGTGGCCTACGGCATCGTCTCCGGCCTCTTCTTCCTGCTGCCAATCGTAGGCCCGATCCTGATGGTGCCCTCGGCCTCCATCGGAGGCCTGTGGCTGCTGTGCCGCCTGGACAAGAACAACCTGCGCCCTCCGGGAGCGCGGGAAGCCTAGGGCGCGGTCAATCCGGTGCGGCGCCCAGCACCAGCACCTCTCGGTTACCCACCTCCCGCGAGTGCAGAATGACATAGGGCGCGCGCTCGACCGGACTGAGCTGGTTCCGACGACGGCGGCTGGCGAGCCCCAGGAACTGCTGGCCGTCCCTGGCACGGGCCGGTGCCAGGCGGCCACGAGGGGAGTCTGTCCTGATCCCCGTATTCCTGGTCAACACCAGCATCTACCTGCGCAATCTGTGGCTCGGCAAGCAGCGCGGCGGGGAGCATGGTCGCGGCTTGGGCCCCCTGACCGCCGGCCTGATCGGCCTGGCTGCGGCGGCCGCCGTGCTGTATTTCTCGCCACTCCGGCAGGACTGGACCGGCGGTGTGCCCCGCACCTGCCTGCTGGCTGGCCTCTTGGGCCAGACCATCTGGGGCACGCGCTTCCTCGTCCCGTCGTACTCTTCCGAGCGCGCTGGGCTCAGCCACTTCCCAACATCATTCTGGTGGCTCACCCTGGCCGGCTCCGTAGGCAACATCGTCTACACAGCGCAGCTGGACAGCCTGGTTTTTTTGGCGGGCTATGTGCCTATGCCCATCTACCCGATTCGCAACCTGATGCTCGAACGACGGCGGCGCTGCAACACCTGAGGGCGAATCTACAGTCAGCGTAGGAAGCGCCCTAGCTCCACGGTCAAGGCGCTCAGGCGCGCACTCTCTGACTCCATCCAAGGCCGGTGTTCCGGAATCACGCTCCAGTCGTAGTCATGGAACACGATGCCACCATCGTGGGCCCGCGTGGAAATCAGCACGATGCCCTCTGGAGCCCACACGGCGAGTTCGTTCCAGGTGGCGATCACGCGGCGCCTGTCAGCACGCGGAGCAAAGAGGTTCTCCCCCTGGCACCAGGCGTGGCGCACAGCCGCATCTGCGCCCATATATTCGAGGATAGTCGGCGCCAGGTCAGCGTGGTGAGTTGGGCCGTATTCCATCCCCGCAGTGATCCCTGGCCCGCGCAACGCAAAGGGCACCTGAACCTGGGAGGCCGTGAAGTTGCTGGTGTGTCCCACATGACCGTGCTCAAAGAGCTCCTCCCCGTGATCGCCGGTCACAATCACCCAGGTGTTTTCGTCCAGGCCCAACTCGTCGACGGCGGACAGGACACGCCCCAGGAGCTCGTCTGACCAGGAGACGGCATTCCAGTAGCGGTTGATCACATTGCGGCGGGCGGCCGCGTCCGCCTTGCCTGAGAGTTCGATGTAGTCCAGATCCTCGCCGCAGGGCAGCAGGCCCGGAAGATCGGGCGGGAAGGCATAGGGCATGTGGGGGGAGTCGAAGAGGCAGAAGGCGAAGAAGGGCTGGGCATCAGCAGCCCGCTGGCCAAGCCAGGTGCCGAGCTCCCGCGCCAGCGTTTCGTCACGTTGCCACTTGCCGGTACCGGCGAGTTTGTCGTGGACCTTGTCTTCGATGCGCACCCAGGCGGTGCTGCGAAATTCGGGGAAGCTCATGGCCGTGCTGGAGAAGACGGCCGGGTCATAGCCCTCGGCCAACAGCACATCGAGCAGCACCGGTGGCCGATTCTCCGCATAGACCGGATGCCAGTAGGTGCCGTGCAGGGCGTAGATCAGAGAAAAGACACCGAAGCGCGTTCCGTTGCCGCCGCTGGTGTGGTTGGCAAAGATGCGCGCCTGTTCGGCCCAGGCACTGAGACGCGGCATGCGCTCAGGCGTCAGGGCATCGCGCCGCAGGGAGTCGATGACAAGGATCAGGATGTTGGGGCGCGGTCCATGCGGTGCGATCTTGGGCATGGTCTTCGGGTAATCCAGCAGCAGGCCTTCCCGGGGGACATGAACCTCAGGGCGCTCGCCTGGGTCGAAGTCGAAGTGAAGTCGCGCCAGGCGCTTGACCGTCAAGGGCTGGTAGAGAGGCAAGAGGCGCGCTTGGGAAGTAACCCGCGCATCTTGGTAGAGATCAGCCCAGGCAAAGGTGCCCTTCTCCAGCAACACGACGGGCAGCAATAGGGCACACCAAATGAAGCGCGGACGCGCGAACCAGCGCGGTTCATTTCCTGGCGTGCGATCTTTCTCGCGCCGCCAGAAGAGTGCCCATAGCAGGAGCTCGGCACCCAGGACTGCGCTGACTAGCAGGACGAAAAAGACCACCGCCTGCCACTCCACGGCCACGGAATCTCCGGCTCCCGGAGTGGAGATCGCATTCCACACCATCCCATTGAAGTGGTAGCGGAAGAGCCCGTAGATGCGCGTATCGAGGAAGAGCCCGGCCTGGAAGAGCGTCCAGAGGAGTGCCGCCAGCCAGCCGGGCGCGCGCCCCGGGGGCACCAGGCGCAACGTGAGTGCCTGCAAGAGGGCCGGCAGGAGCGAAAGCAACAGCACACTGGAGACCAGGCCGAGGACCAGGAAAAGCCCCACGTGCAGCTCCCCGACCGGGGCCGCGTGGCGCAGGTAGCCAAGACCATTCAAACTACCCAGCAGGATGTTGGCCATCCAGAGGCGGAAGGCGCAGCGGCGACGCCAGCCAGGCTGGTTACCGTTGTTCAGGGATTGCTGGACCATGGTAAGGGGACCGCGAACGGGGGCGGGCTGGTGACCGGCACCAGTACGGCTCCGGGGCTCGCCACGGGGTCGGCGACAAGCGTAGGATAACAGGGGCCCCGCCCATTTTCCCAAGACTCGAATCCCAAGTGTCCCGCTACCTCGTCACCAGTGCCCTGCCCTACGCCAATGGCCCGATCCACTTTGGACATGTGGTTGGCGCCTACCTGCCCGCGGATGTCTACGTGCGCACGCTGCGCCTCATGGGTGAAGACGTACGCTTCATATGTGGCTCAGACGAACACGGCGTAGCCATCACCATTGGCGCCGAGGCCTGCGGACAGGACTACGCGGAGTACGTGGCCCACTGGCACGACGAGATTGCCGACCTTTTCACGCGGCTCGGGATTGAGTTCGACATCTTCTCCGGGACCAGTACCTGCCCAGACCACGCCCAGACCGCCCAGGACTTCTTTCGCCAGTTGGACGCGGGCGGCTACCTCGAACGCAGGTCAACGGAACAACTCTACTGCGACGCCTGCGAGCGTTTCCTGGCCGACCGTTACGTAGCCGGCACCTGCCCTGATTGCAGCGCACCCGGCGCCCGAGGCGATGAGTGCCCGGCCTGCGGCAACTGGATCGACGCCCTGAAACTCGGCGATCCGCTTTGCATGGTCTGCTCAGCCACGCCCAACAAGCGCACGACCACGCACTGGTATCTGGACATGCCGCGCATCCGTGACGAGTACCTGGGCCAGTGGATCGATGAACACGAATGGAAGCCAAATGTGGCCGCCTTCATCCGCAACATGATGAAGGATGTTCCCCTGCGCCCCATCACCCGCGACTTGGCCTGGGGTATCCCAGTACCAGAGGAGCTCGCGGGCGACGAAGCCGGCAAGGTCCTCTATGTCTGGTTTGACGCTCCCATCGGGTACATCTCCATGACCAAGGAATGGGCGCGCCGCGAAGGCACGCCCGATGCCTGGCGCGACTATTGGATGGATCCCGACTGCCGCCTTGTGAACTTCATCGGCAAGGACAACATCCCCCACCACTGCCTGCTCTTCCCGGCCATGCTGCACGCCACGAATGCGGGCTACAACCTGCCCTGGCAGGTCCCCGCCAATGAGTTTTACAACCTCGAAGGCGGCAAGTTCTCCACTTCTGAGCAGCGCACCATCCCCCTCAAGCGCTTCTTCGAGACCTATGACCCCGAAGTTGCGCGCTTCTACCTGCTATCCAGCGCTCCGGAGACGGCCGATAGCGAATGGCGTTGGGACGAGTTCCAACGCTGTGCCAACACCTCCCTGGCTGGGACCATTGGCAACCTTGTCACCAGGGTGCTGCGTTTTATTGACAAGCACTTCGCTGGAACACTGCCGCCCATGGCCGCCGAGCACAGTTCCGAGTTGGACACTTTGATGCTCACAGAGTGCGGCGCCATCAAGGATCCGGCCATCTCAATCCAGGCCTTCCGCTTCCGACGCGCCGCCGAGGAGCTGGTAGCCAATGCCACCGTGGCAAACGTCTTCATCGACCGCACGGCTCCCTGGGCCCTGCGCAAGAGCGATCCCGAGCGTTGCGCCAGCGTGCTGCGCACCTGCTGCGAGTACCTGGCCTGGATGGCCCGTTGGATGAGCCCCTTCATGCCCGGTAAGGCACAGGCCCTATGGACCATGCTGGGCCAGGCCAACGCGGTTACGGATGACGGCTGGCCCGGACTACCGGCAGCCTCCTCCTGGCGTCAGCTCTCGGACGGGCAAGCTCTGGGCGAAGTCGCTGGGCTCTTCGCGCGCATCGACGATGCTGCGGTGACGACCGAATGCGAGGCTCTCACCAAGGGCAACTGAACCGAGCGCGTACGCTGCGCGGAACAGAGCCGGCGCCCCGGTTTCCCAGGGCGCCGGCTGTTTGTTGGCTTGCGGCAGGTGTTGGTCAAACGGATTCCTTGAGGGCCTTTCCGACCCGGAACCCGATGCGCTTCCCGGCGGCAATCTCGATCGGGGCACCCGTGTGCGGGTTCCGACCCAGGCGCGCCTTGCGCTCCTTCACCTCGAAGGTCCCAAAGCCGGTGATAGTCACCGTGCCTTCCTGCTTCAGCCCCTTCTTGATGCCGTTGAGAACCACATCCACAAGCCTGCCGGCCTGCAGCCTAGAGGTGCGCAGATCATCGGCGACCTGGGATATGAGATGGCTCTTATTCATTTGGAGCCCACCTTTCTCCTAGCGCTTTTTCCTGCGCGCCGTCTTCTTCTTGGCCTTTTTCTTGGCCTTCTTGCGCGTGGCCTTCTTCTTGGTGGCCTTCTTGCGCGTAGCCTTCTTCTTGGCCTTCTTCTTGGTGGCCTTCTTCTTGGCCTTCTTCCTGGTGGACTTCTTCTTGGTGGCCTTCTTGCGCGTGGTGCGCTTCGCGGCCTTCCGTTTAGCCTTTTTCTTAGCCATGGGAGTGAGTTCTCCGAGAGGGGGTTTGGGGATGGGGAAATGCGCCCTGACAGGAGCGCAGAAAAGCCACGACATCTCCGGCTTCATCGGTGCCCCCAAGAGACTGCTTTCCAGGAATCGGAATCTTTTGCCATCTCCGGGGGCCCACAAAAGGCCTTCGGCTACCACACAACAGCCCCCTGAAGGGAATCAAACAGGGCCCCACCTGATCTCTTGGGAGGCCGCAGAAGGACCAGCGTTGCGTTACCCGTGGCCGCACAATGCCACTACCCAAACAACCTAACCAGTTTGCACGGCGGCACTTACGCCACCGTCACCGGCCGTCAGGCGCCAGCGGAACTCAGTCCTCGGGCGGCCTTGACGACCTTGCCACTCTTCAGACAGCGAGTGCACAGTTTGACGCGGCGCACCTCTCCATTCACCACGGCGCGGACCTTCTGAATATTCGGCTTAAACTTGCGGTGAGTGCGGCCGGTGATGCGCAGCCCCACGCCGCCCTGCTTCTTGGGAAGGCCTCGGCGGGCGATGATGCCGCCGGTCTCAGTGCGTTTGCCGCAGATTTCGCAGACTCGTGCCATGTGGATACTCCAGGGTCGTGGGAGGGAGCTGGGCTTCTGCCCCGGAGCCGGCGGGCCATTCCGCGCCGACACTCCTGTGGCTTGCTCCCAGATTGGGGCGCAAAGGCTACCCCGCCACACCAGGCCGCGCAAGCAAGGAGGCCCGGAAACCCCACCAGGGGACTTCCGGGCCTCTCAATAGTCCCATTTCGGCCTGCGGGCGGCCCAGGGGCCGCCCGCAGGCCTTCCGGATCACTCTCTCGGGGCAACCACCAGACTGCCAGCGGTGTTCTCGGCCAGGTCCGCCAGGCCCGTCAGGGAGAGGGTTTCCCCCGTGGCCAAGGGCGCAGCCAGACGCACGCGCCCGTAGAAGCCGTCGAACATCTCGATGTCCAGGATAGCTTGGCCGCCTGAGGCGCTCCAGTTGGTCGTGTCAGCCGCCCAGGAGGCATTGATGTCCTCGTTGAAGTGGAAGTCCACGGACAATCCGCCGGCATCCTCTCGGTAGTTGCGGAAGGCCCCACCGAAGTCCGGGGCGACGGAATCGCCGCCCAGGCTCGCCGCCACGGAGATCGGGGCATCCATCCCATTGCCGCTGACATCGCGCACGGAGTTGATATCCACGGTGAGAGCCGCCGCCTGTGACAAATCACAGCCAGAGGGCAGGTCCAGGCGCACCGAGTTGGTGACGCTGTCATAGGTGAAGCCGGCTCCACTGAAGTCCAGGTTGCCCCCGTTGTCTATGGAGTAGTTGTCCGCGTCCATTGCTGAGGCCGAGTCCAACGGCTCATCGAAGGTGACAACGATGTAGTCCGCACCCTCTCCCTCAACGACAGTCCCCACAACCTGGGCGATGTTCGGGCCATTGCTGTCAGCCAGCGAGACGCTGCGGTTGATGCTCCCGGTCATGTTGCCCGCCAGGTCCTGCATGAAGGCGATATCGAGGGGCATGCCAACGGCTACCGGTACGGCAAAGGTCACGCGCACCACCGAGGGCTCGATGAGCTGGGCAGAGGTGGCGAAGTTGCCGAGGGCGTAGTCGTACTGGAAGGGATCTATGACCACGCTAGTGGCCACAGCTTCGTCCACGAATACCAAGATGGAGTTGCCATCCTGGGGGTCGAGGCGCGCATCGCTCGTGCCCACCGTGGGAGCGGCCATATCACCGCCCACGGTCAGGCCGAACTCGGTGTCTTGGGAGGTGCGCTGCACGCCCTGGGCCGAGCGCACTGCATTCACGGACAGATCGTATGCGCTGCCACTCTGCAGGCTGTCGGCTCCTGAACTGTCCAGGTCGATGGTCACGCTGCGCTGGCCGTCAAAGCTGAAGCTGGCGCGACTGAGATCAACCGGCACTCCGCCGCTCATCAAGGTGTAGTTGTTGGGCTCCAGCAGCTGCCAGGAACTCATCAGACGGTCGAAGGTGACCCAGATAATGTCGTTGCGCTCGCCGGATACCGAGTTCAGCACCGACCAGCCAGTCTCCAGGGACGGCAGCTGGGGATCTTCATCCAGGATGCTCTCGTTGTCGTCCTCGAAAAGCGGGTTGCCCACCAGGTCAGTGACCCCGTAGATGGTCAGGGTGTCCGTCGCGGCGATAACCAGACCGAAGGTCAGGCGCACGCCCAGGCCTCCGTCTTCCGCTGTGGCGCTGGCCGCCAGGCCGCGCAGGGCGCCGGCATTGTCGCGCAACTCATAGCGGGTTCCGCTCGGGTTGGTCGTCCCATCGTAGAGATCGTCCAGGTAGTCACAGGGCTCGGTGAAGCGCACGACTGCCTCGTCCCCTTCGACACCGTCTCGCCAGACGCTGTCGAGACGCGGCAGCGTGCGCTCGGCGACCACATCGCCGGAGAAGGGGCTGGTGGAGACGGAGTTGCCGCCCATGTCCCGCATGCTGGAGAGGGACAGTCGGTAGTCGTCGCCGCGCCGATAATGCGGGGAGGGGCTCCCATCAAAGAGGATGTTCGCGCTACGCCCGATCTCATCGTAGGTGATCGTCGCATTCACTACCGCAAAGGGCTGGCCCACGGGCGATTCGAATGACCAGTTGGACACGTCCTCGACCTCGGCCGCGATCATGTCGTCGTTGAAGTAGACGTTCAGCGTGTCGTTGTCGGCACCTTCGGGAGCCATGGCCGAGACGGCCACCATGCTCGGGGCGGCTTGATCAGTGGAGCCAATGGCGATGCCCGCTTGGGGAGCGCTCATCACATTGCCAGCCAGGTCAGCCACATTGCTGACGGTCAATGTGTAATCGCCGGGGATCACCGGGTTGTCCAGGGTCAGGCGCACCTTGGTGGTTTGGAGGAAGTACTCGGCGTCCAAGACCGCGAGGCCGCCGCTCATGGTGTAGTTGCTCTCGTCGCCAGCAGATGAAGCTTCGAGCTCCTCGTTGAAAATGACATCCACCAGATGCCCGCTCAGGTCCTGACTGCGGTTCTGGTCAGCACCGCTCACGAACGGCTCGCTGCTTTCGCCGGTGACGAGGCCGGCCGCGACGCCCGCGAAGCTCTCGCCATCCACCTCAACGACTCCCATGCAGGTCACGTTGAAGGCGTCCCCCAGAATCATGTCGAAGTCGAGGTCGACGGTCAGTTCGCGGTTCAGGAAGTCGTAGAAGAAGCTCTGGGTGGCCATGTTTACCGGCGTTCCGTCAACGCTGATCGACCACAGGCTGGGATCGACGGCGTAATCCGGGTCAAAGGCCTGGGAGGTTCGGATTACGAACTGGTCGCCGCCGCTGTTCTCGACGGCCAGGGCGAGGGGATAGCCGGCCGCGTAGTCGTTGAGCTCGGGAGTAGGTTGGGCGATGGACTGCTGACCGCTGGGCCCGGCGTTGCCGTGCAGGTCATAGAGGTTGAAGAACTCCACCTGGTCGTAGCCGGGGACCACGGGACCGGTAAAGCGCACGCGCAGGATGTTGTCAGCCACCTGGCTGACATCCATGGCGAAGTCCGGCGTCGGAACGCGGAAGTTGGAAAGCAGCGTGGAGAACACCGGGTCCATGGCCTCGCTGAACTCGAAGTCGACGGTGGCGCCGTAGGAATCCTGGAGGAGGTTCTGGTTGGCTGAGACGAGCGTCGGAGCGCTGGAGTCGCCACTGGCAGTGCCGCTCTGATAGGAGCCGTCAAGGGCCACGTCGGAGACGCTGTAGGCGCCGGAACAGGCCAGATCGAAACTGGTCCACAGGTTCGTCATGGAGCCCAGCGTGATGTCGAGGCTCTGGGTGGCCGGCGCAAAGACGAAGGCGGCATCGGTGAGATCCATGGAAGAGCCGTTGATCATGAGATCCCAGGAACCGGGCGCGGTGACGCTGGAGGGCACGACGCGCGGGCCTGTGAAGGCGATGGTCATGGTGTCCCCGCCCATGCCGGGCGTCTGGTCGGCGGAGTTCACTGACCAGCTGGGCTGGGAGCCGTCGCTGGTGGTGACCGGGCGCCAGGTTTCATCCACCTGATCCACATCCAGCACCTGAATCTGGTGGGCCGGGGTAACGCGATCGCTCCAGGTTACCTGGTAGGCGTTGCCGAACTGGGAAACGGAAACGGCGCTCTGGCCGCCACTACAGGCCAAGTTGGCACTGCCAATGGCACCGGCGTCAGAATCGAAGGTCATCAACATGACCTGGCCGTCAGCGTCCAGGGAGAGGTCCTGCTCGGCGCCCAGGAGGGCGATGCCCGTGGCGGGCGGCAGCTCGCTGGAGCTGGAGGAGCAGGCGGCCAGGCTGAGAGCCAGGCCGGCGAACAGGAGCGTCGTGAACTTGCCGCGGGGGAGTCGTCCGGAATCCATGGTTGAGTCGTCTAGGGGGGGGCGTCGGGTGGCCGGCGCAGGAGGAGCGTGGCCCAGGGAAAAGGGATAGGCCCCATGCCAGGGCCTGATTGCGGAACCTATCGGCGGCGGGATGCCCCATCTTGAGACGCCCTGGGAAGAAGTCGCATTTGTCAAGGAGGCCCTCCGGGCTCCCCCTCCTCCCCGGTCCTCAGGAGCTCCCCCACCCCCAAACCAAGCTGACAATCCCCCTTGTCAGGACCGCCCCCGCCCTTTTTCCCTATTAAGCCCACGCCCATTCCCCAGCCCCGCCCCAATCCAGCCTCCCGGCAGCCCAGTGACTCCCCACCGCAAAGCCCTCCCCTATCCCGCCTACCAGGACCCCGCCAACACCCCACCGCCCGGCTCTAGCCGATCCACCCGCCCCGGACTCGGCCCCCCCTTGGGCAGCCGGGGCAGCCGGGGGGACCCAGTGGCCCCCCCTCATCCACCCGCAGCCTAAAAAGCCAACGTGATCCCGTAGCAGATGCCGGAGAGCCCCAAGTCCATGTCAACGGTACTGTCGCCGTCGCCGTAGTTGGCCTCCAGATCGAACTGCCGATAGCCCACATTCAGCCCCAGGCTGGCTCCGGTCCCGGAAAAAACTTCATAGACCGCCATCAAATCCAGATCCCTGACCGAGGCCTCATTATCCCCATCGCTGATCTGCAGAAAGCCAGCCACGCCAGAGAGCTCCACCGGACCCAGGTTGAAACCAAGACGCGCCGCCAGCAGGGGCACGGGAATGGACTCCTCGGTGGACGCAGAATCCAGGCCGCCGCCGCTGGTCTCCACCATGGATGTCCTGAAGTCCACCAGGGCCAGGCCCAGGCCGATGCCTGCCTCGACGGTCTCTCCCGGAATCAAATCCCAGGTGTAGTGCAAGGAGGTGACATCGAGGTCCAGGTCCGTGGCCACGGCCGCATCCGCACCGATCGTCCCGCCTCCCAGATCGATGTCCGCATCGACCTGACCGGTTCCGGCATAGGCGGCGGTGAACTGGGAAGCGGAAAGATGCATGCCGACCCACTTGAGATCCGCCCGGGGCATGACCTCATCCTCACCCTCGTCGAGCCCCAAGTCAGCGGCGGAGGTGGCCATGGCGGGAGCTCCGGTGGTGTTGGCAGCCAGGTGCCCATCGAGGTCCATGGCGCCCATGCGCGGGTGCAGGGCCAGGCTGGGCAGGCCGCAGGAACAGAGGGAAAGGGACAGGGCGGCGAGAGTGTAGTTCAGTTTCACGAAGACCTCCTTCGGTTTGGTGGTGGCAGGCGCGGACAGCGGGAAACACATATCCATCCACCGCTGCACCTCTCTATCTTCCCTATGGGGCCCCGTCCATAAAGAAAAAACGAGATTCTCTCACCAGCTACCTCGGCCCCTACGCGGATTGGCCGCGCGTCGTGTCCTATCTAACGGGCACGGCCTGCTCATTCTGGAGCGCCCGCGTGAGTCCGCGCCCTACCCCGGTACTTTTGGCCGATGGGTTCGACCAGCGCCTCGGTGACCCGCTAGAGCGTCTCAGAGTAGCCGTGGTCCGGCGTGGGAAATGACAGGGGTGTCGTGCAATCCAGGTCCGTGGGGCCTCCGGAGCTCTCACTCATGGCCGGGGCCGGCCCCATAAAATGGCCCGGCCGCCAACCACTGGTGGCTGACGGCCGGGCGCGAGAGCTCGCAAGGGGGCGAGAATCAGAGCAACAGCGGATCTACGGCCTCGGCGGAGAGTTCGAGGGCTCCCGGCAAACGGAAGGCGGCCTGGGCGGCGAACTGGGAACCCACCAGGCTCGGATCACTGGCCAGCCCGTAGATGAGGTCTGCGCGGCCCGTGGCATCCGTGGCGCGCGGTGTAATCAGGAAGAGCGAGGTGCGCTCCAGGAGCAGGGTGCCGCCCACGCCCGCGATTTGAACCGGCGTAGCGGCGCGCTCGCCGAGGATGAAGAAGGCAAAGAGGGCCGCCGGGTTGCGGGCGGCCAGGTGCAGGTTGCCCCCGACCTCCACCGGCTCGACGACCTGCAGGCTGCGCTCGCCGGTGTCGTAGAGACGCAGGCTGCCCGTGGTGGAAAAGTTGTTGGCGTGGGTGTCCTTGGAAGCAACCAGGAGGCGCGTGCCGCTCTCATCCAGATCCAGGGAGCGCAGGCTTCCCGGAAGATCGATCTCCAGCACTGACTGGGGCTGGTCACGATCCAGCAGAATCACCTCCGGGTCGCTGGAGCCGTTGCCCCAGGAGCCGAGGGCGATGCGCTGGCCACTCGGGCTTACGACCACTGACTCGGGCAGGTTCTGCAGGCCGCCGGGAGCGCCGATTTGGATTATTTCGTGGGTGCGCTGGAAGCTCGTGCCATCCCAGACTTCGAAGCGCAGGTCCGTGCCCGTGGCGTAGTTCCACCAACCGATGGCGATGGTGCTGCCATCCTCCGAGAGGTCGGCCCGCGTGGCGATCTCCGTCGGCGGAGCAAAGAGGTGCTGCACAAACTGCCAGCCGGCGTTTCCATCGCGCAGAATCGAGAGTTGACCGAAGCCGCCGATGAGGACTGTGCGGCCGTCGCCGGAGAGGGACATGGCGCGCGTGGCGGCGGAGAGGGCTTCCTGGTGCAGCAAGGTGCCAGCCCCATCGAAGATGTAGAGGGCCAGCCCGGCGGCCAGGGCCACGCGCTTGCCGTCGGTGGAGACCTTCAGGCCATCGAGGCCCGCACCGGGCACATCCGTGCGGGCGATGAGCGCTCCCGTTGCGCCGTTCAGCCAGTCGACCCGCACCTGGCCCTTGCTGTTGTCCCAGGCGGCTGCCAGTACCAGATCCCCGGAAAGATCGCAGGCCACGAGCGCCGGCCCGTTGGCCAACAGGCCCAGGTCATGGGTCCAACGCGGTGCGAAGGGAGTTCCCGCGGCGACCACGCCGTGGGCGGTGATCTCCGTACGCCTTTGGTAGAGCGTGGGGGCCGGATACTGGGCCAATGCGAAGAGGGCGTTGGTGCCGCTGCCGGCCACGGCCTCCACCGTACCGGAGGCCAGGGAAATGCCCATGTCGATGTAGCGCGGCGTGACGCTGCCCTCCTGGGAAAGGTCCAGGGCCATCAGGCGTCCGTCGCCGCCGGGAGCCGCCGCCCAGGCCAGGTTTCCCCTGGCGGCGAAGGAGGCGCGCGAGGGGATCCAGGCTGCACCGGGCGCCGGAGCGTACTGCCAGCGTTCACCGGGGCTGAAAGGATCGTTCCCCAAGGCCGTCGAGGCGTTCGAGAGGGTGGCGGTGGCGAGGGCGGCGAGGCCCAGGATGAGGCCCCGGGGGGCCGAAATGCGGTGTTTCAAGGTTTCTCTCCTGAGAGGATCAGGTTCACGGGTTCCAATAGAAACCTACCCCGTCCTGGCCGGCGGGGCGGACCTGGGCGAAAAAGTCCCCCGGCACCGCAAAAACAGGCCGGGAAAGGGGTCTCGGGACAGCGCCGGGGATGGACCGCGGCCCGCCCCTCCATTAGGGTGGTAGTACAACTAGATTCGCAGGCTCGGGGAGAGCGCCGCGGGACAACGCCTGAACTGGTGCTGGCCCTGGCGGCCGCCGAAGGGGCAAGCGCGGATATGCCGCGTGAAACTCTCAGGCAAACGGACCCGATCCTCTGGATCCTCTGAACGCGGGTGCGCCAGGCGCTCCCGGATCGAACAGGGGCGCAACGGACAATACCGCTGCGCCCCCTTTTTTTATCCAGCCTCCCCACGGCAGCCAGCCATGCCTGCGACCCAAGCCAGCCCCCCCGCCATGCAGCAAACACCCCTCCATGCCCAGCACCTGGCCCTGGGCGCGAAGCTGGTCGAGTTTGGAGGCTGGCAGATGCCCGTGCAGTACGGACCGATCCTCGATGAAGTGCGTCGCGTGCGGACCAGTGGCGGCCTCTTCGACCTGTGCCACATGGGGCGCGTCAAGATCAGCGGGCCCGACACCCTGGCCTTTTGCGACAGGCTCTTCACGAACTACGTGGCGCGCATCCCGGTGGGCGCCATTCGCTATGCCCTGCTGTGCCGTGAGGATGGCAACCCCCTTGACGATGTCCTGGTCTACCGCGGCGAGGACGAGGTCTTCGTAGTGGTCAACGCTGCCAACTGCGCCACGGACCTGGCCTGGTTGCGGGAACACGCCACGGACTTTGAGATTGAGATCACTGACCAAACCGCAGAGCAGGCCATGCTGGCCCTGCAAGGTCAGATCTCCCAGGCGGTGCTCCAGGAGCTGACCCCCGATCTCGACCTGGCTACGATCGGCTACTACCGCTTTGCCCACGGCACCGTGCTCGGCGTCGACGATGTGCGCATCAGTCGCACGGGCTACACGGGCGAAGACGGTTTCGAGGTCTACTTTCCGCAGGCGGGCGCGGTGGATCTGTGGCGGGCCCTGCTGGCCCATGGACAATCCCATGGCCTGGCTCCCATCGGCCTGGGCGCCCGGGACACCCTGCGCCTGGAGGCCGGTATGCCCCTCTACGGCCGCGAGCTGGATTGCGAGCACAACCCCATCGAGGCCGGCCTCGCCTTCGGGGTTTCATTCGAGGAGGAGAAGGGTGACTGGATCGGGCGTGCCGCCCTGGAGCACGTGCGCGACAACCCCACCCGGCGCCTGGTTGGCATTCAAACATCCGGCAAGCGCGCGCCGCGCCAGGGATACGCCCTGCTGCGCGACAACCAGCGGGTGGGCGTGGTCACCTCCGGAGCCATCTCTCCCACCGTGGAGGCCAACATCGGCATGGCCTACCTGGATCTCGGGCATGACCGGGCGGGCACGACGGTTGAGCTCGACATCCGTGGACGCCGCCAGGAATGCACGGTGTGCGAACTGCCCTTCTACTCTCGCGCGCGCAAGTAGGCTCCACCCACACGAACGAATCACGGAGCGACGCACGGTGCATCGCCCGACACCATCAACCTACCGACAACCCAATACCAGCGGGGCAGTCCCCCGCGCACAGACATCATGGTTCCCGAAGACCGCAAATACGCAAGCTCCCACGAATGGATCAAGATGGAAGGCGACACGGCTCTGATCGGCATCAGCGCCTTCGCAGTCACCGAACTCTCCAACGGCAACGAGGGCGACATGGTCTACTGCGACCTGCCCGAGGTCGGCCGAGTGCTCGCCACCGGCGAGACTTTCGGCGAGATCGAGTCCGTCAAGGCCGTGGGCGACCTGAATGCCCCGGTGGGCGGCGAAGTGCTCGAGGTCAATACGAACATCGAGGACCACCTGGAGATCCTCTGCAGTGACCCCTGGAAGACCGGCTGGCTGATCCGCATCAAGCCGGAGACCACGGACTGGAAACACCTGCTGGACGCCGAGGCCTACGAAGGCACCCTGGCCGAGCAGGCCTGAACCGCAGCCCGCAGCTCCCATGCCCTACATCCAAAACACGGATGCTGATCGCGCGGCCATGCTGGAGTCCATCGGTGTGCGCGACCTGGAGGAGCTCTTCGAGCAGATTCCGCAGGAGCTGCGCCTGGCGCGTCCCCTGGATCTGCCGAGCGGGCTGAGCGAACTCGAGCTGAAGAACCTGTTGGCGGAGCGCGCCTCCTGGAACTCCACCGGCGAGCACGGCTGCTTCCTCGGCGGCGGTGTCTACCGCCACTTCACGCCGTCAGTGGTGGATGCCCTGCAGGGGCGTCAGGAGTTCGTGACGGCCTACACGCCCTACCAGCCCGAGGCCAGCCAGGGCACGCTGACCGCCTTCTTCGAATTCCAGACGATGATTGCCGAGCTCACCGGCATGGAGGTGGCCAACGCTTCCATGTACGACGGTGCCTCAGCGGCGGTGGAGGCGGTCTTCCTGGCTGCGGCGGTGCGCCGGGGGCGCAGGCGCGTGGTGGTCTCCGCCGCCCTGCACCCGCACACCCTGCGCACCCTGCGTACCTGCCTCGCCTGGACGAAGCTTGAACTGGTCGTTGCCCCCATCGATGAAAACGGGCGCACGGATCTCGACGGCCTGCTGGACAAGGAGACCTGCGCCGTTCTCATCCAGAACCCGAACTTCCTTGGAGTCATCGAAGATCTCGAGGCTGTGGCCGCCGACGCCGCGCGGGCCGATGCCCTGCCCATGGCCAGCGTCTACCCCACGAGCCTGGGACTGCTACGAGCCCCGGGCGAGGTGGGCTTCGCCGTGGTTGTCGGCGACGGCCAAGGCCTGGGACTGCCGCCGGCCCTGGGCGGCCCCTCCTTCGGCATCTTCGCCGTGCGCCAGGAGTTCGTGCGCAAGATGCCCGGGCGCATCGTGGGGGAGACCGTGGACCGTGAGGGGCGCCGGGGCTTCGTGCTCACCTTCCAGACCCGCGAGCAACACATTCGCCGCGAGAAGGCCACCAGCAACATCTGCACGAACAACGCCCTGGCCGCCCTGCGCGGCGCCATCTACCTGGCCGCCGCCGGACCGCAGGGGCTGGCCGAGGTGGCCCGCCACTGCCACGCCAAGGCCAGCTACGCCGCCCAGGCCATCTCAACCCTGCCGAACTTCAGCCTGCCCCACGGCACCGACAGCTTCTTCAACGAGTTCCTGGTGCGCTGCCCCATTCCCGCCGCCCAGGTCAACCGCGCCCTGGACGGCGTCGGCCTGATCGGTGGTCTGGAGGTGGCGCGCGTCGTGCCCGCCCCCGACGAACTGGGACTGGACGACCATCACCTGCTGCTGGCCTTCACGGAAACCACGACGCGCTCCAGCATCGATCGCCTGCTGGCCCTTTTGGCCGGCCTGGCGAGCTCCCCCACGGCTCAACCGCCTGCTAGGCGTGCGCCCGACAAGGCGGGTGACCCACACCAGGCGGACACGCCCGGCACCACAACTCCCCAGGAGGCCTGAGCCGTGAATCCCGACCAACTGCTCTTCGAAAAGAGTTCCTCCGGCCGTCGCACCCTGCGCCTCGGCTCGTTGGATGTGCCCGAGCCCGATCTTGCGCGCCTGCCCAAGGGTTCCCTGCGCGCTGCTCGGCCGCACCTCCCGGAAATAGGCGAGCTCGATCTGGTGCGCCACTACACGCGTCTCTCCAAGAAGAACCTCTCCATCGCCGACAGCTTCTACCCCCTCGGATCATGCACCATGAAGTACAACCCGGTGCTACACGAGGAGGCGGCCGCCCTGCCGGGTTTCACGGACATTCACCCCTGGCAGGACGCCGGCCGCCTGCAGGGTGCCCTCTCTATTCTGAAGGATTTGGAGCGCGACTTCGCCGAGATCTCAGGCCTGCCCCACGTCAGCCTGCATCCGGCTGCCGGAGCCCAGGGCGAGCTGGCCTCCCTGCTCGTGGCCCGCGCCCACTTCGCCGAGCGCGGCGAGGACGCCCGCACCACGGTGTTGATCCCGGACTCGGCCCACGGCACCAACCCGGCCTCCGCCGCGGTGGCCGGCATGCGTACCGTCACGGTGGCTTCCGATGCCGACGGCGGTGTTGACCTGGCAGATCTGCGCTCAAAAGTCGGGGCCGACACAGCGGTCTTCATGATCACCAATCCGAGCACCCTGGGGCTGTTCGAGACACGCATCGCCAGCATCGCCAGCATCGTCCACGAAGCCGGTGGCCTGATCTACATGGATGGCGCCAACCTCAACGCCATCATGGGTATCACGCGCCCGGGCGACTTCGGCGCTGACATGATGCACATTAATGTGCACAAGACCTTTTCCACACCCCACGGCGGCGGTGGTCCCGGGGCTGGTCCAATCTGTGTGACGGAAGCCCTGGGGAAGTACCTGCCCCTGCCGCGCATCGTGGAAGATGATGGCGGCCTGCGCCTGAGCGAGGACGTGCCCAGCTCAATTGGAATGCTGCGCGGCTGGGCAGGCAACTTCTCGGTGCTGCTGCGCGCCTGGTGCTACCTGCGGCGGCTGGGCCCCGACGGCATCAAGCGTGTGGCGGAAAACGCGGTGCTGAACGCCAACTACCTGCGCGTGCGCCTGCGCGATCGCTGGCATGTGCCCTTTGACCGCCTGTGCATGCACGAGTTTGTGGCCAACACACGCCATCAGAAAGAGGCCGGTGTGCGCGCCATTGATGTGGCCAAGCGCCTGATCGACCTGGGCCACCACCCGCCGACGATCTACTTCCCGCTGGTCGTTCCGGAGGCGCTGATGATTGAGCCCACAGAGACCGAAACGCGCGAGACGCTGGACTCCTACGTGGAGGACATGCTGCGCATCGCCGACGAGTGCGAGCAGACACCGGAGCTGGTGAAGGCCGCCCCCACAACAACGCCCGTCTCGCGCTTGGACGAGGGGCGCGCGGTGAAGCAGCCGGTCCTGCGCTACCGCGCCGACTGACCCCCGAGCGCCATGCGCCTGATCACCACCTGGGGTGCCGCGCCGGCCTTCAATATGGGTCTGGACGAGGCGCTCCTGCTCGACCAGGAAGCACCGCCCACCCTGCGCCTGTACAGTTGGTCACCGGACACCCTGAGCCTGGGGTACTTCCAACGCTTTGCCGCTGTGCCTGGAGCCCGGAACGCCGGAGCGCTCGTGCGGCGCATCACCGGAGGCGGAGCCATCCACCATGTGAATGAGCTGACCTTCTCCCTGACGATGCCCCTCTCCCACCCCCTCTACCGCGGCCCCATCGCCAGCTCCTACGGGCGCGTGCACGCCTCCATCGCCAACGCCCTGGCCCACTTCGGCATCGCCGCCGCGCCCGCCGCCGGGAGGTCCCTGGCTTCGGATCGCAGCGACACCGGAATGTGCTTCCATCACTCCACGCCCGCTGACCTCGTCTGGGGCGGGCGCAAGGGTGTGGGCTCCGCCCAGCGCCGCAAGCACGGGCGCGTACTGCACCACGGCTCGATCAAGCTGGGAAGCTCAGAGCTCGAGGGGGACATTGCAGAGGTCTCGGCCGCCGCTGATGAAAAGGCCCTGGCGCAGGTTCTGCTCGAATGTCTGGCCCGGGACTGGAATGAGGAGTTCAACGCCGCGGCCCCCACGGAGGAGGAGTGCGCCAACGCGGACCTGCTCGGGCCGCGCTACGCGAGCGCCGAGTTCCTGCAGCGGCGCTGAGCCCCTCGGGCCCCGGCCGCCTCAATAGGCAGGAAGCTCCACGCGCAGGCCCCAATCGCCATCGGTCCACAGGGAAATGGAGCACCCCTGGATCAGGGATCCGTCGCTGCGCTTGTGGAACTTGTAGGTCTCCAGGGTGGGGCGCGTGCCCAGCCAGCCGGCGGCGAGGGCCTTGGCTGACAGTTTTTTCGAGGCCTGGGCGGAGGTGTTTACGGGGCTCAACTCCAGCTTGATTTCATGCCGCCCGTGCGTTTCCGAATGCGGGTGCCGCGTGCTGAAAGCCATGCTCAACTCCAGCGCCTCCGGGGCGAGGCGCGGCGGCAGGACCTTGATCGACTCGGGGGCATCCTCGCAGAGCGTGACATTGCCGTTGATGCCGCCACTCAGGCGCAGGACAAGGGAACTCGGACTCTCCAGGAACAGGTGGGCAATGCTGCCGCTCCCGGCGCCCGGCGGACCACTGACCCAGGCCCGCGGGCCAAAACCAGAGCTCAAAAAGCGCCTGGCCACCAGCTCCGCCAGATCCCGGGCGCTGGTGTGCTCGGCCAGGTGCAGGTTCATGGTCCAGCTGGCCGGGCGGCCATCTGCCTTGAGGGGAGCCAGGGAAATGCCGATTTCCTGGGGTGCGCCGCCGGTTTCGTGGATCTCCCCGGACAAAGTCACCTGGACCAGTCCGGCTTCCGCCCGGGGCGTGGAAATGAAACACGCGAGAAACAGCAGGGGCGCGATCGGGAACAAACGAAGCATGGCGGCCTTCCTTGGCTGGTGTGGGGAATCCGGAGCGGGCCCGGAGCGTGAGCCGAATGCTAACCCACGCACCAGTATCTTAGAGCCGCGCGCATGATGGTTACCCCGCCAGGACTTGAACCTGAAATGTCTGGACCAAAACCAGATGTGTTGCCAATTACACCACGGGGTAACTCGGGATAACTTCGCGCAAGACTCTATCGGTGGCCCGGGGCCGGGTCAATGGCCGAGAGGTGCTGGACTGGCCCTTTCGAGGGCCGTCTCAACAGCCCTGAAGGGCCTTCCAGATCAGCGCCAGGGCCGTCTGGGTGGCGAACTCACGCACCTGCTCGCGACCGCGGCCAGGGAAACGCCGCTCGCAGGTGTCCGCCTCTCCGCGGTGCCACAGGCCGTAGTGGATCAGCCCCACGGGCTTGTCCGCCGAACCGCCCCCGGGCCCGGCGATGCCCGTGACCGCCAGAGCCAGATCCGCGCCGGAGGAGCGCGCGCAACCGACAGCCATGGCCGCCGCAACCTCCGCGGAGACGGCTCCGTGGCGCTCCAGGAGCTCCTCCTCCACGCCCAGGCGGCCGCTCTTGGCCGCGTTTGAGTAGGTCACGAGGCCCTCCCTGAAAACGCTGCTGATGCCCGGCACTCCTGTCAGGGCGGCGGCAATCAGTCCGCCGGTACAGGATTCGGCCAGGGCCAGGGAGGTCCTGCTCTCCACCAGGCGCTGCGCCACCACGCGCGCCAGATCAGGTGTCTCTTCACTGAAGATCCAGCGGCCAAAGCGTTCACGGAAGTCCCGGGCGCGCAGCTCCAAGGCCTGTTCGGAAGCGGATCCGTCATCCAGGGTCAAGCGCACACACAGGATGGAGGCCTTGGCCGTGACGCCCATGCGTGGGCAGGCGCCACGCTCCATCCATTCACCCGCCGCATCGGCGAAGGCGCTCTCGGAGAGTCCCACCAGGAAGAAGTCGCGCCGTGGCAAGACGCCCTGTCCGGCACCGCTGGCTGCCTCCGTCAGCCGCGGCAGAACCTCGCCCATCAGCATGCCCTCCATCTCCAGCGGGGGACCAGGCAGGACAAAAAGGCGCGCGTCAGCCATTTTCAGCGTGAAGCCCGGCGCCGTACCCCGGGCGTTGGTGAGGACCTCGGCCCCCCTTGGGAACAGGGCCTGGCGCAGGTTGGAGTCGGGCATCTCCCGGCCGCGTTCGGCGAACCAGTTGCGGATCTCCTGGGCCGCGGCGGGCTGCTCCACCAGGGGACGGCCAACTGCGCGGGACACGGCGGCTCGCGTCAGGTCATCCAAGGTTGGTCCCAGGCCACCGGTGACAACCACCAGGTCATACTCCCGGGAGAGCGTCCCCAGGCCTTTGGCGATGTCCTCCTCGCAATCCCCGACCACCGTCACGCGCCCCACGGACCATCCAACGCTGGCTAGCTCGCAGCTGATGCGCGGAGAGTTCAGGTCAGGGTGCGCTCCGGCCAGGAGCTCGTCTCCAATGGCCAGTACGGCAGCCAGCCGACGAGCCTCGGGCTCCGCGGCGCCCATCAGGCCGCCGCGCCCTCCCGGTTCGCCGCGCGCCGCGTGGTGATGCGCGAGGCGTGGATGCCAAGCTCGTAGAGCACAATCATGGGCAGCCCCATGAGCATCTGCGTGAAGGGATCCGGCGGTGTCAACGCCGCGGCGATAACCAGGGCGGCGACCATGAAGTGGCCGCGGAACTTGGCGAAGACGGCGGGCTCCACGAGCCCCATACGGGCCACACCGACCATGATGATGGGTAGCTGAAAAACTACGCCCAGGGCGATGCACAAACTGGTCAGGAAGGTGAAGTAGGCCGAGATCTCCGGGTAGAAGATGATCTGCTCGATGGTCATGCTGGCCAGGTAGTACTGGCCGTAGGGCACCAGCAGGAAGTAGCCGAAGAGGATTCCGCTGACGAACAGAGCCACGCTGAAGGGGAAGTAGACGTGGATCATCCGCTTTTCACGCCGGTACAGGCCGGCGGCGATGAACTGCCACAGTTGCCAGATCAATACCGGCCCGGAGACGAACAGGGAAAAGTAGACGCAGGCCTTGAGGAAGAACATGAAGCCCGTGGAGGCCGCATCCCCGCGCACCGGGGGGATCGGGTAGCGCAGACGACTGTCGGCCGGGTCATTTGTCATGAACAGTTCGAGGCGCTCAATGCTCTCGTCCGCCGCAAGCTTGCCCTCTGCAATCTCCACCATGTCACGGTCCAGCCATGTGACGGTGTGCTCCAGAGGGCGCAGCACAATGTCGCCGATCGCTGCGCGGTAAATCCAGCAGCCGACGAAGCAGATGGCCACCGCCAGCACGCCCCTGAAGAGCCGCTTGCGGAGCTCCTCAAGGTGCTCCGAGAGGCTCATGCGCGTCTCTTCGACGGGATCGTCTGTGGTGGCCAAGGGCTAGGGGTGGGTTGGAATGAAAACGGGCGGGCCCTCTTGGGCCCGCCCGCTGCTCACTCTGCCGGCGGGTGGGCCGCCGACGCCGCTGCTACGCTCAGTTCTTGAAGTAGCGGCGGATGTCAGTCAGCTCGACGACGCTGACGCCCATGGCGACCGCGTTCTTGAAGGCCGGCAGCTCGGAGGGCTCGAGGGGCTCCTCAAGAGGCTCGCCATCCTCGTCGCTGTACAGTTCCAGGCCAACGATGATGAAGTCCGTGGTCTCGTCCACGGCGCCCTGGACGCGCACGCCGATGTGGGCCAGCAGGCCACGCAGCTCCTTTTCATTGTAGGCGCCGGAGAAACGCCCCACGAGCACCGCATTGCGTCCGCCAATGGGGTCGTAGAGCGGGTTGTAGACCACATCGCCGGCAACAACCGGGTTGTAGGGGTCGCTCACCTCGGAAATTATGATCTCCGCCTGGGCTGCCTCCACGCGGGTGACTTCGGCCCAGGCCTTGACGCCTGTGGCTCCGGGCTTGCCGCCCACCACATGAAAGCGCGTCCCGATGGCCAGACGATTCCTGGAACCCAGGTCGATCCAACCCAGGGAAAGGCCATCCGAAACCGCCAGGATCTTGCCGTCGGCGGTCTCGCTGTCATGCATGAAGGTCAGCTTCTTCGACTGCTCCTTGATGCGCGTGCGCAGGCTGTCCAGGGCCGTGCGCGACTGGCGCTCCTGGGTGTCCAGCTGAATCTCGGAAGTGCGGCGCTGACCCTCCACATCCGCCAGGTCGGAACGCACAGACCCGAGCGTGCGCTCCAGGCTGGCCTGGCTGTCACGGGCTGCCTGTTCCGCGTCGCGCAGCTGGCGCTGCAGATCACTGATCTGACCGTCCTTCTCGCCGCCGAGGGTGCGCAGGTTGCCCTGGGCCACACTCACCTGGCTACGCAGGTCAGCCATGGAGGCCTCGAGCTCCTGGATCTTGCGACCGCGCGCCGTGTAGTTGCTGACGATGGCCGGAATGGCCTCCTGATAGTTGCCGATCGAGGGATCGAGTTCAGGGAAGGCTCCCTTCAGTGTCTCGAAGCCTGACTTGACCGCATCCAGGTCCGCCCGGGCGCTGGCCGCTTCGCGGTCGTAGAAACCGATGACCTCCGAGAGTTCACGCGTGACGACGCGTTCTTCTTCATAGCGGGCGGTGGCCGTAACGCTGGCGGCATTGGCGCTCGCAAGGCTTACCCGGGCCTGGGCCTCGCCATCGCTGGCGATGAAACCGAAGGCCAAGGCCACCAGGAACATGACGATGACGCTAATCATCCAGATTGCGCTGATTCGAGCGGCACCGCGACGGGGGGAGTTCATCATGAGGGACAGGGAATCGTGATAACGGAGGGGGTCGCCCCGATGCGGGACGCGGAGAGGGACGACGGTGTGTAGGGGCCCGCACCGGGAGGCGGCTGACGGGCCAGCCACCCGAGGCCATCCAGGGTGGATGAAAACGGGCGCATGGTGATAACCGACCGGGGCCCCCGCGGCAAGGGGTTTCGGGGCCCTGGGGCGAGCCCCGGGCCACCACAACCTGTGAAGGAGCCCGCTGAGACCTGATGTGAGAAGGGGCCACGGACTACTATCATGGGGAGGGAGCCAATCCGCTGGAGTGGCTCCCTCCCCGGAAGTCCGGGTTCGGCCCGCCCTACCGCCCCGGCGGCCGGGGTTTCCCGTTCCCTGGGCCTTTCCGGGTCTCCCGAGCCCCTTTCCCACCGACCCGCCCCCATGCCCCCCGCCCTGCCACCCTCCGCGCCCTCCGGCCCCGACACGGACGCCTCCGGGCGATCCCCTGGCCCGGTCTTGGGTCTGCTGGGGGGCATTGCCTCTGGCAAAAGCGCCGTGGCCCGGATTCTGGCGGGGGAATCCGGCACCGTGCTGGACGCCGACGCCCACGCCCGGGAGGTGCTGGAGAGCCCCGCCGTCATCCAGGCCATCGTCAAGGCCTGGGGCCCCGGGGTCCTGCTGCCCGCCGGGGGGCTCTCCCGTCCAGCCCTGGCACAGCGTGTATTCCGCGATGCAGCCGCCCGCCGGTGGTTCGAGGGTTTGACCCACCCGCTCGTCCGTGCGAGAATCATGGCCGCCTTGGACGAGGCCCGCTCCCTCGGGCGCGGCCCCATCGTCCTCGACGTGCCCCTGCTCCTGGAGACGAGTTCCAGCGAGGATTTCGCCGCCCTCTGCGACAGCCTGATCTTCGTGGCATCCGATCCTGAGGACAGGGAGCAGCGTGCGCGGGAATCCCGCGGCTGGCCCGCCGGCGAGGTGGCTCGCCGCGAGGCAGCCCAGCTGCCCCTCTCTGAAAAGCGCGCGCGCGCCCACTACATCATCAACAACCAAGGAGACCTCCGTGAACTGGAACACCAGACTCGAAAGGTCCTGCGCGAGCTCGACGGTTCGCCTTCCTGACTAACTCATAGCTCCCCCACCGCCCCCAGCCGGGGCCACCATGGCCAAGCAACAACAGAAGCAACGCTACAAGCACAAGCAGAAGCACAAACAGCAGTACCAGCAAACCCAGTCCCGGGCCGGCGGCGCCGTGGCCGTGGATTTCTCCGCCCTGCCGGCGGACATGGATCTGGAGCGAATAGAGGAGCTGGTAGAGGCGCTGCCCAAGCTGAAGCGCAAGACCCGTCCCAAGTCCGTGGACCACTGCCTGGTGCAGGCCCTGAACCTGGCGGAGATGCACGAGCTGGCGGAGAAGGAGAAGGTCGGCGAGCTGACCGGCAAGAAGCGCCGGGACATGATCTGGGAGATCACCTCTGCTCGCCTCACCAAGCATATCCCCGTCGAAGTTGAGGGCACGCTGGACACGATCAAGGAAGGGCACTCCTTCCTGCGGTCGCGCTTCAACGACTACGTGCCGAGCGCCGACGACATCTACATCCCCGCTTCCCTGGTGACCCTCCACGGCCTGCAGCCGGGCATGACCGTGCGCGGCTTCCTGCGCCCGGCGGCGGAGGGCGAAAAATACTTCGCCGTGCACCAGATCACTTCCGTGGATGGCGGCGATCCGGATGAGGCCGGCCAGCGCGCCCCCTTCAAGGAGCTGATCCCGATCTACCCCATCGACCGCATCATGCTGGAGGGCACGGACGAAAACCCCCTGGAGATGCGCATCGTTGACCTGATCACACCCGTCGGCCGCGGCCAGCGAGGCCTGATCGTGGCTCCGCCGCGCACGGGCAAGACAGTTCTCCTGCAGATGCTGGCGAAGTCCATCGCCAAGAATGCCCCGGACGCGCACCTCATCATCCTGCTCATCGATGAGCGCCCGGAAGAGGTCACCGACTTCCAACGCCAGCTGCCCGAGGGCGCCGCGGAGGTCGTGTCATCCACCTTTGACGAGCCCGCCACGCGCCACATCGAAGTGGCCAAGCGTGTGATCGAGAAGGCCCGTTCGATGGTCGAAGCCGGCCACGATGTGGTCATCCTGCTGGACTCCATCACACGCCTGGCACGGGCCTGCAATGTGGAAGCTCCCAGCAACGGCAAGCTGCTCTCAGGCGGCATCGAGGCCACGGCCCTGCAGTTCCCCAAGCAGTTTTTCGGCGCCGCGCGCAAGATCGAAGACGGCGGCTCCCTGACCATCCTCGGCTCGGCCTTGATCGAAACGGGATCCAAGATGGACGAGGTGATTTTCGAGGAGTTCAAGGGCACCGGCAACATGGAGCTGGTGCTCGAACGCCGACTTTCTGATCGCCGCATCTACCCGGCCATAGACATCAACCGCTCGGGCACCCGCAAGGAGGAACTGCTCTTCACGGAAGAGGAGATTGAGCGCGTCTGGCTGCTGCGCAAGGTCCTCAACGAGCTCGACCCCGTGGAAGCCATGGAGATGCTGATCCAGAAGATGCGCAAGACACGGGTCAACGGTGAGTTCCTGATGTCCATCGGCAGCTGAGAGCGGCGCTGGCACAGAGACAGTCGTGCGCGTCCTCGTCGCCGGAGCCCACTGGGAGCTGATCGGCGGCTCGGAACGTCACACACAGGATGTGTCCCAGGCCCTGGCGCGGGCGGGGCACGAGGTCAGCGTCATGGCCGACGAGCCCGCCGAGGAGCAGCGCGGGGAGCCTACCGCGATAACCACACGCCGGGAATCAGGGCGCCCGACGCTGGTTTCAGTCCCCGGCTGCGCCGCTGCAACGCCCCTCGGCCCGGCGGCCCGCCGCGCCCTCTCCGCCCTGCTGGACGAGTTCCGCCCGCAGGTGATCCTGGCCCTGGTGGCCCGCAACGCAGAAGTCCTGAGCACACTGATGGATGCCGCTCCCCTGGTGCGCTTCGTCCAGGACCATGTGCCCTTCTGCCCCGGCGGCAACAAGACCCTCCAGGGGGGCCGCCCCTGTGTCCAGCCGGCCGGTGTGCGCTGCCTGTTCACAGCCCTCCTGGGCGCTGGCTGCGCCGGCCTGCGCGGGCCCCGGGGACCGGCCCTGGCGCGCACCTTCGCCCAATGGCGCCGTAGCGCCCGCGGCCTGGCTTGCCTGCGGCGAACTGCCCACCTGCTCGTCGCTTCCGAGTACATGGCCAGCGAGCTGCGAGCCGTTGGCTGCCGGCGGGAACGCATTACGCTGCTGCCCTATTTCACCAACGCCGCCACGCCGCTGAACTCCGCCGCCGACGGGCCCGTCTCCCAGGATTCACGAGCAGCCCCGGACCCTCCCCTGATCCTGACTCCGGCGCGCCTGACCCTGCCGGACAAGGGCGTCGATTACCTGCTGACTGCTCTCGCCAAGCTCAGGTCACCCTTCCGCGCATTGATCTGCGGCGACGGTCCGGCGCGTGCCTGGCTGGAGCAAAAGGCCCGGGATGAGGGCCTCGCCGAACGGGTCCAGTTCGCCGGCTGGTGCTCGTCCCAGGAACTGGAACGGCACTACGCGCAGGCGGCCATCGTGGCCGTACCATCCATGTGGAACGAGCCCTTCGGCATCGTCGGGATTGAGGCCATGGCCCATGGCCTGCCGGTCGTGGCCTTCGACGTCGGTGGCATTCCCGCCTGGCTGCACCCCGGCAAGACCGGCAGCCTGGTGCCGCGGGGCGACACCGTCGCCTTCGCCGCAGCCCTCGACGAACTGCTGGCGGATGGCGACCTCCGCCGGCGCTACGGCGCCGCCGGACAGAAACGCGTGACTGCTGAACATCGCCCCGCAAGACATCTGGAGTCCCTGGTCGCCTTGCTGGCCCAGGCTGCCACGGGCCAGGTTCCTGGAACGGGGCCCGCCGGCGACGCGGGCTAGGTTCCAGGAACCCTGTCGCCGCCCTGCCCCCCGCCGCCCTCCATCTTCAGCCTGCGCTCCTCGGCGCTGGCGACGATTGTGTTCCTGGAACCGCTTCGTATCCGGCGTTGGGTCCAGGAGCCGCTACTGCGCTTGGCTATCCGAGATCACCTGCGCAAAGGAGCGCTCCCCCGGCGCCAGGGCTGCGCGGGCGGCTAGCACCTCATCCACCTGCTCCAGGGCCAGGACTAGCCATTCGAGCTCTGCCCGCCCCTCGCCACACAGCCCGGTCTCCATGGCGCGTCGCCGCAGCGTGGCCAGGCAGGCGGCCAAGGCTTCTGGCTCGTCCATGTACTTCCACTGAAATAGCAGGCGGTTTTTTTCGATGGCGGCCAGGCGCACGTCCTCAGGCACGCAGCGCCCAATCGTTCCCCGGTGGTGGTGTTCGACGACGGACTCGGGCTGCTCCATGACCTGCATACCCGCCCGCCAGGCGGCAAAGCACAGGGAGAGGTCCTCCCAGTAGAAAGGTCTGAAGAGCGCATCATACCCCTCCACGGCCAGGAACTCGTCGCGTCGGAACAGCCAGGCACCACCGATGGCGAAGGGCACGGGCCGCCGCACACAGCCGAGGCCATCCTCCGGGCGCGGCGCGACGCGCACGATACCGTCCACCACCACCAGCTTCTTCAGGGATTCGCACTGTTCCGCGTCCCCCTCCAGCAGCACGCGCGGAGTAACCGCAAAGACATCCGGATCCTCCAGACCACGCAGGAGTGGCTCCAGAAAACCGGCGTGCACGCGCACATCCGGATTAAGGGCGAAGACGCGCGAGTGCTTTGAGCAACGTACGCCGACCAGAAGCGCTTCCGCAAAGCCCCCGTTGTCCGGACGCGCCACGACCCGCAGACAGGGGTGGCGCTGCGCCAGGGGCTCGACCAGGACACCCCTGCCAGTGTCATCCACCACGATCACTTCGTCTTGACCGTCGCGGGCATCCAAGTCCGCGAGCAGGGGAATGAGCGCCGCCTCCAGCAACTCGAGATCGCCCAGGGCGGGGATCACCACGGATACGGACCGTCCCATCAGCAGCCCCCCTCGCCGAATGGATCATCGCTTCCCACATCGTTGCCCGACCTGGCCCCGCCCACCGCCCCGTCAGACGTTTCGCCCCGCGTCTCGTCAAGCGTCCCGCTCTTCACGTCGTCAGCCATCTCGCCCATCGTTTCGCCCGCCATCTCGCCCATCGTTTCGTCAGGCAGCTCACCCGTGGTTTCGACGGACAGCTCGCCCAGCGTTTCATCAAGTGCCTCGCCCAGCGCCTCCCCAGGCGCCTCGCGCTTCCCATTCCCAGAGGCTCCCTCCAGGCCCGGCCCCACATCAAGCTGGGCTCCATCATCCAAGGGCCCTTCCGCGCTCGAAAGCCACGAGCGCACGCGACGGCGCAGTTCCCCGGAAACCCCTCGGGAGGTCCAGCGGGCCGCGGCCACCAGGGCCTCTTCCATCTCCCCGCGCCGCCAGCGCAGCTCATCTTCCAGGGCCCGCAGCACACGGTGGGCTCGATCCACGCGCCCGGCGATGGCCTCCGGCGGCAGATGGCCGCCAGCGAGCGCCTCGGACTGTGCATCCGGCTGCGCCTCCAGCTCCCCTTCGCCCCCGGCCCAGGTCACCTGCCGCGCCAGCCCGGTGAGCTCATCGCGCACCCACAGTTCGTGGTTGCGCAGAGCGCGCAACTCGCCATTGAGTGCTTCCCGGTCCGCATTCAAGGCCTTCAAATCGCCATTCAACTCCTCCGCCTCCTGCACCAGGCGGGCCAGGTTTTCTTCCCATTGGCGGCGCTCTTCAGTGTGCTCCTCATCGCTCTCACGTCCGCTCTCCTGCAGGGCGGCGAAGCTGCCGCGCAACCATTCGATTTCCTTGATTCGATGTTCGAGCACACCTTCCAGCCAAGTGCTCTCCTGTTTGACCGCATCGAGGGCAGCCTGGGCACGATCACGATCATTGCCGGTGGTCTGCTCCGCCTCGGACGTCTCATCCAAGCGCCCTTCCATCCAGGCTAGCTCCTCCCGTGTGCCATCGAGGCTCTCCGCCAGCCAGCGGCACTCGGCGCGGCGCTCCTTGAGTGACTGCTCCAACCACACGAGTCGCGCACCGTCCGCCTGCCCCTTTTCCGTAAGCCAGGCGCACTCGTGTCGCACGCCCGCAAGCTGCTCCTTCAGCCAATCCCGCTCTCCGAGGGCCTGCGTCACCTGCTCGCGCAGCCAGGTGCGTTCCTCCTCCCCATCAGCGAACTGCTCGCGCAGCCAGGTGCGTTCCTCCTCCACATCAGCGCACTGCGCCTTCAGCCGCTCACGCTCCCCATCGGTATCCGCCAGCGTCCGCTCAAGCCACTCCGCGGCGCGTCCCCGGTCCGTGGCCGTTTCCGTCAGCCAGGTTTTCTCCTCCGCCAAGCTCCGACAGGCACGCTCCGCCTCCGTGCGCAGGTCAGCCTCCGCCGCCAGAGCCCGTTCCTTCTCCTCCAACGTCTGCTCCAGCCACTGGGCGCGCTCACGTTCTTGCCGCGCCTGATCCTCGCGCCAGCTGGCGCGCTCGGTCAACGATTCCCGGGCAGATTCCTGATTGGTGAAGACCGAGCGCAACCAGCCCGCGGAGCGACCCCCCTCGCGCACCCTGTCGGCCAGGGCCGAGCCGGATGCCAGGGCCGCCAGCCAGGGCGCGTTGCCTCCGGGCAGGCCACAGCCCTCGGTCAACCTGTCCAGCCCGCTGCAGGCCCGTTCCAGGAGTTCCTCCAGGGGCAGAGCCTGGACTTCCGCCACGCGCTCCGCAAAGGCCCGCAGGTGCTCCGGCAACTCGGTGCCAAGGGCGGCCTGCGGCGTGGAACAGGAGGCCTGCTCGCCGGCCACCTCACCGTCGCCAGCGCTCGCGGCCTCACCGGTGGCCTCGTCCCCGGCCCCGTCCCCGGCCTCGTCCCCGGCCTCGTCGAGGTCCCCATTGAGGTCCCGGCTGCTGCGGTCCGGGACCCCCTTGACCTCCACCAGCCGGGCGTACCACTCCTCAAGCTCCTCCACCTGCTCAGCCAGGGTGCGCACGGGCGCGATCTTTGCGGCCCAGCCCGCCGGGCGCCCCCGATCGGCGACACAGGCTTCGATTGCTCCGCGCAGGGCCGCCACATCCCCGGCGGGCACCAGTTGTCCGTCCACCCCGTCACGCACGCTCTCCGCCAGAGCGCCCGCATCGCTGGCGATCACCGGCCGCCCGGCGGCGAAGGCCTCGCGAATCACAAAGGGCGCGTTCTCCGGCCAGATCGAGGGCACGATGAGCAAGTCGAACTGCGCCAAGGCGGCGGCGACACCCTCGGGCTCATAGGCGCCCATGAAGCGCACGCACTCCCCATCCGCCCGCTCGCGCAGGCGGCGCAGATAGTTGTGATCATGGGCAGTGCCGAAAACCGCTAGCGTGGCACCCTCCAACCCCTCGAAGGCGTCCAGCAGCACATCGACGCCCTTGTGCTTGACCAGAGCCCCCAGGTATCCACATCTCAGCGTCGCCTGCCCGGCACCGCCAGCCTCCAGCAGCGGCGGCGCGACGTCTTCCAGCTCCCCGGTGTCGATACCGCAGGGAATGATCTTCGGAGGGAGCGCGCCAACGCCGGCGGAGTGCAGCTGTTCAGCCAGGTACTCGGTGGGAGCCAGCAGCAAGTCCACCTGGGCAAAGGCGGCGCGGCGGCGTTCATCAAGCTCGCGCCGTCGTTCGCGGGCCACGTCGATTTCCTCATCACTGAACCCGGCTTGCTGCGCGTCGCCGTCCAGCAGATTCCGCAGGGTGCCCCACTGCTCATCGTCGAGCTCATCCCGCAGGACTCCCAGGTGCGTGTCCCCGGCGATGCCCTTGCGGGCCAACCAGGCGCGCCCCAGATCGCAGTGGGCAGTGGCCTCGGAGTCCGCCAGCTCGAGGGGAGCGAGGTCCTGCCTGAGCCCCGTGTACCAGGCATTGGCCGGATAGAAATCATGGGCCGTGTAGATGGTCGGGATGCGCCGCTGACGCGCCTCCTCAATCAGCGACAAACCAAGGCGCGCCAGGTGCTGAAAGTGCACCAGGTCCGGGCGGGTGCGTTCAAGGAAAACGCCAAAGGCCTCGGCAGCACCGGGCAACTCCTGCAGTTCCGCGGGGTCCGCCGGTTCGACGTTCGTCACCAGCCGCGTGATCCCCAGCCCCCCGTGCACCTCCCGCCGCAGGGCCAGGTGCGGGAGCTCAACCTGCCGCACCGGCGCAAATAGCTCAACCGCATGCCCGGCGGCGAACAGGGCCCGGGCCAGGCCCAGGGCATGGATTTCGACGCCGGTCTTGTCCTGCGGTGGCAGGCCATGGCTGACCAGGGCGATGCGCATGGGGGGATCTTAGTACCGGCTGCCCGCGCAGTTCCACAGTCTCCGTGCCCCGGGAGAGGGGTCTCCCCGGGCGGGGGCGCCCCCTGGCAGCCACCGGCAGCACCCGGGGAGCCCCCGGGCACGGGTATTTGCGCGCTTCCTGCCCCGCCGTCCGCGGTTGAAGCGGAACGGCCTCGGCCTCCCGAATCGGGCTCAGGATTCCGCCCCCGGACGGCCGATGTTGTTCCCAGAGCGGGCTTTGGGGAAGCCCGCCGAGGACCGGGGGAGGAACAACAGGTGGAGCAAAGGGGGACACGCGTGAGAGTCAGGGGATTACAGAAAGTGGGCAGCCGGCACTGGCAAGGCCGACGGCAATTGACGGCCAGCTCCGGCTTCACCTTCATAGAGATCTCGATCGTCACCACGATCCTGATCTTCTCCTTGCTCGCGCTCAGCGCCGCCACGCTGCGCATGCACGCCCTGCGCCGTCAGGTACACGAGACCACCGTGGCCAACAACTCCCTGCGCGCCATGGCAGAACAGATCCAGGCGCGCTCCCGCGCCGCGCGCGACGAGCCGGGCACCTGGTCCGGCAACCTCCTGGCGACCTTCGGACCGGCGGGTACCCCCGGTCCATCCTTCGAAGCTCGGGGCCTGACCGCAGTCCCCGGGGAAACGCGCAATGGACTGATAACCATCGCCATCGACGAAACCGACACCGATGCCGACCTCGATTGCAACCTGGGCATGCCCCGGGACCTCAACGGTGATGGCGACGAGTCCGACACGGATGTCTCCTCCAGCGGCCGTCTGCTGCCGGTCATTCTGGAGGTCAACTGGAAAGGGTTCTCCGGTACGCGCCAGGCCCGCCACGCCTTCTACCTGACTGCCTACTGATGAAAGTTCACCAGCGACACCCGCACCCGCGCTCCGGCTTCAGCCTGCTGGAAATGGTCATCGCCTCCACCCTCTTGACCTTCATCCTGATGGCCTCCTTCGCTTTGATCGAGCGTAATGGGCACCTGTCCGTCTCGACCCTGGGCATCGCCGCCGCCGAACAGAATGCCCAGCGCATGCTTTACAGCCTGGAGCGAGAACTGGCTGACGCCCGCGGAGCGAACCCCTTGGCCGCGGTCACCACAGATCTGCAAGAGGGCGCCACAACCGCCCTCTTCGTGGACTCGAGCCTGGGCTTCCCGCCCTTCGGCACCCTGCTCCTGGAACGGGACACGGACGACAAGGAACGTATCTCATACACCGCCCTGGGCGCTGGCTTGCTCTCATTCACCGGCCTGGAACGGGCCGTCGCCTGCACGAATGACGAGAGTCACCCGCGTGGTTGCGGTCTGCTCTGGGACGGGCTGGCCGAGCCCATCGCGCTACAGAGTTCGCCCCCGGCCAACCTCTACGACGGGCGCGTACGCGAGGCGGACGGCACCTACTTCTTCCGCGGCAACGGCAGCGGCTTCTCGTATCGAGTGCCCGTGGACCCCGCCGGCGGCACGGACTTCCTCGACGGAGACAGCATTCGCTGGGGCGCCGTGGTGGACGGCGTGCCCCTCACCAGCGGCTGGCAGGCTCTCATCTTCCGCCCGAACAGGGAACTCAGCGAGGCGGACCTGCGAGAAGATGTGAACAACGACGGCGACCGATTGGATGTGTTTGATGTGGGCCAGATCAGGCGCTTGGCCTGGGACACGGCCGACCCCGGCGGCCCGCTGGATGACCGCGGCCTGGGTCCGGCGGTCATCCTCCAGGAGCGCTGCGCCTGGGGCAGTGACCTGGATGGCGACGGCTTCGAGGACCCGCTCTTCTACTGGGACCGGGAGCGGCGCATGTTGCACTTCAGACTGGTCATCATCGGCCGCGCCCGGGCGGACATCCCGGTCGTACGAAGAGTGGAGGCAAGTGTATTTTTGAGAAACGAGGCGGAGGATAGCTGATGAGGAACTGTGTAGTGATGAAGGCCAGATGCGGAGTCGAACGTGTGACAGAGCGGGGGTCGGCCATTGTCCCGGCCCTCTTGGTGGTTTCAGTGCTCAGCATGTTGGGCATGGCGCTCTTGGCGTCGGGCATCAGCGGTGCGCGCACGGCCAACTTTCAGGCGGACGAATACGAGTTGACCAGCGCCGTGGAGAGCGTTGCCATCCTGGCCACGGAGGACCTGTGGGGCGACTATATTGAGAGCGAAGGCGGTGCCGCCGGGAACATCGCATCCTTCCGCGCCTGGCTGGACAGCGAGGGCATCATGGATCAGGGCACCGGCGGGCCGCCTCCCAGCGGCGTGGGCAGCGACCGCCTGGAGGCCACGGATCTGCCAGAGGCCCCCGGAGGAGCCACGCGCTTCTCCGATGTCAACCTGGACGGCCTGTGGGTCTATCGCCGTGATTCAGGTGACGCGACGCAGCTGTACATTACAGTCAACGCCAGCACCACGCGGGGCGAGGGCCTCGTACACCCGGTGCTCAACCGCTCCCTGCAGTTGGCCTATACGGTCGAACCGGAGACCTTCGAAGGCTTCGACTTTGGCATCTTGGCCAACAACGTCAACTGCGTCTTCTGCCACACCCAGGTGGATTCGTCGGAGCGCTACTACAACACGGACACTGAAGCCTACGGATCCTTCGAGCGCATCAAGGTCGGCACCCTGGAGAGTCTCATGCTGCGCCATGACATGGACGGCCGACCGAACATCAACGACTACGACGCGGATTCGGTCATGGCCGGCACGCTCTACGTGCGCGGTGCCGCCACGGACCACAACGGAGTACCGATCAGCAACTGGTCTGTCCAGAGCCAGCGGGGCTTCGCCTTCGATGGTACCGGCCTGATACAGGAGGACGTCTGGGGCGACATGAGCACGGGCCCCTTCAGTCCGGCCGGTGACCCGCCTTTGCCCTTCGAGAATTTGTACCTCGACTACCCGGCGGACTACACGGACATGGTGGACGGCAGGCTGCCCACCGAGTTCCCCTGTCCCTTCCCGGATGACGGCGGCCTGGATCCGGCCACTGGCTTGCCGGACCCGGACGCCATCGGCAACAAGCGCGTGGACCCGGCGGAGTTCTACGCCGTGGCTCAAGAGGCCGAGGGCTCGATCATCGCAGGAGTCATCAATGTCTCCGACCCGGCCTTTGTGATCGATACGATCCCCGAATACGCCGCCGCCATCTTCATCGGCAACCAGATCAGCCTGCCCTCGTCGACCGTCGGCAATGTCGTTCTCTCCGGGGAAATCGACAATCCCATAGTGATCGACGGGGAGGTGGCCATCGACGGCGATGTGGTCATCCAAGGCTATGTCAAGGGCAGCGGAGCCATCCTGGCCAGCGGTAACATCTTTGTGCCCACGGATCTCGTCTACCTCGATGGCCAGGCCTACCTGCCCGGCGACCCGCCAGGCAGCCCCAGCGGCCAGCGCACCTTCGGCATTGCCCCGGACGGCACCAAGAACGCCCTGGGCCTCTCATGCGGCGGCAACATCATGCTCGGCGACTACCTGAAACCGTCGGTTCTTGAACCTGACGGAAGCGGTGGCTTCGACTACGTCGTCCCCGGCAAGTACGAAATCGTCAACGGGGACAACACGGGCAAGTGGTCTTTCGGCCTGGCCGAACTGTGCCTCTTCAATCGCACGGAATGGGCTCGCACGCAGCCGGTGCTGCCCGGCCCCGGAGAGGACAACACAGACCCGGCCACCTGGACAATCGCCAATCCCGATTACCGGGGAACCGCCTATACGCCGCGTTACTACAACTTCGGCCCGGGCGACACCATCGCCATCTACAACCTGGGCAACCTGTACTTCGACGAAAACACGGGCACCTGGATGGGCGACACGGAAGTGCCACTCTTCTGGAAGCCTGAGCAACTGACCATGGTCGAGCCCGAGGACACGGGCTCGCCACTGCTCTTCGACCAGGTGAGCGGCGATCCAATCGCCACCATCTCCCAACTGACGCCGACGGGCACCTGGCTCACGGACTTCATGCAGAAGCTGGCCATCGAGTACTACGAGGACACCCGTGTCCAGAACACACCCATGGAGATCGACGGGCTGCTCTACACCAACAATGCCATCTTCGGTATCGTCAGCCGTGTGGGCCCGATGCGGGGACAACTGCTGGTGAACGGCGCCCTGGTATGCGCCGACCTGGGCGTGCTAGCCCCTGGCTTCAACAACCCGGGCGGCACCGGCGGGGCACAGAATGTGCCGAACTCACCCTACGCGGTTGGCCTGCGCCTGAACTACGACCGACGCGTGAAAGGCATGCTGAATGTGACCAACCCAAACCAGGTGGTCCTCAAGCGCACGCTCTGGAACCCGACGGTGGACATCCTCTAGCCAGCAGCGTGGGGCTGCACCCCAGGACGCACAGGTCGCCTGCGTGCTATGGGGAGGGACCCTCTCCTTCCGATGCGGGCTAGTAGTCCTGCGCTTCCAACCAGCGCTCACAGTCCAGGGCTGCGGCACAGCCACTACCAGCGGCGGTAATCGCCTGGCGGTACTTGGAGTCCATCACATCGCCGCAGGCGAAGACCCCTTCGACGGAGGTGTGCGTACCGTCATGGACGACGATGTAGCCCACATCATCGAGCTCCAGGGCCGCGGCAAACACCTCCGTATTGGGTCGGTGGCCGATGGCCATGAAGACCCCATCCGTGGCCAACTCGCGCTTGTCCCCGCTGCGCGTGTCCTCGAGCACGACTGCGCACACCTTGCCGTCTTCGCCAGCCAGGATGTCGTCGATGGTCTGGTTCAGCTCCCAGGCAATCTTCCCGTTGGCCTGGGCGCGTTCGACCATGATTTTCGAGGCCCGCAGCCCCTCCCGGCGGTGGACGATGGTGACCTTGCTGGCGAAGCGCGTCAGGAAGGTGGCCTCCTCCAGGGCGCTGTCGCCGCCACCGACGACGAGCACTTGCTTGTCCTTGAAGAAGGCACCATCGCAGGTGGCACAGGCGGAAACGCCACGCCCCATCAGGCGGGTTTCGCTTTCCAGGCCCAGCAGACGCGCACTGGCTCCGGTGGATACGATCAGGGAACGCGTCTTGAACTCGGCGAAGTCGGTCTTGACCGTAAAGGGCCGCTGCGAAAGGTCCACGGCGGTCACCTGCTCGAAGCGCGTCTCCGTTCCGAAGCGCTCGGCCTGGCGGCGCAGGTCTTCCATCATCTCCTGGCCCGTGATGCCCTCGGGATAGCCTGGGAAGTTCTCCACATCAGTCGTCAGCGTCAGCTGTCCACCGGGCTGCATACCCTGGAAAAGCACCGGCTCCAGGTTGGCTCGAGCCGTGTAGATGGCGGCGGTGTAGCCGGCTGGCCCCGACCCGATGATCATGACCTCGTGGACTTTGTTTTCTGACTCTGATGCGCTCATGGTGCTAGTGTGCCGGGGCCGAGGAAGGGGAGCCGCCAAGAGCTGGCCGCCCAGTAGGGGCCGAACAGTGTAGGGAGCCAAGCCCGCCTGGCAAGCGCACTTCGAGCATCACAATGGGCAATAGCTTAGGCTGGTCCCGTGAGCGGCATGACACCCATGGAGCAGACCTGGCTCCCCCACCTGCGCGAGCTCTGCGACAGTATCCGGAGTTCCGTATCCGCGGCAATGGCACGGCAGAACCCCGCGGAACTCTCCCGCATCCTGGGACAGGGCGCCGGAGACATCTCCTTCGGCATCGACGCCCCCGCTGAGCGGGCCGCCGACGCCTGGCTGGAGAGACACGCCCGCCGGGGGCCGGTTTCGCTGCTGACCGAGGAGAGCGGCTGGCGCCACCGCGGTCCGGGCGCGGATGGCCGCCCGGTGGACCTGGCCGGCTTCGACCACGGGGGGCCGCGCATCTGCCTCGACCCCGTGGACGGCACGCGCAACCTGATGGTGGGCCTGCGCAGCGCCTTCACCGTCGTGGCCCTGGCGCCCCCAGGCGCCGGCCAGCCGCACCTGGACGACGCGGGCTTGGGCCTGGTCTCTGAGCTCCCCACGGGGAGCGATAGGAACTGTGCACGGCTGGTGGGCCTGCGCGGAAGGGGTTGCAGCCTTGAACGCCTGGACTTCTCCGGCAAACCCCACAGCCCAGCCACTACCCTGCGCGTCGACGAGCGGGATGACACCGACAACGGCTACTTCTGCTTCTTCCGCTTCTCCCCTTCCCAGCGACCGGCCATCGCCGCGCTGGAGGCCGCCTTCTTCGCGCGCCTGGCGAAGTACGAGGGAGCCCGCAGGGACAGCTGGTACGACGACCAGTACTGCTCCAACGGCGCCCAACTCTTCCTGACCGCCATGGGCACCTATCGCATGGTCGCCGACCTGCGGGCCTGCCTGGCCCAGCGCTGCGGCGATCAAGTGGTGACCGCCAAGCCCTACGATTTGGCCGGGGCGGTCATCTGCGCCCAGGCGGCGGGCTGTGTTGTGACGGCCCCCGACAACACACCCCTGGCCTTCCCCCTCGACGCGACCACGCCGGTCAGTTTCGTGGCCTGGGCCAATCCGGCCAGCGCCGCACGCCTGGCCCCGCACCTGCTCGCCTGCCTGGACAGCGCTGACTAGTCAGGAACTCACGGAGCGAGAGGGGTCGAAACGCCCCAGGAGCAGGCCTCCGGCGAGCATCAAGGGCACCAGCAGCAATCCCAGGGAGGCGATCGCACCCAACCATCCCACGCTCATGGCCAGGATCGCACCGCCTCCCAGGAGCTCCGTGGTCAGCCAGTAGCCGCCGAAAGCCACGCCCCCGGCCACGCCCCCCAGCAGGACAAAGGCGATCAGGCGCAGGAAGAGCAGGGCCAGGGTACGGCCGATGTGGTGCATGGCGCCGTCCTGTCCCGGCGTGAAGCGCACAGGAAAGACCAGGAAGAGGGCGTTGTCGAGCCCCATCCAGGTCAACACGAGGAACGGCGCGCCACTCAACACCCAGGCGAGCTCCCAGCCGCCTCCGCCGGCGGCCAGCGCGCGCACCACAACGCCCATGGTGATGAAGAGCCAAATCAGGCAGGCCTGGGGCAGAATCGTGGCCAGAAACACGCGGGCACTGCCCAGGGGCCAGGTCTTCATGTCACCGATGCGTTCGAGGTTCGAGCGGAAGTCAAAGCGCATCCCACCGCAGAGGTACACGGTGCCGATGATGACGATCATCAGTGAGCCGCCCAGACCCTCCCGGCGGCTGGGCTCGGAGAAGATAGTCGCCGCTCCGAAGGTCACGGCTCCGATCACGAACAGAGCCAGAATGTAGGTGCTGAGCGGGCGGCGCAGGATTGACGAGAGCTGCAGGTGCGCCACCGCTCCAGCTGGGCCACGGCCAAAGACATGCGGGATGCCACGTTCGCGCTTGCCGCGCTTGGGGCCCGCCATGTCAAAACGGCCGCCGCCCTTGCCCATGCGGCGCAGGCGTCCGGCGATGAATTGTGAGGTTTCAAGGGAGGCCTCGCGGAACTCCACATTGGAACTCGTGACGAGCTTGTAGAGCAGCAGCAGGAGGGACAAGCAGATCAGCAGCCAGAGGGCGCCGGCCCCCGCGTCAGAGGCCGTGGCCAGCTCCGCCCAGGGGCGAAATGGCAGCAGCAGGGCCTCCGCCACCGGATGTGAAAGGGCGTCGGCCAGCAGGCTCGCGTCTCCGCGGGCATCCTCGCGCAGGGCCTTGATGGTGAAGAAGACGCCCACCCCGGCTACCAGGGGCAGGCCCGGCAGGCGCCGCCCCTTGAAGATGCGTGCCAGGCGTCCCTCGGGGTTGGCCAGCAAGAGCGCTCCGCCCTGGCGCAGGAGGCTCATGGCCAACAGGGCGAGGAAGATGGCCAGGGCACCGAGAGCCGGATGTTCGAAGTTGCGGCGCGAGATCAGGGCGAAGACGGTGGCGCTGAGCAGGGCGCGGCCGGAATCCGTCAGCACGCGGTAGCGGATCAGGTCGCGGGGGGCGAGGGGGGCGGAAAACAGACGCTCGCATTCCCCCCCCGGGAAGTAGAGGCCGCGCGTGTTGAGAGCGCCGACCAGAATGATGAGCGAGAAGAAGGCCAGCATGAGCTGCATGGCCTGGCGCATCAGTTCAGGGTCCGGCATGGGCAGGCCACCACGCCCGCGATTCAAGACGGCGACGAGCCACAGGCAGAAGAGAATGCAGCCGAGCAGGACGAAGATGACACCCGATGGCTTGCGCAGACTGCGTAGCCGTCGGCGCCGGGCGCCGCGCAACTTCAGGCGGATCAACAGGCCGAGTGCCGGGTGCGGCGCAAAGGTGGAACTCTGCGCTGCGGCGGGCCGCTGCGGCCCTGCCTCAGGATTCTCTTTGCTCATCCGCGGCGGCGGGGTTCTGGGTTGCCTCTGGAATATCACCGTCGCCGGCGGCGCGCGCCTCGCCTGGAGCCAGTGACTCCCCGCGCCGCTCGCGTCGCACGGTGGTGGCCGCCATGAAGATTTCCTCCAGGTCACCGCCCTCGGCGCCCAGGCCCGCTTCCCAGGCCTCGTCCAGGGTGCCCGTGAAGACATCGCGGCCGCCGTCGAGGATCAGGATACGGCTCGCCAGGGCCTCAATCAGCTCCAACAGGTGCGATGAAAGCACCACCGCCGTCCCCCCCACCGCCAGCTCGACGATGGCATCCCGGGCGGAGCGGATGCCCCGCGGATCCAGGCCAGAGAGAGGTTCATCCATGAGCAGGAGGCGCGGACGGTGAAGCCAGGCGCAGCAGAAGGCCAGCTTCTGCTTCATGCCCCGGGAGAGTTCGTGTCCCAGTGTGCTGCGTTTTTTAGTCAGCTCGAAGCGCTCGAGCAACTCCTCGGCTCGTTCGCGCCAATCGTACACACCGTATAGGGAGGCGGTGAACTCCAGGTGTTCAGCGACGGTCAGGCTCTCGAAGGGCTCGGGGTGATCTGAGATCCAGGCCAGGTGCGAGCGGGCGTCCACGGGCTCGCTGGCCAGGTCATGGCCGGCGATCCGCACACTGCCGTGCTGCAGGGGCAGCACCCCGGCCACGGTTCGCAGGGTGGTTGTCTTGCCGGCACCGTTGGGTCCCACCAGGCCCAGGATTTCCCCCGAGGCGACGGAGAAGGACAACTCTCGGACCGCCTGGACCTCTTCGTAGCTGCGGCTGAGGCCGGCCACGGCAAGGGCCGGGTGAGGTGTCGGCCGGCCGGCGGCCGCCTCGCCGTCGAACGCTTCCTCAGCCGTCATGGGAGAGGAGCGCCATGAAGTCACGGGCACTGACATTCTCCATGTCTGCGATGGCCGTGCGAATGGCGCCCCGTCGTTCAGCGGACACGGCTGCGCCGCACAGGGCATCGAACTTGGCGTCCATCTGTTCGTCGCTCATGGGGTTGCGCGGGTCGCCGATGGGGAAGTCGATCTGCTTCTCGAACTGGCGTCCGTCCGTGGTGTCCACAGCCACATGGCAGCGTTGCACATCCGGGAAGGCCTCCTCGAACTCCATGTTTGCACTGACCTTGATCTTGTTCAGGCTCATGCGCGTCCGTGGGTCCTGGATGGCCTCGTCGTCGAAGAGGTCCGGCGTCACGCGCCCGTTGTTCAGGGCCGTGGCGATGCAGTAGGGCAGGGAGTGGTCGGCGGTCTCGCGGGTTTGCGGGTCATACTTGGACGGATCCGAGAGGATATCCGCAGCCTTGACCAGCGTCTGGATACGCACCTCTGCCACATCCTCCGCGGCGATACCGTTCTCGGAGGTGATCTCCAGCACGCAGGAGATCGGGGCGTGGGTCAGGGCCTCCGTCGGGAAGGCTTTCATGCCGCAGTCGAGTATGCGCCAGCTGTCGCCCAAGCCATCTGTCAGGAGTTCGAGCTTCCACTCGGGTCCATAGGCGTCGGCCAGACCTTCCTTGCCGCAGAAGACATGCTCCGGGCCCTCGAAGCCCTCGGCGGCCAACAGCGCGGCCCAGGCCCCGGCCTGGGTGGCCATGGGGTCGACGGTGTTCTTCATCATGGTCAGCTTGCCAGCCGTTACGCAGCCCAGAGTGGCATGACGGGAGCCGGCGATGCCGACCGCGTGGGCAATCCGGCCCGCGTCAAGGCCCATGACCTTGGCGCAGGCATAGGCGGAGGCAAATGCCGTCAGTGTGGCGTGGTGCCAGCCGCGCTCGCGGATGCCCGGAAAGGCGGCCTCGCACAGACGCATTTCCACCTCGTAGGCCAGTACGATGGCGGTGATCACATCCTTGCCGGAGGCATCGACCAGCTCGCCGCAGGCCCACACGCCGGGGATGATGTCAGAGGGATGGCTGGGATCCTGCTTCCAGTAGATGTCGTTGTAGTCCTGGGCGCGCACGGCCAGGGCATTCAGAAAGGCGGCCGAGGTCACATTGGCGCGCCGGCCGGAACCGATGATCGAACACTGCTCCGCGCCGCCGAGGTTCTGGTCCACGCGATCGGCCATGGCGAAGTCGTGGGTGCCGGCTCCGCCGAAGCCGCAGCCGACCGAGTCGTAGACGAAGCGCTTGACGGCGGCGACGACATCATCAGGGAGTTGTTCAAAGGTCATCTCCGCGGCGAAGGCGGCTAGGTGCTGGCTGACGGTGGGCATGGGCAGGTCGTGGTTCCTGGGTTGCTGCAGGTGGTCGGTGTGAGGCCTTGGATCGGCGCTGACTTGATTGGTGGCGCACAGTATTCCAAACGGACGGCGGGCCGTCTCCCCCGTCCCCTTGGCAACGCTCCACATCTCCTAGCTGCCCCACCGATCCCCGGGCCGACCCCTCTCCTCAGGCCCGCCGGGGATGACGGGGGCGGGCCGGGAGACTGCGCCCCTAGACGACTCCCCCGCCCATCAGACAGCGCACCGAGCCCAGGATGCCCATCAGAATGCCGATGATCAGCGCCGCCAGGTAGGTGCCCTGGTGGCTCCCCCCGGGCTGGTCGGCTCCTTCGCGATCCGACATGAGGCCCACGATTCCCAGCACGGTCACCACCAGGCAAAGCGGCACGCCGACCCAATTCATCCAGCCGAGGCAGGGAAAGAAGCCCCCCACGGTGGTCATCAGGGCGAGAACAAGCAGGATTGAAGTCAGGGTGCGCATGGTCAGCTCTTTCGTAGCCGGAGGAGGTAGGCAAGCGCCCAGGCCGGGGCCAGGGCGAGTAGACAGAGGCCAGGATACGCAAACAACACCAGCCCATTCGCCCCCAGGGCGGCCCCGAGCTCCCCATGGGAGACATGGGCAACTGCCCTGGAAAGGCCGCAGAGCAGACAGCCCGGACAGCTCCTGGCCTCCAGGCCCAGGCCCGTCAGGTGTACGCCCGCGGCCACCTGCTCCCCATCCCAAATCACCGAGACCCCCAGAACGACCCAGGCCAGGGGCCCGAGGACCAGCGCCAACCAGGACACAACGGCCCGGATGTCACGGCCTGCCCCGGCCCGCTCGGCATTGGTGCTGCTGTTCATTTTTCTACCGGCAGATCATCCAAGCCGAGCCCCAAAAGATCCACCTCCAACGCCAGGCACCCCGCCCCTCCCCCCACAGCCCGGGCCCACGGCCCCGCGACCCTCTGGCCGCCCTCTCTGCCCAACCCCTCGACCCCTCGACCCCGGCCCCTCGACCGCGCCCATCCGGTCCGCCACTCCGGCTGGGCCCACCGTGCCCCCACCCTACCACCCTTCGTTTTTGTAGACGGACCCCACCAACCGCTCCCGGGTCGCACCCCGGTCCTCTTTTATCTTAGAGGCGCCGGGGGGCACGACCGTGGCCCGATGGGATGGCCGTGCCCCCCGGCGCTCAATGGCGCTCAATGGCGCCCCTGCCCGCTCAGCTCCCCAGGTTGGCCGCCACGGCCTCGGCCAGCTCCAGCGAGGTCGAGGAGCCACCCATGTCATAGGTGCGCACCTCGCCGTCGGCGATGGTCTTGGCAACGGCGCTCTCCAGGCGTGTGGCCGCTTCGCCCTCGCCCAGCCAATCGAACATCAGCTTGACCGTCAGCAGCATGGCCGTCGGGTTGGTCTTGTACTGGCCCGCGTACTTGGGGGCGGAACCGTGGGTCGGCTCGAAGACCGCCAGATCGTCGCCGATGTTGCCGGAACTGGCAAAACCGAGGCCGCCCACCAGCTGGGCGCAGAGGTCCGAGACGATGTCCCCGAAGAGGTTTGTGGCCACCAGCACGCCGTAGTTCTGGGGGTTCTTCACCAGCCACATGGCCATGGCATCGATGTTCGTCTCCCACAGGTCGATGCCCGGGTAGTTCTCGGACACCTCGCGCGCCGTGCGCACCATCAGGCCGCTGGTCTCGCGCACAACATTTGGCTTCTCGACCACCGTGACTGTCTTGTAGCCGTGGGTCTTGGCGTACTCAAAGGCATCGGTGATGATGTTGCGGCAACCCTCGCGGGTGTTGACGCGCAGTGAAATGGCCATGTCCTCGAGGGGAGTATCCGAAAAGCGCGCCCAACGCGGGTGCTTCTTCAGCTCCTCATTCAGGGACTCGGGCACCGGGTGGTATTCGACCCCCACATAGAGGTCCTCCGTGTTCTCGCGGAAGACGACCAGGTCCAGATCATCGCGGAAGTTCAGGGGGTTGCCCGCATAGGCCTTGCAGGGACGCAGGTTGGTGCGCAGGTTGAAGTGCTGGCGCAGGCGCACGATGGGGCTGGCGTAGACCAGCCCCTGGTCCTTGAGTTCCGGCGCCAGCTCCGCCTGGGCCTCCTCCTTGGGCTTGGATGTAATAGCTCCAAAGAGCGCCGCATCCACATTGGACAGGATGTCGAGGGTGCGCTGGGGCAGGGCATCGCCCTCGGAGCACCAGAACTCCCAGCCGATGTCCGCCGGCACGTACTCCGCATCGAACTCCATGGCATCCAGGACGATCTTGGCCGCTTCCATCACATCGTTGCCGATCCCATCACCGGGCATCCAGGCGATCTTGTACTTGCTCATGCTTCCTTGGGTTTGGACCAAACGGCCCGTTGTGCCTCGCCGGGGAGGCGCTCCTGATACTCGTCGCCGGGAACCTCCCGGCCATGTGGCTAAGAGTCTAGCGCCGGGTGACGGCCGCGGGGAGGGCCTGCCTCCAGCCGGCCTCACCCAGTTCCAGCAACGCCCGGCGCAGCTCTCCGTGTTCTTGATCGAGGGCCATATTGCGGTTCTCCCCGGGATCAACCGCATGGTCATAGAGCTCATATGTATCAGGGGCCGGACCGCCACCGCCGGCCCCGGTCTGCCCCAGGGTCCAGCGATTCAGGCGGTAGCGGGGCGTGCGCAGGGTGCGCCCCAGCACCGTGCCGTGGGCGTGTACGCCGAAGGTGGCGCTCTTCCACGGGCGCTCGGCACCGGCTTCGCCGGCTCCCGGCGGCGCGAGCAGGGGCGCGAAACTCAACCCCTCCAGGTGCCCGGGCAGAGGCAAGCCGCAGAGTTCCGCCAGGGTCGGGTAGAGGTCCACCAGCTCCACCAGGGCGTCGCTGGTTTGCCCGGCGCGCCCCCCGGGCACGCGCAGGATCAGGGGCACGGCCATGGCTTCGTCGAAGAGCCCCATCTTGGCCCACAGGCCATGCTCCCCCAGGTAGTAGCCGTGGTCCCCGAAGAGCACGACCAGTGTGTTCTGCGCCAGGCCATTCGACTCAAGGGCCTCTAGCACGCGTCCCACCTGGGCATCCACAAAGGAAACGCAGGCGCGGTAGCCGCGCACCAGGCGGCGGGCCAGCTCATCCGGCAGCGGCCCCGTGGCGGGCACGCCGAGGTAGTTGCGCAGCTCCGCCCCTTGGTGCAGGGCCACGGACGGCGCCCCGCTCGGTGCGGTTGGGTTGGAAGCCAAGGTGATTGACTCCTCCGGGTGCTGATCCCAATAGCGCTGCGGCGCGGCGAAGGGCAGATGCGGTTTGTGGAACCCGAGGGCCAGGAAGAACGGTGGTTTGGATACAGACTCTGCGCCGACCTGCCCGGTGGCACTCGCGGCGGGGCCCGACCTGGCGCCAGGCCCCCCGCGCCCGAGCTGCGCCAGGGCCTCCAGGGCCAGGTCCGCGACGACACCATCGCGGTAGGCGTTGTCAGGCACATCCGCATTTTCAGTCGGGGGCCCCTTTTGGCGCGGGCGATTGATCTCCTTGTTCTCGGCCAGGGCGTAGATCAGAGAGCGGTCCGGACGCGCGTTCCCCACGGACCAGGAGCGCTCGTCCAGGAGGTTGCCGTGCTCCAGCTTGCCGATGGCTTGCGTGTGATAGCCGTGATCCTTGAACCACTCCGGCAGGGTCTTGACCTGCGGCAAGGCGCTGCGGAAATGGGTCTTCAGATCCGTGACGCCGGTGGTCAGCGGGCGGCAGCCGGTCAGGAAACTGGCCCGGGACGGATTACACAGGGCCTGCTGGCACCAGGCGGAGGTGAAGCGCAGACCGCCCGCCGCCAGGCGATCCATGTGCGGTGTGCTGACCGTGGCGGGGGATCCCTGCGAAGCATAGCAACCGAGGTCCGGGCGCAGATCATCTACGCAGATGAAGAGCACATTGGGCCGGCCAGCTTCCGCGCTCGCCGTGGGCCCGTCCATGACCTGGGCCATATCTCCCTGGCCGCAGGCGCTCAGGAGAAAGCCGCCGAGAAGCAAGCTGAAGGTAGTGGGGCGAAGTCGCACGACGCTCCTGATGATAGCTACTGCCCGCGGCGAGCGGCAATTCACTGGGCCGGCAAGTACGGGATTGCCCCAATGGCCAGGCACAAACTGGATCGGCGTGCTCGGAATGTGTGAAGTAGCCCCGTGACTGATGCGCGACACACACCGGAAACCAGAGGCCGGAGCGAGCTCGGCGAGGCCCAACTGGACTGCCTGCCGACAACTTGCGATGTCCTGGTAGTGGGTGGTGGCATCCACGGCGTGGGTGTGGCCCAGGCGGCGGCGGCGGCGGGCCATACTACGGTCCTGGTGGAGCGCACGGCCCTGGCCGCCGGCACTTCCTCCAAATCGAGCAAACTGGTCCACGGTGGCCTGCGCTACCTGGAGAGCGCCCAGTTCGGGCTGGTGCGCGAGTCCCTGGCCGAGCGCGCCCTGCTCCTGGAGCTGGCTCCCCAGCTCGTGCAGCTGGTGCCCTTCCACATCCCCGTCTACCGCACGACCTCCCGCCGGGCCTGGATGGTCCAGACGGGCCTATCGCTCTATGCGACGCTGGGCAACCTGCGTGAGACCGCACGTTTCTCGCGTGTGCCGCGCCGGGAATGGAGTGAACTCGACGGCCTGCGGACCGATGGCCTGCAGGCGGTTTTCCGATACTACGACGGTCAAACCGATGACGCAGCCCTGACCCGGGCCGTGGCGGACTCGGCGACGGACCTCGGCGCCCGCATCCTGGCCCCCGCCACGCTGGTCTCCGCCACCCGCAAGGGCAGTGCCTATCGGGTTGAACTGGAGGTCTGCGGGGAAGCGGCGGAGCTGCGTGCAGCCACGCTGGTGAATGCCGCTGGCCCCTGGGTCAACGGGGTCGTGGACCGCATCACCCCGCCCCCCGCCCGGCGCAATGTGGACCTGGTTTCCGGCACCCACATCGAGATCGAAGGGGAGGTCCAGCAGGGCATCTACTACACGGAAGCACCCACAGACCAACGCGCGGTGTTCACCATGCCCTGGCAAGGGCACGCGCTGATCGGAACAACCGAGAAGCCATTTGAAGGCGATCCGGCGACGGTCGAGCCCAGCGGGGAGGAAATCGATTACCTGCTCGGCGTGCATGCCCACTACTTCCCCGGGCAAGAACAGAAGCTGATCTCCGCCTGGGCCGGCCTGCGCGTCCTGCCCCACGGCGCAGGAGACGCCTTCAACCGCCCGCGGGAAGTCATCTTGCCCGTGGACCGCAGGGACGAGCCACGGCTGGTTTCGATCTACGGCGGCAAGCTCACCGGCTATCGCCTGACGGCGGAGAAGGTGCTCGAAATCCTCTCCCCCAGCCTGCCCGGGGCCCAGCCGGTGGCCGATACGCGGCACATCAAGCTCGGCTAGGTCGGCGCTCTTTAGCCCGGTACAGCCTGGCAGCGTTGGCCGCGTTGGCCGCTGGCATTCAGGTGACGCGCACGGAATCGATGGTCGTGCCGTCCACCCACTGGATGGCCGCCACGACTTGATCGCCGAATGCAGGCCGCGCCGGGGCACCGCCGCAGATGCGCTCCACCTCGCGCTTGAGGTCATGGATGTCCAGCACCGGAACGCTGGAGCCGGCCATGGCGTCGAGCAGGTCCCTGCGGCGCGGGTTAATGCACACGCCTCGCTCAGTGGCCACCACATCGATCACCTCGCCGGGGCCGCACAGGGTGGTGACTTCATCGAGTACCACCGGGATGCGATTCCTAAACGAAGGCACGGCCAGGATCGTGCACTTGGCCGCCAGGCAGTTCTGCCAGCCGCCTATCCCGTGCAGCAGGCGTCCGTCCGTATGCGTGACCACATTGGCGTTGAAGTTCGTGTCCACCTCCGTCGCCCCCAGGATGACCACATCCAACATGGAGGCAAAGCAGCCCTTGCCGTGGTAGTTATAGGAGGTGAAGGGGCTGGTGTTCTGGTGACCGGCGTTCTCCCGCATGGAGCGCACGCCTTCCAGGTCGAATGTCTGTCCGTCGAGGATGACCGGCGTTAGGCCTTCTTCGAGCATCTCCACCAGGTACTGGTTAGAGCCGCCGCGCACGAAGCCCGCGGTGACGCCAGCCTCCTTCATCATCTTCTTGAGATAAATTCCAAAGGCGAGAGCAGTTCCCCCGGCGCCGGCTTGGAATGAAAAACCCTCGCGCAGGATGCCAGCGTCGCGCACGAAGCGCGCCGCGTGCTCGGCTATCAACAGGCGGTCGGGGCTCTTGGTGACGCGCGTCGTGCCGGAGACGATCTTGGCCGGATCGCCCACGCGCTCCACCTCCACCACAAAGTCAACATTGTTGCCCTGGATCTGCCAGGGCAGGCAGGGGAAGGGCACCAGGTTATCGGTGACCACAATCACGTGGCGGGCGTAGATTGAATCCGCCAGGGCAAAACCCAAGAGGCCACAGGCGCTGGGACCGCGGTCCCCGGTGGCGTTGCCGAAGAAGTCCGCCGTGGGCGCGGCGATGATCGCGATGTCGATGGGCACTTCGCCATCCTGGATCGCCTGCCAGCGCCCGCCGTGGGAACGCAGAACGCCGAGCCCCGCCATGGCGCCTCGACTGCAGTAGGCACCCAGGGGACCGTTCATGGAACCCTCGATGTGGTGGATGACGCCGGACTCCATGTGCGCCACCTGGGGCTCGTGGCAGGGAAAGCTGGCCGAGGGGAACCACAGCAGGTCGCGCAGCCCCATGTCCGCGGCAATGTCGAAGACCTGGTTGGCCATCAGGTCGCCGTTACGGAAATGATGGTGCGTACTGATGGTCATGCCATCCGCAAAGCCGCAGCGCTCCAGGGCCTCGCGCAGGGAGCCCACGCGCTTGTCCCCGCTGGCCGGATAGTCTGCGCAGGTGGAGATCTTGAGCGGCGCTCCCTGGCCCGTCGGCCGCTGGGCCCCGACGCCCGCGAAGGGCAGGGTCCGACGCCCGTTGATAGTGGCCGGAACACCGCGCCCCAGGGAGGTTGTCAACATTTCGCTCATGCGTCCCAGTCCTCCGCCAGCTGGCCGGTGGCCAGGGCCAGGGCGATGGTTTGCTGCGCCCGCTTGACCACCGGTGGGTCGATCATCTTTGAGCCGAGGCTGACCACTCCCAGGCCAGCGCGTTGCGCTTCGCGAAAGGCGCGCACGATGGCGCAGGCGCGCTCGACCTCGGCTTCCTCCGGTGCCAGGGCCGCGTGGACCACGGGCACCTGACGCGGGTGAATGCAGCCCTTGCCTTCAAAGCCCAGGGCGCGCGCCTCGCGCACGGACCTGGCCAGGCCGGCCTCGTCAGCCACATCCGAGTAGACCGAGTCGATGGCCTGCAGGCCCGCCGCTCGCGCCGCATTCACAATCACATTGCGCGCGTGCAGGCTCTCGGCACCGGCCTCCGTGCGCGGCACGCCGAGATCCGCCGTGTAGTCCTCGAGGCCAATGGTCAGGGCCACATTGCGCGTACTGGACCGGGCGATGGCGGCGGCATTCACAATGCCCCGGGCGGACTCGATGATCGGCATCAGAAGGACTTCGCGTTCGGTAAGGGAACGGATGTGATCGTCCACGCGCTCCACCTGCGCCGCTGTCTCCACCTTGGGAATCACCACCAGTTCGACACCGTGTTCCACGGTTTCCGTCAGATCCACCAGGCCCAGGTCGCCCTGGTTGATGCGCAGCATGCGCTCGGCGGAGGCGAAGTCCACGGCCCGCAGGGCATTGCGCACCAGGATGCGGGCTTCGTTCTTGGCGCCGGGGGCGACGGAGTCTTCCAGGTCCAGGATGATCGCGTCGGGGCCGTGCAGGGCCGCGTTCAAGAAGTACTTCGCTTCGTTGCCGGGCAGGTAAAGGCGCGAGCGCCGGAAGCGGTCACGCCCGGGGGATTCGGCGGAGCCGGCCCCCGGCCTGGCTACCTCCTCCGGCAACCAACGCGCCTTGGACTCGGGAAAGGCCAGGCGCAGGGCAGCCTCCAGGCGCGCCATGAACACGAAGGGATAGGCCCCGCCGTCCTCAACGCAGACGCGCCCGTGTTCCATACCGAAGAGCGCACAGCCCGCGGCGACCTGCTCCCGCAGGGATGCGCCGTAGTAGACCTCCACGGTGCTCTCGAGCTCGATGTGGAGGCCCCCGGAGGCAGCCGGCGCCAACCCCACCCAACAATCCGAGCGCACGCGCTCCCCACGCCGGCCGGCCCGGTGCGGAAAGGTCTCGGTCTCCACCGTCAGCTGCTTGTCTGCGCCCATGTGCATCGCATCCTACCGACAGCCCCGGAGGCCTGAATACGGGAGCGGAGCAAAAGTTCTCGCCCACCGGCCGCCGCCCCCCTCCCGCAGCCCGTTTCATCATCAGCCCGGCATTCCTCCGCTAAGCCCCCCGAGCATCCCCCCGCTCACCAGGCGCGCCCCCCCCAAGCGCCACCCGATCGCGCCCCGGGCCAATCCCCGCGGATCCGCGCCGCTCTCCAGCGACCAGCGCCGGCCGGCCAGATGGAATCCAAGCCGACCTTGGAAGCATCCCCCCGCAGGCTGTACAAGCAGTCCATGGCTAATCAATCCTGCGGCCCCTGCTGGGGCCTGGTACTCGTGCGCCTGGCCGCGGGCTACACGCTCCTCGTGGCTGGCTGGGGCAAGGTCTCCGGTGACGCCATCCCCCCGATCGTCTCCTGGGCCAACTTCGACTCGGCCTTCTTCACCTGGTGGGGCGAGCACCTGATCCAGGCCTTCCCCAAGACCTTCAGCTTCATGATCGCCTGGGGCGAGTTCCTGGGCGGCGCCGCCCTGCTCCTGGGAGCACTGACGCGGCCCGCTGGCATCCTGTCCGCCTTCATGTTGCTCTGCTTCTGGTTCGCGGGCCCCGAGAGCGCCCAGGACAAGATCCTGCTGCTGGGCACCATGTGCCTGGCCTGCGGCCTCTCCGCCGCCGGCGCCCGGGCGGGCCTCGACGCCATCCTGCGCCAACACTTCCCGCGCTGGCTGACCTGGATGGACGCGAGGGAGTAAGCGGTAGCAGATCAGCCGACGCCAGGATGCCAGCCAGCATCGGCGCGGAAAACGAGACGCCGCACCGGATGCGCCCCGGGCGCGAGACGCCGCGCGCAACCCAGGCACCGGCAACCATAAAAGCGAGTATCAGTTGCCTGGTAGCTCCTTGCCAGTTGCCCGCAGCAGCTCGGCGATGGTTGCATCGATGCCCCGGGCGGCCTCGGCGATGCCACCGGCCAGCATGTAGGCCGGTGTCGTGATCACGCGGTTGGCCTCGTCGACACGGAACTCGTCCACGGGGCAGTCCACATGGCGAGCCCCCATGGCCTCGATGGCGGCCGCCGTCTCCCCATCGGTTCCGATGGTGACCTGCCCCTCTACACCGGCTTCACGGAAGATGGCCGCCATCAACGCCGGAGCAATGCACAGGGCCGCGATGGGTTTTTTTGCCGCCAGGAACTCCTTGACCAGACGGGCCACATCCGGGTGCGGGCGCGCCTCGGCTCCGGCGTTGGCGAAGTCGCAGAGGTTCTTGGCAGCGCCAAAACCGCCGGGGATCACGAGGGCATCGAACTCGGCGGCGCCGACTTCCGCGATGTCAGTGATCTCACCGCGGGCAATGCGCGCCGCCTCCACCAGGATGTTGCGCGCTTCATCCATGACCTCTCCGGTGAGATGATTGATGACATGCAACTGGTCGTTATTGGGAGCCAGACAGCGGACCCTCACACCGGCCCGGTCGAGGGCCAAGAGCGTCAGCACGGACTCGTGGATCTCCGCGCCGTCGTAGACGCCACAACCGGATAGAACTACACCAACACTTATCTCGGAATTCGTCATGGGGTTGACCTCCTGGCGCCAAGCATAGCAGCGGGAGAGGGATGCTTGGAGCCCGCCGGATCGCTATCGTGGCAGCCATGGTCCAGCTCAATCCTCCCCCGGCGCCGGGGCCCGCCGCCGGGGCCGCCTCGCGCGAAACCGAGGCGCGTATCCCCCACCCGGGTCTAGGCACCGGCAGCAGTATCTGGCTCGTGCGCCACGGCCGCGTGGACGCTGCCTGGCGCGGACGGGCCTACGGGAATCTGGAGGTGCCCCTTTCCCCGGAGGGCGAGCAGGACACGCTCCGCCTGGCCGCCGCCCTGGCCACCTGGGAGATCGCCGCCCTGGCCTGCTCCCCCCTCGTACGGGCGGAACGCCTGGGCCGGCTCCTGGCCGAGGATTCCGGCGCACAACTGCAGGTGGTCGCTGACCTGCGCGAGCTAGACCGGGGAAACTGGCAGGGTCTCTCCCTCGCAGAATACGCGGAGCGCTGGGCCGCCGAAGCCGAAGCATATCACCGGGACCCGTACACCTGGCGCGGCACCGGCGGCGAGAGCGACGCAGAACTGACCGCCCGTAGCTGGCCAGTCCTGGAGGAGCTCGTTAGGAAGGCCGCCGGCGGTACGGCGGTCCTCGTGACCCACTACAACGTCATCCGGGTGCTGGTGGCCAAGGCCCTGGGCCTGCCCCCGGCGTCCTCGCACAACCTGCGCAATGACCAGGGACACGCCACGCTGCTCGTGGATGCCGTCGACCTGCCCGGCGCCGGCTCCCTCTGGCGTCTCGAGCGCAGCAATGTCCGCGATCCACACAGCGGACCACATCCGGTGGAAGATGCCCCCTAGGCCATCGGGCTAGCCCGGGTTAGCCCGGGCGCAGACCGCTACCCGGGAGATGGGCTAGCCGCCACGGCGCAGACGCCCATAGAGTTCCTGATGGGCATCCACGAACCCCTCGACGCCCGGCACGGCACGGTCCGGTTCACGAGGTAGGCTGGGCAAGCCGCCCAGGGCCGCGGCCCAGGCGCGCCCATCGCCCGCGGGCAGGACGCGCAGGTGGGGCCCCGGGGTCAACCCCTCCGCCAGGGCGCCGCGATCGCTGACCAGAACCGGCAAGCCGGCGGCCCGGGCCTCGCGGACGGTGAGGCCGAAGGTCTCCTCCCAGAGTGCGGGGGCGGCCAGGTAATCGAGCCCGCCCAGCACCCGGTTCAGCTCCCGGGGAGAAAAGGCCCCGTGCAGATGAAGGCGCCGATCTCCGGCCACGAGCTCCTCCAGTTGTTCCAGGTCATGGGCATTCCCATGGTCAGTCACGGCCGGTCCGTGGATGTGCAGCTCCACCTCGAGCTCCGGCGAGGCCGCGATGACGCGGGCCAGGAACGAGGTCCCCTTGCTCACCTGGGTTGCACCGAGCATGCCGATGCGCACCACGCCCTGACCCCGTCGGCCCTTGCCAAGGCGGGTCACTCCCCCGCTCACAACTTCCCCCCCTGCCCCGGCCTGGGCGGCGGCCTGCGGCTGACTGCCGCCGGGAATGACCTCCAGCTTCCGTTCCCCCAAACCGCAGGCCGCCAGGATCTCCGCGGCCCGGCGCGAGGGCGTGACCAAGGCCGTTGGCAGGGCCAGCTGTGCTCGCACGAATGCCAGGCGTCCGGCCACGGCACCTTCCGCCGTGGCGGACAGGAGCCGCGGCCAGGTGCGCGCCAAGCAACCCGCGCAGTCCGCCTGCTCCGGTCGAGCACACACGCGACCATCCACATGCCACATCTGCCCGCGGGGGCAGAAGCACCAGTAATCGTGCAGCGTCATCACGCTGGGCACGCCGAGCTCCCGCGGCACGGACAGACAGCCCAGACCAAACCCCGTCAGGTGATGTACGTGGACCAGGTCGAGCTCCTCGGCCACAATCCAGCGCGCCAGCTCGCTCTCCGCCGCCGGATGCTTGACCCCATCCATGAGAGCCATCTCGCGCCCGTAGTCCGCCCGCAGGCGACGCACGGGAAAGGGCCACCCCTCTTCGCACCAGCTCGCGCCCGGGGCGTGCTCGCCCCCGGTGGAAAGGGCCAGCACCGCCGGCCGTGCCCCGCGCTCGGCCAGCCCGCGGGCCAGGAGCTCTACCTGGCCGGGAACGCCCCCCACATCCGGCGGCCACCCATTGGCCACCAATCCGACACGCAGCCCCCCGCCGCCTGCCGCTGGCCCCATCTCTAGCGCCCCGAGAGGGTGCCGCCGACGGGGAGCGCCCCGGCCGCCCCGGGCGCAACAGCCGCCCCGGGCGCAACGGCCGTCCCGGGCTCAACAGCCGCCCCGGGCGCAACAGCCGCCCCGGGCGCAACGGACGCCACCTGCTCACCCGTATCCACCGGGTTCGATGCCAGTTGCCCAGCGCCCCCGACGCTGGCCGCCGCCCGTTGGCGGGCACACACGCCGCCGTAGATGTTGAGCACCTCGCTCAAATGCCGGGCCCAGGTAATCACCGGCGCCGGTTTCAGCGGGGCAGCCCACAGCGGGCGCCCGATGATCGAGGCCCGCATGGCCGCCGCCAGAGCCGCTGCATCTCCCACGGGCACCAGCGTTCCGTGGACACCCGGTTCGAGCACCTCGCGCACGCCGCCCACATCGCTGGCGATCACCGGCACACCGGAAGCCCGTGCCTGCAGGACAGTCAGGGGCGCGTTCTCCAACCAGCGCGAGGGCAAGACAACCACATCCAGGCCGGCCAGGATGCGCGGCGCTTCCAGGGGTTCAAAGGGGCCGCGAAAATGCAGGCGTCCGGCGAGTTCCCGCGCATAGTGGCAGCGCAGGAAGTTCCGCTGGCGGCCCCGCATGGGATTGCCATAGAGGATTACTTCCCAGGGCTCGACGGATTCCGGCAAGCGTTGGCGCATCAGGTCCACCGCCGCGAAGAGCACATCGAGCCCCTTGTGGGGCATGAACTGGCCCAGGTAGCCAAAGCGCACGCCCCTCCGCTCGTCACTCCGCTCGTCACTGGCCGACGGGCCATAGGCCGACTCGTCAATGCCGTAGGGCAGAACACTCAGGCGCTCTCCGGGAAAGCCCGCCTCCGAGAAGCGCTCAGCCAGGGCGGCTGTCGGCGCGATGGCATGTTGAATGTGGTCCAGGGCCCGCACCACCTGGGCCCGGCGGCGCCGCACATCCGCGGCCACAACCACGCGTCCCCCTCCCTCTGCCGGAGCGCTGCGCGCCAGGGCCTCCACGGCGACGCGCCGGGGCCAGCGAGCCAGCGGCGACTGATCCCAGGGACCCGGGCGGCGCACGCACCGGGCGCAGCCCTCGGCTGCGGCGTCCCCGTCCGCGGACCCCGCGGGCAGAGCTCCGTTGGTTGTGGCCGTTGCTGCGAACAGTCGCGTTTCGTCGCAGGGGTTTATGTCGCCGTCAAGCAACTGCCCCCGGTGGCACAGCAGGCCAAAATCAGTAAAGGTCGCCACGGTGGCAACGCCTCGGCCCCGAGCCAGCTCCGGCAAGCGCACGGACAGGCCCCACAGGAGGTGCGTGAAGTGCGCCACATCCGGGGTCAACTCGGCGAGCAGTTCCTCGAAGATCCGTTCCACCTCCGTGTTTGAGTAGCTGTCGGCGAATCCCTTGGCTGGATCTCCGGCATTGTGAATCTCAATGACCTGGACGCCATAGCGTTCGCCCCGCTCCACCGTATAGCGCGGGCGGGCGCCACTGCGGCAGGGAGTCAGCACCGACACCTGGTGACCTTGCCGCAGCAGCCCCAGGGCCAGCTGGTGCGTGTAGAACTCCGTCCCCCATTGCCCGCTCGGGGGAAAACCATTGGCGACCAGTAGCACTCTCAAGGGATCAGACCACGCGCACGCAGCTCCTCCAGCTCCTCCTCCGGCAGGGCGGCTTTCTCCCAAGGGGTCTCCTGCATCACATCCCTGGCGCGCGTCACAAGCTCGCGCCAGGCTTCGGCCTCGGCTCGCAGGCTGGCCAGCAGCTCGGGATTGTCCTTCCCCGAACCCAGGTGCCCGGCCGTCTCCGAGAGCCGCCGATCGTGCAGCAGCTCGCGCACATCCTCCCGATGATTGCGGTCATCACCGAACCAAGACCCCGACAACAAGCCCGGCCCCTTGGATCCCGGCCAGCTGCGCTCCAGGCAGTAGCGACCGTCCATGACCGCCCAACCGGCGTGATAGCCGTGGGAGGCATGGGCCAAGCGCCGGGGGCCGCCCTGGGCATCCGGGGGATCCGCCGACTCCACCAGCGCCTCGCGCTGGCTGATGCCGTGCATGCCCGGGGGCAGGGGCAGGCCGGCCAGTTCGAGGGCCGTAGGCGCCAGGTCAATCAGACTCACCAGGTTGTGGCGCCGGGCGCCCCGATCGCAGTCGAGATCCTCCGCCGGCCGCACGATGAGGGGCACATGCAGGTCCACATCCGAGAGGGAGCCGTTGTCCATGATGAAGCCGGACTCGCCGAAACCGAAGCCATAGCTACCCGTGACAATCACCGTCGTGTGTTCCCAGTAGCCGGACTTCTTCAGGCGCGCGAAGAGGCGGCCGAGCTTGCGATCCAACTGGAAGAGCGCGCCGTCGTAGCGGGCTTCATATTCCCCGAGAGAGTGCAGGCCTCCGGACCAGCGGGAGCGCGGCACCGCAAAGAAGACCTTCTCTCCCAAGCTGAGCGGCGGCACGCTGGAGAGCTCCGCCCTTGGCTCAAAGAGCGTATCGCGCTCGGCGTCCGGCTGCTTCCAACTGCGCTCCAAGTCGTTGAGGTGCAAGTACGCAAACCAGTTGGCACGCGCTGGTCGGTTGCGGACCCATTGCAGAAAGCGCGCGGCGACTCCCTCCACGCCGACCGTCATTGGGCCCTCTTGCTCATCCACCCGCTGGTCGTGGTAGTCCTCGAAACCCTCGGCGAAACCGTAGTGGGTTTCCATCCAAGGATGATCCATGAAGGCCGCGGTGTCGTAGCCCGCGATCAAGAACTGGCGCGCCAGGTGCGGGGCGCTGGGTGGGATCGCCCAGTTGAAAGCCACTGAAAACCGCGAGCCATCGGGCAGAGGCGGGCGCTCGGCGATTCCAGGATCGCAACCGGTGAGGAGCGCGATGTGCGCCGGCAGGATACGCGGCGCGGCGCTAAAGGCCTGGCGAAAGTGGACGCCGTCAGCCGAGAGCGCGTCCAGGGCCGGCGTGGTGCGGCGATCGTAGCCGTTGTAGGAGAGGTGGTCCGCCCGCATGGCGTCCACGGCGATCACCAGGATGCCGTGGCCATCGCCGCCCTGGCTGGGCGCGCAGGACCCCAGACAACCACCGAAGACGGCCAGAACGGCCAGGGCCGCCCCCGGCGTCACCGGCGCCAAGGTCGCCCGCGTCGCCCGGGTCGCCGGGGCAAGAACAACACACCGAGCCCGGGGAAGGCGCGCGCGCTGACTGGTGCTCCGAAACAAACCCATGGCAGCCAAGAAGGTAAACCCTGGGCGGCCCTGGCTCCAGAACGGCGACGATCCCAGACAGATGTTCTGACCCCCTGGCGCTGGAACGGGGGCACGCGGACTCCGAGGCCCGCCGGCGATGGCTGCGGCCTGTCCCTACTGGGGCGCCGGAGCCTGGTAGATCAGGCGCTCTACTGGGCGCCCGCCAACCAGATGCTCATCGACGATCTCACTCACATCATCGGGACTGACGCGCGTGTAGAAGATGCCCTCCGGGTAGACGATCATGTTCGTGCCTTGCTCGCAGGGACCGATGCAGGTGCAGCCGTTGACGCGCGCCTTGGTCTCCAGACCCTTCTCCAGGATCTGCATCTGCAGGCGTTCGAGGATCTCACGGGAACCGCTGGCGCCACAGGAGTCTCCGGCCATGGGGGGACGATTCGCGATACAAACGAAGATGTGTTTTTCGGGCAGCACTTTGTGTCTCGGTGGTTGGCAGTGGGATCCGGGGAACTGGGTGAGGCGTAAGACTAGCTCATCAGCTCCCGCAGGGGGCGTACCTATTCACGGGCTTCTCCACTCCGCCGGCCGCCATCCCAATAGAAGATAACCGAGTTCCCTTCTCAGTAGCACGCGGCATCTGCCTAGCGCTCTAGTGCGAACACATCAGCGCGCCTGACCCAGAAGGCGGGTGCATCATCAGCTTTCAGGCGCACCCATTCCGGCAACTCATCCACGGCCAGGCCGCGGGCGCCGGGAGCTAGCCGTCCCAGGGAGACTGCGTCCGGGCGCGGCTCCGAGCGCAGACTGGTGCCTTCCCGGGCAGTCACCAACCATTCGTCCGGGGTTTCGCGCAGGCGGCTGCCGACAGCCCAGGCGGCGGCCAACGCCAACACCAGGAGACCGGCCACAATCGCCCGACGCCAGAGGGCCCCGCCGCGCAGGGCTTCCCCGCCCAGGGCCAGGGCCAGGAGCGCCAGGGCCAGGAGTGCGGCGGCATCGGCCTCGGGCGCCGTCAGGGAGGTGAACAGACGCCGCAGGGTGGCGCCCAAGTCGCCGCGGTCCTCCGGATCCCAGCCGGCGCCGGTTCGGGCCAGCTCGAGATTGGCCCAGGTGTCCCCGGAGCGCGGACGCAGGCGCAGGGAAGCGGTGTACCAGGCCACGGCTTCCGCCGGGCGCTCACGGCGAAAGGCCGCGTTGCCAATGTTGTGGCACAGGCGCCCGCGCTCGGCGGCCGGCAGGTACTCATGGGCCAGGACCGTGGTCCAGAGTTGCGCCGCCCGTTCGTACTCGCCGGCGCGATAGGCCTCCGCCGCCGCGTGAACCTGGGGCAGGGTGTCAGCTGCGGACTCGGCCGCGACCATCGGACGCAGTGCGACGAGGGCGCAGGCGAGCAGAACGGAAACTCCCAGAGCTTGTCGCCTGGCAATCACAGGCCGGCCCCCAAGACGCGATCGGCGGACCTGAGGAGTTCGCGGTTATCCACCTCCGCAGCGCTCCCCCGGGACCAGGCGCCTACCTCCAGGCGCGCGCTCAAGGCCAAAAGCTCCCGGATGGCCGCCACGAGTTCCGGTCCCGCACCGGCACTTTCCGCCCAGTCTTCCAAGGGCCGCCCCAGCCAGGCTCCGGGAACCTCCCCCGTGCGCGCGCCCAGGAAGGCGTATAGCAGGCGCGTGCGCTGGGCCGGATCGCTGGCCCGCCGCAGCTCCCTGGCCAGCACGCGGCGCGCCCGGCGACGGCGGCGGGCGGCCGGCGCCGCCGGATCACCGCGGCGGCGCACAACACGCCTGAGGCAGAACCACAAACCCAGGAGCGCGCCCAGGCTGAGCGGAATCCAGGCCACGGGTAGGGGCGCCCGGGTGGCCTCGGTCAGCGGAGCGGTTTGGATGTCACGGATGTCCAAGCCGTGGCTGGAGCCACCGGCGGCGGCCTCCAGGCCAAGAGCCCCGGCCAGGGCACGCACGCGGATTGGCACGGCTTCAGTCAGCACGCTGACAAAGCGCTCGCTCTTGGTGTCGAAGACCGCCAGGGGGATGGGTGGGATCTCCGTCACGCGACTGGAAATCGGCGCCAGGTCGTAGACCACGCGGGTGGAATCCCAGCGACGGCGTTCGCTGGTGCCGTAGAGCCGAAAGTCCTCGAACTCGGCCAGACGCGACGGGTCGGGCACGGTGAAGAACTCACAGTTGCCATCCCCGCTCCAGGTCACCGTGACCTTGATGGAATCCCCCGCATCCACATCGCGACGGTCCGCGCTGGCCGCCGCCACAAAAGAACCCACGGCACCGGAGTAGTCGAAGGGTCGTCCCTCCTCGGGCACGGCCTTGACCGTTGTTGTTCGCCCGGGCAAGGGCACATAGAAGCTCTCGACCTTCTCCGGACGCGTGTCGAAGAAGCCGATGCCCCCGCGTTCGAGCACGCGCCCGAACTCAAAGGTGCTGCCAGGCCAGGCCAGCTCTCCCGTGCGAGTGGCCATGTAGCGGCGGCGCAGGCGGAACATGCGATAGGGCCGCCCGCGCACCTCCTCCGGCGGCAGCTCTTCAACGCGCATGTTCTGGCGCGTGTTGAGGCGGATTTCCACATAGCGCACGGCCAGGCTGGCGGGCGGCCCCTCGACCTCGAGCAGCCCCGGGATATTGCCCCACCAGGGCAGGATCAGGTTGGCCCGGTCGATGCCCAGACTGCGATCCCAGCCGAAGCGCAGGTCGAGCTCAAAAGGCTGCCCCTCGTAGATGTGGTCGGGCAGGCCGCGCATCTCGAAGAAGCCGAGTTCGGCGCCCTTGAGATCCTCCACGGCCTTTAGCAAGAGGGGCTCTGTCGTCATCTCCTTGCCACCCACCTCCAGGGTCAGCGGCGGGATGGTGAACTCCCCGGCCCGGGAGGGGCGCATGGCCAGGGACCAGGAAAGCGTGATCGAATTGCGGCTGCGACCGCCGACCAGCTGAAAGCTGCGCTGCACGTGGGGCCCCTGGGGACGCCCCATGGCCAGGCCGGGAACCTCGGGCACGCTGATCAGACGGCCGCGCTCGGTGCCCTCGACCTCCACATTGAGCAGCACCTGCCCACCCAGCTTGACGACGCCCACGCCGAGCCAGGCTCGCACGGTGGGCTGATCTTGGACCGGTCCGGCGGCCGGCCGCGGGGCAGCAGAGCGGGAGGGGGCAGGCCCACCGGCGGCCAGGCCACCGGCCAGGGCGCAGGCCACGGCGGCGTGCAGGAACTTGCTCATTACCTTCTTCATTACCAATCCTTGTCCCCGGGGACGCGGCGCATTCTGCGCAATCGCTCCTGGAGTTCCTCACCTTCCGCTTCGATTTGTTCCAGAGCCTGGAGCAAGCGCATGACCTCTTCCCGGGTCATCACCTGCTCCTCCGCTTCCTCTTCACCCGCTTGGGATTGCTCATCCTCACCCTCCTCCGGCTGCTGTTCGTCCTCCCCCTCCCCATCCTCCGGCTCCTGCTGTTCCTCTTCGGACTCCCCCTCCTGTTCCTGTTCACTGTCCCCGCCTTCTTCGCCCTCTTCGCCTTCCTCGCCCTCTTCGCCTTCTTCGCCCTCCTGCTCCTCCTCGCTCTCCTGGCGCTGGCGTTCGATGTCCTCCAGCTCGCGCAGCCTGCGCAGGACCAGCTCCGTGAGCGCACGGGTGTTCGCGCCGCGCCGCTCCTCCGCGTCGACGAGCTGCAGGAGCTCGATGAGTTGCTCGCGCGCCGTCATGTAGGCCGCCCGGGCGGCTTCCAGGGGCTCGACCTGCTGTTCTCCACCGGCGGCCGTCGGCTGAGAGCCCTGCCCCGGATGCCCGGTGGCTGCCCCGCCGCTCAACTCAGGAATCTGAGCGCGCCAGAGTTCCCCCACGGCGAAGGCCAGCTGGGCCAGGTTGTCCACGGCATCCTGGCGCAGGTACCCCGGCCCGGCCAGGGAGCGGGCCGTGCCAAAGGCCTCCGTCGCCAACTCCAGCGGCGAGGGCGGACCATCTCCGCTGCCGGACACCGAGGGTGCGGCCACGGGTGTGGCGACAGGTACCGCGGCCACAGGCTGCGCCCCCGAACGCAGGCAGATGCCGCGCCCGTAGGCCAGGCGCGCCAGGGAATACTCGTCCCTCGACAGCGGCCCCGGACGCGGCGTCCAGAGTCCCCCGGTGAGACGGGACACGCTCGCCCGCCAAGGTTCGAAAGGTCCCCTGGAAGCGTCCGGCGCCCCGGCCGCCCCCACGGCCTCGGACAGCGGCGCTTCCCCGTCGCACAGGAGCAGAGCCTCGTCGGCCAGCCCCTGGCGCAGCAGCTCGCCGACCCTTACCAGGCGCCCGGTGATCTCCGCGGACTGGGCTTGCCCGCAGCCCGGGGCAGGACCGACGGCGGCGACCACGAGCAGCAGCACCTGAATCATGCCTGGCCCCTTTTCCCCTGGCGCCCGCGCTGGCCGCGTCGCTCGCCGAGGGCACCCTCGGCGGTCATGCAGACGAGGGCCATGACCAACGCCCATTGAAAGCGATCGTGGGGCACGCGCTCGCGGCCGGCCCACAGGTCGCGCGCCTCCATGCGGCTGATGCGTTTCTCGTAGAGCTCCTCCAGGGGCGCCGGCGAATCCGTCGCCGCCAGGTAGGCACCACCGGTGGCCGCGGCAATGGCGGCCAGGCTTGTGTCGTCGAGGGCGGAGACGACCTCTTCCCCCTGCTTGTTCTTCTGGAAACCAGCTCCCCCGGAGCGCCCGTCTACCATGGGAATCTTGCCCCCGCCACTGGTCGCCATGCCCACCACGAAGATGCGAATGCCAGCGCGGGCGGCGACTTCGGCCACGGCCAGCCCGCGACCGCCGTGGTCTTCACCGTCGGTGAGCAGCAGCACCGCCTCGTGGGCTCCCGTGCGCCCGTCGAAGAGCTCCAGCGCGTGTTCCAGGGCGCCGCCGATATCCGTGCCCCCCACCAGATTGTCCCGGGGTGCAAGGGCTTCCACGAACTGGCCGAGGGTCGCCCGGTCGTGGGTCAGGGGGGCCACGTCGCGCACATCCCCGGCGAAGGCCACCAGGGCCGCCCGGTCCCCCTTGAGGCGGCCCAGCAGCCCGCGCACCTCGCGCCGGGCGCGGCTCATGCGGTTCGGACGCAGGTCCTCGACCAACATGGAGCGCGAGGTGTCCACGCACACCACGAGGTCGAGCCCCCGACGCTGGACATCGCGCAGGGTGTAGCCCCGCACGGGACCGGCCAGGGCCAGCACCAGGTATCCCAACCCCACGCCCGCCAGGACCACGCGCAGGCGCGCCTGGGACGCTGACCACTCCGGCAGAAAACGGCTGACCTGACGCTGCGCCACCAGCTTGGCCAGGGCGCGCCGCCGCAGCCCGAGGATGATGAGACCCAGGAGCCATAGGGCCGGCGCCAGCGCCATTGCCGGCCACCACTCCGGCCGCAACCACTCGAAGCCAAAGGCGCTGCTCACAGGATCCTCCTGGCCCAGGTGGCGCTGGAGAGCCATGCAAGCAGGTAGAGCACCAGCGCTCCGACGAGCAGGGGCGGGTAGAGGTCGAAGGCCTCCACGAAGCGTTCCTCCGATCGTTCCGTGCGCTCCAGGGCTTCGATCTCTCCGTAGACCTCTTCCAGTTCGGCCCGGTCACGGGCGCGGAAGAAACGGCCGCCGGTCTCGGCGGCGATATGCTCCAGGGCCGTGGTGTCGAGCTTCTGGTTCGTCGGTCGCACGCGACCGCTGAAATCGTAGGCGTAGACGAAACGCCCGGCGAGGATCGTGTAGACGCGGATCTCCTCCTCCGCCGCCAGCTGCGTGGCCTGCTGCGGGGTGATGGCGTCGATGTTGTTCTCGCCGTCCGTGAGCAGCACCACAACACGCGAGGGGCTCTCGCTCTCGCGCAGTACCGCCACAGCCTTGGCCAGGGCCACCCCAATGGCCGTGCCGTCCTCGTCTCGGGTTTCGACGAGCTTGACACCTGCGAGGAATCCCCGCAGGGCATCCACATCCAACGTGAAGGGACACAAGAGGCGCGGATAACGGGAGAAGGTAATCAGGGAGACGCTGTCGCTGGCTCCCTCGCGATCGGTCATGCGCCGCTCGGCAAAGTCGCCGATGACCTCGCGCACCACATCCAGGCGCGTGCGCCCCGGGGCCAGGTCGTCGTGCTGCATGGAACCGGAACGATCCACCAGGAGGGCAATGTCGATGCCCTCGGAGGTCGAGGAGAGCTGCACATTGCCGCGCAGGGGGCGGGCCAGGGCCAGGGTCACCAGGATCACAGCCAGCGTGGCGCCGGTGGGCGGAATCCAGGCCAGGCGCTGGGCCAGGGAACGGGGCAGGGCGGCAACGGGCAGGGCGGGCAGGAGCGCCGCCTGGCGCCGGCGGCGCGCATGGCGACGGGCGATGAGAAAGAGGGCCAGGGGCAGGGCCAGGAGGAAGAGTGGATCGGCCAGGGACAGGTTGCCCCAGAGGTGCAGGCGACCCTCGGCGGCGCTGGGCACGGCACCGTCGGCGGTGGCCGTGACGACTCCGCCGGCCTGGGCCAAACCCCGTAGGAAAAGGGCGAGCATCAGGCGCCTCCCCCCCCGGCGCCGGCGGTTGTCGCGGCGGACCGGCCGCCGCCTGTTCCAGGGGTGGAAGAGCCGGCGGAGCGCCCCAGATGATCGAGCAGGACCTGGCCCTGTTCGAGCATGCGCTCCACCGCAAAGCGCGTGGGGCTGCGCCGGGAGAAGCGCGTGGCAGACAGGGCCGTGCACAGCTCCCGCGCCGCTTCCATTTGTTCCGGTGCCACAAGGCGTTGGGCCGCCAACCAGGTCAGCCACTCATCATCCGTCAAGCCCGGCGGGGATGCTGGCCCGAGCAGGGCCGGGCCGGTCGCCGGCCCGCTCTCCGTTGCCAGCTGGTGCCGGAGGCTGGCCAGGTCCCCGGCCCGGCGCAGGATTCCCGAGAGCTCCGTCAGGCGTCTGGGCGCCTGGTGCCCATCACCGGGCTCGGCCCGTTGCTCCGCCCGCAGGTGAGCCAGGGCCTGGTCGGGCGTCAGCCCGTCCCCAGCGCGCCGGCCACCGAAGGCCGCCGTCCGCCCCCGGCGGAAGGCGACTGCCGTCAAAAAGAGGACCGCGCCCAGCAGTACAAGACAGAGGGGCGCTGCCCAGGTCTGGACTGCGCTGGTACCCGCCTCTTCCGCGCTCAAGGCGCTCTCCAGCCCCGCCGGAGGCCGCGCCAGATCCTCGCCCTCGGCCAGCTCGCCGCGCACCTTGAGGGACAGCACCGCGGGCTCGAGCACCTCCCGTCCCCGCGCTCCCGACCAGGAGATCTCGCCCCCCGGGGGCGCCAGGTCGCCGGGCTCCAGGGGCAGTCCGGTCCAGGTCAGCGTGGTGGTCCCCATCCCCGCTGGAGCCCGCGCCCCGGGGCCCACATCCGGGACCAGAGCTTCCGCGCCCGTCGCCCGGCCCGTGGCCGTGGCCGCGGCTTCCGCCCCTGGCACACGCCGCACGCTGCCCAGGTCCCCGGGCGCCCACCCGAGGTGCTCCCGGGAGAATGCGTTTCCCAGGTGCACGCTACTCTCCGCCGGATGGTGGACCGTCAGGGTCCAGGTCACGCTCTGGCCGATGCGTGCCACCGGTGGCTCCGGGCGCAGCTGGGCCCAGGCACCTGTCTCTTGACCGGGCGACCTCATGCGGGACGCCCCCCGTGACGCGCCTGGCGCCGGTGAAAGAAGGCCGCCAGGGGATCGGCCACGTTCTCGCCGGCTGTTATTTCCATGAGGTCTACCCGGGCGCGTCCCAGATCCGCCGCCAGCCCCGCGCGGCGCTCCTCGGCCAGGCGAGCCCACTCCGCACGCAGGGTGGCCGAGCGCGTGTCGATGGGCCGGGCACGGGCGCCCGCCCCGTCCAGGATGGCCCGGGCGCTGAAGAGCCCCGCCGCGGGCAGGCGCTCCTCCAGGGGATCGCAGACGCGCACGGCGATCACATCGTTGTCCCGGGAGAGGCGCGCCAGCTTGTCCACCCAGTCGGACCGGCGACGCTCGGCCGGCGCGCCTCGGCCCGCCGCGGTCGCTCCCCCGGCCCCCAGGAAATCAGACATCAGGAAGATCAGCGAGCGCCGGTGCAGGGTTCGCAGGCGCTCCTCAAGCACGGCTTCGAAGTCGCTGGCGACGGATGCGTCCGGGAGCGTCCCACCCTCGGTCGCGTCCTGCACCGTGCGGTGGACCTCGGGCTGCGCCGCCAGGACCTCGCGCACGATACGCAGGATGTGTTGACTGCCCTTGCGCGCCGGCAGGTGCAGGCCCGGCCTGGCGCCGAAGAGTGTCAGGCCGACGCGATCCTGATGACGAATGGCCACCAGGGCAATGAGCGCCGCCAGGTGCGCGGTGGCCTCGCGCTTGGTCCAGCGCCCGCTGCCGAAGTCGAGCGTGGGTGAGGTGTCGACGATCAGATGCAGCGTCAGCTCGCGCTCCTCCTGGAAGCGCTTGACGAAGGCCTCGCCCGTGCGCGCGGTGACCTTCCAGTCGATGGAACGCACATCGTCGCCGAGCTGGTAGGGGCGCACCTCGTCAAACTCCAGGCCCGAGCCACGGAAGGTGCTGCGGTAGCCGCCGGCCAGGGCCGTGTTGACCTGGCGGTGCGTGCGGATCTGAATCTGGCGCACGCGGGCCATGAGCTCCGTGGGGAGCAGGGCGCCGCTGTTTTCCGCCGGAACGTCGCTTGCGGTGTCGACCATCTCGCGCAGCTGCAGCCTAGGGAGCGGGAACCGCCTCCAACACTCGGGCCACCAGCTCATCCGCGGCCAGGCCCTCGGCCTCGGCCTCGTAGGTGGGCACGACCCTGTGGCGCAGGACCTCCGTGGCCACCAGCTTGATATCCCCGGGCGTGGCGTAGTCGCGCCCCGCGAGGTAGGCCCGAGCGCGAGCGGCCAGGGCCAACCAGATGGAAGCCCGCGGGGAAGCGCCGTATTGGATGCGGCCGACGAGCTCCGCCAGGCCCGCCCCCTCCGGCGCCCGCGTGGCCAGCACCAGGGAGACGATGTACTCCTTCAAGCGTTCGTCCAGGTGCACCGCGTCCACCTGGTCCCGGGCCGCCATGACCTCCCCGAGCTCGACCACCGGCTTGAGCTCCACCGCCGGAGCCGAGCGTGCCATGCGTTCCATGATCTCCAGCTCTTCCTCGCGGTTGGGGTAATCGACGATGACCTTGAGGGCGAAGCGATCTAGCTGCGCCTCCGGCAGGGGATAGGTACCCTCCTGCTCCAGGGGGTTTTGCGTGGCCAACACCAAGAAGGGCCGCGGCAGCTCAAGCGTGTCGCCACCGATGGAGACCTGGCGCTCCTGCATGGCCTCAAGCAGGGCCGACTGAACCTTGGCCGGAGCGCGGTTGACCTCATCCGCCAGGATGAAGTTGGCGAAGAGCGGGCCGCGTCGCACGCTGAACTCGCCGGTCTTGGCGTTGTAGATCTCCGTGCCGACCAGGTCGGAGGGCAAGAGGTCCGGCGTGAACTGCAGGCGTGAGAAGGTACCGTTGACTGCCTGGGCCAGACAGGACACCGAGAGCGACTTGGCCAGGCCCGGCACGCCCTCCAGCAGGATGTGCCCGCCGGTCAGGAGGCCGATGATGAGGCTGTCGACCAGCTCGCGCTGGCCCACCAGGACGCCGCCCAGGGCAGCGCGCAGGGACTCCAGCCAGGAACCTCCCGCGCTGGCGGGAGGTGAGCTCTCGGGAACGGTTCTGGAATCGGAGGGAGGGAGCGATGTCACGGGTCAGGGCACGGAAAACGGGGTATGGAAGGCTGTAAGTGAGGGAGTGCTTGTCCGGCGGGACAGGGGGAAACGCTCGCTACGGACCTGGCTCGGGGATCGTTGGCCCGAGCCTCTGGGCGCTGCTTCAGGGAGTTGTCACCGGCGGGGGGACGCCACCGTCCCAGGGGGACAGGCCTTCCTGGACGATGGTGTGGGCTGCGCCGCGGCCGAGCTCTCCGGCCTGGGCCTCGTCCGGGGGCGTGTTGGCGTGGGTGGCGCTCTCCACGCTGGTCATGAGAAGGGTCTGGGTCGGGAAGGCGAACTCCACGGAGAGGGACTCGGCCAGGCGCAGGATGTCCGCTAGCAGGCGGTGGCGTTCGCGCAGCTCCGTGGCCCAATCCGGCGTTTCGACAAAGCAGTAGAGCATCACGTCGAGGGAGCTGGCGGAGAAGTTGTTCAGGTAGACGTGGAAGGAGTCCTTGCGCGTGTAGGGGTGGGTACGGATCAACTCGCGCACGCCTTCGCAGAAGGCGTCCACCTTGGCCGGCGGTGTGTCGTAGGTCAGTCCCAGAGTGGTCTTGATGCGTCGGTAGCGGCGCGTTCCCATGTTGTCCACGTGGGCGCTGATGAAGGTGCTGTTGGGCACGCTGATGAGCGAGTTGTAGAAAGTGCGCACGCGCGTGCTGCGGATGCCGACGGCTTCCACGGAGCCGTCGATGGAGCCCACGGTGATCCAATCGCCGAGTTCGAAGGGCTTGTCGAGCAGCACCGTAAAGGTGCCAAAGAGGTTTTCGATGCTGTCCTTGGCGGCGAAGCCCACGGCCAGGGAACCGAGGGAGATGCCGGCCAGAATGCTCCAGACCTCCTCCGTCAGGCGCGAGGCGATGAACACCAGGCCGACGATGAAGACCACGATCTTGAGCGTGCGCACGAGCAGCGGCACGAGCATGTCGTCGAACTTGTTGTCCGTGCCCGCAGCCTGGGATTCGAGGAAGTCACCGAGTACATCCACCAGGCGGAAGGCGCTCCAGACACCGGCCACGGTCAGCACGAAGCTGGCGGCGATGTCGATGATCTCGCCCACGGCGGGATCCAGGCCGAGCAGGGGCAAGAGCGCCAGGAAAACCCAGGCGGTCAGGGTGATGCCGAGGGGCCGCTCGAAGCCGGCCAGGCTCTCCTTGGTGAGCGCCGCGTGGCGTTTCTTCGAGAGGCGGTTCAGGGCCCGGCCCACGATGAGCGTGACAATGGATCCAGCCACGGTGCCCAGCAGCACGAGCAGCAGGAGTCCCAGCCATTGCCAGTTCTCCAGGATGAAAAGGCGCGCGCTCATACCCGATCCCAGGTTGACCCGGACCCACTCGGCCAGGAAGGAGGGAGCGTCGGGCAGGTCCTGGAAGGAGGCGGAGGCGGCCTGCGCCAGGCAGGCCAGTGGGCTTTGTGTGCTCGGGACCATGGCTGGTTATTCCGGTGGGATTAGGTGCGGGGGGTGTAGGTGTCCGCGCCGGGCGAAGCGGGCGCGCAGGCGCAGGACAGCGATGGCGTAGTCCAGGGAACCGCTGCGGCGCTCGTGCAGTTCGTCCGCGCGCCAGGCATCATAGCCTCCGGCCCGGTCAAACCAGCGTCGCGCCTTGGTCAGACCGGCGTTGTAGGCGACCAGAACCGCTTCGAGGGTCATCTCCCGCCGGTTTTCGAGCAGCCAGGAGAGGTGGCTGGTACCCAGGCGCAGGTTGAGGAGCGGCTCGGCCAGGAGTTCTGCGGGGCTGGGTTCCGGCAGGCCCAGGCGCAGGGCGGCATCCGAGGCGCTGGCGGGCATGAGTTGCATCAGGCCCCGGGCTCCGGCACTTGAAATGGCTTCGGGCCTGCCGCGGCTCTCCGCATAGACGATGCCCGCCAGCAGACAGGGGTCCATTTCCGCCGCGGCAGCCACCCCCGCCAGCTCCTCCGAGAGCGCCTCCACGCGCCGCAGGGAAACCGCCTCCACGGCCTCGCGGATCAGGCGACCGCCTCCGCGCCAGGCGACCACCGTGCAACCCGCCAGCATCAGCAGCAGGAAGACCACGCGCCGCAGAACGCGCTGGGGGCCGCCGACCACGCCGCGCGCGTGACCGGAGCTGACGCCCCCTGACAGAAGATCCACCACGCTCAGGGAGCCTCGCCGCGCAGGTCCTCGAACCACCGAACGCGCAGGGCGTTGAGGGCGCGGGGAACGGCCACCGGGCGCCCCAGCCACTGCTCCAGCAGGCGGCGGGCGCGTTCGGAGAGGTGGCCGGGACCCCGTTCGAGGAGGTCGGTCAGGAAGAAGAAGGCAGCGCGCCGCTCCCGGTGGCCCGCCTCCGCCAGGGCTTCCCGGGGCGGAGCCGCGAAACCCACCCGTTCGGCTCCGGCGCACAACCAGGCCAGGGCATCATCATGGACGGCGCTCCCCCACCAGGCGCGCCAGGCCTGGGCCGCATCCGCCTGGTCCCTGAAGTCAACGGCGGAGAGGATCGCCAGCTCCGCCGCCGCGTGGCTGTCCGTGGGATCGTGCTCCAGGACGCGCAGCAGGGGCTCAGCCGCCGCCGCCATGCCCTGCCGGGCCAGGAGCATGGCCGCCTCACGGCAGGTGTTCGAGGGCACTTCTCCGGGCCGTTCCCGGCGAAGGGCAACGCGGAGTTCATCGTGGGCTGCCTCGCCCAGCCCCAGGAGGGCGCTGCGGATGGGATCGAGGATCACATCATGTCGCGTACCCCCGAGCATTGAGACCAGGATCGGGGTCGTGGCTGGATCACCCAGGTGCACCAGGCCGCGCGCCGCCGCCGTCGGGGTGCCGGCCACCGCCGAGTTCAGGCCGTCGATCAGAACCTCCACGGCCGCCGCCCCGCCCAGGCGACCAACAGCCTCCAGGGCCGCATTGCGCACTGCCCCCTGTCCCAGGCGCGCGCGCAGGAAGACCTCCGTGCGTCCCAGCTCCAGCCCCTGCTCACCGATGGCCTGCACGGCGGCCACCTCGACGCCGGGCACCTGATCGTCGAGCATGGCCAGTAGCAACTCAGCGTCCTCCGGGGATGCGGCCGGGTCCTCCCGGGCAGCGCGCGCCAGGAGAGTCGCCGCCACCGCTCGCAGGATCGGACGCCGATCGCGGGCCGCTGCCCGGGCCCGCTGGGGGCCGCATTGGGCCAGCAGCGCCGCAATCTCCGGGGCCGCCTCGCCTCCGAACCGGAGTTCGAGGGCATCGACCAGATCGCCGGCCAGGGCGATGGACTGGGGCGCGAGCCGCTCCTGCCCGTCATGCGGCCCGGCATCGCCCGTGCCGGATGCCGGCCTCCCGCCCTCCGCAAAGCGCGAGGCGAACAGCTCGCCCCCTTCCAGGCCCGCCGCCCGGCGGGCCAGGGCCAGCCAGAGGCGGGCGCGGCCGTCCAGGAAGGGCTCCTCTTTTAAAAGGTAAAGGAAGGTCTGAAAATCGGCCACCGCCACCAGCTCCTGCCGCCGGTAGAGCTCGGCCAAGAGCTCCCCCCCGCGCCCCCGACGCGCCCGGGGCAGGCCCGGCAGGGATGAGACAATCAGGGCCTTCAGACGGCCTGCGCGCTGCGCCGGAGTGCGGGGTTCATCCCACCAGGGGGATTCCAGCCGCCAGAATGCGGCCTGATCCCCCACCAGGGCCGGCGGCGGGAACGACTGCCAGCGACTGCGCTGCTCCAGGTCGCGCAGGGCCGCGACCGCGGCCTCGAACCAGGGGGCCCCGGCCTGCGGTCCAAAGGTGAAGCTCTTGCCCGGCGCGCCGGCGGCGCCGTTCGCCGTTCCAAGCGAGTGGCCAAAAGACAACTCGAGCACGCGCATGCCCCGGCGCGTCTGGCCGCGCAGGCCCGGCAGCCGCTGGGCACCGAGCAGGCCCTCCCGGCGCAGGAGAGCCACCAGGGCGTGGCACTGGCCCGCGCTCAGGCGGAAGAGCTCGCCGAGGGTCGGCGCCTTGCCGCCCTCTGGCTCCGCCCGGGCCGGACCGCGGAAGGTGAACAGGCACGGATCCGCTCCGGTGTCGCGGTAGGTGAGTTCGAGCAGGGGCTCCTCCTCGGGGGCGACGGCCAGGGCCGCCCGGCGCGGCTGGAAGCCCTCCCGGGCCCCGAGCCACCAGGCCACCCAGGCCGGTCCCACTGTCCCGTGCCGCTGGCCGGTGATCTGGGCCAGGCGCCGGGCCGCAGGGGCCTGCAGGGCGCTGAAGTCATTGTGGAAGACCGTGCCGGAGAGGGTGTGCACCAGGAGGTCCGGCACCTCGCGCTCGAGCCAGGGCGTGCCGCCGGCGGAGCGAAACCCGATGCCCGCCAGGGCCAGGGCCGCGGCGCCGGAGACGAAGGGATCCCGGGAGGCGGCGGCGGCCAAGAGCACCTCCACCTGGCCGGCGCCCAGGATTGGTTCGAGCAGGCGATCCTCGCGCTCGACGAGGGCCAAGAGCGCATAGGCTTCCCGGCGCAGGAGCCAGCGTCCGTCAAAGGCCAGGGAGAAGAGACGCGCGGCAGTTTCGTCCCGCGTGGTTTCGGCCTGGCGGGCACCGTCACGGCTGTCGCCGCCGTAGTCGGCGCCGGCCAGGGCATCCACGGCGGCGGCGGCGACGCTGGCGCTCGCATCGCCCAACCGGCCGAGCAGGGCCTCAAGGGCCACCGGTGATTGGAGCTCCGCCAGGAGGTCCACAGCTCGACGGCGCGTGTCGGCCCGACGCGACTCCAGGCTGTCCGCCAGCAGACGCGCGAGATCCCCGTGAACGGGGCCCGCGCGGACGCCCTCGTCCCCGGCCCGCAGGAAACCGACCAGGAGCGCCTGGGCCGCCGCCCGCAGGCGCGCCCGCGGGTGATCGAGCAGGGCGACCAGGAACGGCCCATCCACCAGCACCGGCTGGCGCTCGGCGAGTTCCTCCAGGAGCAGGGGCCCGAGACCAGCGGGCAGGGGATCGAGCAGCAGGGCCCGAACCTCGTCGGCATCCGTGGCATCCCCACCGCGCAGCAGCACGCGGGCTGCCACCAGCAGAGTCGGCCCGTGGTCGGAGGACAGCACCGAACGCGCCGCCGTGTGCCCGGGAGGCCCGAAGCTCAGCAGGCTGTTTGTGGCCTCATCGACGACCTCGTCCGTGAGCTGCGTGACGCGTGCCAGGAGTTCCAGTACGAATCCGGTGGCACCGGAAACGGCGGGCTGTGGGGCCTCGGGGCCAGGCTTGTCGTCCTCTTCCCCGGGCGCAACGGGATCACCTCCAGCCTGCGCACCGGGGCTCCCAGCCCGCGGCTGCCGGGGCAGATCCAAGCCCTGACTCCCATCATCGCCGGGGTCGATGCGCCGATGCGCTGTCGACCAGCGACAGCGGGCGCACCAGGCCTTCTGCTCGCCGGCCGCGGCTGCGGGCAGCACCGCATCCCGGTAATTGTGGGTCTCGCAGCGGGTGCAGCAGAGGTGCACGACGAACCCGCCGCCCCGGCGTTCGAGGTGCGTGCGCTCGTCTCCGCCACGCTTGGTCCTTGGCAGGTCGAGCTGGGCCGTGGCGGGGGCCACGCAGTAGAGGCCCACGAGGACCGTGCAGGCCAGGCTGACCAGCTTCCGGCCCAGGGCCGGCTTTGGCCGCCGGGAGCGGGTGCCCGGAAAATGCGAGAGGTGCTCGCTCTGCGGTTTTTGGCGCGGGTCAGGGGTGAACATTGACGCGTTCTCAGACGGCGTTCATACCGTGGACGCGTCAGAGGATACTCTTTGGTACAGGTCGGTGTTGGCACCTTGGACTCCAAGCCGCCCCCCAATCCCTTGAACGATGACCAGAGGAGCCCCGGGCCCCGGCGACCGGTCCCCCCCCGCCGCCCGGCACCCACGCACCCGGTTCCCCCCAACACGGGGTACCCGGCCAGGCCGAGGCGCCCGGCAGCCGGGGAAGACGGCGGCCGGCGCGGCCCGGCGGAGGCCAGGCCTGTCCACCGCTGCGCCACCCGCCGCCCCTGCCTGGAACGGGCCCTGGTCCTCAAGGCCGTGGACGTGCCCTTTCAACTGCTGCGCGTCCCCGCCGGCTGGGAGCTCCGCGTCCCCGAGCCCGACGCCGATCGCGCGCAACAGGAGCTGGCGCAATGGGAGCGGGAGAACCTCCACTGGCCGCCGCCCAAGGTCCAGTGGACACCGCGCTCGGCCGGCTGGACAGGAGCCCTGGTCTACGCCATCGTCATCATGGGCTTCCACCTGCTCCAGCGCCTGCCTGCCGGTCTCTTCAGCAGTGCGGGCACCGTCGGAGGCTCCGTGGAGTGGCGCCGCGCCCTGCTGCACAACGGACGCGGCGACGCGGCGCGCCTTCTGGACGGCGAGTGGTGGCGGGCCGTGACCGGCCTCTGCCTGCATGGCGACCTGCCGCACCTGATCGGCAACCTGGTCTTCGGCCTGCTCTTCGGCGTGCTCTCGGCCCAGGCCCTGGGCTCCGGCCTGGCCTGGTTCGCCATCCTGCTGGCCGGCGTCCTCGGCAACCTGGCCAACTCCCTCATTCACGAATTGTGGGTGAGCGGTCCGACGCACCTTTCCATCGGCGCCTCCACCGCCGTCTTCGGCGCCGTCGGCCTCCTGACCGGCTTCACGCGGCGCCGGGGTATCGGCACCGCAGCCACGCGCTGGGGCCCGGTACTGGCGGGCCTGGTGCTGCTCGGCTACCTCGGCATGGAGGGCCAAAACACGGATGTGCTGGCCCATGTGACCGGCTTCGCCGCTGGCATCCTCATCGGTTCCCTCATCGCCGGCCCCGTCCTCGGCGCCCTGCTGGAACGCCACCAGCGCCTGTGGGGCGCCCTGGCCCTGGGACTCCCGGCCGTCGCCTGGCTGCGGGCCGTTGTTCAATAGGGGCCTGGCGCGGTGGAAGGTGGCGCAGAAAATGCATAAGCCCCTCGCCACCGGGCACCCAGGGTCTCAGCACTACATTTCTTCGCCATGGGGCGCCGGCTAGCAGTATGATCGCCCCATGGTCACGGAACGAGAGAATCCGCAGCCGTCACCCGAGCCGAACTCTGTCTCCCTGGTCAGGCGCTATCAGGACGGTGATGAGGGTGCGCTCAACGCCCTCCTGACGCGCTACTACCCACGGGTTGAGCGCATCGTGCGCGCGCGCCTGGGCCCGCGCCTGCGGGCCAAGGTCGAAGTACAGGATGTGGCCCAGGGCGCCATGATCCGCGCCATCAAGCACATCCAGACATTCGAGATGCGCGATGACGCCAGCCTGATCAACTGGATGGCGCGCCTGGTAGAGAACGAGATCCTGGGCCTGGCGGGACACTATGGGGCACAGAAGCGCAATACCGATCTGGAAGAGCCCCTTGAGGGACTCCCCGCCGGAGACGGCGATTCGGGCTTTGACCGCGAACTCGCCCGGGAATCCACCAGCCCCGGGTCGCGGGTCGCACGGCGCGAATTGGAGGACATAGTGGACGAGTGTCTCGCCCAGCTTCCTGAGAAGCAGCGCGAGGTGATCTTGCTGCGCGACTACACGGGGGGATCCTGGGAGTTCGTGGCCGAGAGCCTGGGAAGCCCATCTGGGGACGCTGCCAGACAGTTCTACAGGCGCGCGCGCATAGAGCTAGCGACGCTTGTGCAGCAACGAACCTGAAGTCTTTTATTTTGCGAGAAGCACGTCCGTAGGCGCGCTCGGCGCAACTACAGACCGTAGGCCCCCATGGCTCCCGCTGCATTCCGCCGCGCCGCCACCTGAGTACCGGAGCAAGCGGGCCCCGGCAGCCTGAACTCTCTAAACACATACCCCAGGCTCATGACAGACACCACAAGCAAGCTGATCCTCGCCTTCCTGGAGGATCACCCGGAGGCCAATCCTGGGGATGTTGATGAGCTCTGTACCCTCCATCCGGAGTCTGCCTCTGAGTTGCGTGCCGTACTCACCGCCCACCGGATAGTGGACAGCGCCATACCTCCGCTGGATCTGGATCCGGGCTCCGCCCTGTTGCGCCCCTCGAGATGGGCCGCCAGCAAAGTTGCTCCACTTGCCCGCGCCCACCGGCAGCAGGACATCGGCGACTTCCACCTCCTGCGCCTCATCGGACGCGGCGGCATGGGCGAAGTCTGGGAGGCAGAGCAAGTCTCCCTCCGCCGGCGTGTGGCCTTGAAACTGATTCTGCCAGAGCGCGTTAGCGATGAGTCCCTGGCCCTCTTCGCCCGCGAGGCACGCGCCGCCGGACGCCTCTCCCACCCGGACATTGTGGCTCTCCACGGGAATGGTGAGGCCGACGGCTTCCACTGGATCGCCATGGAGTTGGTGGACAATGCCTGCACGCTCAAGGACTCCATAGATGTTCTGCGCCAGGCAGAGCAGTTGCCCAGGGACTACTTCGAACAGGTCGCCACCTCTATCGAGCGGGTGGCGCAGGCCCTGGCCTACGCTCACTCGGCCGGCATCATCCACCGCGACATCAAGCCCCAGAACATCCTGATTACAGCCGCAGGTGCGCCCAAACTGGTAGATTTCGGCCTGGCACGCATCGTCGAGGAAACCGTGCTGAGCCAGACCGGTGATGTGCGCGGCACCTACGCCTACATGAGCCCGGAACAGGTGGAGGCTCGCCGGGGCACGATCGACGAGCGCACCGACATCTTCAGCCTAGGTGTCGTCCTGTACGAAATGCTCGCCCTACAGCGTCCGTTCGTGGGTGACACAACACACCAAATCGCGCACCAGATCCTGGTGGTGGATCCTACGCCACCGGACGAGATTCGCTCGAAGGTACCTGGTGACCTGGCAGTGATCTGCGGCAAGGCGATGGATAAAGATCCCGAGCGGCGCTATGGCTCGATGGCGGAACTCGCCGCGGACCTGAGTCGGCACCTGGCCAGTAAGCCGATCCTGGCCAAACCCCCGACTACGCTGCAGCGGACGACCAAGTGGGTCAAGCGCAACCCGACGAAGAGCGTGGCGGCGGGTGTGGCAGCCGGGGCGATGGTAGTGATCAGCTGGCTGGGGCTGGTGGCGGTGGATAATGCGAAGCAAGCCGAAACGAACGCGCAGCTGGCGGAAGAACAGCGGGCAGAGGCCGAGCAGCGGGCCGTGGAGCTGGAACAGGTGGCCAGGTTCCAGGAGGAGCAGCTCTCGGGTATCGAAGTACCGTCCATGGGTATGGGAATCCACAGGCGATTGCTGGAGGGAGCGCGCGCCACATGGGAACGGGTCACACTTGAAGAGGAGGTGCTGGGCCGCCGGGCATTGGAATTGGAGGAACTGGTCGCTGTAACGGATTTCACGGGGATCGCGCTGAACTCCCTGGACGAGCACGTATTCGCTGGAGCACTCGAGGCACTGGCGGATTTTGATGGACCTCCTCTGGTGCGGGCACATCTCTTGCAAACAGTCGCGAACACACTGCGGGAGCTTGGGCTTATGAAAAGGGCGGAGGCGCCGCAAGAAGAGGCGCTCGAGATCCGCAGGAAGGAACTCGGTAACGAGGATCCCAAGACCTTGAGCTCCATCTACAACTCCGGCATCTTGCTTACGCACCTGAATCGGACCGAGGAGGCTGAGCAGCTTCACCGCGAGGCCTTGGAAGTCCGCCGCCTCCAATCTGACGAGGTTGCTCAGGTAGCTTCCCTCAACGGCCTGACCAGCTTCCTCTTGAAGCACGGTCGCTTCGAGGAAGCCGAAGAACTCCTCCTTGAGGCTCTCGAAATCTGCCGGCGCACCCCTCAGGATCATGCGGTGGGTTTGCGAGTCTCGACCGGCAGCATGGGCAGTGCCCTGGCAGAACTGTTGCGGATCGAAGAGGCCGAGGTGTACATGCGAAAAGCCGTGGAGCTTGCCCGTAGCAGCCCCAAACGTGACACCAACGAGTACCTGCAGGAAGCGATCAACAACTTGGCCTGGTTCCTTAACTTCAGAGCTAGGACCGAAAACTCCCGAAGCCTGAACGAAGAGGCGGTGGAACTGTTCGAAGAAGTGCTCGCTATCTCACGGCACGATAGAGGAAACCAGCACTACCTGACACTGCGTTTCATGAGAAATCTGGGAGTCACATACCTCACTATCGACAACCTGGAGAAGGCTGAGCCACTCCTACAGGAAGGCCTGAAGCTCAGCCGCCGTACACTGGGTTCCGGACATTCAGACACCCTCTCATTTCTGGGGAACATGGGCGATCTGCGTGAGGCTCAAGGTCGGCTTGATGAGGCCGAGACGTATCTCCGAGAGGCCGTCGAGATCGGCCAACGCACATGCGCCCCCGATGACCAGAACCTGCCATACCTGATGAACAGCCTGGCCAAGGTACTCCTCACCAGAGACAAGCTGGATGAAGCTGTCCACATCTATGAAGAGGCCCTGTCCGCATTCAAGCGCGCGCTTCATCCCGGGCATCCACACATCACCAGCGCCCAGGACATGCTCGACTACGCAATCGAGATGAAAGCGAGGTCCGAGCTGGAATCAGCGAACAAACTGGAGGCTGGAGACGAGCGCTGACGGCTCCGGTTTGCCATCCGGCTGATCACGGCTCATAATGGCCGGCAGGATCATTCCCAGCCCATGCCTTCCGACCCCCACCGCACCCCCGAGGAGATCCTGGCTGCTTTCTCCACCGCTCAACCCTCGGCTCAGAGCTTGCGCTGCAGGTGGAAGACGAGTTCGCTCACGGCGCCATCGGTGACTTGAACCAGCTGGGGTGCGACCGTCGCATACTCTTCAGGTAGACGAAGGTGCACCTCGTGCAAGCCGCTTTGC
>PVBE012616528.1_pt1 | contig 99148 bp, 86 predicted proteins | sample 1631181 | NCBI WGS metagenome assembly PVBE01 (sample SAMN08397723, study PRJNA350692) | Marine metagenome, whole genome shotgun sequencing project. | isolation source: water | place: Pacific Ocean | collected 2012-04
CCTCTGGACCCTCGCGGCGCCCTCCTGGGCGCTTGAGGCGCCAGATCGGCCGGATTGGTCGGTTATCGACGCTCGGACGCGGTGTTACGAACACCTACCCATCGATTTGCGAATCGGTGCTTCTGCCACGGGCTGCTAGGCTCCACGCAACGAGCCACAACGCGCACCAGGTAATCGCCACGGGAAGCTCGGCCGCCGTGAGGGCTCCGAGCAGGGCACGGCGGTGCGCGGGCCAGTCGGCCGGCAGGTGTCTAACCCAACCGTTGACCCCGTGGTAGATCCGGGGCGCTGCCCAGGTGGCCATGCCACCGGCGACGATTGCAAGGAGCACGCCCACGATGAACGAGCCCGAGTTGCTGGCCAGATCATTCGCCACCAGGCGCAGCGTGGCACCCGGGTCGGGGCTGAGCCCGATTCCGGCTGTCAGCAATGCCGCGGCCGGCACGCCAGTGCGCATCGCCAGCCGCGAGCCGGCCTTCAGGTGAAAGCTCAGCAGCGCTGCGGTTGGCGTCGGCGTCCGGTCCTGCATTCGGGCATTATGCTCGAATGCGAGACTGGACCCCTCCGGTAACTCCGCGCATGGCTGACGACGCGGTTTGAGGATGTCCAGCTTCCTTGCCAACCCCACGAAGAGGCTCGCCACGCCATTGTGGCTGGGAGAAACGAAAGCGAGCGCGTGACCCGTGTTGCGACATTCGGAGGCCACGCATTCCAGACGTCCGTGGACTGGGAGCCGTTGATGGTCTTCGGCCCTGACGCTACAGCCCAGGTCAGGTCAGAACGCCCAGTTCTGCCTGAGCGTAGTTCGGTGGCTCAGTGGACTTCTCGACGACTGAGACACCACTCGCAAGTTGACGAGACCCGCCGCCCTGCGATGACGACCGGGTTTTGCCGGGGAAGATCGCCGCGCTACCGTGTCGGATTCGGGACCCCTTCGGGCTCCTCGCCACGGAACTCCGCTTCGAGCAACCGCGCACCCCGCATGATGCCCTCGAACGCGTAGTTCGCCTCGTGACAGGCGTACTCGAACACCTTATTGTCGCTCCGCGGCCACGCATACTCGCCGGTGAACGGCGCGGTCCAGACCGTCGAGTCCTCGACGGTGAAGCTGTAGATGAGCTTGTCGGCGCTCTCCATCCTGAAGCGCTCGGTCACCGTCATGTTTCGCGAGCCCTGCGTGAAGGACGGGCGATCCCGAAAGTTGGTGGTCTCGACGACCAGGGTGTCGCCCTCCCAGTGCCCGATCGAATCCCCCAGCCACTTCCGGATCTCGGGCGGATCGTGCTCGGCGTTCATCCGGATGATCCTCGCATCGTGGTTCATCTCGATCTGGATCATGATCGTGTCTTCGCCCTGCACGATCCGCTTGTGGTTGTTATAGAGCACCGACAACATCGGCGGGCCGGCGGTAGAGCCGAACCCGAGCAGACAGCGCTCAGCGAACCCCCGCTGCTCCATGTTGTCGAACGGGCCCGGCGCACCCAAACCGGCCTCGAGCCAGTACGCGGTACCGTCGTTCTGACGTGGACGGCCCCCGCCACCACTCCGAGCGGCGGCGGCAGCGCGCTGGGCGGCGATCCGCTCCTCGGTCCGTGGCGGATACCTACCGTTCGTCGGGTCGATGAGGATGGAGGTGCGCCACTGCCCGTCAATCTGGAAGGCCGCGCTGCCTCGGTCGAAGTAGACCGTGTTGTAGCCGCCGACGTTCCCGGCGGCGCCGCTCGAACCGTCTCCCCCCACCGGGGGCGCGCCGCGATTCGGATCGCTTGCCTCGGTGTTCACCGCGGGGTCATAGTTGAAGATGCTCGCGAGCGCTGCCGCCTCTCCTGCCTCGATGGCAGCCGCCTCCTCCTCGGTCAGGAACATCTTCTCACCCAGCTCGGTCGGACGCTGCATTGGCGTCAGCGTCGCGACGTCGTAGGTACCGGACAAATCCGGGCGACCGCTCGGCGTCCGCGGAATATCGCCGATCTGTGCCGCCGCCACCGGCGCCAAGCACACGACCGCCAGCCCCCCGAAACAGATCGCAATTCGACTTCGCATGTGAACCTCCTCAAGCCAGCGTGCAGTGGGTATTGTAACGCCAGCCCGCCGGAGCCGGGCGAGCAATGGGGCAGGAGGCGCGATTTCGGCGGAGCGCGGCCGCAACCTCTCACTTACAGAAGACCACTTCGCGGGCAACATCGCGCTCGAAGAAGGCGGCGCCGTGGCAATGCAAAGCGGCCGGATCACCGCCATGATGTCAACGATGGCGGGCAACTTCGGAGGTGCCATCTATCTTGATTCCTCGAGAACACACTCCACGATTCATGGAGCCCTCATCGATGGCAACTCGGCAGCCGTTGAAGCGGGCGGAATTCTTGCAATCGTTCGGCGTTGTAGCGGAATTGGCCTGGAAATCGTCGGCTCAGTTATCGAAAGGAATCGCGCGGGTGGCCCCGTGAGTGGGATCTCGGTCCAGAGTGTGGTTCGCGGCAACACTGGGCCTCGTGTGCTGATCCGTCGCTGCGACGTCACAGACCATAGCGGCACGGCGTTGCTGATCGCCGCCACGATCGGGACCGCAATGTCGAGTTGACGGTGAGCAGGCGGGCCGCTCCGGCTGAGGCGATGACCCGTTCTCCAGCTTCAGACACAGGTCACCTCTCGCCAGACACCGAAGGCCCGTGTTCGCAACAGCCAATGAGGGACGGCCCGCGCGTGGCTGTTCACCGCCTTACAGCTGCCAGCTGCCCCTCGACCTGACAATTGCACCGCGCCTCCACATTGACGATCCGGTCGCGGCAGTTCGTGCCGAGAGAGGTAGACTTGGACATGCGTCGAGCGTGAGCTGTCCCGTTCGTCCTGGCGTCGCCGGGGCGGATCGTGAAAATGAGCTAGCCGGGCAAGGCCGCGGCCGACGCGTATCACCGGCTCACGAAAGGAAGTGTAATGACCCGGAGCACGAGCATTTTGATCACGGCACTGGTGGCTGCGACGACAATCGTCCATTACCCGGCGTCGGGTGCCGCCCAGGAGGCGGGCGGCGATCGCCACGGGGGGCCAATCATCGAGTCGTTCGGCCGGCACGTCGATCTGCCAGACACGGCATTCACCATACCGACCGATCGCGTGTATAAGGTGGCGTTCGAGGTGATGGAGCCGCTCCGGGCACCAGAGCGCGTCCACCCTCGGCTCGAAGCGGCGGCGCGGCTGGTGAACATGTACGCGCATGCAGGCGTGCCGAAAGAGAACCTCAAACTGGCACTCGTCCTGCACGGAGGCGGCACGCAGGCGGCAATGACGAACACCGCATACCAGCAGCGGCACGCTGTTGACAACCCGAGCCTGCCACTGCTCGAGGCGCTGGCCGACGCCGGTGTCGAGATATACCTCTGCGAGCAGTCCCGCGTCGCGAACCGCGTCGACCCGAGTGAGGTGGCGCCGCCCGTTCAACGCGCGCTCTCGGCGATCACGACGCTCGTGACGCTTCAGGCAGACGGGCATCAATTTCTCACGTATTAGATCTGATCGCCGTCGCGGCAGTCGTCGGGTCCGTTGAGATGTTGGTGCATGACCCTGAATGCGCTCAGTTGATGGACGTCTTCGCTGAAGGGTCCCGCCCAGTCGCAGCGGCGGTGAAAGCGATCGGACGGTGGACGGTTTGCATTCCGTAGGGGCGCTGTGGGTCAACGCCGATTCTCGCGCCAACACCCCGCGCACTGACCTCCCTCGTTCTGCTCACGCGGACGATATCGACGCTGCTACACTGGGGGACAGTGGCTATCCTGACGTCCGCATCATCCCCCGGGACGGCTGGTCGCGTGTGCCAGACAACCTCCGTCGTGGGGTCGGCGATCCGACCAGCTGGACCGCCCTGTGGACCGTGCTGGTGCTGATGACGAAGACCGACCAGGCGCTCCATGAGTACGCCTGCCACGAGGGCAACTGCTCGATGGCCAGCTCACTCTTTTGTGCATGCGCCCTCGGGGCGAAAGAGGCCGAGCTCAGCGAGGGTTCGAGGTAAGGACCCGGGTCGGTGGCCAGAGATCGAGAAACAGAGGCTGGCGGTGCGGTAGCTCGGCTGGCGGTGGTCGTCCTCGTCGGAGCCGCTCTCTGGTTCGTCCCTGTCCCTTCCGGGGTGCAGCCTCGCGGGTGGCATCTCCTGGCTGTCTTCGTGGCCACGATCGTGGGGATCATTCTCCGTCCCCTACCCATGGGCGCCACTGCGTTCGTGGCGGCAGCGTTCGCTGTGCTCTCCGGAACCCTGACGATCTCCGAAGCGACCGCCGGCTTCGGTAGCACCGTGGTCTGGCTCGTGGTGGCCGCGTTCTTCATCGCCACCGCCTTCGTCAAGACGGGGCTAGGGACTCGCATCGCCTACCACTTCATGCGCATCCTGGGCGGTCGGAGTCTCGGTCTGGCCTACGGGCTGGTGGCCACCGACCTGGTCCTGGCGCCGGCGATCCCCAGCAACACTGCTCGGGCCGGCGGCGTCATCTACCCCATTCTCAAATCCCTCTGCGCCTCCCTCGGGAGCGACGCCGCTCAGGGTACCGAGCGACGCATCGCAAGTTTCCTCACGTTCACTGCCTACCAGGGGGTCGTGGTCACGAGCGCCATGTTCCTCACCGCCATGGCGGCGAATCCTCTGGCCACCGAGTTGGCGGCGCAGCAGGGTGTGGAGATCACGTGGCAGCTCTGGGCGCTGGCGGCATCCGTGCCCGGAGCCGTGAGTTTGGTGGCCGTGCCCCTGGTCATCTACCGCCTGTATCCCCCGGAGGTCGTGCGTACCCCCGAGGCTCCAGAGCTGGCCCGGCAACGGCTCGCGGAGATGGGAGCCATGAAGCGAGATGAGGGGATTCTCCTGGTCGTCTTCATCCTCCTCCTCGGTCTCTGGATCTTCGGCGACCTCCTGGGCGTCCACGCCACTGCCACGGCCATGGCCGGCGTCGGCACGATGCTGGTCACCGGCGTGCTGGATTGGGATGATGTCCTGAAGGAGCGGAGCGGCTGGGACACCCTGATCTGGTTCGCCGTGCTGGTCATGATGGCGAGCCAGCTGGGCGAGCTTGGCGTGCTGGACTGGTTCAGCGACCGGGTGTCCGGCGTGCTGGCGGACGGCGACTGGCTTCCGGCGTTTCTGACCTTGAGCCTGATCTACTTCTACTCCCACTACTTCTTCGCCTCGGCCACCGCCCATGTGAGCGCCATGTACGCGCCGTTTCTTGCGCTCGCGCTGGCGGTCGGGACACCGCCAGTCCTCGCGGCTCTCCTGCTGGCCTTCTTCAGCAACCTGTTCGCCGGCCTGACCCACTACGGCACCGCCCCGGCCCCCATCCTCTTTGGCTCGGGGAACGTGGAGATCGGCACGTGGTGGACGCTTGGCGCCCTGATCAGCGTGGTGAACATCACGATCTGGCTGGGAGTCGGCAGCCTCTGGTGGAGCCTACTGGGACTGTGGTGAGGGAAGATGAAGATACCGGTAAATTCATGCCAATCCTCTGCGCGGTCGCGACGACGTCGGACCTATTTTTCCAGTTGGCGACGTCGACTCGCGGCAAGGCTTACATGACGTTGTGCCGGGTGTCATCAGCGCCGATGGCACCCCGGTGGCGTTCCCGGTGGGGGCGGCGCGCCTGGCGCTGGAGGCCGGCGAAGATGTCGCGCTTTCCGGGCAGATATGGCGCAACGTCCCGATCGAGCTTGGCGTCGCCTGATAGACCTCCCCCATCCCCCCACGCTGAACTTGGCACTGATCTGGGACCGAGGGAGGTGCAGTGTTCGAGAGGCGTAATTCGCTGAGAATCGGGCCATCATGCCTGTCGTGGCCGCAGCTAGGTTGAGGACGACCATGCTCGCTGGTTCAGTCCATCATACCAACGCCAGGAACCGCACCACCGCCGCCATCATCTCTGCGCCGTCCCCGAGGTCCGGACCGTTGTGATCGGCGCCGGCAATGACCACCAGTTCCTTCCGGGCGCGGACTTCGTCGTAAAGCCGACGACTCTGACCGATCGGCACGATCCGGTCGCCATCGCCGGCGATGACCAGGACGGGGCAGCGCACGTCGCTGATGGGCTGGGGTGCGGGAACCGATCCCGTAGGAGTGCGTTGACGGGCAAGAACGGATAATGATGCCGGCCGACGTCTACCAGCGACGTGAACGGCGAGCGCAGGACCATGGCGGCCGGGCCAAACTCGGCCGCGAGCGCGATCGCGACGCCGGTGCCAAGCGACTCGCCGAAGTAGACGAGGCGGGATGGATAGACGTCGGCCCGACCGAGGAGAAACGCGCGAGCGGCCCGAGCATCCTCCAGGAGCCCAGCTTCGGTCGGCACCCCCCCGTTCCCCCCGTAGCCCCGGTAATCGAACAGCAGCACCTGGTAGCCGTGGTCGCGCAACGCCGCCGCGATTGGGGCCCGGTAGGCCCGATTGGCGGCGTTGCCGTTGAAGACGATGACCGTGCCGGAGGCCACAGCCGAGCGGCTCGGCACGAACCAGCCACCGAGCATGAGACCGTCCTCGGTCGGGAACGTCACAGTCTCGACGCCGGCGAGCCCAACGTCGCTCGGCGCCGGCACATCATCGAGCGGAAAATAGATCAGCGCGCGTTGAAATGCCCAGACGAGCAACAGCACCCCGGCCGCTGCGACGCATACAGTAACCAGGAGCCCCATCGTACGTCTGCCGAGTTGGACGCTCACTTTTCGGTGCTTGCTCCGATAACTGTTGATGGTGTGAACGTATCCCCTTGCAAGAAGATCGGCTACACCATGTACGGGACACAGCACCGGGAAGGTTAGGATACGCTATGATCTCGCCTACTGCCTTGCAGATTGCAGCGAGAGGGCGGAACATGGAGGCTTCGATGAGACATGCGGGACCAAGGAAGGAGAGACCATCCATGGGAACGCGCTTCGACGCTCCGTTTGTGGTGATCGCGATCGCACTCGTGGCGGTGGTTCTGGCATTGGCCCCCGCGCAAGGCGAGGCTCAGACGGGATCCGCGAGTGGCCAGGACGGGCTCCGGACCCCGTGGGGCGACCCGGACCTCCAGGGCGTCTGGGACTTCCGCACCATCACGCCGCTTGAGCGACCCAGGGAGATGGCGGGCAAGAGCGTGCTGACCGTTGAAGAGGCGGCCGTGTTCGAGCAGCAGCTCCTCGACGCTCAGGACAAGGATCGTCGAGCGTCCGATGGCATTTCTGCCCAGCGCGACGTCTCGAACGCCTATAACCAGTTCTGGTGGGACTATGGCGACTCGCTGACCGACGACAATCGAACCTCGCTCGTAATCGATCCACCGGACGGTCGGGTACCGCGCAAGCAGGGTGGCGGAGCGTTGCGCGCCGCCTTCGGCCGCGCCGAGCCAGCGGGTCCTGAGGACCGTCCGCTGTGGGAACGCTGCATCATCGGCTTCAACGCCGGTCCGCCGATGCTACCCAGCGCCTACAACAACAACGTGCAGCTCTTCCAGACGCCTGACCACATCGCCATTCTGAACGAGATGGTCCACAACGTACGGATCATACCGCTCGACCGGGAACTGTCTCCGCCGGCTGACATCCGCCAATACATGGGCCAGCCGCGCGCCCGCTGGGAGGGTGACACCCTGGTCGTCGAGAGCGCGGGCTTCCTTCGCGAGACCGGCTTCACAGGCGCGAGCAGCGAGCTCCATCTCATCGAGCGCTTCACGCGTGTCAGCGACGACCGGCTGCTCTACGAGTTCACCGTCGAGGATGCAACCGCCTTCACCGCACCCTGGACCGCGGCGATTCCGATGAAACGGAGTGACATGCCGCTATTCGAGTATGCGTGTCACGAGGGCAACTACGGGATGACGAACCTGCTGGCCGGAGCCAGAAGCGTAGAGATGACGGCTGACGCTGGGAGCGGACCGCCCAGGTAAGCCTCTGCCATGCGGATCCGTTGTATCGTTCGCGTTTGACAAGACCTGATGGAGCGGTGGAGCCGCCAAGAGATCACCCTCTTTCAGGATTCAGCCTGTCTGGTAGCCGTCCCCAGCAAATAGCTCGTCCAGAGCCCCTTCACGGGTCACGGAGCCGCCTGCCGGACGACCTCGACCACATTCCCGGACGGGTCATCGGCCAGGAACATTCCCGCGCTGCGCTCCCTGACGCGCAGGCCACCGGCCTTGACCCGCTCGAGGACGGCGTCGAACTCGGTCGAATAGATGGCCACCACCGGGTTCTCGCTCTTGGCCAGCGGTGCGACGCCCTTGGGCTCGAATAGGGCGACGAACATGCCATCCCCGACGTTCATGAACACCTCGTCGAAGGTGTCGTTCTGGATCCGCCGCCCTGGTTCCGCATCGAAGATCCGCACGAAAAACTCTTCCGCCTGCGCTCTGTCGCTCACGATGAGCCTGGCGCCGCCCACTGCCGGCGGCTCCTCCCGCTCCACCAGCTCGATGGCATTGCCGCTCGGGTCACGAACGATGGCAAGCCGTGCCCCGCCGGTGGCCTCGCCCGAAAGCAGCTGGAACGGCTACCCCGCTGCGTGGAACCGCGCGGCCACTTCGTCCAGGTCGGGCAAAAAGACGATCGAGACCGGATAGGGGCTCTTCTCCACCGCTTCCTTCTCGATATACGCCAGCAGCCCCATCCGACCGTTCTCTGTCCATCCCATGAACGGCTCCACGAGCCGCCCCTCCGAAACGAAGCGACGAAGCTCCGGCATTCCCACGAGGTCCTCGTAGAACGTCTTGCTGATGTTGACGTCATCGATGGTGAACTTCGTCGTGGTGACGGTGTGGGGTGATGCCGCGCCCTGCGCCACGGCATCGGCCGCGAGGGTGAGCGCAGCGATGGCGAACACGAGCGTCGCGTGCCTAGAGCGTCGAACTGTCATCGGGCCTCCTAGCGAGTGGATACGTCAATGCAGTAATAGGTTGGTCGGGCTTCGTGGCGGGACGTGGTCCATTCCGGACACACCGGTGCTAGAGCCCCGGAGGCTCGACGCTCGAAGCGGGTCTGGTCCCCTTGAGGATCCACCGCTGGATCCGCCGGCCGTCTCCTGCCTCGCCCGTGTACATCCGGTTCTCCGAGTCGATCGCGAGCATGTGCGCTCGAATGAACTGGCCGTGCTGACGACCAGGCCTCCCGAATCGGTCCAGAATCTTCAGATCCTGGCGCCGCAGTAGCCAGATGCGCTCGTTGGTGCCGTCCACGAGATACAGGATGCTCTGTTCCGGGTCCCGCGAGAATTGCAGGGTGAAGCCGGTCCCCGATCCGCCCGTCCCCGGTCGCACGAACCGCTCCATCAAATACTCGCCGCTCTGTTGGAACACCTGGATGCGGTTGCCTCGGCGGTCGGCGACGTAGATCAGGCCGTCTTTCGAGCCGGCGATGCCGTGGACGGTGCTGAACTGCTGCGGCGGGTCGTCGACCCGCACCGGATACTCGTACTCGTAGGTGTCGTCCGGAGGCTTCCCGTATGCGCCCCAGTGACGGAGGTATTCGCCGGTCGCGGCGTCGTAGACCACGACCCGCCGGTTGCGGTAGCCATCCGCGATGAAGACCTCGTTCGTCTTCGGCTCGACGTAGAAGTTCGCGGGTCCACCCAAGTGGTCGGGGTCGTTGCTCCCCTGGTTGACTCCCGGTTCGCCGATCGTCAGGACGTGCTCGCCTTCCTGGGTGAACTTCATCACGTGGAATCCGTTGCTCGTGCCCGTCCAGACGAACCCGTTGTGATCGATGTAGATCCCGTGCTCCTGGTCGTACCATGTATAGCCCTCGCCGGGACCGCCCCAGGTTCGCAAGACATGCCCCCCGGGATCGAGCTCAAGAACCGGGGGCGCCGGGAAGCAGCAGTCCGCGATCGGCGGGTCCATCGCCGCCCCGATCTCCTGACGGGTAAGGCTCGACGGCATGTGGAGCACCCAGAGATGATCGCCGTCGTCGACGAACAGTCCCCGGATGTCGCCCCAGATCCAGTCGTTCGGAAGCGTCGGCGGCCAGGTGGGATCCACCTCGTAGATGGGAAGTTGGTCCGAGGTGGGCGAGCCGAACGCAGGAGTGGCGTCCGCCGACTGTGCGGCGGCCTGGCCGGCGCCCACCAGCACCAGTGCCAAAGAGGCGAGGGTTACGGATGGTCTCATGAGTAGTTCACCCAGAATTCGCGTATCTGAGGTCAGGGCCGGAACACAAGCCTGACCGCGACCAGCGCGACCACGAACATGAGCTTCGGCATCAACAGAATGAGGACGATTGACACAATTGCGACGACAGACGGCAGCCAAGTATCCATCACGCCACCAGCCCGGCTCGACTATGGGAGCGGCAGCCGCGGTTCGACCCCCTCGGGCAGCTGCTGGTCGAACGCCGCCAGCACGGCGGCATCCGCGGCGTGCGCCCCCATCAAGGCGACGAGGTCGACGAGGTCGGTCTCGCCGAACGAGCTGGCGGCGCGCGCGTAGGTGTCGGCCGCGACGTTGTAGTCGGCGAAGAGCTCTCGACCAAAGTCGATCAACGCGGTGTCCTTGGCATCGAGACCGCTCGACGGCCGACGATGCCGGACGATCTCGATCACCTCCGGCTCCAGGCCCGCCTCGACTGCTCTCGGCTCGTTCACGGTCCAGTCGTATTGCGAATCGTGCGCTCTCGCCGTCACCAGGACCGCCAGCATCATCAACCGCTCACCGACCCTTGACTCGAGCGACTGCAGCCCCTCGCCGTAGGCCCGAATCTGGAAGGGACCGATGCCCCCAGGGGACGCCATTCGGCCGTAGAGCGCGCTCACCGAGGTGCGGTACGGACCGGGTCTGAGCGGCAGACGGCTCCGCGAATCGGGGTGAATGTCGTCGGGAGCGGTGAACGGCAACGGGAGAGACTGCCGCCAGCCCATCGGCATCTGCTGATTGAACGCGGTCAGCGTCGCGCCTGTCGACGCATAGCGACCCATCAGGTCGATGAGGTCGACGAGGTTGGTCTTCCCCAGCCGTGCCAGGGCGCGAGCGTAGGTGTCCGGGCCGAGTCGGCGCGTGGTGAAGAGCTCGCGGCCGACCTCCATGATGAGTGCCTCGGGCTCCCCCACGCCGGTGATCGGCTTCCGATGCCGCACGACGTCGATGAGCCCCTCATCCACTCCGACCGCCAGCGCGTCCAGCTCGTGCAGCGCCCACTCGTAGGGCTGGTCGTGCTCGCGAGCCGTCGTCAGGATGGCCAGCTCGGTCAGCCGGCGTCCGAGCGGCCCGGAGAACCGGAGGTCGGTGCCCGAGCCGTGTAACCGCAGGGCCGCGGCGGCGACCGGACCGGCGTCTCGCATCGCTGCATCGTAGGACTCTCGCCGCGTCGCATCGATCTCCGCTCGATCGATTGGAGGGAGCCGACTGCGGGACACCGGATGCACGTCCTCCGGCAGCTGGCCAGCCTGAGAGACCTGCACCGTCACCGCGCCAACCGCCACCCACACGCACACCGCCACCCTCCGTACCCCTCGCCTCATCCCGGCCTCCTTGTTCGAGCGACAGATCCCGGCGTCATTCGGAATTCCATGTGGCGGCGCGGATGCCGTCAGTATAGCGCCGGGGCGATGGTGAATGGGTCGCGTGGGCCCAGCCATCTGCCGTTCGGTTCGCGGCTCAATAGCCGTCGAGGCCCTCGGTGAGCTCGATGTACGTGCCCTCGGGGTCCGTGAGGAATGCGTAGGCGATGTCGAGCTCGTCGACGCGCTCATAATACGGCCGGTCGAACACCACGCCCTGCGCTTCGAGGCGCCGGCACAGCCCCTCGAGGTCGTCGACCTCGAAGCCGATGTGGTCGAGACTGCGTCCCTGGGTGCCGGCCGTCTTCGGCGTTTCTGAGAACCGAAGGTTGACCCCTGGGAGATCGGCCACTTTGAAGCTCCCGTTCATGCCCGGGACGGCGCCGAACATCTCGACGTACCACGCCCGCAGCGCATCCGCGTCCGGCGTGTTGAAATGGATGTGATGATGCTGAATCGGCATCGACTGCGTCCTGTTGCCCATGATCTCGACCTTGACCTCGTCGGGCCCGAGGACATAGCCCAGGCAGTACGTCCCACCCTCGGGACAATAGACGCCGTCTCGCACGTCCGCGTCGGGTAGCTCTCGTTCGGTGATGAGCGGATACCCCGCCGCGCGGAGGCTCGCAAGCGTTGTTCGAGCGTCGGGTACCCAGAACCCGACGTGATTGACGGTTGAACCGATCGTCCCCGCAGATGGCGCACGTTCCGTCAGGAAGACGAGCGCATTCGGGAACTTGAACATCCGGGTGTCAAGCACCGGCGTAGGCACTCCGCCCAGCGCCTCTCCCCAGAACCGTTCGTGGGCGGCGCGATCGGTGATGTTGAAGTGGTGATGGCCGTGCACGACCGGACCGTCGCTGGCCCAATCCGACTGGGCCTCGGCCGTGCCCGGTCCGCCCACCAGCAGGGATACCCCCAGGACGAGCGCTCCATGACGCGTCAGGGTCAGTTTCATTGTGTGCTCCTTCCGTTCTGTGATCCGCTCACTAGACTACCAGCGGTGGCGAGCGGTTGCCTGGTGGGGGCGGCGCCGGTAGGCTGATGGCACCATGAATGATCATCTCATAGAAAGTCAGCAGGACGGAATCACCACACTCACACTGAACCGGCCGGAGGCGCGGAACGCCATGTCACCCGAGATGATGACCGCGCTCGCCGACGCGTTGCCACGGCTGGCCGCCGACCGGGCGGTCCGGGCTGTGGTGCTGACCGGTGCGGGCGAGGCCTTCTGTGCCGGCGGCGATGTGAAGCGGTTCGCGTCCGCATCGGGCGCCGGTTTCAACTTCGAAGATCGGGTGCACCGCCTGCGGCGTGGGATGGAGCTGAGCCGGCACCTGCACGAGATGCCGAAACCGACGCTGGCGGTCATCCCGGGGCCGGCCGCCGGAGCTGGGCTGTCGCTGGCCCTGGCCTGCGACCTGCGCATCGCGGCGGACACCGCAAAGCTCACCACGGCCTTCGCCCGCATCGGCCTGTCCGGCGATTATGGTGGGTCCTACTTCCTGTCGCATCTCGTGGGCGCCGCGAAGGCGCGCGAGCTGTTCTTCACGGGCGAGGTGATCTCCGGCCAGCAGGCGTTCGAGCTCGGGATCGTCAGCCGTGTGACGACGGCCGATCGACTGGACGCCGAGGCGGCCGCCTTCGCCGCCGAGCTCGCCGCACTACCCACAGTCGCGGTCGGATACATGAAGAAGAACCTCAACGCGGCACAGCATGGGTCCTTGAGTGACGTCATGGACCTGGAAGCCCTGCACATGATCCGGACGTTCATGACCGACGACCACAAAGGCGCGGCGAAAGCGTTTGTCGAGAAACGCGTGCCGACCTTCACCGGGCGCTGATCCGGACGACCGTCGTCGGCCGGGCGAAACGCCGCGCGAAGCATGTGTATACCTGTCGTCGTTGTCAGTGGGTTGTAGCGGTCACCTGCCCGTTGGCAGCCTCGCTGGATCTCTTGTGACCCCGCGATCCGTCGCGCGAGCCTCTCGATTCCCTCTATAATCCAGCCGATCGTCGGCACGCCTGGGAAACGGTGCGCGGCGCCCGATGCGAGGTAGCACATGCTGCAGTGGAGCTCATTGAGAATCTCGGCCGCCGCTCTCGTGACGTTGACCGTCGGGATCGGGGCCGCCGTCGGTCAGGCCCAGCAACCTGCGCCGGCCCTGCCGGACACACCGCAAGTGGTGAACAGCCCGGCCGGGCGGTTGCGTGTCGTGCCGATCAAGGGGCTCGTGTATCCGTGGGCGCTCGCGTTTCTACCGAATGGCGACATGCTGGTCACCGAGCAGAACCGCACCACGCTTCGCCTCATTCGCGACGGGGTGCTCGACCCGACGCCCATCACTGGCCTGCCTCGCCCGATCACGAGCCAACGTCGTGATACGGCCGGCGTGGACGTCGCGGTGCACCCTCGCTTCTCGGAGAATCGACTCGTCTACGTCGCGTTCTGGAAGCCCAAACCGGACGCGGAACACCTCCGGACCGCGGTCGTCTATCGGGCACGTCTCGAGGGGTATCAGCTCACCGACGCCGAGGAGATCTTCGAGTCGGTCTCCTGGACCGACGGACCGTCCGCGGCGCGGATCATCTTCGGACCCGACGGCAAGCTCTATCTGGCGATCGGGGCTCCCGGATTCCAGGAGACCCTGGGGGAAACGACCTGGGCGCAGGACCCCGACCACCACGGCGGCAAAATCCTTCGGCTCAACGAGGACGGGTCGACGCCCGCCGACAATCCTTTTGTGGATCGACCCGGTTACCGGCCGGAGATCTTCGCGCTCGGCGTCCGCAATGCTATCGGCATGGCGTTTCGTCCCGAGACCGGCCGGCTGTGGGAAACGGAGAACGGCCCTCAAGGTGGAGACGAGACCAACATCATCCGGGCAGGCTTGAACTACGGCTGGCCGGTCGTCACCTATGGACGGGCGTACTCGAACGACCGGGAGGGCGCGAGGTCGGGGTTGCCGCCGCCCACGGTCCAGCCGCCGACCTCCGCGCCGGGTATGGAAGAGCCGTTCACGTACTACAAGCCATCCATCGCCATCGCGGGCATGACCTTCTACACCGGTGACAAGTTCCCCGAGTGGACGGGCGACCTGTTCGCGGGAGGGCTCGCCGGCCGGCAACTGTCCCGGGTCATATTCAACGCGCAGGACCTGGAGAGCCGTCGCCAGGTGCTGCTGTCCGAGCTCGGTCAGCAAATTCGAGACGTCAAGCAGGGCCCCGACGGGTTCCTGTATGTGACCACCGACATGCAAGACAGCGCCGTGCTCAGGATCGAGCCCGCGTTCTAGTACTTGAATGGGGCTTCGCCCCAAACCCCACGCGGGCCCTAGTGGGGCCCCAGCGCCCCACGCCGGGCCCGCGGGCGCGCATTGTCGCGCGCCCACGCAGGCGTTCATCAGCAGCCTGCTAGGATACGGTCATGACTGGATATTCACGACGGCAGATGATGGCGCTCTCCTCACTCGGGCTGGCGGCGGTCGGAGCCGCCTCGATGCCCGCTCGCCGAGCGTATGCCCAGCCAACGGGCCTGAACGTCGAACTGGAGCCCTACCCGTCCGCCTGGTTACCTGACGGTGTGCGGTCCCGGTTCGTTAACAACAACAACGGATTGCGGGTGCATGTGCTGGAGGCGGGCTTCGAGACGCCCAATCGACCGGCTTTGCTGCTGCTGCACGGCTTTCCTGAGCTGGCCTACAGCTGGAGAAACGTGATGGCCCCGCTGGCCGAGGCCGGATATCACGTCATCGTCCCCGATGTGCGCGGTTACGGGCGCACGACCGGCTGGAGCTCGGATTACGACACGGACCTGGCGCCATTTCGCACCCTCAACAAGGTGCGCGACGCCCTTGGCCTGGTGCTGGCGTTCGGCCACCGATCCGTGGCTGCCGTGATCGGCCATGACGCCGGCTCGCCCCTCGCTGGCTGGTGTGCCATCGCCCGCCCGGACATCTTCCCGGCGGTGGTGATGATGAGCGCGCCGTCAGGCGGCACCTCCACGTTGCCGTTCGATACGGCGGACGACCCGCCGCGAGCCCCTGGCACCGCCAACCGCCCGAGCATCTACGATGGCCTGGCCGCACTACCGCAGCCCAGAAAGCACTATCAGCGCTACTACACGACCCGGGAAGCCAATGAGAACATGTGGCATGCCACCCAGGGCGTTCATGACTTCATGCGGGGCTACTACCACTTCAAGAGCGCGGACTGGGAGGGCAACAGACCCTATCGCCTGGCGGCCCGGACGGCGGAAGAATGGGCGAAGATGCCGAACTACTACATCATGCAGCTCGACCAGGGCATGGCGGAAACGGTGGCGGACGTCATGCCGTCGGCCGCCCACATCGCCGCCAACACTTGGCTGCCCGACTCGGCGCTGCGGGTGTACGCCGAAGAGTATGGCCGCACCAGCTTTCAGGGTGGTCTCAACGGCTATCGCATGGGCGGCAGCCGCGTCGGCAGAGAAGAGGTGGAGTTGTACGCGGGCAGAACCATCGACCAGCCGTCGATGTTCATCAGCGGAGCCTCCGACTGGGGTACCTACCAGAGTCCTGGGTCTTTCGAGCGGATGCAGGAAGTGTCCTGCACCGATATGCGTGCGGTGCACCTGGTGGACGGTGCGGGTCATTGGGTCCAGCAGGAACAGGCGGATACGACGAGCCAGCTCCTGCTCGAGTTCCTGGGGGGACTCGGCTAGCAGCCCGTCTCAGAAGGGGGCGATTGCGCTACCGCACCGGCACCCGCGCCCTGAGTTCCTCGAACCAGTTGTCGACGAACATCGTGGTGGGCGCCACTTCGTCGTCGGCTTGCGGCTTCAAGAGCAGGACACGCCCTCCGTCGGGAGACACGTCGTAGCGCCGGGCGAGGTCCGCCCCCGGTTCGGGGCCCTCGTCCGAAGGCGTGGGCGCCCCGCACGACGTCAACCAGAGCGGTGTTCCGAGCACGAGTAGACCGATCGCCGCGTTGCGTGTCATGAAATCACCTGGCTCGAGAGGCATACGTCGCCCAGAATCAGCCGATCATACCTGGCGCCCGCAGTGGGCGGAGGCTCTGGGGGCAGACCGGAACTGGATCGCGACCCGTCACGGTAGCGTGTACGACAGCAGCGTTGTGCCCGCGGCCACGGTCACATACTGCTTGCCGTCCTTCCCCATATAGATGATCGGGTTGGCGCCGCTGATCATCTGCTCGGTCTCGACGCTCCACAGCTCCCGCCCGGTCTTCGTCTCGTAGGCGCGGAATCGTCGGTCGGAGGCGCCGCCGATGAAGAGCAACCCCGCAGCGGTCGAGGTCGGCCCGCCCTTCTGGGAGTTGGGCGCGCCGGTCAGCAGCCCGGGCGGCGCGCCCTCGACCGTTCCGAACGGGATCTTCCAGGCGATCTCGCCCGTGTTGACGTCCACGGCAACCAGGCTGGACCATGGCGGCTGCCAGCAGGGCCACCCGTCAACGGTCAGCCGGTCGACGACGTGCCAGTAGACCCGGCGCGACTCCGGCGGGCCAACATAGCCCCGGCGATCGGGGTCGTCGCCGACTCGCTCAAGTGTGCTGATGTGTCCGGTGTCGGCATAGTTGATGATGTAGTACCCCAGGCTCGGGTCGAAGGTCCCGCCGGTGAACTCCGTCCCCCCGCCGGTCGACGGAAACACGAGCGCGCCCTGCTCGGACGGTGGCGTGTAGGGGCCGCGGTTGCGTCCCCCGTCGTAGGCCATCAATCGCTCGCGACAGGCGGCCGTGTGTTCGGGGGTCACCGTCGCGATGTCATCGATCGTGAAGCTGATGCGCCCGAACGGCGGCGGCTTCACCGGGAACGGCTGCGTCGGCGAGTAGTACTCCCCGGGCATGTTGCCCCCCGGGACTGGGCGCTCCTCGATCTCGTAGATCGGCTCGCCGGTCACCCGGTTGAAGATGAAGAGCACCGGGTATTTGGTCATGACCCCGACGGCAGGGATCATCTCGCCGTCCCGCTCCACGTCGAACAGGATCGGCGGCACCGGCATGTCCAGGTCCCACAGGTCGTGATGGACCGCCTGGAAGTACCACTTCAGCTCCCCGGTCAGGGCGTCAACGGCCACGATCGAGTTCGCGAACAGGTTGTTGCCCGGCCGGTCCATGCCATAGAAGTCGTTCAGGGCCGAGCCGAGCGGCATGTAGAGAATGCCGCGCTCATCGTCTATGGTGAAGAAGGTCCAGTTGTTGGCGCCGCTGACGTTCTCCCAGGAGCCGTCGAGCCAGGTCTCGTTGCCGACCTCGCCCGGGTGCGGCACGGTATGAAACGTCCAGACGAGCTCACCCGTCCTTAGATCCCACGCGCGCACGTCACCCGCCGGCCCCTTCGATCCGGTTTCGTCGGCGTTGTGCACACCGGTGAACACCAGATGCCTGTAGATGGCGACCCCCGACCCGATCCCGTAGTGCATGTTCGGGAAGCCGTTCATCACGTCGTCGGTCTTCAGATCGACGTACCCGTCGTTGCCAAATCGACCGTTGGGGATGCCGGTCTTCGAATCGAGGGAGATCAACTCACCCTCTTCGGTGCCGAAAACGATCTGCGGGGACGTGCGTTCGTCGCCTTCCCAGTAGGCCAGGCCCCGCATCGACCCACCGGTCCAGTGCAGCTGGTGCTCCGGTGAATTCCACACGCCGGGCGCCGTGTAGTCCCAGATCACGTCGCCGGTTTCCGGCTCCAGCGCCACCACGCGGTAGTACGGAAACGACAGATACAGGACGCCGTCGACCATGAGCGGGGTCGACTGGGCCGGCCGCGACGGCACGCCCGGCTTGGTCATCTCGTATCGCCAGGCCGGCACCAGGGTGGACACGTTGCTGGTGTCGATCTGTGTCAACGGGGAGTGGCGCTGGTTGCCGGCGTCGCGGCCCCAGGCGGGCCAGTCGTCCTGCGCGTGCATCGGCTGCGCGGCGAGGCTCGCCAGCATCAGTACCCACAGTGAATGCCGTGCGGTGCGATGACGTGTCGTCGGGCTGATGATCATGAATCGAAGGCTCCTGTCCAGAGTGTTGAATCTACTTCGAATGTGCGGGCGGAGCAGGGCTACATCACCGCAGGATCGTTCCGACTACGCCAAAAAGTATCAGGCCCCTTGGGGACGCCACTATCGTTGACGTCGAGTTCCGGGGCTTGATGGTCGCCGCCTGACTGCGGTTGGTCGTGCTGACGCGTACCGTCCGCGAACACGAGCCGCGACCTGGGAATCACCCCTTCTGCCACGGGCTGCTAGCCGAGACCGCCCAGAAACCCCAGCAATAGCTGGCTCGTCGTTTCCGCTTGTTCCTGCTGCACCCAATGACCCGCACCGTCCACCAGGTGCACCCCACGCATGTCGGTGCAGGCCACTTCCTGCATGCGCTCGAAGGATCCTGGACTCTGGTAGGTGCCCCAGTCGCTGGCTCCGCTGATGAACATGGAAGGCTGATCGATGGTCCTGCCGGCGTACAATTGCACCTCTGCCCCGCCGATGCCGCTGCGGCCCATGCGATAGCCATTGAGGCCACCCTGAAAGCTGGTGCGTCCATACTCTTCGGCATACACCCGCAGCGCCGAGTCGGGCAACCAGGTGTTGGCGGCAATGTGCGCGGCGGAAGGCATGACGTCCGCCACCGTTTCTGCCATGCCCTGGCTCAGCTGCATGATGTAGTAGTTCGGCATCTTCGCCCATTCTTCCGCCGTCCGGGCCGCCAGTCGATAGGGTGTGTTGCCTTCCCAGTCCGCACTCTTGAAATGGTAATAGCCCCGAATAAAGTCATGAATGCCCTGGCTGGCATGCCACATGTTTTCGTTGGCGCCACGAGTCGTGTAGTAGCGCTGATAGTGCTTTCTGGGCCGAGGCAACGCAGCCAGATCATCGTAGATGCTCTGGCGGTTCTTGACAGGAGCTTGTGGCGGATCGTCTGCCGTATCGAAGGGCAGGTTTGGTGTGCCGCCGAACGGCGCGCTCATCATCACCACCGCGGGAAAGATATCCGGGCGGGTGACGGCACACCAGCCGGCGAGGGGCGAGCCGGCGTCATGGCCTATCACCGCGGCGACGGATCGGTGGCCGAACGCCAGCACCAGGCCCAGGGCATCCCGCACCTTGTTGAGGGCGCGAAATGGCGAGAGGTCCGTATCGTAATCCGAGCTCCAGCCGGTGGTGCGACCGTAGCCGCGCACATCGGGAGCGATAACGTGATACCCGGCCTCTGCCAGCGGAACCATCACGTTTCGCCAACTGTAGGCTAACTCGGGAAAGCCATGCAGCAGCAGCAAGGCCGGTCGATTGGGAGTCTCGTACCCCGCTTCCAGCACGTGGACCCGCAATCCGTTGATGTTGTTGACGTATCGAGACCGTACGCCGTCAGGTAACCAGGTGGAAGGGTAGGGTTCCAACCGAACGTCCAGGTCCGTCGGCTGAGCAAAGACGCTGCGAGACACCACGGAGGCTGCCCCAAGCGAAGCCAGCCCGAGTGACGGAAGGGCCAACATAACGTGCCTTCGTGAGTACTCGTTCATGGCTTTTGTCCCATGGTGTCTCGGGTGGCTGACGCACTCGTGGCGGCACGCACAACGAACGGTCGCTAGGGCTTGGGGTGCGCCAGGAGCCACTCGACGACCAACCGGCTGAAGTGGTCGGACACCGCCGGGCCATGCCCGCCCTCGTTGATGGTCCAGAGCTCCGCCGCGCCGCCGGCCCGACAACCGCTCGTATAACGGGTGACATCGGTCTCGAGACCGTCCAGCCCCTGGTCCAGGTCGAGAGTGCCGGTGTCGACACCTTCCCCGGAGCAGCCGTTGTGCCCGGCCCAGGCTTCGACGCTGGCCTTCGCTCCTGGATGCGTGTCGCCGCCGCGAAAGGTGCCACCCTCGTAGGCGATCACCGTGTCCGCCGTGCCATGGATTTGCAGGACGTGCACCGGATTCTCCGGCGAACCGCTCTGGTCGGCGCCGGCCAGGCTGGCCATGGCGGAGATGATCCCCGAACGGTCGTGGGCCATTCGGTAGGACATGAACCCGCCATTCGAGTGTCCGAACAGCGCGATCCGTGAGTCGTCGATCGCGTATTCGGCCTTGACGGCGTCGATGAGCCGGGTGAGGTAGGCGACGTCATCCACGTCGCTGCCGAAGAAATTACAGCAGGAGCTCGACGCGTTCCAGAAACGACTCCGTCTCTCGCTCGCCTCCTCGGTGCCATCGGGGGCCACCAGGATGAAACCGTAGTCGTCCACCAGCCCGCTGAGGTTGAAGTACGCGTCCTGCTGCGCGCCGCTGGCGGTGTAGCCGTGCAGCAGGAGGATCAACGGCGCCGGCGTCCCGCTATCGTAGCCGGCCGGCACGTGCACCGGCAGCTCGCCTCGACCCGCATCGATTGTCTGGGCGACGGCCGTACCCGTCGAAACCACGAGCAGCAGCATCATGAACGTGCAGCACGTCTGTCGCATCGGTTCTAGTCCTCGTCGGTGTCGGAAGTGAACGGTCGAAAGGAGCATTGTAGCGTCATCGGACATCGCGGTGTCCGCTCGTCGGGTGGGCGTCACGGAAGGGCCAGAGTGAGGAGCTCCGGGACCTGACCGCCAGCGGTCAGCGCGACACAGACGACGAGCTGACGGCGCTCCTGGGCGTGCGCGCTCGGTGCCCATATCCGTGAGGCGCGTCTTCGAGCCTGGCGACGACGAGAGCACCGGGCCCTATCGTGGCTGCCTGGGGGGTAGCGTGCCCCCTTCGGCGAGGGTCTTCATGTTCTCGAGTGCTCTCGTGAACGCTCCGACCCTGCGCTCTCGGTCCGCTTCCCGAGCAGCGTCGTCCGCCAGCATCGAGTTGTCGAAGATCAAGGTGTAGACCAGCTTCGACGTGGTCTCGGTCACCGGCCTCGCCTCGAGGGTGCCGTGATAGAGGTTGTACGGTCGGTCCTCTCTGGGGGCCTGCGTGTAGGTGTAGGACAGCTCGGTCTTTCCGACGAGAATCTCGTTGCCGACGCTACGCACGGCACCGAACTCGTTTTCCGTGCCAGACGTGATTTCGCACGGAATTCCGAACCACTCTCCGATATCGCAATACCCTCCAACCCGCTCCCACACTTCGGGCGCGGGGCGGTCGATCTCGATCTCCAACGGAATGGACGTGTAGGTCGGTGAGGCGACCACGACACTGCCTGATGCCGTCTGTGCGCCGGCGGTGGTCACGCAGGCAAGGGCGACCGCGCAGCCGGCACCGATGCGAGTAACTTGCTTCCGCATGCGTTCCTCCAGATGGTTTGACTCTTCGGCTCGTGGCTGGACATTCTGTCACAGGTGGACCGGAGCCGCCCGGTGGGAGGAGCTGAAGACGCGGGTCCCCGTGCCGGGACCGAGCCGACCACGGCAACTGGAACTCAGGACCCGCGCCGTGGTCTACTCGCTTACCGTGATCATTGGCACGCTGAACGAGGGGCCGCTGCACCAGGCTCTGAAGGTGCAGTACGCCCGCCGATATGCAGCTTCCAGCCGCTCCTCGTCCGAGGTGCAGGTGGGCGACTACGTCGCCGACGTGCTCGGCGATGACAACGTGCTGTACGAAATCCAAACCGGCGGATTTGGCACCATCAGACGCAAGCTCGAGCACTTGGTTGGCGAGCACAAGGTTGTTCTCGTGCACCCGATCGCGGCCGTTCGAACGATCGTCAAGGTGCCGGATGCGGCGGACGCGGAGGCAACCCGGCGCCGTTCGCCGAAGCGCGGTCACCCCGCGCACGTGCTCGACCAGCTGGTGTACATACCGGCGCTGCTCGCCCACCCCAACTTCGAGCTCGAGGTGGTCATGGTCGAAGAGGACGAGGTGCGCGTGTTCGATCCGGGCCGCGTGCGCCGCCGCGGAGGCTGGCGGGTCGTACACCGACAGCTCAACGCCGTCGTCGAACGCCACCGTTTTCGTTGCTTGGACGATCTGTTCGGCCTTCTGGAGGCGCCGCTGCCGGACCCCTTCACGACGCTCGAGTTGGCCGAGGCGCTGAATCAGCCGCGCCGGCTCGCGCAGAAAATGGCGTACGTCCTTCGCGAAGCCGGCGCTACTCGAATCTGTGGCAAGACGGGCAACGCGATGGTCTATCGTCGCGCGCGCAAGGACGGCGCGGAAGCTTGTTGATCGGGATAAGCGGTTGCGCGCGCCAGGTCCAGCGAGGCTGCAGCCCGTGGCAAAGTCCTGGTCCTCACGGGGCCGTAATCACGTCGTTATCGAGGCGGTCGGGTAGAGCGAGTTCGTGCATCCCTCTCGTCGCGGAGCGTACCAAGGGGCTCAGAAACTGTATCCGTCCGGCGAGTACGCGACGGCCCCTGGGAAGTAGACGTTCTCGATGATGGAGCGACCCATGTAGACGGGTGACGTCGCGGTCCTGTTCCGGGCCAGGGTCCGCATAAACGCGTTCTCGTCCTCCGGGGCCGGGATTCCCGCCTCCAGGCAGGTGCGGACGATGCCGGCCATCTCTTCGGGCTCGTCCCATTGCAGGTAGTGGCCGGCCGTCGGCAGGATCCAGTAGCTGCTCTCCACCGCCCGCTTGTCGAGGTAGGTGTACCAGATGTGATTGCCGATGCGGGGCGGGTTCACCGTGTCCTGAAGCCCCCAGATGAGCGCCGTCGGGACCGGGCTCTCGCGAAGGACGTCCAGCCAGCGGTACTCGTTCGCTGCCCTCTCCAGCAGGTACTTGCCGACGTACGGACGAGCGCCGATCCCGTCGTTGAACGCCTGGATGTCAGCGTTGGCGACCCGTTGCGGCGTGCCTTCCGTCACCCGGGGCCGGACCTGCTGCTGTCGGGTCCGCTCGGGATCCGGCACTGCGCGCTGAGTGTCGTACTGCCCCTGGCTGAGGTTGGCCAGGGGAAGAAAGAGCCCACCGTTGGAGATGAAGTGATAGGTGATCTCGTATGCCTTCTCCTCACGCGCCAGATAGTTGCCCAGAAAGGCGAAGCCGACACTGCCCCCACGATCGTGGGTCAGAAGATGGAACCGAGACAGTCCCACGATCTCCTGGACAAAGTGATCGACAAGCTTCGCGTCGTCCTCCAGCATGTACGAATAGCCGTCTTGAGGCTTGTCCGAGAAGCCGAACCCGGGGAAGTCGAGGACAGCGACGAAATAATCCTCTTCCAGAAAGGGAATCATCTCCCGAAAGTCGAAGCTCGACGTGGGATAGCCGTGGAGGATCACCAGCGCCGGGTTGGCACGGTTTCCAAAGGTCCGGTAGAAGACATTGACTCGACGGCCCTCGTTGTTGGGAGTCGTCGAGGTCCACTCGAAATACTCTCCGGAGCGGTACCATGCCTCGGCGAGCGGGGAATAGAGGGTGAAATCGGTCTGGGGGGCACGCGACTGCGAGCCGATCACGGTTGCACTCGCGTAGCCCTCCGCGTTGCCGTGTGAACCTCCAGCGGAGACGGGGCTCACTAGCGCCGGGCTCGCAGCCGCGAGCTTCAAGAATGATCGTCTATCCATGGCATCTACCTCGCAGCAGTTGGTCAGTCGGTCGGGGCGGCCCTTGCTGCCGGGCGCCCGTCACTTCACCGTCACCTCTCGTCCGGAAACGTTTCCAGAAGGCCGGTCTCGGGCCTCTCGGTGTCTTCCGCAGCCGTGCCCATTATGGCCGAACTCCGATACTTCTCTGGCTCTAGTCTGCGGCACCCTTAGAATGCCGACGCGCTCCGGAACTGTCACTCGTCGCCGCCCGAGGGTGCCTGCCGTCGACAAGAGGAGGACTCGTGCGCAGTAATCCTGACCACCCAGGCGACCGCCATCTCGGCGAGGGTGCGGTGGGCCCCAATCCTGATCTTCGACCAAGAGGGAGAGTTCATCGACCAGTGGGCGCAGTTCGGCCGCCCGAGCGGTATCGCCTTCGACGACCAAGGCCGGATCTACGTCTCCGATTCAGAGTCGGACGACTTCCAGAATCCCGGGTTCGAGATGGGTATTCGGGTCGGCGAAATAGAGACCGGCTGGGTTACCACGTTCATTCTCTATCCATGGGGCGATCCACGCGATCCGGGTGGCGGCACAGGTGCCGAGTTCGTAGCCGTCGACCGCGAGGGGAACATCTACGGCGGGGAGCCGCGTCCGCGACGGATCCAGAAATACGTGCGGGTGAGGCCGTAGTCGCCTCTGCGTTGTGCAGTGCTCCAACTCGCAACGTATTCCACGAGCTATCGTCTCCCTCTATGCTGTTGAACCTGATGGGCTATACTCGCGACATACGGTGAGGATCGTGTCACCGGTAGGCTCCCGGCGCCTCTCGTGGAACCGGGAGGAGGCCGCTGCCAGGGACACCGCGCATGACCCCCACCACCGGAGCACCTGGGGCGTGAGCCGAGAGCGATCGCCCGTGACCCGCCCTGACCCTTCACTGCGGAGCTACCGCCTCATGACTTGCAACAGACGTGCACTGTCCTTCGTCGTCACCGCCAGCTTGTTGGCAGGATCCGCCGCAGCGCAGGACATCGGCCCAACCGGCCCCATGCCCTACGATATCGTCCAGGATTGGGCGAAACCGTTCGCGAGTGAGGGATTCGCGTTCGGTGGCAACTCCGGCGTCTACGCCGAGTCCCCGGACCGTATCATCGTGCTCCAGCGGGGCGAGACACGGCTCCCCGACCCGGTGCCAGACGAGTTCGACGGCTGGGCGGGCCCGCTCTGGAACGTGCTCAGCGGCCGGGGACGCACCTGGCAGAACTGTATCTACGTCCTCGATAGGGACGGTAATCTGATCGAGGTCTGGGACCAGTGGGACTACCTGTTCGAAGGCTCCGAGGGTCCAGGGCCGCACCGGATTCGCGTCAGCCCGTACGACCCCGAAAGAAGGATCTGGATCGTTCACGAGACCGCACACCAGATCTTCGTGTTGTCCAACGACGGCAGAGAGCTCCTGCGGACGTTCGGTGAGAGGAACGTCAGCGGCACAGACGAGGGCCACTTCGGCCTCCCGCAGGACGTTGGGTTCCTGCCCGATGGCCGTGTCCTGATCGCCGACGGATACGAGAATTCCCGCGTCATGGTACTCGACGCAGATTGGAACTACCTGACGGAATTCGGGAGCCCGGGAGACGGCCCCGGCGAGTTCCAGATCGTGCACAGCATCGCGATGGCACCGGGCGGCCGGATCCTGGTCGCCGACCGCGACAACAACCGGATCCAGATCTTCAGTGACTCCGACTACACGTACATGGGGGAGATCCCCACCGGAGCCCTGGCCCTCGACATCATCGTGAGCGACGAGCGCGTGTTCGTGTCCGACGTCGGACCGCCCAGGCTGCGGCAGTTCGATCTGGACGGGGACCCGGTCTACACGTGGTACGCGCCGGGCCAGGACTCGCCCAACTGGTTCCGCGAGATGCACTCCGTCGGGGTCGATCCGGAAGGAAACTTCTACGCTGCGGACAATCAGAACGGTCGCATCATGAAGTTCGTGCCGAAGCCGGACGCCGATCCGCGACTGGTCGTGGGCCAGCCGTACGTCCCACGCTGAAGTGGGCGAGCTCGAGACACGGAAGAATCGCTGGGACGTCGACGTGACGCCTGGGCACGAGGATATCAACGGCGTCGCCGTCGTCTCGCGTGCACCGCCCTCTTGGGTCACACGCACGGCGGCCCCCGTCTCGACGTCGTAGACCCACAAATTCCAGGACTCCCCGCCGAACACACTGACGGCCAGGCGGCATCCGTCGGGCGACAACCGCGGCCCGGCGTGTTGCCTGACCGGGAGGGGTAACGGCTCCTCCCGCCCTTCCCGATCGCGCCAGACCATCGAGGCAATGAGATCTTCCTGAGCTGCCGCGCAGGCAAGTCGAACTAGCCGAGCGATGCGGCGTCGCTGGTCCAGATGCTGTCGTCGGCGAAGGTCGAGGAGTTCATATCGCCGGCACCGGCGACGCTCGACGAGGCGCGCGCCTTCATCGACTGGACCCACCGCGCCCGCCGGGCGGGCCGGTACATCTGCTTCGGTATCGTGCCACAGGGACAAACTGACGCGATCGGCATCTTCCAGATCTGGCCGGTCGAGCAGACCTTCCGGACCGCCGAGTGGGGGTTCGCAATCGGGCATCGATACTGGGGTTCTGGTCTCTTCATCGAGTGCGCCCGACTCGTCGCCGATTTCGCGTTCGAGACACTCGGCACCGCCAGGATCGAAGGTCGGGCAGCCATTGAGAACGAACGGGGCAACGCGGCCCTGCGCAAGCTCGGCGCCGAACCGGAGGGCCTGCTGCGCCGGTGTTTCGAGTGCAGCGGCGGCGTTGTGCGCGACCACATCCTCTGGGCGCTGCTCGACGACGACTGGCGCCGTGTGCGCCCGACGCTGACCCCTGATGGGCCGAGCAACAGACTGACAGAGAGCTGCCTGACTGACTGACCGACCGACAGGCTCGCAGACCGACCGCTGTCCTCTCTCCACTAGCCCCACCCAGTTGGCCCGCTGCAACAGCAGGCGAGTGCGATCCAAGAGAGGGACGAGCTCCCGGCCGGTTCCCGCCTGCACTACGCCGTCTGTGAGCGCCACCGTCAGGTTGGCACTACCCGGACTGGCCTCCGAAGCCAGACGATTGTCCGAGGAACAGAGTTTCGTGCGACCGGCGCCCTTCGGGTGTATAAAGGGGCCAACCGGGGAAGCTAGAACGGAAATGAAGGAACCATGAGAACCTGTCGAATGCTCGTCGGCGTAGCGGTGGTCCTCGCAGTTGGTTTCGGCGCGGTGGGCCGCGGACCCGCGGTCCAAGCTCAAGCGACGAGTCAGGTCGTCTTCGTGAGCGTGCTCGAGGGCGCATCTCCTGTTGTCGGTCTCACCGCGGAAGATTTCGTCGTGGAAGAAGACGGTGAGCCGCGCGAGATACTGGGCGCACAGCGGTCCACCGTCCCGATGCAGCTCGCCATTCTCGTCGACGACAGTTACGGTCTGACGAATTCGTTGTCGCATATTCGTAGCGGCCTCAACGAGGTGATCGACGCCTTGCCCGACGGGCAGCAGGTCGCCTTGATCTCTTTCGGCGATCAGTTGCGAACCGTGGTGGACTACACCACCGACATGGCGCGGCTCAAGACAGCAGCGGCTGAGTTCGTGCTCTTTTCAGAGACGAGCTGGTACCTGACCCACGCCCTGGTCGAGACCGCCACAGATCTCTGGGAACGTGGAGCGATCCGACCGGTCATCATTCTTGCGACGTCGGAAGGGGCGAACACAGCGACGTCACGACTGCGCGCAGGCCGTCAGGGTGATGCGATCGTGTCACCGCAAGGGGGCCAGGGCCTGGCGGCCGACCGCGTCCTGGACGTGCTGCGTGAAACCAGGGTCGCCGTGCACACGCTGGTCGTTCGAGACACCGGAGTCCCTGCCTTCACGACGGGACCGGCTAGCGACGCCGGAACGCGGGGTGCCATTCTTGACGCGTTTGGAGATCGAGAACGGGCCTCACTCCTCCAGCAGCTGCCGAAGGTCACCGGGGGGCGCCGAGACGAGCTGGGCGATACATCGGCCTTGGCCGAGCTGTTCGCGCAAGTCGTACACGAGCTGTCCAACCAGTACGTGGTCGCGTATGCACGGCCCGCGGGGCTCATTCCGCCCGATGAGATCAGAGTCAGTGTGACCAGTTCAGGGATGACGGTCAGGAGCACGCCGGCACCACCGTTGCGGTGACGACGTTGCCAAGGGGTGTCAGTCAGCTAGCCCCGATCCAGTACATACAGCCGGGGCCGGCGCCGTCACCCATCGGCATCTCTTGTGTCACCTCGAGCGTGTTCAAATCCACCACCGCAACACGGTCGGCGGATCTCAGCCCAAGAAACGCACGAGTGCCGTCCGGCGCGACCAGCACCGCGCCGTCGCCCGTGTCCATCGAGCCCAGCGTCACTCTCTTGATTTCTGACCGTGAGGCCGCGTCCATCACCACCAGGGACGCCGCTTCGCCGTCGATGATCAGCACGCGGCCGTCTGGCGTGAACTTCAAGCGGTTCGCGTCCTTCAACCCCAGGTCGAGTGTCTCGACGACTCTCCGGCTCGCGACATCGATAATCGACACACCGCCGTCGTTCCGGGTTGCCGTCCAGATCTCCCGGCCGTCCGGCGACAGGTCGATGCCCTCGGGCAAGTCTCCCGGTACCGGAATCACGGTGAGCGTCGACGCGGAGGGCCCGCCCATGACGCCCTCGATCATCGTGACCGAATTCGAGCGCGTGTTCGGCACGAACATGGTGTTCGTATCCTCGTCGAGCACGAGCAGGTGCGTTCCCTCCTGACCGATCTCGAGTGTCCACTCGATCTCATTCGTGGAAGGGTCGTAGCGCCCAATCGACTTGTGTCCTTCGATGGTGAAGTACACCTTGCCCTCGGCGAAAAGCACGTCGTGCGTCCGGCTGCCTGGGCCGGGATCGACCCGGCGGATCTCCTCCTGGGCGGCGATGTCGATGACCGAAATCCCGTCCACCATACTCGCCACGAACGCCAATCGGCCGTCGGCCGATGCCGTCACCTCGTGAGGGTCCCTGCCGGTCGGCACTCGTCCAAGCACGGCGCCGCTCGCGGGGTCGACGATCGCCAGAGCGCTGGCATCCCTGAGCAGGACCAGGAGTCGCCCGGGCGACGGCGACTGGGCGCTGGCAATGCCGAACGCGGCGACGACAGCGGCCACCGACAACGAGACGCCCCACCGCGGCACAGTCCTGACTCGGCTCATCTGGCACCTCCGTCTATGAAGATCTGGCTCGACTTCTGGAACAGCAACGGTTCCAGCAGGATAGGCGACCGAGAGTTGGCCGATTATACCTGTGCGATCCTCAAAGCGGCGAGGGATGGACCGGCCGCACCACCGTGGGGTATCAGCGCCAGCGGAAATCCATCCGCACGACACTGCCGACCGGAGCACCGCGGTCTGGTCGCCCTAGCGTGTAACCGAACCCTGCATCAGGGATGTCTGCCCCCCCGAACGGCAGCCTGGGGTTCTGGTAGCGATTCGGCCGCTCGTCGGTGAATTCGCTGACCGCCGCGAATGGTGTCGCCGATCGCCTCGTCATCACGCCGTCCTGGGCGCGATAGAGCTCCAGGCCGTCGGAAAAGTCCTCGACCGCGAACGGCGCATCGGCCGAGTGCATGCCGCGAAGCGCCCGATCGTACAGGCGGTACTGGGTCTGGCCGTCCCGAATGCGCAGGTCGAACAGGGTGCCAGCGGACTTGCGTGAACGCCGCTCGGCTCCCGGCAGGAACTCGTTGATGATCGCGTAGCCATACATCAAGCTGCGATCATTCCAGCTGAGCTGTTCGACGGGGGGCCTCCCGCCGACCAGCACCTCGGCGCAGCGCGCCGCGTCCTCCGCGGCCACATCCGTCGAGTAGTATTCGGGCCGCCGCTCGAAGCACATCGTCTCGACAAAGCGGTCGCGCAGGACCGGCTGCGCCGTCTCATCGAGCTCCCAGAACGTCCAGCCCTCTGCGGCCTGGTAGTACTGCTGCGGCAAGGCCGGGATCTCGAATTCCTGCGGGGTGGAATCCACCACCAGGAGGAAGCCCCGTCCCGGACCCGTTTCGGCAGGTTCGTTCTGGCTCCAGAGATACTCGCCGTTGTAGTACCACATCACCACACCCGGCCGGTAGTTGACGTTCACGGCCGACATGTCTCCGCCCCGTTCCGGGAAGAATGTGAACCCGGGATGTGACAGGGCCCGGTCGTAATTCTTGACATTCGCGAACTCCCGGTAGGGGTCGCGGTATTCGAGCAGGTAGAAATGCGGCACCGGCAGGTGATGCCGGCCCGGCGACAGGGTGAAGCCACGGGCCTGCCACCCGGTCAGGTCATCCCCCTCGAAGTCCTCGCTGAAGCCGATCGCGGGAATCGCGACGTTGTCGAGCAGGGCGCCGTCCTCGACCGCCGCCATGTCGGTGAAGTAGGTGAACCGGACGGTCACCTCACGACCGCGGTACTCGCCGAGGTCGAAGCTCGCCTCAACCCACTGTGCCGCCTCGCAGGGATCCGCCGTGGCGGAACCGACGCGGTCTTCCGCCAGCGTCCGTTGGGCGTCGGGATCACAGCCGTCGGCGGTTTCCACCTTGCCGTCACCGTCCAGGTCGCCGCTGCGCCCGGTGAATCCCGGCAGCGACCCGGCCCCTTCGTGCCCTCGGCCCGAGGGCATGACGCTCTCGGTGTCGTCGGCGGTGCCCTTGTCCATCGGCATGATCCGCCGGAACGGCTCGCCCCTCGCCGCCGCCTCCACATAGAGATAGTCCCACTCCGCCTCGATGACGAACCACGCGTCCAGACGCATCGCCACCGGTTCGTCGGCCGCCAGCGCGCGCAGGTCGAAGGTCCGCGCAAGGGTTCGATTCATGCCGTTCCCTTGTCCCGAGTAGACGGCTTGTGCTCCCTGGTCGGCGCCCAGGGGACCCATCTCGATGTCGCGCAATTTGGGCGGCAGAATTACCATGACGGCATCACACAGGCCATCGGCGGGGACGTAGCCGGCAGCACCGCTCCAGTCGTTCATGGTCTTCAGATGCAGCGACCCCGTGCGCGGGCCGCCGAGATCGTGCGGCCGTACCACGCACGGTGTCAGCCATCCCAGAACGGTGCGCGACCAGGCGCTCAGCTCCTGTGGCTCGGGTGACGCGGTGCTGGCCATCGCCTCCCAGGCCGCGGTCGAGTTGTTGGTCGACCGCGCATAAACGTCCGGCAGTCCCAACGAGTGTCCAAACTCGTGGATGAAGGTCGACGGCTCGGTGTACTCGGACTGCATGTTGTAGTCCAGCACCCACATGCCGGTGCCGATGTCGACACCGCCCCGCACGTTCATCCGTCCCTCTACGAGCGGACCGCTGTCAAGGTTCTGGCTCAGGGCGAAGCGATGCGGCCAGATGCGGTCGGCGCAGGCCTGTTCGGCCGGTGTCAGCCCGAAGAACGCCTCGGCCGTGGCGTTGGCGTTGAGCTTCTCGTCCAGTTTGAAGAGCCCCTGGCACGAGGACTGTCCCTTGCCGGCGACGATCAGGATGAAGTGGTCCAGGTAGCCGTCTGGCTCGTCGCGGTTGCCGTCGTCATCGAAGTCCCCTGGGTCCCAACGGTCGTAGTCCTGCCACGGGAAATCGGGCTCTGCCGCGTAAGCCGCCCGCAGCGCGTCGATTACCAGATCGGTGGCGCGCTCGTCGTTGCGCCAGCTCCCGTCCGAGCTCTGCGCTGGTCGCCCGTAGTAGTGCAGCGGCTGTTCGAGCTCCACGACCGGGAAGATGTCGCCGGTGACGTTGTAGCGCCCGCGCGACTGGTGCCGGTAATAGTGCGAGAGGGTCCCTGGCTCAGGGTCGTCTGGGCTGCCTGCGAACAGGAGGTCCTGGAAATAGGCGCGGTTCTTGTCGTCCTGCTCGGGATCCCCTGCAAAGCGGTCATACCCCGTCTCGGTAAAACGCACCGGCAAGATCAGGAGTCTGTGCGGCCGCTCCTTCGGCGCGAGCACCGGCTGGATGGAATCGCTTTGGATTTGGGGATGACCCAGCTGGTCGAATCGAAACTCCGCCAGCGACTCGACCATCGACTGAGCGGCGTCCGGCCCTGACTGCTGGACGGCGGCGAGCAGCCCGACAAGGCCGGCCCCGGCTACTAGGACGGTCGTCAACCAAGGTGTCACCCGCATTTCAACCTCACAGATTCAAAGGTAACTGCAACCGGACGTCGCGGTCTAACCTTCCAGATCGCCGACCGCCGCCAGGGCTTCGTTGACGACCGACGCCTCGAGCCGACTGTTCTGGCGTACCTGTTCCTCGAAGCCGTCGGTCGGGGTCATGCAGTCCTTCGACTGGAGCTCCGCCCGAACGCAGCCCGCATGGACATAGATCGGGGTCACCCGAACCTGGCTGCCAAAGGAGATTTCGCGTGCCAGCACCACGCGCAGTGCGTCCTTGGCGATGGCCTCGCCGCAGTTCTTGCACTTCGAGCGGCCGCTGGGTGACCGTTCCACGTACGGCGGCTCCTTCCGATTCGCACGTTCCTTGGCTGCGTTCTCCTCGAGCGCCTGCAGCTTTGACAGTGGGGGCACAGCGAGCCCGTCCTCGAACGCCTGGTCCGCGTAGGCGGCTTCGACGTCCTCGAGACGGCGCCGCGCCGCACACGTGAGGTGATGCCACAGATAGCCCGTGCCATACGGTCCCTCGAGGAGAATGCCCAGCCGTAGCTTGCCCTTCTCGATCTTGCGTCTGCACGTACGGCACTTCGAACGGCTCGACCGCGCGGCTTCGATCAGATACGGAGCCAGCTCTGGCTCCGGCGCGGCTTGCTGCGCTGCCGTGGAGTCTTCTTCTGCCACTATCGTTCCTCCTGTTGGACGTGCGAACCTGCACGCGGGAATCCGGCGACCCGCGGGTCAGATGGGAGATTCTAGCCTTTTCGGCAAGGCGCAGGGTTGGTCGAATGTCCCCCAAACAGATAGACCACGTTGGGGCCATCGACCTGCCGGCACCGATGTGCGATGCTATCTCCGGACGGCTCAAGGGAGATGAAATGCTGACAGGAAGACCAAGAAGGCTTGGAGTGTCTGTCTGCGCGGTGATGACGTTTGTCGCCGCCAGCGGCTCGAGCAGGGCCTGGGCCGCTGAACAGAACTGGGCAGAGCTTGCCGTGCACAACTTTGGTGAACCGATCAATACCATGTGGGCCGAGGGCGAGCTTTCGTTTGCCGACGATGGAACCATGGTGTATTGCAGCGCCAGAGAAGACCTGGCGGTCGCGCCTGGAGACCCGAAAGATCTCTACATCGCCACGTTCGACCAGACCACCGGTAGCTGGAGCACGCCGGTGAACATGGGCATTCCAGTGAATGCGGCGCCGGCGACAGATGCCGATCCGCTGCGTCTCGGCGATGACCGCGAACCATGGATTACAGCAGATGGGAACACCATCTATTTCAAGTCTGACAGGCTGGCGACCTCGAGTCCTCGCAATGCCAGCGACCTCTTCGTCACACACAAGGTGAACGGTGAGTGGACGACCCCTGAGCTGCTTCCATCGCCCATCAGCACCGACGCCGGCAACGAACACTGCCCTGCCATACTGCAGGATGGTCGCACTTTGTGTTTCGCCTCCAGGCGGGAGGGTGGCTACGGTGGCTCGGACATCTGGTGTTCACAACAGGACGACACCGGCACTTGGCAGGAACCTGTGAATCAGGGACCGAACATCAACACAGCGGCCGAGGAATTCCATTTCAGCCAAGACACCGACGGCATGGTGTATTTCACGTCCGGTCGACCGGGGGGCTTTGGCGGACTGGACATCTGGGGCGCCTCGCAGTTAGGAGCTAACAACTGGGGTCCAGCGGTGAACTTGGGACCACAGGTGAATACCGGGTCGGCCGACATGTGCCCTGCGTTTCCTCCGGGTGCTCAGACCTTCTCCTGGTTCTCCAACCGGTCGGACAACAGCTTTGGTTCCATCGATATCTTCTGGACCAACAAGACGAATCTGACGCCCTCTCCGTGAGGAGACATCATTCGTGCAACAAGGCTCGACCTCGTCATCGACATCCGGCGCGGGTTGCATTCGGCAGCCGTTCGTCTACACTTTCTGAACCGAGGCCGGTGGCGACCACACGGCTCACGGGCTGCGCCGTCGTGTGACGTCGCGTTCGCTGAGCGCCGATTCCAGCTGAATCGCGAGCCCTCAAGGAGAATTTGAGGATGCCTGAACGAACAACACGTACGCGTCTCCCCGATCGCCGGGCGAGCCGGCGGCAATTCTTCAAGCTGCTGGCCGCCAGTCCGTTGCTGAGCCTGGCCTATCCGGGCCTGCCGCCGAGCTGGCAGCGGGCGCTCGCACGCGAGGCGCCGCGCTCCCCGGCCACCGGGGCCCGCTGTGCCGGCTGCGGAGCGGAGCTGGTGTTCCCCTCTTCGGCCCGCGTGCGCCCCCACGCAGCGCAGGACCCAGTCGCCCTCCCTCCCCAGAATGCCCTGGAAGTGCAGCTGACGGGACAGCTCGTCGAGACGCCAGACGAGGCGATCAACGTCTGGGACTTCGAGCGCGCGGCCCATGCCAACAATCTGGCGCAGCACTGGGACTACCTGCACATGGGGGTCGACGACTACGAGACGCGAAAGGCGAACCGAGAGGGGTTCCAGCGCCTGATGCTTCGGCCCAGACGACTCGGCGCAGAGCCGACGACCGGGTTCGACATGTCGATCGAGCTCTTTGGCAGCCGATTCGACTCGCCGCTGTTTCTCTGCCCGGTCGCGAGCCTCGAGGCCTACCACACGCAAGGCGAGAGCGGCGCCGCCCGGGCGGCTCAAACAAGAGGCATCCTGCAGGTGCAGTCGCACCAGAGCTCGCAATCATACGACCAGATCGCCGAAGCGCGTGGCGAGCCGCACTGGTTTCAGATCTACACGGTGCCCGACTGGAACGTGAACCAGCGGGTCATCGACCGCGTGGCCAGTGCGGGATGCCCCGCGCTGGTGTGGACGATCGATCTGCTGGGCGGCAGCAACCGGGAGCTGCAACGACGCACGCTCGTGGGCGAAGGCATCGAGTCGGAGCTCTGCCAGAACTGCCACCAACACCAGCAGGGCTATCAACGGCCGATGCGCGCCGGGCTGGAAGGGCCCGCTGGGCCCCGTCCCCCCTACACCTGGGACTATGTCAAACGTCTCAAGGACGCCAGCGATATGAAGGTCATCCTGAAGGGCATCGTCACCCCGGAAGAGGCCGAGCTGGCGGTGGAGCACGGCGCCGACGGCCTCTACGTCTCGAACCACGGCGGCCGGGCGGTGAACAGCCTCTGGTCGTCGATCGACGCCTTGCCAGGGGTGGTCGCCGCGGTACGGGGACGGGTTCCCGTGATGATCGACAGCGGTGTCCGTCGCGGCACCGACATCTTCAAGGCCCTTGCGTTGGGCGCCGACGCGGTGGGTATCGGGCGACCCTATGTGTGGGGGCTCGGGGCGTTCGGCGAAGACGGTGTCGACAAGGTGATCGATATAATGCACGACGAGTTCCGGATCGCCATGCGACAGACCCGGACCACCAGCGTCGATGAGATCACGTCTCGCTTCGTGATGGAAGGCAAGAATCCCATCATGATGCGTCACAACGAGTTCGGCTTCGGGCTTTGATCAGTCGGGGCTACGGCCCGAACCCCACGCGGCCGCTACGCGGGGCCCCGAATGCCCCACTCAGCGGTCGCGGGGCGCGCACGTGCGCGCCCTGGCCGTTGGCGACGGCCCCGAATGATGATGAAACTACGTTTCGCGGTGTAGAACGGCCCGACCCTTGGAGGACCGTGAGATGGCGTTAGTGAATATTTCGTTTCGAATGAGATGCATACGACAGCTCGGTATTGCCGTCTTGGCCGGTCTGGTGCTGATGCAGGGGTCTCCGGCGGCCGCGCAAACTAGCGTCGACTTCACGGTGTCGGGAACGTCGACCATTCGAGGATGGACCTGTTCGGTGAGCGGTTCCGCACAGGTGACTCCGGGCTCGTCCCAGCCGGCGCCCGGCTTCGACACCGGGGTGCAGACGGCCACGCTCACCGTGCCGGTGAACGACTTCGACTGTCCGAACGAGGAGATGCTCGAGCATCTCCTCAACGCGATGAAGGCAGACGAGTTCGCCGACATCACCTTCCAGCTCGACGGCTACGAGGTGTCTGGCCGGCAAACCGAGGCGAGTGGCACGCTCACGATTATCGGCGTCACCCAACCGGTGAGCTTCCCGATCTCGCTGAGCCCGTCGGGGGGCGGTGTCGAGATCGAAGGCGAGCTGCAACTGGACATGACCACCTACGGCGTCGAGCCCCCCGTGGTGATGCTCGGCCTGCTGAAAGTGCGGCCACGGATACGCATCGAGTTCGAGGGGCTCGTTACCCCGTAGGACGACGCTCGAGCCGGGGCCGAAGCCACGACAGATCCCGTCAGCCACTACTTCTCGGGCGAGACCATTTTGGTGATGCGGCCAACCGCCGTGTCGCCCGCATACAGGTTGTCGTCTTTGTCCATGACCCAGTAGCTGGCTTCGATGAACTGCCCGGCTCCTATCCCCATTCCGTTACCGATCGCGCCGAGCACCTTGCCATTCCGATCCAGCTTCAAGAACTGGCCATCCTGGCCGCTCGCCATCCACGGCTGGCCGTGCGAATCGAAATAGAGGGCGCACGGAAGGTTTCTCATCTGCAGCGTCTTGAGGAACGTGCCGTCGCCGGAATAGACGACGATACGATAATCCTCGCGGTCGCCGATCCAGACATCGCCGTTCGTGGGATCGACGGCGAGCCCATGGGCCGAGTTGAATTTTCCTGGTCCGGCCTCGTTGCCGTACCACTGATTGATGAACTTGCCGTTGCTGTCTAGGTGCAAGATTCTCGAGGCACCGATATTGTTGGTCGGATCATCCGAGCCGGTATCGTTTGGGCTCTCGTTCCCATGGCCCTGGGCGATATAGACATCACCATCCGGACCGAACGCGACCATCACGGGCTGCCACAGCAGCCGTTGCCCCTTGGCTTCATCCCAGTCGCCCCGGCGCCCCGGCTCGCCGATCGTCAAGAGCAGCTCGCCGTCCGGACTGAGCTTCATCACGGTGGCACCGTGCGTGGCCGTGATCCAGACATTGTCCTCGCCGTCCACGGCCATGCCGTGGGCCTTGTCCTGGTAGCCGATCACGTCCTGGTCGACCTGCAGGATGAGGGTGCCCTCCGGATCGACCTTGAAGAGCTGCGGTCTCCCGGCCTCGGCGCGCTGAAAGACCCAGAGGTTGTCTTGCGAGTCGAGCGCTACCGCCGGGACGCCACCCAGACCGGGAGGCAGCACATCGAGATAGGTGAACGTGTAGCCTAGCGTCTGTTCCCACTGGACACGTTGTAGTGCCTGACGCCGGCGGCCAAGTCGATTACTGCAGATTGGCGAGCGACTACATCCCGGTGTCTCCCCGGCAGACGTCCGGTAGCCGCCGGCTTCACTGCGAGGCACTATCGTGACCCTTCCATTCGGATCGACGATGGTTCGTCCCCCTGGGTCGGGAAATGAACCTTGCAGAAACCACGCCGGTGACCCGTCGACTGCTGGCCCGGTTGGCGCCTGCGTCTGGGCGGATGCCGGCGTCGCGGCAAGAATCAGTCCGAGCGCCAGACCTCCTGCGCAATCACGTCTCCTCATCTCCACCCCAGCGATCTGTTGTTACTTGGCCGCGCTCAGGCGCGCACGCACCAGCCGGGTCACCGTAGACCCATCGAGACCGGGATGCTGCTTCATGAGATTCCCCATCACCCGACCCATGTCCTTGACATCGGTGGCGCCGAGCTCCTGCACCGCCGCATCCACGAGCGCCGCCACCTCCTCCTCCGAAAGACCTTTCGGGAGCCATCGGCCGAGATACTCCACCTCGAACCTCAGCTTGGCGGCCGCCTCGGCGCCACGATCTCCGAGGCGTTCGTACTCCACGAGCGCCTTGCCCATCTTCTTCGCGTAGCTCGCGATGGTCTTGCGGTAGAGCTCGTCGTCGGCCTCGCCCGTGAAACCGGGCGCCTTCAAGGTGCGGGCGACCTCGGTGTTGATCTGGCGAATGACGTCGCTGCGGTTGCGGTCGCGCGTCCGCATGGCGTCCTTCAGCTCCCCGTTCAATTCGTCTTTGATGCTCACGTCTCTTCACTCAGCGGTGGGCCATTGCCGAACCAGCTCGCCTTGACCGTGGCTCTGCGTCTACCGGACAGGCAACCCGTCGAGGGCAAACGTGTACACCCGACCAACCCGTCTCCCCGCCGCTATGGACACATACTGGACGCCGTCGAGCTCGTAGGTCATGGGAGTCCCCGTTCCCTGCCCGACCGTGGCCGACCACAGCTGGGCACCCGTGCCGGCATCATGAGCGATGAGACGGTCCCCCGAGCCCCTGAACACCAGGTTCCCACCGGTCGACATCGTGCCGCCATGCGCTCCGTCCGACACGACTCGCCACGCCTCGGTATTTGTTGCCGGATCCACAGCTAGCAGGACGGTGCGCGGCCCCGTCAGCGCCGGTCTCTCCGGTCGACTCTCGCGAGAACCCCGCGCGGTGCCGGTATTCCACACGCCCTGGCGATATTCGAATTCGTCCGCTTTCGCGTAGTACGAGCTGCTGTTCTGGGCTGGCAGATAGACGAGCCCGGTATCAGGATTCCAGGACATGGGCGGCCAGTTGTGGGCTCCGCCAGGGCCGGGTGAGAGATAGACCCCTTGCCCGGTCCGTCCATACCGCGCCTCCGGTGTCTCGATCGGCCGGCCGGTGTCTACATCGACACCAACTGCCCACGTCAGGTCGTCGGCAAACGCGGAGGCGGAAATGAGCTCCCCCGTCAGGCGATCGACCACGTAGAAGAAGCCGTTCTTGGGGGCCTGAACGATGACCTTGCGCTCGCGCCCGGCGATGGTCAGGTCCAGCAGCATGAGGGGCTGCGTGGCGGTGTAGTCCCAGTCGTCGCCCGGCGTGGTCTGGTAATGCCACACCGGCTCACCGCTGTCTGGATTGAGCGCGAGGATCGACGACAGATAGAGGTTGTCCCCGCCGCCCGGACTACGGGTATCCCGGTTCCAGGGCGATCCATTCCCGGTGCCCACATACAGGAGGTCGGCCTCCGGGTCGTAGGCCATCCCGTCCCATACGGTCCCTCCACCGCCGACGATCCACCACTCGCCGGTCCACGTCTCGGCCGCAGCCCTCATCGCTTCGTTCTCGAATCCATCAGCCGGGTTGCCGGGCACCGTGTAGGAGCGCCAGACCTGGTCGCCAGTCTCGGCGTCGTAGGCCGTAACGTAGCCACGCACGCCGTACTCGGCCCCGCCGTTGCCGATGATGACGTTGCCCTTCACGATTCGGGGAGCGCCCGTCACGCTGTAATCGGCGCCGCGTGGGGTCGTCTGAACGGTCCACACCACCAGCCCCGTGTCGCGCGCCAGCGCCACCAGGCGCCCGTCCAGCAGGCCGACGAACACTTTGTCGCCGTAGAGCGCCACGCCGCGGTTCACGTCGCCGCAGCAGATGCTCGGCCCACCCTCACGCTCATCCGGTATCCCGGGGTCCCATTGCCACTTCTTCTCGCCCGTGCCGGCGTCGAGGGCAAGAACGAAACTCTTGGGCCCCGTGGCATACATGACCCCGTCCGACACCACGGGTGTCGCCTCGATCCTGGCGCCGGACTTGGGAATGATCCAGCTCCACGCCAGCCCAAGCTGCTCGACATTGTCGGCATCGATCTGGTCGAGCGGGCTGTAGTGTGTCTCGGCATAGTCTCGACCGGTCGTCAACCATTCGGCAGGCGCCGAAGCGCGTAGCGCGACCTCTGACACGCCTTCGGACTGTTGGGCCGCCAGGACCTGCGCGGGGACCAAGGTCATTGGCGCGGCAAACAAAACCATCAGGGCCCGCGCGCGCACCAGTCGGGGGACAAGAACCGTCATTGGGCAGCTCCTCTAGAGGACCGTAGCGATAGCATTCTCTTTCACGCGATGTGACCCCTGCATCTTAGCCCGGATCTCCGGTCGAGGCTGGCGGGCCGCAATCGCCCGACGCAGATCGCATAGCCCAGCCATCGCGGCGCTCACCTCTCAACACGGCAGTCCGACAGGTAGGTGAGCTCGAGTGTCCTAGAGATTGAACCCGTAGTTGACCTGCGGTAGGCTGGGCGCCTCGACGCCCAGAAGTCACACATCTATTTCCGCCCGATTCCTAAGGAGCCACGCGATGCGTATACAAGCTGGTGTTTCTCGAGGCGGCCTGGTCATCGCGGTTGTCGTGACGGCCTGCGCGGCTGCTGGGTTAACCGCTCATGCCCAGTCTTCTGCCGAGTTCGTACCGGTCACCGACGCGATGCTCCAAGCGCCAGCGCCAGAGGACTGGCTCATGTGGCGCCGGACGCCCGACGGCTGGGGCTACAGCCCACTCGACCAGATCACCCGCGAGAACGTCGGCGAGCTGCGCATGGTCTGGACGCGCGCCCTGGGCCGCGGCAGTCAGCAAGGGACCCCGCTGGCCTATGACGGGGTGCTCTACATGCCGAACCCGCGGGATGTCATACAGGCGATCGATGCGACCACCGGCGACCTGCTGTGGGAGCATCGACGGGAGGTGCCGGACAGCGTGGGCGACGGCGGGCTGGTGACCAACAACCGCAACATCGCCATCTACGGCACGCGCATCATCGACACGAGCATCGATGACCACGTGTTCGCGCTCGACGCCGAGTCGGGCGACATGGTGTGGGAGACCGAGATACTCGACTACGAGACCAATCCCGCCATGCAGAGCTCCGGGCCCATCATCGCAAACGGAAAGGTCGTCTCTGGCCGAAGCTGTCGCAAGCCCGAGTCGTGCGTCATCACCGCCCACGACGCGCAGACCGGCGCGGAGCTGTGGCGGCGCAGTACTATCCCTCGACCGGGTGAGCCGGGTGACGAGACCTGGGGCGACGTGGCGTTCGAAGACCGGCAACATGTCGGCGCCTGGATGGTGCCGAGCTACGACCCGGCGCTGAACTTGATCTATATCGGGACCTCGGTGACCTCGCCGGCGCCGAAGTTCATGCTTGGCGGCACCGAGCTTGCGCACCTCTACCACAACTCGACGCTGGCGCTCGAGGCCGACACCGGCGAGATTGCGTGGTACTACCAGCACCTCATCGATCACTGGGACCTCGACCATCCCTTCGAGCGGCTCCTGGTGGACACCGCTGTCGCCCCCGACCCGTCCGCTGTCAGTTGGATCAACCCCAGACTCCAGACCGGAGAGACCCGTAAGGTGATGACCGGCATCCCGGGAAAGACCGGGGTGGTCTACACGCTCGATCGCGAGACCGGCGAGTTTCTCTGGGCCACGCCGACGGTCACCCAGAACGTCATCAGCCACATCGACGGGGCCACCGGGGCGGTGACCGAGAACTCCGAGGTGGTCTTCAGCGGGCTCGGCCAGGAGGTGCTCGCCTGCCCCTCCTGGATCGGCGGCAAAGACTGGGAGGCGGGCGCCTACAGCCCGCTGACCAACACGATGTACTATCCGCTGCGCAGCACCTGTGCGCGGGTCCTGTCGACGATGGACGGAGGCTTGGCGATCTACCGACTCGCAGCCCGATTCCAGCTCGCGCCAGGCACCGAGCAGCTGGGCACCGTGCATGCGATTTCGGCCGAAACGGGCCAGACGGCCTGGATCCACGAGCAGCGGTCCGCCACCATGTCGCTCGTCACCACTGGGGGAGGACTGGTCTTTGGCGGCGACGTAAACGGACGCTTCCGCGCCCTCGACCAGGAAACGGGCGAGGTGCTGTGGGAGATTAACCTCGGGTCCTCGGTGACCGGGTTTCCGATCAGCTTCGCGGTCGACGGCCGGCAGTACGTGGCGGTCAGCACCGGCAACGCCGCGACCGCGTCGGGGTTCATTCGCCTGACGCCCGAGATACGCCCGAGCGCCGGCAACAACCTGTTTGTCTTCGCGCTCCCGGAGCGATGATGACTGCTCTCCTGGAGCGCCGGGGCCGACCCCTATGGCGTGGTGCGGGCAGGTCGAAACGAGTAATCAAGCAGATACTGTCTGGCGATTCGTCGAACGCCCTTTCGGATGGAGCGTGTTGCGCTCGAGACCGTGATCGTGGCCCCTGAGACGGCATCGATGTCTTGGCCAACCTCGAACTGATCGAAGACGCTCTTGCCCGTGAATTGATCGTGGAAGCCGGACGTGTCGACCGTAAAATAGCCGAATGGCTCTCGATTCTCGATCATCTTGCTGCCGGTGAGCGTTCCCCCGATCGCCATCCCGACCAGGATCTTGATCGGTCCTGTGTAGCCCCGCTCCAGCGGCTCGAGATCGGTCGTGTAGAAGACGAACCCGGCCAGCACTTGACGGCCTGTTTGCGGGTCGGTCGTGAACGCTTCGAAATACGGCAGATCGCCGGCCTTGAGTGAAAAGTCCGAGGCGTCCGGAAAGACCTCATGCAGTTGACCGGCCTCTTGTCTGGCACGCGCCGCCTGGAAGCTGGCGTTGGCACAGAGCACGATACTGCCTACCATCGTCGCAACGACGAGGCGTCTACCGGTCATGTATCAGCACCTCGGCCGGGTTTTCCGCATGGCTGCCCCGGATCGTGCCTTTATACACCCGAGCGACGCCGAGCGCACGAAATCGGTTCCACGTCGACGGCGGCGGCGAAGAAACCTGGCCGTGCGGGCGGGGCTCGGTGTATAAGGGGGCTGACGAGGGTGCCAGAACGCAGATTCCGGATGAAGGGAACGGCCCTGCCCGAGAGACCGACCTGGAAGTGAAGGACCACCCCATGACGACTCGACACCACCGTTGGGCGGCCGTGGCGGGCACTGTGCTGACGCTTGCCATCACCGGTCACGCCGTTTCGGCACAGCAGAAGGACTGGTCGCCAGGACCGGCTTCCTGGAAGGGGGACCTGACCCCGATTACAGCCGCGGACTGGAGCTACGACCGTGCCGAGCATCTGCTTGGCCGCGCGGGCTTCAGCGGCACACCAGACGAGATCCAGAAACTGGCGGACATGACGCCAGCCGAGGCGGTGCGATCCCTGGTGCACTACGACAGCCTCTCAAACGACCATCTGGAACCGTTCGAGCACTCCGGCTTCTTCGACGACTCGCTGGCGGACTTCCCGCCGAGCCGGCCGGCCGCTACCGAGCTGGCGATGGAGCGAGGCGAGAGCATGGGTATCCGGGTGAAGCCGGAGGGCGTCAACCGCCACATGCAGCCGGTCTCCGACCGGTTCTTCTACTGGCTGCGCGCGACCGGGATGGAAGCGCGCCGGGTTGGCTACTGGTGGGCCGAACGGATGCTCGACACACACCGGCCGCTCCAGGAGAAGCTGGCGCTCTTCTGGCACGGACACTTCGCGACCGCCGAGGGCAAGGTTCGCGACTACCGGAAGATGCTCGGGCAGGTCGAGATGTTCGAGCGCCACGCCGCCGGCAACTTCGGGGACCTGGCCGAGGCGGTCGCAAAGGACCCGGGCATGCTCTACTACCTGGACGCCGGGGTGAACGTGAAGGGGGCCGCCAACGAGAACTTCGCCCGCGAGGTGATGGAGCTCTTCACGATGGGCGTCGGCAACTACAGCGAGCAGGACGTCCGGGAGGCGGCGCGCGCATTCACGGGCTGGAACTACGACAACCTCGACTTCGTGGTGAACGCCGAGCTGCACGACGACGGCGAGAAGACGTTCCTGGGACGCACCGGGAACTTCGACGGCGTTGACGTGCTCAACATCATTCTCGAGCAGCCGGTCACCGCGGAGTACATCGCGGCCAAACTCTACCGGTTCTTCGTCCGGGATGACCCGGGCGAGGTGCTCACCAGTGAGCTCGGCGCCCTGTTCCGCGACGCCGACTACGAGCTGCGGCCGCTGCTGACGACCGTTTTCCTGTCGCGCGATTTCTACAGCGAAGCCTCCTACGGGGCACACATCAAGGGACCGGTCGAGCATGTCATCACGCTGCTCAACCAGCTGGGCGCGGAGGATGTGCCCGGTGTGCCGGACTTCAACAGCACCACGACCGGCCTGGGACAGCAGCTGCTGAACCCGCCGTCGGTGGCCGGCTGGGCCCAGGGGCAGTCGTGGATCACGCCCGCGCTGCTGCAGCGGCGCGGCAACGTGGCGTTCGACTTCCTCTTCCCGGGCGTGGTCGGGTTCCGCGACCCGAACTTCCTGTCGCGGGGCGGCGACGGCACCATCGGTGAGCGGCTCCGGAGCGGACAGAACTTCACATCGGCAATCGCGCTGGACCCGACCGCCGAGCAGACCGCCTTCAACATGGCAGCCCGCGAGCGGGACGAGCTGTTCAACACGCGGGTCTCCGGCTACCGCGCCTGGGCCACCGCAATGCAGAAGCTGATTCCGACGCCACGCGGCGCCACGCGGGTCGACATGACCCGGATGGTGCTCGACACCGGCGCGACCACGACGACCGCGGCGGTCGATCACCTCTTGGGCCGGTTCTTGCGGATGCCGGTGTCGGAGGACTTCCGCACCGGCCTCATCCAACTGCTCGGGGATGAGCTCGGCACCGACGATCTGCGCCGCGCAGAAACATACCTGGAAGACCCGCTACGCATGGTCGCCCATCTGATAATGAGTACACCGGAATATCAGATCGACTAGCCGGAACATCAGATCGATTAGCAGGTGTATCACCATGACTAACCGAAGCAAGAAGCTGTGCGAACAGAGCGGCGTCTCCCGCCGTCAGGCGCTCAAGATCGGCGCGCAGGGCATCGGCCTGGGGATTCTGGGCGGCGTCAGTCCGCTGCCGCCGATGTTTGGGGCGGCGTCGACCGCGCTGGCGGCCACCCCAGGCAAGATCCTGGTGGTGTTCGAATGGTTCGGCGGCTATGACGGCCTGAGCGCATTCGTACCCTACGGAGACGACGCGCTCTACCGGCTCCGTCCGAACGTCGGTGTCCGGGAAGCGGACGTCATCAAGGTCGACGACCACTTCGGGTTCCAGAAGTCGATGGTCGGCATGCACCGGCTCTGGGACGAGGGCAATGCGGCCCTCATCCACGGCACCGGCTACGACCAACCGTCGTTCTCCCACTTCGCCTCCAGCTCGTTCTGGCACACCGGGGCCCCCAACAGCGGCGAACCCTACGGCTGGTACGGCCGGACGGCGGACGCCCTCGACCCGAAGGGCACGCCGAACTACCTGGTCAACATTTCGGCGACCCAGACCCTGGCGGTCCGGGCCCGCGACCACGTGCCGGTGGTCTTCCAGGATCCGAACGGGTTCCGCCGCGACCTGTTTCACCCGCAGCAGGCACAGGTCGAACGGATCGGCACCGGACAGGAACCGCGCAACGACACCCACCGATTCCTGCTCGACGTGAACCAGAGCGCCCGCGAGGCCTCGGCCCTCGTGCGCCAGGCGTGGCAGAACTACGCCCGGACGCGCACGCCGGACCTGCGGCTGCTCGACCTCGATAAGGTCGTGGCGCTCGTCGAGAACGACTTCCCGGCGCGGCTCTACTACGTGCGGCTGCGGAACAGCCTGTTCGACACGCACGTGAACCAGGAGAGCCCATTCGACCGGCAGGTGCAGTACTGCTCGGACGCAGTCTGGGGCTTCTTCGAGGAGATGAAACGGCTCGGCAAGCAGGACGAGGTCGCCATCCTCATCCACAGCGAATTCGGCCGGCGCGTGCCGGAGAACACCAGCCTGGGCACCGATCACGGCACCGCCAACGTCTCGTTCGTGCTCGGCGGCGGCGTCAAGGGCGGGCAGTATGGCACCCCGCCCAGCCTGACCGACCTCATCCTCGGCGGCAATCTGCAGCACACCACCGACTTTCGACGCGTCTACGCCACACTCATCGACGAGTACCTGGGACACTCCAAATCGGAGGATGTGCTGGGCGGCAAGTTCGAGACCCTGGGCATGTTCACGTAACACCGCCGGCAGGCCGGTGTCAGTGACTCATCGCGTAGATGGTCGTGTTGACGGTGATCTCGATCGCGTAGGTCGAATACTTCAGCGGATAGTACGGATGCTCGGCCCACTCCCAGGCGTCGCCGATGTCGGTGTTCCAGTTGATGATGACTATCAGGCGCCCATCGTCGTCGAAGATGCCACGCACATGCGGCGTAATCCCGTCTCGTTGCCAGGTCGGCCCACCCTGGGCCCGATAGAGCGACGGGACCTGGATGATCTCGTCGATGTCGTAGACCGTGTTGAAGATCGGGTGTTCGAGCGGCACCTCGACGATTGGGTACTCGGGTAGCACGCGCTTGATTTCCCGTTCGAAATTCTCCCAATCCCAGCTTCCCCAGAAGTCGTCAATCATCAGGAACCCGCCCGCCAGCAGGTAGTCGCGCAGCCCCCGCGCCTCCGGCTCGGTCATGTTCATGTAGCCAACTTGCAGGGCATAGAGGAACGGATACCGGCGAAGCTCGGGATCGTCGAGCTGGATGGCGTTCTCCCCTTCGTAGGCGTCGAGGTCGACCAGGCGGTCGATGATGGAGAGAAACTGTCGGTCGGCTTTCGGATAGTCGGTGGCCCACGACCCACCCCACCCGCCCCGCCCGGCTCCGCTGTAGATTGCCCGCGTGAAGAAAAACTCGCGCCCGTCGGCACTCGGGTTCTCGAGCGACGGCCTGACGTCCTCCCGCCGGAACACCGGCTGGCCCTGCGGTTCGGCCGTCTCGAACCGCGGCGCCGACGCGGCCCGCGGGGTCTGCCACCACGCCGCGCAGGCACCTCCGATGACTGCCGTCGTGACCAGCCCCGCCCGGAGGATACGCCGCGCCCTCCTCGGTCTCGTCATGGCGCCGGCACCAGGCGGTCGAGCTTGGCGGTAGCGTGATAGGAAGCGAGGGTCGGGCCGGATTCGAGAGGCATAACCTGCTGAGAATCAGCCGATTATACTCTCCGGAGCGCAGGTGTCAGGCCGTGCGAAAGTGTCTGCATTAACATCTCTCCACCAACGGCCTGTTGACATGCGGAAGCAATGCACAGAGCATCTCCTCGACATCGATTCGGGGAGATACAGACGATGATGAATCGGCGCCAGTTCGTCTACGCAGCGGCTGCAAGCGTCGTGACGTTCGCCCGTAGTTCACTGGCCCTCGCGGCCGACTACGACCTGGTAGTCAAGGGCGGGCGCATAATCGACCCCTCGCTACGGGTCAACGCGATCCGCGATGTGGCAATCGCGGCTGGCCGCATCGCGGCGGTCGAGGCCGAGATCGCGCCCGAGGGCGCGGAGGTCATCGATGCGACCGGCAAGCTGGTCGTTCCAGGACTGCTCGACGTCCATACGCATTATGCCCAGGACGAGAACGGCCCATCGATCTGCCTGTCGGACGGTGTGACCGGCTGGGTCGACGCAGGGTCGGAGGGCGCCGATCAGATCGGCCAGATGGTGGCCATCGCCAGGTCGGCGCCGCAGCCGGCCCGCGTGCTCCTCAACATCGGGCGCGCCGGTATCCTGCCCGACGGCGACACGATGGACCTCACCCTAGCGGATGTCGACGCTGCGAAGGCGGCGATCGCACAGAACCGAGACTTTGTCGTGGGCGTCAAGGCACGGTTAACCCAGGGCGTCGCCGCAGACGACGTCGAGGTACTGCGCCGCGCGCAAGAAGTGGCCTCATCCTTCAACCTGCCCGTGATGATTCACATCGGCCAGACGGCCTCGCCGATGTCCACCCTGATCGGTCAGCTCAAGCGCGGCGACATCGTCACCCACATGCTGGCACCGCCGCCCAACAGCATCATCGACGACGACGACCAGATTCTGCCGGAGGTGCTCGCCGCACGGCGGCGCGGCGTGTGGTTCGACGTGGCCAACGGACGCTCGGGACATCTGCTCTGGGACACCTTCGACCGCATCCTCCAGGCGGGCTTCTGGCCCGATACGATTTCCACCGACGGCAATACGACCAGCCGGAACGCGGAAAGCGTCATCGACTTCCCGAACGTGATGTCGAAGTTTCTGAACTTCGGGATGACGATCGACCAGGTGGTTGCACGCGCGACCGTCAACGCCTCGCGCGTCTACCCGCTGTTCCGGGACCGTGGGACGCTCAATGTAGGCGCCCCGGCCGACGTGGCGGTGCTCGAGCTACGCGAAGGGTCGTTCGAGTTCGTCGACAACTACGGAAACACGCGAACCGGCCGACAACGACTCTTTCCGAGCGAGACCGTCCTTGCCGGCAACCGGGTTCCGCGCGCCTAGCAGCTTGCCTGGAACCTGCGCTTCTTCGCCTCGCAGGTGTAGACCCCGCAGGTCAGGGACGCAGCTCGCGCCCCAGACGTTCGAGATTTCGTGCGCCGGCCAGAATCCCATACAGCCCGATGTTGCCTTCATGGCACGCGTACTCGAAGAGCGGACCGTCGGTGCGCCGGAACGGCATCATGACCGTATAGGGGGCGGTATATACCGACGGGTCGGTGACGGTGTACTCGTAGGCGATAGTGTCTGAGTCGAGTCGGGTCAGGCGTTCAACCAGCTGCATGTCCGAGCCGATTCTCCCGTTCCCCCAATCGCGGAACTGAGTCGTCTCGACGACCAGGATCTCCCCTTCCCAGTGCCCGCGCGACACGCCTGCGAGCTGCTCGAACGGGGGCTTGGCGGTGTCCTCGAGCGGGATGACCCGCGCCTGTCGCGCCTGCTCGGTGAGTATCACCACGTGCTCGGCCGTCTGGAAGATCATCAAGTTGTTGTTGTAGGCGCCGGACCTGATCGGTGGACCCGATTTGGAGAACATGATGCACCGGTCGCCCATACCCCGGTTCTCGTAGGAGTCGTACATATGCTCCCGTCGGTAGGCAGACCGCTCCCGGCTCGCCATGCGGGCCGCCTCTGTCTGCGGCGGATACCGTCCATCAGGCGGATCGATGATGAGCGACGTCCGCTTGTCGGAGGTCAGCTCGATGCCGCGCTCATACCAGAACTCGTTGTACGACAGCACGCCGCCATCCTCACGCGACTGGTATCCGGCGTTCGGCGCCCCCGTCTCGGGGTCGAAGAGGTCACGGTTCTGACGCGTTCTCTCCGACGCCTCGAACGCCGCGGCTTCCTCTGGCGTCAGGGTCTCTTGTCCCGCGAACTGGGCGGGCCGCTGGAGCGGTGTCAGGGTGCGGAAGGTAAAGACACCGGAGACATCCGGATGGCCATCCGGCGTCCGCATCGGCATCCCGCCTGCGGCGGACTGGGCCATGACCGGCCGGGGTGCGAGCGTGACCATGATCGCCAGAGTGAAGAACGCCGCGAAGCATTTCTCGAGCATCTGCAATCTCCCATGGTTACCGGCCGCTACACGTCACGCCCTACGCTTAGAAACGCTCCCGTGAAGGTAAGGTAACACAGCATCACGATCGGTAGAATCCGGATCGGTGAGTTGGCCTGGCCAAGCAGGACTCACTATTCACTATTCACTATTTAATGACGAGCCCTCTTCCCACAAGCCTGCTCGGATCGGCGTCAGGCTTCGGCACGAACTTGTTGAGCCAGCCGCCCGACCAGCTGGCGATGTAGACGTTGCCTTCTTCGTCCACGTCGAGCTGGTGCGGGCGGAACAGCCCGCCCGCCAGGCCACCCGGACCGCCATAGGCGCCCCAGGTGTGCTCCAACTCGCCGTCGAGGCTGTACTTGAGCACCCGGTGCAGGCTGGCCGAGATGACCCAGACCGCGTGGTGCTCGTCGATGAACACGCCGACCGGGTCGGTGATGTCGGGCCATTCGTCGATGAAGTCCCCGTCTTCGGTGAAGATCTGGACCCGGTTGTTCCGGCGGTCGGCGACGTAGACTCGATGCTCCTGGTCGATGGCCAGCCCGTGGACCAGATCGAACTGTCCGGGACCGGTGCCAGCCTCGCCCCACTCCATCAGGTAGTTGCCGTCGGCGTCGTACTTGACGATGCGCGTGTTCCAGTAGCCGTCACCGAGCAGGAAGCTGCCGTCGGCCAGAAAGGCCAGCACCGCCGGGTCGCCGTAGTCGAACGGCCCAGGGTTCGGGTTTGCCCGCGCCTCCGCCCGTGTCGCCGGGTCGTCCCCGTCGCCCAACCGCATCACCAGCTCGCTGCCATCGTTGGTGAACTTCAGCACCTGCATGTGGACTCCGCGCCCGCGGCCTCGCTCCACCACCCACACGTGACGCTCGGGGTCGTACGGGCTGATGTAGACCTGGTGGGGACGGTTGAGGGTGTCGTCCCACTGCGACCAGTTCTCCACCAGATTGCCGTTCCGGTCGACGACCACGAGATAGTTCGACGTGCCGTCGCGACGCTCGCCGTCGGCGTTGCGGTCTCCCCACACCGCCACGATGATCCGGTCAGGCGTGTCCGCCGCCACGCCAGACACTTCGCCCCAGGTCCAGGGATCTTCGTGATCCGGCGCCGGCTTCCACCACCCGGCGACGGCCTCGTAGCCGCCGGTTCGACCGTCGCCGCCTTTCACGATCGCGCGCGGTGTGGACCCCTCGGGAGTGGGTGGCATGGTGGCGCCGCCACAGGCGTACAGTCCAACCAGTGCGGACGCGAGAACGGAATGGGTGTCCAGGGTCATGGGAGACTCGATCTCGGCGCTGGTCAGCGCGCCATGTAGGAGCGGCTGTGGCCGTTCCGGCTGTTCAGCACCGTAAAGGCACCGTCAGGCTCGACTGCGGCGCGAATCCAGTGCCCCTCGCACGCGTCGGTCTCTTCGAGGTTCGCGATCATCTCCTCGGCCGTGTTGTCCTCGGGACCGGGCGCGAACAGCGAGCGGTGCCCCTGCCACACCCCCTCCAGACCAGGGCTGGCGGCGATGCGCTGGTAGTGCCGGGTCATCACCGCGTCGAACCCGGGTGATGTTCCGCCCAGCCCTTTGCGAGGACCGTTGTTGACCACCACCACCTGCGGCTTCATCGCATAGAGGTGCGTCGGCGAGCCGGCGTCGTCGAAGGCGGCGTGGCGGCTCGTCTGATAGACGGTCACCTCGCCGACCAGGTTCACCGGGCAGGACAGCTCGACCTCCTTGGCCCAGTTGAAGTCGCCGAGGTCGAGAAAGGTGAATCCCCCGTAAGTGAACAGGACCCCGACGCTGCGCTGGTTCTCCGGGCTGGCCTGCGCCTTCTGCTCGGCGGTCGCGCACAGCGGGTTCCCAGCGCCGCCGTTCACCGGGGTCGAAATGATCCGCTCGTTCGACGCGATGACGGCGACGTCGACGCCACCAAGCGAGATCCGATCGCCGGCCGCGACGACCGACCGCTTGTCGCCGCACACCCGAAGATACGCGTCGACCCAGCGCTGATTCGCCTCCTCGGTGTTGGTGCCGTGGTCGTAGCAGCGCCCGATCGGAATCATCTCGGCCAGGGCTTCGAGACCGCCCACGTGGTCGGTGTGATAATGCGTGATGACGAGATGGTCGATGCGGCTCAGTCCGGCTTCCTGAGCCGCGGCGAAGATGCGCCTCGCGTCGCGATTATCCGACCCGGGGAAGCCGGTATCGATCAGCATCGACTCGCCGGTGGGCGACACGGCGAGCGTGGCGGCGCCGCCCTCCACGTCCACCCAGTAAATGTCGAAGGCGGACGGTTGGGCGACGACCGAGGTCGTCATCGTGGCAACTGCGGCCACGATGGTGGCCATGTGGCGCACGGCTCTAGCCGTGCGATCGCAGGCCTGAAGGCCTGCGCCACAGAACCATCTGGTGCGATCGCCGACCTGCCCGCCCGCCGCAACCTTGGCGAAGGCGGGAAGGCCTGCGCCAGAGAATCGCTGATTCTCCATGGTTCTCACTCCGGCAGGGCGAACACGAACAGGTTGTTGCCAGAGCTGGGACGCAGCTCGGGGGTCAGTCCCATGAAGTGCGACGCTGTGCCCCCGGAGCCGGTGCCGAACGCCAGATACTGCCGGCCATCCACGGCGAAGCTGATCGGAAAGCCGCTGAGCGGCGACCCGAGGTTGATTTCCCACAGCACCTCGCCCGTCTCCTGGTCCCAGGCGCGAACCCGTCCGTTGACGTCGCCGCCAAACAGCAGCCCGCCCCCGGTCGCGACCAGCGACATCGTGGCCGCCCGTTGCTCGTAAAGCCAGGTGGTCTCACCGGTCTCGGCGGAAATCGCACGGATGGTGCCCACGTCGTCCGTGCCCGGTGCAATCTGATGCCGGTAGGCGATGGCATAGGTAGCCGACCGGCTCTCGGTGCGTGCGGCCGGCGTGTCGGGGTCGAACTCGGTGGTCGCCATCATCCGCGCACAGGTGTTTCGCAGCGGCATGTACATCGTGTTGGTCAGCGGACTGTAGGCGCCGGCCTCCCAGTCTTTGCCGCCGTTCCAGGTGGGGCAGGTGAACACCTCCTGGCCGGGCCGGTTGAAGACGACCTCCGCGTTCGTCGACACCGCCCCGGTGGCGCCATCGATGTGGCTGATGACGTTCTGGGTCACAGTGGGCGTCGCCCAGAGAAACTCGCCGGTCTCGCGGTCGAGCGTGTAGACCACGCCGGTCTTGCCGGGGATGCCGGTCATCACCTTGCGGACCTCACCCGGCTGAATCCGCGGATTGATCCAGCTCACCGCGGACGGGTCTGGCGCAACGGCGGTGTCGACCAGGATGCGCTCGAATGGATGGTCCAGATCCCAGTGGTCGTTCAGGTGCTGGTAGTGCCAGCGGATCTCCCCGGTGTCGGGGTCCAGCGCCAGCGTCGAGTTGTGATAGAGGTGCGTGTTCTCGATGCCGCCCAGCATGAACTTCGGCGCCGGCGAGGTGACCGAGGTGCCCTGGTAGATGAGCCGGAGCTCCGGGTCATAACTGGCCGGCATCCAGCTGCCGACGTGAATCCGCTCTTCCCACGGCACCCCGCCCCAGGTCTCGTCGCCCGGCTCGCCCGGTCGCGGGATGGTGCTGCGCCGCCACACCTCCTCGCCGGTCTGCGCGTCGTGCGCCACGATGACGCAGGTCTCCGGCCCGCCCGTCGGCCGGCAGCTTCGGCCTGAGATCGCCTTGCCGTCGGCGATGATCGGCCCCGCGCTGTGTCCGGCCGGGGTCTCCTGATAGTCGAAGATCTCGGTCTCCCAGGCGATCTCGCCAGTGGTGGCGTCGAGGCCGAGGAAGAAGTCGTCGTCGGTGGTGTTCACGATGAACCGGTCGAAGATCGCGATGTTCCGGTTGCTGCGGGCGTTGCCCCCCACGAACTCGTAGACATCGTCCGGCAGGTCGCGCCGATACGACCAGATCAGGTCGCCCGTCACTGCATCGATCGCCTCGATGACGTCGTTCGACTGGGGCATGTAGAGCACCCCGTCGTAGGCCAGAGGCGTGCCTTCCTGGCGTCCGGTCGCGAGCGCCCGGGTCCAGACCATCCGCAAGTCGCCCACGTTCTCGCGGTCAATCTGGCTGAGCGGGCTGTACCCCCACCCGTCGAGCGTCCGGCGCCAGCTCAGCCAGTCGTCATCGGACGGATTCGCCAGCATCGCGTCCGTCACCGGGACGAACCCGTCGGCGGCTTGCGCGTAGGCAGGCTCCGGCTGCGAGACTGCCGCGAGTGTCGCAAGCATCACGATGCCGACCGCCGTCGCCAGACCAGGTCGTGAACCACCAGACTGTTTGTGCATCGCACCGCTCCTTGTCGCCGGGTTCCTACCAAGACCTGCCCGTGGCTCACAGCTTAGAAAGATGTGGCGCAGGCTTTCAAACCTGCGAGGCCAGGCCGTCTCCCATAGCAACGACCAGATCGTCCAGACTGCTACGGCAAGGCAAACGCCAGGACGGTGTTCGACGCGACGACCGCCACATACTGCGTGCCGTTGATTTCATACGTCAGCGGGCTCGAGCGAATCGTGCGCCCCGCGTCGTAGTGGAAGAGCTGCTCTCCGGTTCCAGTATGAAACGCATAGAAACCGCCGTCCTCGGTACCTTGAAAGATGAGGTCGCCGGCCGTTGCCACGCTGCCGCTCGAGGCGCCGAAGGTGACCGCCGGCAGGACCCGCTGCCACACGTCCTTCCCGCTGGCCGGCTCGTAGGCGGTCAGCGTCATCGAGGGCGGAAAGGTCGGAATCCGGTCGATCTCGGTGAAGTTCTTTGCGTGCCCGCCGCCTTCCCCCAGCTTCAGACTGTCGCCGAGCGGCTTGACGAGAAGTGACACACCGGCGTTCTTGCCGGTGACGTAGAGCAGACCGGTCCTGGGGCTGAACGACGGCGACCCGAAGCTCGAGCCGCCATGCGCCACGATGTAGTGCTCGTCGGTCGAGTAGGGCGTGTACATCTGTCGCGCCTGCGCCTGCAGCTCGGGGTCGTCGAGATCGAGATACGTGGCACAGAACGGCGTCAGCGGTACGCCGGCGGCGTTGTGCGGAATCGGCTGGGTCGGATAGACGACCTCACCTGGCACGTTCGTCTCGGTGGGCACGAGCGTCTCGACCATCGGGTTGATCGGCTCGCCGGTCTCGCGGTGCCAGAGATAGAGCAGACAGTTCTTGCCGGCCGCCCCCACGCCTTTGATGGTCTCACCATTGCGCGTCACGTCGAAGAGGACCGGGCCGGTGATGTTGTCCCAGTCCCAGAGGTCGTGATGAATCGTCTGGTAGTGCCACCTGAGCGCACCCGTCTCGAGATCGAGCGCGATTGTCGAGTTGGTGAAGAGGTTGGCCCCGGGTCGCGCGGACCCGTCGTACGGGGGATTCGGATTGGCGGTATTGAAAAAGAGCAGTCCCAACTCGACGTCAATCGCCGGTTGGGTCCATATGCCGGCCCCGACCCGCTTCCCGTCGCCCCACGTCGGGTCCGCAAGCTCCCAGCCCTCGTCCTGCGGACCCTGCGGTATCGTGTTGAACACCCACTTGATCGCTCCGGTGGCAGCGTCGGCGGCCACGACGAGCCCGCCGGGGATATTCCCTTCGGAGATCGCGGAGGCGGCAAACAGTGTGTTGTCGTAATAGGCGGGCGAACTATTCATCCGGTAGTTGAGCGACGAAGCGTCGAAGCCTGGTGGATAGACATCCGGGTACTTGGTCTCGAGCGCCAACCCGAAAATCGGCAGGACGCCGCCATCGCCAAAGCTCTCGACGAGCGCCCCGGTCTTCGCGTCGGCCGCCACGAGCTTGTCGCCGTGGTAGGAGTAGATCGTCCCGTCGGCGTACAACGGACCGCGCACGACCCCACCGCTGACGCCATCGACCTCCAGCCTCCACACCTCGTCCCCGGTCACGGCGTTGATGGCGAGCACCGTCGCGCCGGAGTGGACGTACATCAGGCCGTCGACGACGAGCGGGGTAACCTGGCCGACGCTGAGCCCGGCCGGCACGTCGAACGACCATCGGCGCTGGAGCCGACCGACGGTCGTTGCGTTGATCTGGTCGAGCGTCGCATACCGTTGGTTGTACGGGTCCAGATTGTGACTCGCCCAGTTCGCCTGGCTGCGACCAGCAGTGATCGTGGGTGGCTCCCCTGTCCGGGTCGTCCGCCCCTGCGCCTCGGCGTCCACCGGGTGAGGGCCGCTGAACGCCACGACGGCGAGCGCCGCCGTCGCAATACAGACACGTCGGGTGTCGAGTACTCTCATCGGTCTTCTCTCTTTCGTCCCGAGTGTCGGTCGGACTCGAGAGGACTGTGTCGCCGAGATCCAGCCGATTATACCTGTCTGGGGTCAGGGTCTCGGCGGGGTGCAGCGGGACAACGCAAGACCGATCCGACGAGCAGCGCGACGCCGGCGTGTCGCGTTGTGTAACGTGTCCTGTGTCACGGGTCCGTCAAGGGGCGTATGATCTGCTGGAAAAACTACTCCCCGTGATTCGGGACGAGGCATTGACCATGCACGCAGCCATGACATCACCTGACCACCAACTGTGCAGCCGACACCTGGCGCCGATCGTTCCCGTCATACTCCTGACGGTTGGGCTCTTGATTCCCGAGACCGCCGCCGCGCAGGACGACTGGGAAAAGCTGCCCGACATGCCGGTGGAGAAATGGGAGCCCGGCACCGTCGTGCTGGACAACAAGCTCTATCTGTTTGGCGGGTATACCGAAGGAGTCCGGTCGAGCAAGCTCTCCCACGTCTTCGATCCGAGGGACAACAGCTGGACCCGGATTCAGGATCTACCCAGTGCCATCACTCACATGAACATGGTGCTCGATGGACGAACCGTGTGGTTCGCCGGCGGCTACAAGGACGGCTACAAAGGGCACACGATCGCCGAGGTGTGGAGCTACGACATCGACGGCGACCGGTATACCGCGGCACCGTTGCTCCCGGAGACACGCGGCGGTGGGGGCCTCGCGCTCGTGGGGCGGCAGCTGCACTACATGGGGGGCGTCAAAGCAGATCGCGACACGGATGCTCCCGACCATTGGGTGCTCGACCTGGACGAGTGGGCGCGAGGCGCCGCTCAGTGGACGAGCGCCGCGCCCATGCCCGTGCCACGCAATCAGTTCTCGTGCGTGACGTTCGACGGGAAGATCTACGCGATCGGCGGCCAGTTCCATCACGACAGCGAACAGCTCGACCAGGCCCGGGTCGACATCTATGCCCCCGACACCGACACGTGGAGTAGTGGCCCCCCTCTGCCGAAGGGGCACTCGCATGCCGAGGGTGGAACGTTCGTCCACCGCGGCCGGATCTATATGGTCGGAGGTCACACCACCAAGCCAGGCGAGACCAAGCAGGTCGATCCAAACATTCTCGCACTAACCCCTCGCGGAGAGTGGGAGTTGGTCGCGACCCTCCCCATGCCACTCTCCTCACCCGCGGCGGCCATCATCGATGGCAGGCTCTACGTTGGAGGCGGCTCGCCTGGCTCGAGTGCCGTTCAGGCCGACATGTGGGTACGAACCGCGCCCTGAGACGTGCCCGGATCGTTCAGCCTGGTAGACACTGGGGCCAGACAACGGCGGCTCGCTCTGTTCGAGGCGCAACAATTCGGTTCGTGCTTCGGTCAGACACGCCCCATCGTCTTCGACCTCATCTATGAACGGTGCACGGTGGATCGCCTCCTGCCACGGCAATGACGACAACGCATGGTCCCGCAGATGGTGAATCAGCTTGAGCGTGCGGAATGCATCGAGCCAGTCGTGCAGATGACGAAGCCGCGCCACCGGGTCCGAGGCCTGCGCACTAATCCCCAGCCAGGCATCGCGGGCACCCTGTGCCTCGAGAAACCGTCTCACTGGAGGGTCCATGCCAGACAGCAGCTCGGAGACCGCCGACCCAACATCCGCTTGCCCCGAATCGAATCCCTGGCGGGATAGGCGCTGAAGCCCGTGCGTGACGTCTCGAACGGCCGCGAAACAGTCGGGGTGATACAGCTCGCACGCGGCGCCACGAGCCAGCTTGGCGCTTTCCGAACCGGTCCCGAACGGCACGCGCCGGGACAGGCGACTGCGAAGCCGGACAGGTTCACCTTTGAGAGAGGCCAGGGGCCGCAGCTTGCTCAGCTTACCGAGGAGGTAGAAGTCCTCTCCTGCCCTGCGCCTGGGCACGCCCCGGACCAGGGCATAGTAGAGCGCATGCACCACCATGGTGCTGCCCACGGTGTGAAACGCGTAGGGCGAGTGCGCCCACCGGAGACCACGCTTGACGTACCGGAGGCGAATCTCGTACAGCGCGGTGGCGCGATCGATGTCACGGCGACCGCCTGGCTCGTGCCAAAACGGAAACACCGCTGCCGAGCACTCGGGCGCAAGCTCTGCCGCACGTAGGAAGTAGTCCGCCGGCAGGCGTGCGTCGGCATCCGTCATCGCAATGAACGGGTGGCGCACCTGACCGGCCGCGATGAGCTCGAGGGCCACGTCTGCGCCGATCTTGCGAGCCAGGCCAACCCCCTGACGCGTCGGCAAGTGACGACCGGGTGTGAAACGGTCGACCACCAGCATGCTCAGACTGGCATCGTGCCCCAGCCACGCACCGGGCTCGAGCTCGTGCAACGCAAACCGAACGCTGAGCTCACGAAAGCAGTCCGCATTCGACGCATGAACCGTTGCGGCCGCCCCGGCTCTGCCATTGAGCACCACAATGACCAGCACCCGGCCCGCATGCTCCGCGGCGGCTCGATACCCGTCGACGAAGGCGGGCGACTCGGCGTATGCCGGTACGACCATGACGAAGTCGAAGGAGTCCGGACACAGCGAAGCCATGCTCGATTCCGCTTCGGCGTGGCGATGCCGGTATTGCGCTGAACCGTCAGCGACGCTCCGGCTGGCGAGAGCTGTGCTTCGGGACACCACCATCTGCAGTGGACATCGTAGTCGCCTTTCGGAACGTGTCCACCAAATCGGATCGTACCCACTTGACGTCAGCCCTCCGATGTGGGCATCCTCTGCGCGAAGCGCCAGACTGGGTGACAATCCGATAGTGAGAGCAGCCGTGTGGCTGTGACACCGAGCTGGTCGAGTTTTCGGGGGGCTCAAACGCCGCCTATCGTTCCTCAACGTTGAAGGGAGAAATGCTATGCGGCGTCTGCTTGTCGGGTCTGTGCTCGTCCTTCTAGTTGCCACACCATCGCTTGCGCAGGGTCCTTCCGCTCAGGTCTCCGATCTCGCCTGGATGACGGGCCACTACAGCAGCGAGTCGCTCGAGGAGAACTGGGCAGAGCCCAAAGGAGGCTCCATCGCCTCGCTCGTCAGAGGGATCGGCGACGGGGCGACGAACATGATCGAGCTCATCGTCATCGAGGAAGAGGGGAACTCCCTGACCCTTCGACTCAAGCAGTGGGACCCCGGGATGGATCCGCGCGCGGAGGGCTTCCAGGTGATGGAGCTGGTCGAGATCGGCAACAAGAAGGTCGTCTTCAAGAACACCGGCGAGGTCGGCCTGCAGCAACTCGGCTACAGCCTGAACGGGGATCAGTTCACGATTTCAGTCACGACAGCTCAGGGCGCGTTCGACATTCCCCTGACCCGACAGTCGGCCCACTAACAGCCCAAGGACTCGGCCATTCTGGACGGCTGTCGTGGTCTCAGTAGACGACCACGAACGTGTCGTCCGGCTGGGCCAGGGCGAACGGCACGCTGCCTTCGGGAAGACTGAGTGCGCCGCCGCCATGCGCGGGTGTCGGTCGGCCGGCGGGGTCGAAAACCTGCCAGTGGAGCATGCCGCCGGTGCGCAACCCGGACCCGTCGCCCCACGCCAGGAGGGTTTCGCCCCGGTGGTTCACCGCCACCGCTGGATTCTTCCGGCGTGCATCGGCCTGTCCCGGCGGCGAGACCGGGTCGGAGAGACGGTCGACGGCCGCAAAGTAGACCTGCCCCTGTGTCTCCCACGCCACCGTCATTCCGGAGGGGCCCGGACTGAGGCTCGTCGTTGCCACGGGGCATGCGCCGACGTTCCACGGCTGGATGAGCTCATCGGTGAAGCTTGTGCCGCCGTCACGTGAGGTCAACAGACGCTGACCACGCCGCACGTTGTCACCGGCACCCCGGTAGGAGACGTAGACCGCGCCCGCATCGTCGGCCAGCGCGGCCGGGCGGCAGCAGGCACAGGCACCCGCGGATTCGGTGTTGACCGGCAGGCTCGGCTCGAAGATCAAACCGCCGTCGCGTGACACCACCATGTAGAGCGATCGCTCGGCGTCCTCCACCGCGCCGCTGTGCCAGAACAGGTAGACGGTGCCGTCGGGGCCGGCCGCAACCGCCGGGCCCGCTTCCACCCCGTCGCCAGTTGCCACGCCAAACTGCTCCTCGAAACCCGGGCCCTCCTCGTTCGAGCGCGTGTAGAAGAAGGCTGGCGGACTGATGCGAAACCAGGCGATGTGCAGGCGGCCCTTCGGTCCAAGGGCGAGCTGCCCGCCGTCCACCGGGCCGAAACCGGTCACCGTGCCTGCCGCACTGTTCACCTGCTGCGGGTTCGACCAGCCTGTCTCGCCAGGCACACGTGTCGCATACATGAGGTCGCCGTGCTGGGCATCTCCCACGACGTAGACCAGATGCACGGTGCCGGTACCGTCGACGACCGCCTGCGGCAGGCGGCCACCCTCCGGGATAGACAGCGTGACGACAGTTTGGCCCAACGCGGGCGGCGCCCAGAGGGCGCCGATCAGCAGCAGGAGGACGACACAGACGACACGACTGCAGCGATACGGCATTGACCCAAACCCAGGGCTCAGTTCAGTTGATTCTGTGGCGACACACCCGAACTGCGGTCTAGCAGCTCACAACGCGTGGCGTGCGGGTTCATCTTATGGTTCCTGCGTCGAGGCCTCGCGGGCGTCGATCACGCGCTGCCCACTGAGCGCGTTGGGGACCGCATAGTTGCCTTCGTGGCAGGCATACTCGTACATCTCGTAATCGGGTTCGGCCGTGAGCGGCATCGAGATCGTCCAGGGCTGGGTGTAGACGTTGGGATCATTGATGGTGACGGTCCAGATGATGGTGCTCTCTGAGACGCGATGGTAGCGCTCGACCACGTGGAGCGCCTTGCTCACCGGAATGCCCTTCAGGCGCGCACCCGCCGAGCTCGACGCGATCCAGCCGCGATTGTGGAAGTTCTGCGTCTCGACCACCAGGTCGTCACCGTCCCAGTGTGCGCGCGCATCCCCCATCCACTGCCGGATGCGGTCGTCGATGAACGGCTCGTCTGCCAGCGGGATGATCCGCACGTCGTGGATCATCTCGTGCTGAATCGCGATGTGGTCGGGTGTCTGCACGATGCGATAGACGTTGTTGTACCCGGCCGGAAGCATCGAGCCCGGGACACCGCGTGACAGGCACCGATCCCACACGCTCATGTTCTCGTAGTGATCGCCGTTGTGCGCAAGGTTGTAGGCCTTCGTGTCGAGCGCCCACTGCTTGACCGGCGCCCGGCCTTCCGGTGGGTCGACGATCAATGAGGTCTGCCCGGTCGACAGCACGGTGTCGCCCGAGTCGAGCCAGTAACTGCCGTAGCCGCCGACGTTTCTGCCGGCCTCGTATCTCTGCGCCGGCGCGTCGTCCCGCGCCTGCTCGTCCACAGCTCGTTGCTGGTTGATCGCCGCCATCTCCTCAGCGGTCAGAAAGGCCCTGCCTTCATTCGAACGGCGCTCCATCGGCGTCAGGGTCTTGTTTCCCCACTTGCCCTGCAGGTCCGGCTGGCCGTCGGCCGTCCGCGGCATCGTCCAGTTGGGGTCGAGCACGCGTTCGACCTGGGCAGTCGCCAACGGGGCACCCACAAGCGCGCAAGTGAGCGTGACAACGGCGATAACCAGTGCCCTGTGGGCAATGCATGTCTGCATGGCGCGGCTCCTTTTTCGCCGATTATACCTTGCTGCTGTCGGAAACAGGCGCGGTGGCTAGTCGGCGGCGGCTGTCCCGGGGAGGTTCATTCGACGGAGGAGCGCCTGGAAGCGGGGATCAGAGCGGAGCGGATCCCAGAGTCGGATCGACCGCACCCAGCCCAGATACCCGTGGCGGTCGTCGAACGCCTGGGCGAGCCACTCCGAGCAGGTGATGAGGAGCTCGACCACGTCGAGTCGAGGTCACCTTCGCAAGGCGCTGTCAGGGTGTGGATACGAGGCGCCGGAGCTCTCGCCACCAGTTACTGCACGATGACCACCTGGTGGCCAGTCGAGGGCGCACTGACGGTGTCAACGTCTCGAATCATCAGGAACCGCCCGTCTGGAGACAGGTCGTAGGGGCGACCGGGAGTCGCCTGCGTGACTTGGCCGTCAATCAAGATCTCAGGGATACCCGGCCTCAATCCGTCGTTGGTCTCCATGGCAACGACCATCAGGCGGCTAACGCCATCGAGAAAAAAGAGCTCGCGACCGTCCGGTCCCCACACTGGCCACGTCCCACCTTCGCCTGACACCATCCATTTCCCCTCACCCAGATTAGGAAACGGCTGAACGTAGATCCCGGACCGACTCGACGTCTTCGACTCGTAGGCGATCCACTCTCCGTCGGGTGAAATCTCTGCGTTGCGCTCTGTGGCCCCCGTGGGAAACAAGGGTTGCGTCGCGCCATCCTCCAGCGACAGCAGGGCCAGCCCCCTCCCTGTCTCGAATGCCCGCTCCTCGACCAGGAGCCACCTCCCGTCGGGTGAGATCGTATGTGGCACCGGTTCCTTCTCACTTTGCGTCAGCCGTTCAACGCCCCCGGTGCCGTCGGCCGCCTTGGCGAAAAGTTGGGCCGGCCCCTCCCTCCGCGACGCAAAGATCACACGCTGGCCGTCCGGTGTCCAAATAGGGCGCACGTCCTGTGCCGCATCGAATGTGAGGCGGGTCAGCGCCTCAGCGCCGAGGTTCAGAATCCACACATCGGCGTTCTCCTGATCGAGAATGCTGAGCGCCGCCCGTCTCCCATCGGGGGACACCCGCGGCCAGTCATAGGCACGCGGCGGCAGCCCGAGTGGCTGTTCCCGTCCCTGGCGGTCGACCCACGTGAGGCTCCGGCGAGGGACCCCGTCTGTTGCCCCCCCGGCGACAAAGACCAACGACCCGTCATGCGACAGGGCGAAGCTCGCAGCGCCGCTGACCCCCTTCGTCTTGACGTTCTCCAGGACCGGCACCGGATTCCCACCGACGACTTCCCGTTGCCCCAAGTCGAAGCCGACCGCCCACAACGTGCCGCCGACGCCGTATAGGATGTGCCCGGTGGGCGAGTACCGTGCGTGGCTCCCTCCGGCCAGCAGGTGGCTGACCTCACCGGTCTCCAACGACAGCACCGCGACGCGAGCGTCCTCAGCGGAACCTGACCAGACGGTAAAGAGCACACTGTGGTTGGGTAGCAGCTCCGGCCAGCTGTGTGCCATCTCGCCCCGCTCCGAATCGACGGACGTCAGAAGCTCCGGCTCGCCGGCCGCCCGCACCACGCTCCACCGCGTGGTCTCAAAGCTCCGTGGACCACCTATTCCGGATGAGTCCTGACCGTTCGTTGCCATACTGTCGTCTGTCGCCTGATCGTCTGGCGGCCCACTGAGGCTGGCGACCGACTCGGCTCAGTCGGCCGGTTCGATGCGCAGCAGGGCGGCCTCGCCCCCCGCCGGGTCGACGCCGAGAAAGCCGCCCGCGGTCAAGACGTAGATCAGACCGTCCGGGCCCTGCTTCACATCGCGAATGCGCCGTCTGAGACCGGCCAGCAGCCATTCCCGTCGCTGTTCGAGCCCCTGCTGGTTGAACTTGATCCGCTCTAGATGCCCGGTGCGCTCGACGCGACCCGTCATCAGCGAGCCCACGAAGAGATCGCCGCGCCACGCGGGAAAACGATCGCCGGTGTAGAACATCAGCCCTGACGGGCCGATCGAAGGAATCCAGACGAACTCCGGCTGCACGAAGTCTTCCCGCCAGGGACGCTCCGTGACGCGCTGGCCCGTGTACTCACGCGAGTAGGACACGACCGGCCACCCATAATTCTGCCCGGGACGGATGATGTTGACCTCGTCCCCACCCTGCGGCGCGTGCTCGCTGGCCCAGAGCTCCCCGGTATCGGGATGGATGGCGACGCCCATCTGATTGCGATGGCCCAGTGAGAACACCTCGGGCTCGGCGTCGGCCTGGCCCACGAACGGGTTCTCCTCAGCCGCGACGCCATCGTCGCGTAGCCTCAGCATCTTGCCGACGTGACTGGCCGGGTCCTGGGCAGCGGGGCGTCGCCCCCCGAAGGCGCCACCCAGCGTCATGAACAGCGTACCGTCAGGCGCGAACAACAGACGCGACGCCCCGGCTGCGGCGCCGTCACCATTGCTGACGAACAGATCTCGTACCTCGGACAGGACCTGGCCCTCGAGACGCCCCCTGGCCAGCGCCACTGTCGACCCGGTCTCGGTCGGCTTCGAGTAGGTCAGATACACCCAGCGGTTGTCCGAGAACTCCGGGTGCACCGCGACATCCATCAATCCCGCCAACGCCTGCCCGGTGTACACCTCGGGCACGCCCGACAGCGGGGTCGGCTCCAGGACGCCGTTGCGAATCACTCTCAGGGTGCCCAGCCGCTCGGTGACGAGCACGCTCCCGTCGGGCAGGAACGTGAATCCCCAGGGATAGGTCAGTCCGTCTGTCACGACGCTCACCCGGATGCGCTGGCCCTCAGCCGTCCCGTACTCCACCGGAGGGTCCGGCAGGGGGACGACAGGGATGCCCTCGGCGGCAAAGGGCTCCGCATCAGGCTGCTGCGCATCGAGCACATACGACGCCAGCATGACGAGCAGTGTCGCGCCAACGAGAACGGCGATGAAACGATGCATCCTTCCCTCCCGGCAGATGTTGTTGAGGATGCCGATTATACCCGCCGCATCCGTCGCTCCGGCCACCACTCATCCTGGCAGACAGAGCAGACACGCCCGCGTCAGGCGACCGCGGGGGCAGCGAACTGGACGTTGTAGAGCGCGGCGTAGGCGCCGTTGGCCCGGAGCAGCGCTTCGTGCGTGCCCTGCTCGACGATTTGCCCCGCCTCCATCACCAGAATCAGGTCCGCGTCGCGGATTGTGGAGAGCCGGTGCGCGATCACAAAACTCGTGCGGTCGGTGCGCAGCGCGGCCATCGCATGCTGCAGCAGCAGCTCCGTGCGGGTGTCGACCGAGCTCGTCGCCTCGTCGAGAATCAGCAACGCCGGATCGGCCAGAAACGCGCGCGCGATCGTGATCAGCTGGCGCTCGCCGGCGCTGAGGTTGCCCCCCGCCTCATCGACCACCGTGTCGTACCCCTCGGGCAGGCTGTGGACGAACCGGTCGACGAATGTGGCCCGCGCGGCTTCGAGGATGTCTGCCTCAGATGCCTCCGGGCACCCGTAGGCGATGTTGTCGCGAATCGTGCCCTCGAAGAGCCAGGTATCCTGCAGCACCATGCCGATCTCGGCGCGCAGGTCGGCCCGGTGCATCTCGGTGATATCGGTGCCGTCCAGCGTAATCCGCCCGGCGTCGACGTCGTAGAACCGCATGATCAGGTTGACCAGCGTGGTCTTGCCCGCCCCGGTCGGGCCGACGATGGCTACGGTGTGTCCCGGGGCGGCCACGAGCGACAGGTCCGTGATCAGCGGCGCATCAGGTGCGTAGCGGAACGAGATCTCTTCGAACTCAACGCAACCACGCTGTTCCACCGGGAGGGCAGCGGCGGCATGCTCGGCGGGCTCCTCTTCGGCATCGAGCAGCTCAAACACCCGTTCCGCCGAGGCCACACCTGACTGTAGAAGATTGACCATAGAAGCCACCTGCGTCAGCGGCTGGGTGAACTGCCGGGAATATTGGATGAACGCCTGCACCTCACCGAGGCTCATCGCCCCATTCGCGACCCGGAGCCCGCCAACGACGGCAATCGCCACGTAGTTCAGATTGCCGATGAACATCATCATCGGCATGATCAGGCCCGAGACGAACTGTGCGCCGAAACTAGCCGTGAACAGCTCCTCGTTCTCGCGGTCGAAGCGCGCCTCGACGTCGCGGCGCCGGCCAAAGACCTTGGTCAGCTCGTGCCCGGTGAACGCCTCTTCGACCTGGGCGCTAAGGGTGCCGGTATGCCGCCACTGCGAGACAAACAGCGCTTGAGAGCGCTTCATGACGAGTCCCGCGACCAGCATGCTCACAGGAATCGTGACCAGGGCGATCAGCGCCAGCGTCGGCGAGATGAAGAGCATCATCGCCACCACACTCAATACCGTGAGTAGCGAAGTGAGCAGCTGGCTCATCGTCTGGGACAGACTCTGCGACACGTTGTCGATGTCGTTGGTTACCCGGCTCAGCAGCTCACCTCGCGGCTGGCGGTCGAAGTAGCCGAGCGGGACCCGGTTGATCTTCTCTTCGACCTCGGCACGCATCCGGTAGACCGTGCCCTGAACCACATCGTTCACCAGATAGCCCTGCAGCCAGCTCAGCACCGACCCCACGACATAGAGCGAGATCACCAGGGCCAGCACCTGGCCCACCGCTCCGAAGTCCACGCCCTGGCCGGGCACGACGTTGTCCATCGCCGCTATCATGTCGGCCAGCCGGGTGGCGCCGGACGCCCGCATCGACTCGAGAGCCTGCTCGACGCCGACACCGGACGGCAGCTGCTGGCCGAACAGGCCGGCGAAGATCAGGTCGGTGGCCCGGCCGAGAATCCTGGGCCCGACCGCGAACAGCGCCACGCTGACCACAGCCAGCACCAGGATTGCGCCGACCTTGCCGCGCTCGGGACGCATCCGAGCCAGCACGCGCCTTGCCGAGGGCCCGAAGGCGATCGATTTCTGGCCGACAATCGGGCCGCTCATCGGCCCACGGCCAGGTCCACCAGCCCGGATCCGTTCCGTCTGTTTCATTGTGCCGGCCGGGCCCATGCCCTGGGCGCTCATGCCAGCTCCTCGGCGCTGAGCTGCGACTCGACGATCTCCTGGTACGTGCTGCACGCGGCCAGCAGCTCCTCGTGCCGACCCAGCCCGACCACGTTGCCGTCTTCGAGCACGAGGATCTGGTCCGCGTCGAGGATGGTGGATATTCGTTGCGCGACGACAACCACGGCGGCCTCGCGGGTGACCGGCTTCAGCGCGTGTCGCAGTCGCCCGTCGGTGGCCAGGTCGAGCGCCGAGAACGAATCGTCGAAGAGGTAGATTTCGGGGTTGCTGATCAGGGCCCGTGCAATCGCGAGGCGTTGCCGCTGCCCGCCGGAGACGTTCGTGCCGCCCTGGACGATCGTCGCCTCGAGCCCGTCGGGCATCTCCTCGACGAACGCGCGGGCCTGGGCGATCTCGAGCGCCGCCCACATCTCTTGCTCGGTCGCATCCGGTCGGCCGTAGCGGAGATTGGAGGCGACGGTGCCAGAGAACAGATAGCCCTGCTGCGGCACCAGTCCGATCTTGCTCCACAGCAGGTCGGGGTCGAGCCGGCGCACGTCCACGCCGTCGACACTGACCTCGCCGCCGGTGACGTCGAAGAGCCGCGGGACCAGACCCAGCAACGTGCTCTTACCGGCACCGGTCGACCCAATGATGGCGGTTGTCTGCCCGGGCTCTGCCGCGAAGCTGATGCCCCTCAGTACCGGCTCGCTCGCGCCCGGGTAGCTAAACTCCACGCCCGAAAACCGAAGCGTCGCCCGCTCGCCCAGCTCGGTGACCGGCACCGACGGCGGCACGACGGACGACTCGGTATCGAGCACCTCGACAATTCGGTCGGCGCTGACCGTGGCGCGCGGTACGAGCACCAGCATGAAGGTCGCCATCATCACCGCGATCAGGATCTGGATCAGGTAGGCAAGGAAGGCGGTCAGCGAGCCGACCTGCATCAGCCCGGCATCTACCCGCTGTCCGCCGAACCACAGCACGGCGACACTGGACACGTTCAGAATCAGGATCACCACGGGAAACATCACGGCCATCCAGCGGCCCACCCGCAGGGCAACATCGGTGAGTGCCCGATTCGCCGTGTCGAAACGGCGGGCCTCGAACGGCTCCCGCACGAACGCCCGGACCACCCGGATACCGGTGATCTGTTCGCGCAGTGTCTTGTTGACGGCGTCGATGCGCGTCTGCATGGCGCGATAGCTGGGCACCATTCGAGAGATCACCACGCCGAGACTGACGACCAGGGCCGGCACGCTGACGACCAGCAGCCAGGACAGGCCGACGTCTTCGCGGAGCGCCATGACCACCCCGCCCACCATCATGATCGGTGCCGTGACCATCATCGTGCAGCTGAGCAGGACGAGCATCTGGACCTGCTGCACATCGTTGGTCGTGCGCGTGATCAGGGACGGGGCGCCGAAGTGGGTGACCTCACGGCTCGAGAAAGACCCGACCCGGTGGAACACCGCCGCGCGCACGTCCCGCCCGAACCCCATGGCGGTGCGTGCCCCGAAATAGACGGCGGCCACGGTGGCGGCAACCTGCACCAGCGCGACCGCCAGCATGACCACACCGACGCGCATGATGTAGGACGTGTCGCCCCGTGCGACGCCGCTGTCGATGATGTCGGCGTTCAAACTCGGCAGGAAGAGCGCCGCGATCGTGGCCGCAAATTGGAGGCCGACTACCCCCAGGAGCCACATGCGATATGGCCGCAGATAGGTGCGGAGCAACCGTAGCAACATCATCGTCGTAGGGTTTTCCGCCGGGACGCCACCGCCGAGGCACCAAGGGCCAGCGCAAGACTAACTTCCCATTTTCGGCCGCCGATCCATCCCGCCTGGCAGCGTTGCTCGTCGGTCGAATACTGTCCGTATGCTCCCTCCTCGCGCCTGGCCAACCGGGCGCCTCGACGCCCCAAGAGGGGCACTCATTCTTGCGCGGACCCTAGCCCAGCGCGCCGTTGCGCGCCACGAGGGCGCGCGCGATGAGGGCGCGAGTCTCGACGAGCCCTACCGGTGTCGGCAGCCATGCGATGACCCGGTCGAGGGCGGCGGTGAGGCGGCTGTCCTCCAGCAGTGCCGCGAGCACCTCGGTGGACTCCTGCCGCACGCGATCGGCCGCACGGAAGAAGACGAGTCGCGCCAGCGCCGCCTCCAGCGACAGGTCGGCCTCCGGGCGAGCCCCGGTCAGCTTCAGCACCCGGAGGACCGTGCTTTCGGCACGATAGGTCTCCATGGCGATGTCGGCGAGGCTGCCGAGCAGCTGCTGCCGGTCCGGGTCGAAGAGCTGTTGGTCATCGACGACACCGGCCCACACCTCGCCGACGACGCAGAGAAAGACCTGCTTGAAGCCACCGAGCTGGGCCCGCAACGCCGCGAGGCTGTCTCCACGCGGGTCGACCACAGGCGGAGTCAGCCCCGACACGGCATCTCGCAACGGAAGCTGGCCGCCAGCCGCACGTTTGAGGATGGATTTGGCGATGCTGAGCCGACAGATCTCGCTCGTACCTTCGTAGATACGGGTAATGCGCGAGTCTCGGTACCACCTGGCCGCCGGATACTCTTCGCTGTAGCCATTGCCGCCATAGACCTGGAGAGCTTCATCGGCAAGGCCGTTATAGGTCTCCGTGCCGATGACCTTCGCCATCGCGCATTCTACCGAGAACTCGGCGAGAGCCCGCAGCTTCAAGTCGAGGGAGCTCGCGCCGCCGTCTCCCAGCCCCTCGGTCGCCGTGTACACCAGCCCGGCCGTGCGATAGGCGACCGACTCGGCGCCGTAGGCGCCCGCTGCCATCTCGGCCAGCTTCCGCTGGATCAGACCGAAGTCGGCAATCGGGTGTCCGAATTGCCGACGCTCGGTGGCGTACTGCGTGGTGGTGGCAAGGATCTTCTTGGCGATGCCGGCACAGTTGGCCGCCATCTTCATCCTCCCCAGGTTGAGCGTGCACAGCGCCACCTTGTGGCCCTTACCGACCTCCCCGAGCAGATTCTCCACCGGGATCGCGACATCGGTGAGCTGTATCGGACAGACCGATGACCCGTGCTGGCCCATGAGCCGCTCGGGGTCGCCGACGACCACCCCCGGGGTATCGCGCTCGAGCAGAAAGGCGGAAAAGGCGGTGCCGTCTACCTTGGCGAACAGGATGAACAGATCGGCCCATCCGGCGTTCGTGATCCACTGCTTGGCGCCGTTTACGACAAAGTGCGTGCCCTCCGGATTCAGCACGGCCGCCGTCTTGATGTTCATCGCGTCGGAGCCGGAGCCGGGCTCGGTCAACGCGAAGGCGGCCATGAGGTCGCCGCTCATGCAGCGCGGCAAATACCGGTCGATCTGGGCCTCGGTGCCGAAGTAGGCGAGGGGCAGCGTGCCGACACCCTGATGCGCGAACACGGTCGACGCCAGACCGCCGAGATACGAGCGGGCCTCGGCCATGCCGGCGACCGCCAGCAGACCCAACCCGAGACCACCGTGCTCCTCGGGCACCTCCGCCATGAAGAGACCAAGGTCGGCGGCCTTCTTGAACAGGGGACGGATGACGTCGATGTTTTTGCGATCGATCTCATCGAACCGCGGCGCCACTTCCCGTTCAGCGAACTCCCGGATCGAGCGCAGCAGGAGACGCTCGTCGTCACCCATGTCTTCAGGACAGACGACGTCGTCGGGCTCAACATCGCCGAGGAGAAAGGCTGCGCCACGCTGTTGCGTCTTCACGGTCATGGTGTGCTCCTACCCCATCTGCCCCGGCAGCCACAGGGCGATCTCGGGAAAGGCGATCAGCAGCGCCAGCACGACCAACTCACCGACCACGAAGGGGAGCACGCCCATGAAGATGTCCCCCATCGGCACCTCGGGTGCCGTGCGCCGCATGACGAAAACATTCGCGCCGATCGGGGGCGTCACAAGGGCGAGCTCGGCCATGACCACCGCGAAGACCCCAAACCAGACCGGGTCGATGCCCAGCTCGTCGACGACCGGCATCACGAACGGTATCGTCAGCACCAGCATCCCGAACACGTCCACCATCGCGCCCAGCACCAGGTAGAGCAGCACCAGCAGTACGAGGAACGGCACCCGCCCCAGCTCCATTCCGACCAGCATCGCCACCAGGTTCTCGGTGATCCCCGTGATCGCCAGGAAGCGAGCCACCAGATATCCGCCGACGATGATCGCGAAGATCATCGCGCTGATCAGGGCGGTTTCCTCGGCAGCCCTGCTCATGGCCAGCCTCGTCAGCCGGCGCCGCATCGCCGCGGTCAACAGCACGCCCGTGCACCCCACGCCGGCCGCCTCGGTAGGCGTGAAGATGCCCCCGTAGATGCCGCCGATCACGAGAAGGAACAGCCCCAGGATCGGCAGCAGGCCCACCGTCGAGGTCCACCGTTCGCGCCACGTCGCCTTCGGACCGGGTGGCCCCAGCGTCGGTGTCACGATGCACCGGACCAGGATGATCGCCGAGAACATCGCGGCGGTCAGAATGCCCGGCACGATGCCGGCGATAAAGAGCGAGCCGATCGACGTCTCGGTCATCACACCGTAAAAGATAAAGATGAGACTGGGCGGGATGAGGATGCCGAGCGTTCCCGACGCGGCGAGCGCGCCGGTGGCCAGGCGAGGATGGTATTTGTAGCGTCGCATCTCGGGCATGACGATCGCGCCCATCGTCGCCACCGTCGCGATGCTCGAGCCGGTGACCGCGCCAAACGCGCCACAGGCCACCACCGAGGTGATCGCCATGCCTCCCGGCACCCGGCTGATCCAGGTGCGTACGCCCTGGTAGAGGTCTGAGGCGAGGCCCGTCTGGAAGACGAGCTGCCCCATCAGCACGAAGAGCGGAATGGTGACGAAGACGAAGTTGCGTCCTTCGTCCCAGGGAATCAGCAGCGTGTGGGCCAGCGCGGGTCCTGGCCCCTCCAGTACCCAGAGCCCGACGGCGCCGGTGACGGCCATGGCGAGCGCGATCGGAACCCCCAGAATGAGGAGCACGACCATGGCAGCGATACCGATGAGACCGGCGAGGGTGAGGCTCACGAGGCGAGGTCGTCTCCGGGCGTCCGGTCGTCGCGTTCGGGCGCTGCAGACTCCGCGACGCGCTCGGCACGCTGCTCGTGTATGCGATGGTGCAGCTCGTCCTCCACGCCTGCGGGGTTCGCGAATATGCGCGCGACCATCACGAACGCACACACCGACAGGAACCCCATGAACGGCCACAACGGCAGATTGAGGTCCTCACCCGTCTCTCCCGTCCGGATCATGAACGGTACAAAGCGGGCACCCTGCACCGCCATCAGCCCGAAGACGATGATGCCGGCCACCGACGACAGCACGTCCACGCCCCGTCTCCGCGCACTGGACAGGCGAATGTAGAAGACCTCCATGCGGATGTGGTACGCGCGGTCCCAGGCGTGCGGCAGCGCACAGAAGATCGTCATCAGGAGGAGGAGGCCGTTGGCGTCGCGGCCCCATTGCAGCGGCGCATTGAAGAGGTAGCGGAGGGCCACGTCCAGGGTGACCAGCACGACCAGCGACGGCATCGTCACGTAGAGGGCCAACCGAAATAGCTCGTAGGATGCCCGCTCTGACCATCGGTCGATGCGGTCCGCTGCCGGGTCGAGCCAGGCCAGCACTCCGTCCATATCCCCCACCGCCCCGTCGTCCCTCTGTGTCACAACGCGATGATTCCTTGCACCGGGTTTGCCGAGGCGTAGTCCCAGAGCTGCTGGTCCGTCCAGTTTGCGTAGAGGGCGGCGCGCTCCTTTGCCTCGCGCACGAAAGCGGTGGCCGGCAGCCCCCGCCGCTCATTCTCGTCGATGAAACGCTGCTCCAGTGGCTGGACCGCGTCCACCCACGCCTGGCGCTCGGTGGGCGTCTGCTCGGTCACCTCGATACCCTCCGCCCTGAGCGTCTCGATGGCGATGTCCAGGTTCTCTCCACCGTAGAAGTTGCGGCTGGCCACCTGCCCGTGCAGGCGGTAGAGATTGTAGAGCTGGACCCGCAGATCGCCTGGAAGCTCGTCAAAGGTACGCGGGTTCAGACAGAACTGGATGACGGTGTGCGTGAGGCCGACCCGCAGATAATGGGTCCCGGTCTCGTACAGGCGATAGGCCACCATGTCGGGCGCGCCCAGCGCCACGCCATCAATGACGCCACGCTGGAAGGCGGTGTAGGTCTCGGCCGCCGCCAGCACCACCGGAACCGCCCCGACCTGACGGAGAATCTCCGCCATGAGTCCGCCGGTCGAGCGGATCTTTAGCCCACGCATGTCTGCGGGCTCTCGAACCGGCCGCTTCGACATGATGTCGTAGGCGGTCGTCGAGTCGCAGTGGGCAAGGTAGACACCCATGCGCTCGTACTCGTCCTTCAGATACTCGGGATACAGCTCCTCGGACACGAGCGCGGCCACACCGGAGTTCGCGAAGAGAAACGGCAGTTGAAGGCCATGGGTCAGATGGAAGCTGCCCGGCTGGTACGTGGCATACCCGTGTGTGTAGTCGGTGACGCCCGAGGCCACCGCCTTGAACCCGTCGAGCGCCCCGTGCAGCAGCGCATCTACGTAGTGCTCCCAGCGGATGCGCCCTCCGGTCTGCTCGGTGACCATCGCCGACCAGGGCACGAAGACCTTGCTGTAAAGCCCATGGGAGTTGGGCACGTGCGCCGTGTAGCGCAGCAGCACCGAGTCGCCGGTGTCGCCCCGCTCGCCGCGCACGAAGGGGGCGAGCGCCCCGACGCCGAGGAGGGAGGCCAGGACGCGTCGCCGGCTCCAGACCGTTGCGGAATCGTGGGTGGCCACGGTGTTTCCTGGTGGCATAGAAGTCCAGCTCTGTCTTCTCACTCCTGACTTCTGCTTATCAAGCGAACCGACACACCAGGAGGCATGAATCGCAACGATTCAGCCGAGTATACCTGTTCGGAGGCCGGTGTCAGGCCGGACGAGCGCGACTGCGCCGAACGCCGGACCACGCCGACAACGGGCAGCCGGGCCGCGTCAGCCTGCAGGGGTCCCCGGCGCATGGTATCGTCGTGCGAAACTGCGACACCTAAAGGATCGCAAAGGGGGGGGACACCCATATGCAGCGGCTCCTGATCGCCATCGCCGTCACTGTGTGCACCGCACCGGCTTTCGCCCAACCGTCCGAATCGCAGCCCGGCGCGGCGCCTTCTTTCACGCCCGTCACCTGGGAGCGCCTGCTGAACGCGGCCGACGAGCCGGAGAACTGGCTGATGTATTCCGGCACGCTCGACAGCCAGCGCTTCAGTCGCCTCGATCAGGTGCACAACCGAAACGTCTCGGAGCTCGAGCTGAAGTGGGCCTACCAGATTCCGCAGCTCGACCGGTCCGAGGCGGTGCCGCTCGTGGTCGACGGGGTGATGTTCATCACCGAGGCGCCGAGCAACGTTGTGGCGGTCGATGCCGCCACCGGCCGGCAGTTCTGGCGCTACAACCACCCGCTCCCGGACGATTTGCGCATCTGCTGCGGCCGGAACAACCGGGGCGTGGCGGTGCTGGGCGAGACGCTCTATATGAGCACGCTCGATGCGCGCCTGGTGGCGATCGACGCTCGCAGCGGCAACGTCGTCTGGAACACGGCGGTCGCCGACTACCGGTCGGGGTACAGCAAGACCGCGGCGCCGCTGGTCGTCAAGGACAAGATCGTGACCGGCATCGCTGGTGGCGAGTACGGGATCAAGGGGTTCATCGACTCCTACGACGCCAGCACCGGCGAGCTCGACTGGCGCGCCGACACGATACCGGGACCCGACCACCCCGACAACCAGACCTGGGCCGGCGATTCGTGGCGCACCGGCGGGTCGGCGAGCTGGATTACCGGCGCCTACGACCCGGACCTCGACCTGGTCTACTGGGGCACCGGCAACCCGGGCCCGGACTGGAACGGCGACGTCCGGATGGGCGACAACCTGTATTCCGATTCCGCTATGGCGCTCAACATGGAGACCGGCGGCCTCGAGTGGTACTTCCAGTTCACGCCGCACGACGAGCACGACTGGGATGCCATCCAGGTGCCGATTCTCGCCGACCTGACAATGGGCGGCGAACAGCGCAAGGTGATGATGTGGGCGAACCGCAACGCCTTCTACTACACGCTGGACCGCGTGAACGGCGAGTTCCTGGTGGGCAAGCCGTTCGCCAAGCAGACCTGGGCCGAGGGCCTGGACTCGAACGGTCGACCGATCCGTGTCCCCGACACCTTCCCCACACCGGAGGGCACGCTGGTGTCTCCGCCGGTGGTAGGCGGCACCAACTGGTTCTCGCCCGCCTACAGTCCGCGCACGGAGCTGTTCTACGTGCAGGCCTATGACGGCGAGGACGTGTTCTACAAGCGTGACGAGGAGTATGTCGAAGGCGACCAGTTTACCGGTGGGGGCTTCCAGGCGCCGCTGCCGATCGAAAAATACCAGAGCGCGGTGCGCGCCATCGACCCGAAGACGGGTGACATCCGGTGGGAATATCAGATCCAGCCGCGCTCGACCGCCGGGATGCTTGCCACGGCCGGCGACCTGGTGTTCAGCGGCAGTGTGGACGGCTACTTCTTCGCGCTCGACGCCGTGAGCGGCGAAGAGCTGTGGCACATCAACGTCGGCCGGCTGGTGCACTCGGCTCCGATGACCTACGCCGTCGATGGCAAGCAATACGTGACGATCGCGGCCGGCAACGTCGTCTACACGTTCGGGCTCCGGGACTGAAGAGGCGGGCGGCGTTTCGCTGATCTGAGACGTGGCGCAGGCCTGAGAGCCTGCGAGACAAGGCGGGTTGCCCACCGCAAGGCTAAAGCCTTACGCCACGATATCTGACGGGGGCTACTTAGGGTCCGCGCAAGAATAAGTGCCCCTTTTCGGGCGTCGAGGCGCCCGGCTGGCCAGGCGCGAGGAGGGAGCATACGGGCAGTATTCGACCGACGAGCAACGCCGCCAGACGGGATGGATCGGCGGCCGAAAATGGGTAGTTATTCTTGCGCGGGCCCTTAGCCTGGCGGGAGTCCGACGACCGGGTACCGGTAGTAATCCCCCTGGCTCGCCTTGATCGCGCCGACGATGGGCAGGGCGAGGGCGGCGAGGGCCATGGCGATCCAGAACATGATGACGACCGGAATGAGAATGATCGTGATCCAGAGCATGAACGTCGCGACAAACAGGACGAACACGATCAGGTTCAGGAGCAAGGCCTGCTTGGCGACACCCGCGATGACCGCCGACTCGCTCTTCACCATCCAGATGATGATCGGCACGATCACGCCACCGAGCGGGACGACGTAGCCGGCGAGACCCGAGAGATGGGCGCACACCGCGAGGCCCCGCTCCTCGGGTCCAATTGCCGGCGCTGTCTCCGTCATCTCTCTGCCTCCTTCTTCGACTGACCACGACTGTGGACTATACGGACGCAGTTCCTGTCTATTCATCAGCACCGCCCCCCTCGACCAGGCGTGGTCGTGCGCCAGCGTCACTACCCCGCCGGAGCGGCCATCAGTAACAGGATGGTCACAGCGAAAATTGTGCCGAGGAGCCCGAGCCCAAGAACAACGGCCCCAACTACCTTGACGATCTTCGGCACTCCCCAGTTCGCGTTTGGCACGGCGACCTGCGCCGGTGGCGCCGTCAAGTGATCCGCGGGGCCGGCCGACTCAGCGCCGGGACCATACGCGTCGGGCGCGTCCAACGTCGCCAGCACCTGCTCGACCGTGTCGAGTCCTGGGTTCGACGTCCGGGCTCTCAGCACCTCGGTGGCCTGCGCTTCGATGTCGTCCACCACCGACCGGCGTTCGCTTCGCTCCATCCCCTGGCCGGCCAGCCGCTGCTCGATCTCGTCAAGGTAGGCGTCAAGCCGTCGTCGGCCCTCCGCAGTCGGCTCAAAACTCTGGTTGACCATGCCCGTCTCCTTTCACCAGCTTGTCGATCGCTCCACAGATGCGGGCCCAGTAGGCGCCCATCTCGTTCAACCTCGCGTGCCCGTCCGGGGTCAGCCGATAGTACCGGCGAGGTGGGCCAGACGGAGAATCTGCGGTACGCACGCTGACCAGCTTGTCCTTCGCCATCCGCGCCAGGATCGGATAGACCGTCGATCCGCCGACGGCCAGTTCCTGGGCCGCGGCCAGGCGCTGCACGATCTGGTAGCCATAGGCCTCGCCGTCGCCCACCGCCCCCATGACGCAGAACTCGACAAGCCCCTTCCTCAACTGTGATGCCCAACGCTGCATAGCTATTCTGTATCCCGCTATAACGTAATACGATATAGTGTCGTCGTCAAGGCGCTCCGACAACTTTTCCCTGGAAGAGCGCCGCAGTTCACGCGGGCTCGAGAATCAGCTGTTCGGCGGCGATCTGGAACGAGCGCAGCCGGGCGGCGTGGTCGAAGATGTGGCCGGTGATGATGACCTCGTCCGCGCCGGTGCGCGAGACGAACGCCTCGACACCCTCTCGCACCACCACCGGTGTGCCGACCGCCGAACACGCCTGCACCTGGTCTAGCATCTTGCGCTCCGCGGGCAAGAGAGTCTCTTCGAAGCCGGCGACTGGCGGAGGCAGGGGACACGGCCGACCGCGCCGCAAGCTCAGAATCGCCTGTTGCGCGGAGCTCTGCAGCAGACGGGCCTCGTCTTGGGTTGCGGCCGCAAAGACGTTGAAGCCGACCATCACGTAGGGTTCCGCAAGTTGCGCCGAGGGCTGAAAGCGCGTGCGGTAGATCTCGAGGGCCGGCATGAGCGACGCGGGCGCGAAGTGCGAGGCGAACCCGAAGGGTAAGCCGAGCGCGGCCGCGAGCTGCGCCCCGAACAGGCTCGACCCCAGAATCCAGATCGGGACGTCGAGTCCGGCGCCGGGAACCGCGCGCACGCGCTGCCCCGGCTCGGCGGCTCTGAAGTAGTGCTGCAGCTCGGCGACGTCGCGGGGGAATGCGTCGACGTCTCCGTCCAGATTTCGTCGTAGCGCGTGGCTGGTTCGCTGGTCGGTGCCGGGCGCGCGGCCCAGCCCGAGATCGATTCGCCCGGGAAAGAGCGCTGCCAGGGTACCGAACTGTTCTGCGACGACCAGCGGGGCATGATTGGGCAGCATGATGCCACCGGCACCCACTCGTATCGTAGACGTCGCGTTGGCGATGTGGCCAATGACCACAGCGGTCGCGGCGCTGGCGATGCCGGGCATGTTGTGGTGCTCGGCGATCCAATAGCGGCGATAGCCCCAGCGCTCGGCATGTTGCGCCAGGTCCACGCTGTTCCCGAGGGCCAGTGTGGCGTCGCCGCCTTCGGGAATCGGAGAGAGATCGAGGATGGAAACTGCGGTCATATCCGTCGATGCGCAAACATCAAAGTCTGCCACACTTAGTTGAGCCGATGTCCCGTCCGCTGTGCCACGCCTGCCGCCGACCACAGGCAACATGCCTCTGTCCCTGCATCACCCCGTTCCGCACCCGCATGCGCTTCATCCTCCTGACGCACCCAAAGGAATACAGGAGCAACCGCATCGGAACCGGACGCATCACCCATCTGTCGCTCCCGTGCTCGGAAGTGCACGTGGGAACCGACTTCCGACGGCATGCACGGGTGAACGCGATCATCGACGCCCCCGACACAGACTGCCGCCTCGTCTACCCGGGAACCGACGGTGAGAACCTTTCCCGGGGCGAGTACCACCCAGTCCCAAGACGCCGACCGGTTTTCTGTCTGGTCGACGCCACATGGACCTGTGCGGGGAAGATCCTGCGATGCAGCGACAACGTGCGTGGGCTTCCGCGAGTGGGCTTCGACGCGACCGGTCCATCGGCTTTTGCCATCAAGCGACAGCCACGACCAGGGTGCCTGGCCACAATCGAGGCCGCCTGGTGCTGCCTGACTCTGCTCGCGGCTGACGGACACGAGGACTTCGGTGCACGGGACGGCCGCCGGCTGCTCGCCCCGTTCCAGCACATCATGGAGATTCAGCAGGGTTACCCGGGGGCGTCTCGGCGGGGGGTAACCCGTGCAGCGGTCCGCACCGGCAGAGCCGGTCCGAGGGGGCCGACGGCGTAGAATGGACACTGGAGGGAACCATGACCACGCAAAGGGCCATCATCGCAATCTCGACCGGTGCAGTGCTCGTTGGTCTCGCAACCGGCGTAGCGCTCGGGCGCCAGAGCGCCGAAGCCGACGTGCGAGAACTGCACGCCACCTATTATCAGTATTTCGCAGACGGCCAAGCCGGCGAGATTGCGCAGCGGATCTACCACCCGAATCGGATGGCGTTCGGCCAGAATGGCGTCGCGACCTCGAGCGGACGCGATGAAGTGGAGAGTGGTTTCCGCCGCGCGCTCGAGGGCCTCGCCGCCGAGCGCTACGACCACTCGGAGATGCCCGACCCGAGCATCTGCACGCCGAACCCGGGCACGGCAATCGTCAGCGGCATGTTCCGCCGCTACCGCGAAGACGGGAGCGTGCTCGCCGAGCTGGGTCAGACCTACATTTACGGCCAGACCGACGACGGCTGGAGAATCCACGCCACCATCGCGCACGGCCCCGAGACGGTCATCGGCTGTCTCGAGTGACGGTGTTGACGACGGCCGACCTCACTCCGGCAAGGCAAAGACGAACAGATTGTTGCCGTTGCTCGGGCGCAGCTCGGGCGTCAACTGCAGGAAGCTCGGTGTGGTCGCGGCACCGCCGGTGCTCACGGCCAGATACTGCCGACCCTCGACCGCGTAACTGATGGGAAATCCGCTGACCGGTGAGCCGAGGTTGATTTCCCAGAGCACCTCGCCTGTCACCTGGTCGAAGGCGCGAAACCGTCCGTTCGCATCGCCACCGAAGACGAGCCCGCCACCGGTCGCCACCAGCGACAGGGTCGCCGCCCGCTGTTGGTGCAGCCAGGTGGTCTTGCCGGTTTCGGCCGAGATCGCATACACCGCGCCAAGCTGCTCGGTGCCCGGCGCGAGCTCATGCCGGACCGCAAGCGCGTAGATGCGATGTGACGCGTCAGGCGAGGTCGTCGCCAGCAGGCGCTGACACATGTTGCGCAGCGGAAAGTACATCGTGTTGGTCAGGGGGCTGTAGGCGCCGGCTTCCCAATCCTTTCCGCCGTGCATGTTGGGACAGGCGAGGACCTCCTGTCCTTCGGCGCTGAAGACGACCTCCGCGTTCTCGGTCACCTCGCCGGTCGCGCCGTCGATGTCGTTGATCACGTTTTGCGCGATGGTTGGGGTGGCCCAGAGGAACTCGCCCGTTTCGCGGTCCAGCGTGTAGACCACCCCGGTTTTCCCGGGAATGCCAGTCATCACTCTCCGCACCTCGCCCTGCTGAAGCCGCGGATTGATCCAGCTCACGGCGTCGGGGTCCGGGGCGACGGCGGTGTCGAGGAGCAGGCGCTCGAAGGGATGATCGAGATCCCAGTGGTCGTTCAGATGCTGGTAGTACCAGCGGATCTCCCCGGTATCGACGTCGAGCGCCAGCGTCGAATTGTGATACAGGTGCTTGTTGTCGATCCCGCCAAGCATGAACTTCGGGGCCGGCGAGGTGACCGACGTGCCGATGTAGATCAACCGCAGCTCGGGGTCATAGCTGGGCGGCATCCAGGTGCCGACATGCACCCGATCTTCGTATGGCACCCCGCCCCAGGTCTCGTCGCCCGGCTCCCCAGGCGCCGGGATCGTCCGGCGCCGCCACAGCTCTTCTCCGGTACGCGCGTCGTGCGCCGTGATGACGCACGATTCGGGCCCCCCGCTGGGCCGGCAGCTGCGTCCTGAGATCACCTTGCCATCGGCAATGATCGGGCCGGAACTGTGCCCAACCGGCGTCACCTGGTAGTCGAAGATCTGTGTCTCCCAGGCGATCTCCCCGGTGGCGACATCGAGCCCGAACACGAAGTCGTCGTCGCTCGTGTTGATGATGAACCGGTCGAAGATCGCAATGTTCCGGTTGTTGCGGGCGTTCCCGCCTACAAAGTCGTACACATCGTCTGGGAGATCGCGGCGATGGGCCCACACCAGGTCGCCCGTCACGGCGTCGATCGCTTCGATGACGTCGCTCGCCTGGGGCATGTAGAGCACACCGCCATAGGCCAGAGGCGTTCCCTCCTGACGCCCCCGCGCCAGCGCCCGCGACCAGACCATCCGGAGCGCACCGACGTTGTCCCGTGTAATCTGATCGAGCGGGCTGTAGCCCCACCCATCGAGCGTCCGGCGCCACATCAGCCAGTCGTCAGGCGCTGGACGCTGGAGGATGGCGTCCGTGACCGGGACGAACTCCCTCGTGGGCGGTGTCTGTCCCCTCACCGGTGTCGGGACCAGGATCAGAGCGAACGCCGCGACCGCCGCACACAGCATCGCTGCGACCAGAGGCTGCCCGGGCATCCGTACGGGCCGGCACTCGCCCCGGCCATTCGCGGTCCCGCAAATCAGTGTTGCCCTCGTCATAGCGTGAACCGCGCGAATCTGTACGCGTCGCTGAATCTGACTCATGATGCGATCCATTCTCCCGAGCCGGCAGTCGTCACGGCAAACTGAACGCGACGTATTCGGCACCAGATGGCGGCCCCGAGCGACCGCCGCCGGCCGCAATGACGACGAACTGCTTGCCGTCGACGCTGTAGAGCGCCGGTGTCGAGAAGCCGGCAGCCGGCAGCTCGGCCCTCCACAAGACCTCGCCAGTTTGTGTGTCATAGGCGCGCATCATCTTGTCGGGCGTCGCCGCGATGAAAATCAGCCCGGACGCCGTGACGACGGGGCCGCCGTAGTTGACCGCGCCGAAGCCGAGGTCCGGATGCGAGAGATAGTTGCCGAACGGCACCGACCAGTCGATGTCACCCGTGGCCAGATCGATCGAATTGAGCGTGCCCCACGGGGGCGTATTGCCCGGTAGATCCTCGTGGTCGCGCAAGTACACGTATCCGCTGAGAACATAGGCGAGCTCGCTCGTCGGGTCGTCGGGCTCTGGTTCGTCCTGGGAGATGTACCGCATCACGGCCCGGCGCTCCGCATCATCGAAGTGCGCGAAGCTCGGCATCCGACCGCTGCCGTCGTTCATGATCGCCCGGATCTCGTCGGTCTCCAGCCGGTCTCGCACGCCGAGCAGCGCGGGCCCCGTCTCGGTGCCTTCCAGCTCCAGACCGTGACAGCTCCCGCAATGCTGCGCATAGGTGCCGTAGTTGCTGGATCCGGCCGGCACCTCACTGAGCGTGAGAATGCCGGGCACGTCGTTCGCGTTGACGATCAAGTGGTTGGTGCTCGCGTCGAATGCGGATCCTCCCCACTCGGCGCCGCCGTCATACCACGGCTGCAGCAGTACCGTGCCGACCTGTGGCGGCGCCCACGGCCGCAGATCCCAGTCTGCGATCTGCCCTTCGACGAACGCTCTGGCTTCCTCCGTGCGGTCCGTGATCTCGAATGTCTGCCGGCTGAAGGCCACCGTCGACAGGGGCTGGCTCGCCGCGGGAACTTCGCCCGGCAGGGTGCTCGAAAGCTGCTCCATCTCGACGATGGGGTACATCGACTCTCCCGTCTCTCGGTCGAAGACGTAGAGATGACCCGACTTCGTTGTCAGGGCGACCGCGTCAATCGTCCGGCCGTCGCGTTCGAGCTGCACCAGGGTCGGCGGCGACGGATTGTCGCGGTCCCACATGTCGTGACGGACCACCTGGTAATGCCACTGCAGCTCACCGGTCCGCGCGTCGAGCGCCACCAGCGAGTTGGCGTAGAGGTTGTCGCCCAGCCGGTTCGCCCCGTAGAAGTCCGGTGTTGCGGAACCGGTCGGGGCAAACAGGAGCCCGCGTTCTTCATCGAGGGTCATGCCGGTCCACACGTTCGCGCCTCCCGCCTGTTCCAGCGACCCGTCCGCCCAGCTCTCTGAACCCGGGGCGTCTGGAGCAGGTATGGTGTCGAACCGCCACACCAGCTCACCATCGATCGCGCTGAAGGCGCGGACGGCGCCCGGATACGCATCGGCATTCTCACTGGTGGAGAAACCGAGGATGATCATGTCCTCGAAGACGACGCCCGGTACGGTGACAGAGAGCGACCCCTCATGATCGCCGCTCGGGGTGAGATCGAGCCGGCCGTCCTTTCCAAAGCTCTCGATCGCGGTGCCGTCGGAAGGGTTCACGGCGAGCAGCTCACGTCCGGCGGTGTAAAACAGTCGGGACTCCCCGTCGCGCTCCCACCACATCAGCCCGCGTTGAGCACCGCCGCCAACATCCGGGTCAAAGCGCCACAGTTCCTCACCGGTGGCCGCGTTCAAGGCGAACGCGTCCAATCTGGGTGACAGGCCGTAGAGCACGCCGTCGATGGCCAACGGGCTCGTATACATGGTCGACCCACCGCCACGCTGCTCGCCCGAGTCGTACGTCCAGGCCACCTGGAGCTGGCCCACGTTGTCTCGCGTGATCTGAGCCAGGTCGGAGTAGTGTTGTCGGCCAGCATCGCCGAGATAGACGGCCCAGTCGGAGTCGGTGTCGCCCGGCGCGCAGGCACCGAGGAGCGCCGCAGTAAGCAGCATAGTGATCGTCCGCATGGTCAATCAGTCCCCGGCCGTGAACTTGCCTGTCGGCGTTGGTCGTGTCTCACGCGATCTCGATTACCCCATGTCCACTGCGCCTACGGCATCGGCAAGAGCGCCGCGCGGTCGCGCCACTTGCCTGCCTGCATGACGCGCTCGATATCGACGGATTGATGCTACTTGTTTTCAGCCCACCCATAGGGCGGCGCCCCAATCATCATGTGCGCCTGATGCGTCCCCGGAAACATCAGCCATGCATGGTCCGGGCTTGGTTGGGTCAAAAGACCGGTCGACTCCTCGGTGGCGTCCGGAAGACGCACGACGATGAGTTGCTCGGCGCTCGCCCGGTCCGCACCAGACAGAATGAAGTGCATCGCCCCCGCGGGCATCGACGCCAGGGTACCGGCCCGGACCCCAGCGGTAATCGTCGCCAGGATCTCCTTTTCCGGAAGGCCCCGCGCCTTCAACCTCCCATATTCCACCAGTGCGGTCGGCACGTCGCCACTCGAGAGCAAGCCCCCATCCGTACAACTCGCCTGGAACCCATCCGCCGGACCATCCGGACTACACACGAGCGAGTTCGACCCCTGACGGAGGACTCGCCGGTTCCCATCACGATCCGTCGCGACCACCGTGGCGTCGATCTTCATCTGCTCGGGAAGCGGCGATGTCGCTTCGGCGATCAGCGCCTCGTCCGATCGTGCCCCGCCGTCGGTTGGTGCGCACGCCTGCCACCCTATCTCTTCGCTCAAGCCGTAAGGAATGGGTCCGATCATGATGTGCGCCCGGGGCGTGCCCGGACACATCAGCCACGCCCGACTTGGCGTCGGCTTCTCCGGCAATCCGGTCGACTCTCCCGTTGCGTAGGGAACCAGGACTCCTACCATGGGGATCAAATTGCTACGCGATTCGCCCGACAGAATCCAGATCATGCCACCGGGCGTGGCCGTGGCGACCCTGTCGGCTCTGGCCGCGGCAGACACCGCCTCCATCGCCTCCTGTGGGGATCGGCCTTGTGCGAGGAGCCGTCTGAACTCCTGAAGCACCGGCCCCGAGCTGTCATCGATACACGACACCAGGAACCCGGGACCCGGCCCATCCGGGGAGCACCGCAACCCGCTCGTTCCCTCCTGGATGATGCGCGGACGGCCGTCGTCGTTCCGAATCGACACGGTGGCACCGTCCTTGAGGTAATCAGGCAACGGCAGCAGCGCTTCGGCAAACAGTTCGTCATCCGACTGCGCGCCGGCGATGGCTGGAACGATCAACAACAGGCAGGCGAAGACGGCCCTGGTCATTGCTACCTCTCTCCCGTGCGGCCCAACAGGACGATATCCTGCGATTGCTGGCTGATTATGCCACTGGCGGGAACCGATGCGGCACTGAATGGGACGAGCCGACGTCTGGGAGCGACGGCTGCCTGACGGACGAAGGCGAGCCGGAGCGATGCTCCGGTACGAGACTCGGTGGGACAACGGCAACGTGAAAGACTAGGCCGCCTGATACTGGGCGAGCACGCTCTCCAGACGATCTTGCACCCGCACGCACATCTTCTCGACACCGTTCAACGAGAGCTTGGGGCGCTCGAGCGTATCGCGTGGCACTTCGAACTCTTGAGGCTGACCGACATACCCGGCCCCGACCCGTTTCGCGACCACGTTGGCCAGGCAGACCACATCACAGACGACGTCGCGCCCTTGCTCCGGCGTGTGATGATGGATGATGGCGGTCACGATCCGCTCGGGAAGCTCCCAGTGCTGGGCAATGAGTCCCCCCAGCTCACCATGATGAAACCCGAGGATCTCCGTCTCGGCCTGTGCGATCTCTAGATGGCTCTGGGCGCGGGCTTGTCCGACGAAGCCAAGGAGATCCGGTTCGAGGAACTGCACGAACACGAGCTTGCCGATGTCGTGGAGCAGCGCCGCGGCAAACGACTCCGGCGGCACGGGTGTCTGACACAGTCCGGCTGCCGCCTCGGCCGCCAGGGCCGCGGCGACCGAATGCCGCCACAGATCGCCCTCCGAGAGTCCGTACTCCGGCAGCCCGGTCTTGGTCAATCGCTGGACGCTACTACCGGTAGCCATCGAGAGGACGACACCGATACCCATACGCACGAGGGCGTCCTCAATCGTCACAATCTGTGTGCGACTGCCGGCGGCGGCCGAGTTGGCCAGACGAAGGAGTCTGACCGTCAGCGCCTGGTCGAGGGAGATGATCTCCTCGGCCTCCTTCATGCTCCAGTTATCACGCGTGACGAGCGTCGCGAGTCGGCTGACGCTCGCAGGCAGCGGATCGAGCGCACGGGCGACCAGCACGAGCGCAGATTGGTCAAGCATGGTGTCTCCCGCTACTTAATCGACCAAATCGAACGACACTCCATAGACACACCCAACACAGAAATCGGGCCGACACGCGCGACCCGCCGCGCCTGTCGACCCGATGATGACCATCTGCCGCTCTACTCCGACACGATGGGCTATGGACGCAGCTCGCGGCCCAACAGCTCGAGATTGCGGGCGCCGGCCAAGATGCCGTACAGCCCGATGTTGCCCTCATGACACGCATATTCGAACAGCGGTCCGTCGGTTCGGCGAAGCGGCATCATGACGGTATAGGGCTCCGTGTAGACCGTCGGGTCCGTGACGGTGTACTCATAGGCGACAGTGTCGGGGTCGAGGCGCGTGAGGCGCTCGACCAGATGCATATTCGGCGAAGTGAGACCGCTACTCCACCCGTCGAACTGGCTGGTCTCGATGACCAGCGTCTCACCCTCCCAGTGGCCGCGCGAGACACCGCTGTGCTGCGGAAACGGCAGCCCCGCGGCGTCGCCGATCGGGATGATCCGAGCGTTGTGCACCATCTCGTTGAGTATCGTCACATACCCGGGCGACTGGAAGATCATCACGTTGTTGTTGTAGGCGCTGGAGCGCATCGGCGGGCCGGCGTTGAAGCCCATGAGACATCGGTCGCCCGAACTACGATTCTCGTACGACTCGTAGCGGCGCGCGATCGCCTCTTCTCGGCTCAGCTGTTCCCGATTCGGGTCCGGCTCCCTCCGCACCCGCGGCGGCAGGCGTCCATCGGGTGGATCGACGATCAGCGCCGTCCGCTTGTCCGAGGTCAACTCGACCCCCCGCTCGTACCAGAATTCGTTGTAGCTCAGCACGCCACCCTCTGCCCGCGGCGCATAGCCGCCAGAGCCCTTCTCGGGATCGAAGAGGTCGCGATTCTGGCGAGTTCTTTCCGACGCCTCGAACGCAGCGGCCTCCTCGGCGCTCAAGTTCTCCTGTCCCGCGAACTGGCTGGGCCGCTGGAACGGCGTCAACGTGCGAAACGTGAAGATGCCGGAAATGTCCGGCTGACCATCTGACGTCCGCATCGGCATCGTGCGGTCAGCCGACTGCGCAACAACCGACGGCGGTGCCAGCGTAAGTGCGATGGTCACGATGAACAACGCCGCGAAACACTTCTTGAGCATGTGCAATCTCCCATCGATTCCAGGGTGCCCAGACACACTTGTGGCGTGTCGCCTCTTTGCAGGTGCTGGTGCCTGGAGACAGTAGCGCATGTGTTTATTCCAGGCGATTATACCTCGTCACGGAGCTCATCGGGAGAACTTGGCCGTGCCGCACAACATGACCGCTCCGACCAGGGTCGGCGCCCGTCGAGGTCGGCCCGTCGCCGAGCCATCGCTTCAGGCCCGTCACCTGGATCGCTCAGTCGCGTCCCAGCTTGACAACGCAGGCCCGAAAGTCCATCTTGTCTCACATTCTGCTCGCTTCCGTGCAGAAATGACCGCATCCGTAATTTGAGGTGTATCGATGACCAAGACCTGCAATCGTGCCCCGGCTTCCTGGGCCCAGTTCATCCTGTACGCCACCCTCGCCTGTGCCGTGCTGACACTCATCCCGGGAGATGCCTGGGCCCAGCGCGGTGGTCGCGGCGGCGCGCGCCCCGCGCGCGGCGCGGCAGGCCCGCCCGAGCACGCCAGCGTCGAGCCGGTCAACGACCGGCCCAACCCCTACACAACCGTGCGGGACTGGGGGACCCTCCCGGACGACCGGACCTGGGGCTCGGTGAGCGCCGTCAACATCGACATCGACGGAGTGCATGTGTGGGCCGGGGACCGGTGCGGGACCAACTCGTGCGCCGGCTCCGACGTTGACCCGATCGTCAAGCTCGATGCCAACGGCAACGTCGTGGAAAGCTTCGGTGCCGGGCTGATCACGTGGCCGCATGGGATGGACGTCGACAGCGAAGGCAACGTCTGGATCGCCGACGCCCGCATCGCAAACGCCAGGGAATTGGAGGCATCCCCCGGCGCGGCGGGCAAGGGGAACGCGGTACTCAAGTTCAGCCCGACAGGCGAGCTGCTGCTCACCCTCGGCACCCCGGGTGAAACCGGTGACCCGCCCACGCACTTCACCGAGCCGAATGACGTAGTCGTTGGTCCGGACGGCAGCATCTACGTCGGCGAATCCCATGGCGCACAGTTCCTGGATGAGCCGGGCCCGGGCGCCATCGGCCGCATCACCAAGTGGGCCCCCGACGGCAGCTTCATCAAGAGCTGGGGCGAGTGGGGCTACGAGGACGGGCAGTTCCGCGCCCCGCATTCCCTGGATTTCGACTCGCAGGGACGGCTATTCGTGGCCGACCGGGGCAACCGCCGGATCCAGATCTTCGACCAGGAGGGGAATCACCTGGACACCTGGTATCAGTTCAGCCGGATCAGCGGTTTGTTCATCGATCCCACTAATGACATGCTCTACGCCATCGATTCGGAGTCGGACGACAACTACAACCCCGGCTGGCGCAAAGGACTCCGGGTCGGGAGCGCCCGGACCGGAGAGGTCATGTATTTCATCCCCGCGCACGAATCGGAGCGCGCCTCGGGGATGGGAGGCATCGGATCGATGGGTGAAGGGGTCACCGTCGACGCCGAGGGCAACGTCATTGCTGGCGAGGTGGGGCCTATTCAGGGGCTCACGAAATTCATCCCCTGAGCGACGCGGTCGCCCCGGTGCTCAGCTGATGCTGTGCTCGCGTCACCGGATGCAACAAAACCCCGCAACCATTCGGGTGGTTGCGGGGCTTTTCCGTGTCTCTCCTCAAACTCGGCCGTCAGCGTCTTGTCGGCCGTGGCTCATCCGCCAGTCGACCAGGTGACCTGCCACTCTCCGGAATACTCGAAATCGCCCCATGCAATCCTGAGCGTTCCCGAGGGCAGCTCCCCCTCGCCCTGCGACAGATTCGGTTGCAGGCTGATGATCAGGCTTTGCGCCGTCTCGGAAAGCGCCCGGCGACGCAACTCGACCCTCCCGAAGTCCAGGGACGGGTCATACTCGGTTCCCCACTGCCTGGTCTGCCGGTTGACAATCAATGCGGCACCATCATCCCGAGGGAGTAGATAGAGGCTGTACATTCCTCGCGGGATGTCCAGATCACCGATCCTGACATCGAGATCGAGCGTCAGGTGAGTCGCCAGGTTCGCTCCCAAGCGCCACACCTCGTCGTAGGGGACCAATCCGCCGAAGATGCGTCGCCCCCGCATATGAGGCTGGCCGTAATCGAGCGTCATGCGAGCCGGACCCGAGTGGGAGGTCGATCGATTCAGCCACATCCTCCCTCCCCCCATCAGACGCCCGTCGAAGGACACGCTGGTGGTCACCCGCCCGCTGGGCGCCACGACCGGCCGCGCGGGAGATCCTTGAGCCTGGAGCGGCGCATGGAACAACGGCGAAACCGCGACCATGAGAAACAGGGAGACAGTGCAAAATCGAAAAGCGAGCATGCGAAAACTTTCTAAGAAGGAAGGTGCAAAGCCGCGGACCGGCCGACCCACGCGAGCCACCGCCCAGGTCCATCCTACGGACGCAGCTCGCGCCCCAGCCGCTCGAGGTTGCGGGCACCGGCCAGGATCCCGTATAGCCCGATGTTGCCTTCATGGCACGCATACTCGAACAGCGGGCCGTCGGTCCGCCGGAACGGCATCATGACGGTGTAGGGAGCCGTATACACCGTGGGGTCCGTGACCGTGTACTCGTAGGCGACGGTATCGGGGTCCAGGCGCGTAAGGCGCTCGACCAGATGCATGTTTGGCGAGGTGAGGCCGCTGCTTCCACCACGGAACTGGCTGGTCTCGATGACCAACGTCTCGCCTTCCCAGTGCCCGCGGGAGACACCGCTGTACTGGGAAAACGGCACACTTGCCGCGTCCCCGATCGGGATGACTCGGGCGTTGTGCACCATTTCATTGAGTATGGTCACATACCCCGGCGACTGGAGAATCATCACATTGTTGTTGTACGAGGCAGACCTCATCGGCGGGCCCGCGTTGAAGCCCATGAGGCATCGGTCGCCCGAACTACGGTTCTCGTACGACTCGTAGCGGCGCGCGATCGACTCCTCTCGGCTCAGCTGTTCCCGCTCCGGGTCACGTGGCCGCGGCACCCGCGGCGGCAAGCGTCCATCGGGTGGATCGATGACCAGCGACGTCCGTTTGTCAGAGGTCAGCTCCACGCCTCGCTCATACCAGAACTCGTTGTAGGACAGCACGCCGCCCTCTTCCCGGGGTCGGTAATTGTTCGCGCCCAACTCGGGGTCGAAGAGGTCGCGATTCTGACGAGTTCGTTCCGAGGCCTCGAACGTCGCGGCCTCCTCGGCGTTCAGGGTCTCTCGTCCCTCGAACTGGTTGGGCCGCTGAAAGGGCGTGAGCGTGCGGAAGGTGAAGATGCCGGACACGTCCGGCAGGCCATCCGGCGTCCGCATCGGCATGGTGCGGTCAGTCGACTGCGCGACCGCCGACGCCGGCACCAGCGTGAGTGCCAAGGTCATCATGATGACCGCTGCGAAGCATCTCTTCAGCATTTGCAATCTCCCGTAACGTGCGGCTACAACCGGTCGTTCCGCTGCCGTCCCAACACACTAGACGCCAGAGCACTCAAACGCAAGTGACTGCAGGTCGTCCACCCGCGACCAGGGTACTAGGCCAGCAGCTCGAGCAGCGCCGACGACACCGCGTCCGGTCTGTGCGCCGGCAGATCGTGCCCCGCGCCGTCGACGATTCGCCGCGCAACGAGCCCGGGAAACCTCGCCTGGTCGCCCGTGGGGTCCGATGAAGGTCGGCCGAACCCGCTCTCGGCCCCGCGGAGCACGATCGCCGGCACCAGTATCGGTGGTCGCTCGGCCAGCCGTCGTTCCACGGCGAGGAAACGTGCCTCCCCGGCGGCATTCACATGACGGTGCCGGTAGGAGTGGATGACGACGTCGACGAAGTCCGGGTTGTCGAACGAGGGGGCCGAACGCTCGAATGCCGCGTCCGTGTACTCCCACCCGGGCGACCAGGTGTCCCACAGGTAGCGGATGATATCCCGGCGATTGGCTTCGAGGCCCGCTCGGCCCCGCTCGGTGTTGAAGTACCACTGATACCAGAGACGCGCCTCTGCCGCGGCCGACGCGGACCGTCCGGGTGTCACGGTATTTTGCACCGAGTACCCGCCGATGGCCACCTGGGCCCGCACCCGTTCGGGGTGCAGGATGGCGGCGATGCAGGCCGCACGGTTGCCCCAGTCGAACCCGGCCAGCGCCACCTGCTCCAACCCGAGCGCATCGACCAGGTCGATAACATCCTGTGCAATCGCGGCTTGCTCGGCCATACGCGGCGAGGCGGCATCGCGGAACCGGGTGGGGCCGTACCCGCGAAGATACGGCACAAGTACCCGGTATCCGGCATCGGCCAGCGGCGGCACGACGCCGTCCCACGACCGCACATCGTAGGGGAACCCGTGCAGGAGCACGACCGGGAACCCGCCGCTATTTCCATGTTCCTCGTAGCCGATATCGAGCACCGGGGTCTCGACCATCCGGATGTCCTGACCACCTTGCCGTTCGGCACGGGGTCGAACCACACCCGCGCCCCCAGCCACCGCCGCGACACCCGCCACGCTCGCGCTCTTCAGGAAATCTCTTCGACTCGGGGCCATGACCATTCCTCCCCCACCGCCTTCTTCGGGCGCGGTGTGCACATTAGACAGACCTGGGCAACTCGGTCGTGAAGAACGGCTCCAGCCGGTCAATCGCGTCGAGCGGCTGGCTGTTCACGTCCCATCTAAACTGCCGCAACCCAATCCGGTCGGGCAGAAAGTCGGCCAGTGTGAATCCATGCTCCTCGATCGGCACGACGGACTCTTCGAGATCGAGATGCGCCGGCGGGGTCGCGCCAATCCCCCGAACCACCGACGGGAATCCTCTGATGGGCGTGCCAACAGGGCCGCTCAGCACCGTGGTGATCGGTGTGGCGGCCAGATTGACCTGGCCCGCCCGATGCATCCTCCCGACGCCGATGGCGTGGAGATCGCCGCTGATAATGAGCGAAGCTCGCTCGGTCTGACCGGCGATCGCCTGCGCCAGCCGATCGTGCTGCTTGAGCCACCCCTCTTGCCAGTAGGGCTTGGGCACGGCGGTCGACCGGTGATCGTTTGCTCATGCGCTTCCTCCGCCGCCGATTATAGGCAGTTTGGGAAGGCCGCCGCTCGAACGACCTTGACGTATCATCATTCATCAGTCCGACTCACCATCGACCAAAGGATCTGGAGGATCCGGATGAGGGACCAACAGCGGATCGTCGGAACTTGGGTAGCGGCCGTCGTGGCTACGTTGGGTGTGACCGCCCATCCGGCTCGCCTCGTCGCGCAGGACAGCCAGCCGCCTGCCGAGGTCAGGGCCGTCATCGAAGGGACCTGGGAGCTGATCGAATGGCACGTCGACGGCCGTGTGCTACGCCCGCCGGAGATGGACGGACGTTGGATGGTCTACGACGGCCTGGTGATGGCGACGCGGCATCGCGAAGGCCCGGACGGCTTCGAGTCGACTGCCGGCTACGGCCCCTACCACTGGGGCCCATCGACCTGGACATACGGATATGACCGATCGGAAGACCGGCGCGGTCCTTCACCCGCTGATGCCCCGCTCCGTGTAACCGAGATCCCGATGCGTACATTCGAGATCACCCGCGAGGGGGACCACCTCATTCTCGAAGACGCGGATCAGGTGCTGCGCTGGGATTACGACATCCCGGAAAGGACGTTTCTGCTGATGGGCCGCAATCGACAGATCATCCGGAAATACCGCAAAGTCGATTGACCGAGCAACCCCCTCACCGACCGGCACACCCGCGTCATGGCGTGACAGTGATTGTCAGGTCTTCGGCGGTGAACAACGCGCCGTCGCTCGCCAGGGCGCGCAGCACGTAAGTCCCAGGCTCGTCGAACCGAACCTGCGCCTCCCATTTCCCGTCCGGCGGGACCGGTGGGACCCGGAACGGCGGCGACCACGGCGAATTCGCGTATGGCCGAGTGTCCTGCCACACCTTCATCTGCACCGGATCAAAGGTCACCCGGCCGCTGCCCCGGTAGACGAACCACGACAACCGCAGCCCGTTCGGGTTTCCCGGCACCACCAGCCGCGGCGGCGTATAGGCGGGGTGACGCTCGCGCGAAGCTCCCCGCGTGGCCCTGGGTCGCAGCGTGAGACCGGCCCGCCGCGAAGACGGGATCCCGTCCTCGTCGCTCGCCCAGGCAACCAGCGTCAACGGCTCGCCTACACGGACCCGATGCGGCTGGTCGACGCCGAGCCTGACCGCGGGCGGCTCGTTCCACTGCCAGTCCTGGCTCACACTGCCACGGTTGGCTCCGACCTCGGTGGCAATCGTCTGTTTGTCGACCAGATAATCGGTCCGCAACGATCCATAGGTCCGCAAGGTTTTCCCGTGGGTCGTGAGTGTCCAGACCAACTCCTTGTCGCCGAAGTCAGCCGGCACCCGCACCTCGAACAGAAACAGGTTGCGGCGCGGCAGAAAATGCCTCGGCTGCCCCTGATCAGGTGCACCGGGCGAGATGTTGTTCTCCGGCCCGATCGGGACGTCGAACTCCTCTTCCCAGTTGTCGTTCATATAGCCGAAGAAGAGGGTGTAGGACCCGTCGTCGTTCTGCCACCACCCCTCGAATGCCGGTGACACGCTTTGCCCGCGCGAGTAGGTGAGCTGCGCGTTGGACACGTGGGGAATCCACACCGTTACCAGCGCCGCAAGAACAAGTCGTTTGAAGGTCATTGCCCCACTTCCGGCCCCGACAATCGTCATGGACTGGCCGTCAACCCGTCCTGCGACGGGAAACGCACCTGGCATAGCGGGCACCCGATGACGACATCGTTCGCCGTGAGGTTCAAACGGAGGCGCCGCCTTCCCATTTCCAGCTCGAACTGCTCGTCGGTCAGCGCGATCCCCTCTCCAAGGTCGATGAACATGTTGGCAACCGACCGGCGGCCGCCGCCGCCCCAGTTCCGCGGGTCGGCGACGTTTCGGTTGCCCGGGGTGGTGTCCATGTAGCCGACCACGTGCAGAATGGTGCCCTCCGGAAGCAGCGGCGCAGCATCGACGCACACGTAAACGCCAGCGGCCGCTGCGGCATGGTCAGACGCCCCTCTTGACGATGTTGGGAGGCAAAGGGCTAGTGGAACCGAGCTTCAGCTCGAATCCGAACGAACCGGTAAAACCCAGCAGCGCGTCCTCCAGCACCGACAGTTTCAACCGGTAGGTAATCGTGGTGCCCTGCTTGTCGGCATCGACCAGGTCGGCCTCCCGCAAGACATGGAAGTGCCCCGACATCGTCGCCTTGGACAGCACGAACTGCTCGGCCAGCTCACCCGCGGTCATCGGTCGCTCGCGCAGAAGCTGCAGGACGCGTCGGCGCGTCGGGTCGGAGAGTGCTTTGAATACCAGGTTCATGTTTTGTTATTTTGCATATTACCGAAATACTCGTCAAGTGCCCCGCCGGCAGCCCCAGCAGTTGATGGAGTGGACGGCCCCGAAAGAACTGGCTACCAGTGAGGAATGCCCCTAGACCACCGCAAGGCTCACGGCGAGAGTCCCAACCTCCCGTAACTCAACGGGTCGAGGACCTCAGTGCCGGTTGGCACGCCGTTCGCTTGCAACAGATACGCGAGAATATTGGCGAATCCATCGCCCCTCGGGCGCACTCCGACCGGCGGCATCCCGGAGCGCATCCGCACGAACAGGTCGCGCACCCGGCGGTCGCCCCATCGGCTGAGAAATCTCCGCCCGACCAGCCCGGGCGCCCGCAGAACTCCGTTGGCGTCCGGCATGTGGCAGGCGGCGCACCTCCGTTCGAATTGGGCCCGACCGGCTTCGGCCTGTTCCTCGGTAAAGCTGACCCTGCGCTCGACCCCGGGCGGCTCATCGCTCTCGCGCACCACGCCGTCAGGCGCCTGCGCGACCAGCGTGCTGGCCGTCACGAGTACCACCGCGAGTGACAGACACGGCGTCCGAGAAGTCACGGTCTCTTTTTCACTCCGGGTCGACGCAGGCGAAGTTGGCGGCATCGTCGATGCTGCCGCTCCCGGTGTAACGGGCCACCTGTGGATAAGCGCAGAGCGGACGCGTCCGGCTCACTTCACCCTCGACCATCTTCGAAGCAATCAGCTGGTCGGGCGGCACACCTTGCTCGACCCACTGCTCGATCGCGCTCACGGCATCGAAACGGTCTGGCCCGGGCCCACCTCGGCAGTGCGCCATGCCCGGCGCCATGAACAACCGGTAGAAGTCGGTCGTCTGCTCGACACTTCCCTGCTCGGCGATCACACTCTCGAAGTAGTTCACGGCGTTGTGGGCGGTGACGAGCGGGTCGGCCCACCCGTGATAGCTGATGAGCTTGCTGCCCCCGGCCTTGAAAGCCGACAGATCGGGATCGATCGCGTTGAGCGCCGAGCTCAGGGTTTCGTCATTTCCGATCGGCCGGTTGTTGGCGAGGTCCCAATCGGCGTCGAAGTCGAACTGCATGACGTCGTAGTCAGGGTCTTCGAACACGCTGTATTTCATGAAGGCGGCCGTGCTGCCGCCAGGCTCCGTGATGCCAGACCAGTATGGAGCCCAGCCACCGAGACCATTCGGCGCCTCGAAGTATTCGCTACCCAGCGCATAGCCGGGAAACAGCCGCTCGCCCGTGCTCGGACGGACGGGCCCGCCGTAGATCGCGCGCGCCGCCGCCACCTGTCCCTCGGTCAGGCAATCCGATCCATCCGCCCCAGCACACTGCAACACGCCGGGGTCGAAGTCGCAGGCACGCGGGTCGTCGATCAGGCCATCTTCGAGCCCGTCAATCGCGTCGCAGGCGGCGAGCACCGCGGCGCCGAGCACCGGCAGCTTCTCGCGGGGCAGATCCTGGCCTGCCACCTGCGTCGTGGCAAGCCCCGCCCAGAGCTCGCCGGTCATCAGCCCGAGCCAGTAGTTGGCCGGTGCGCCGGCCACAATGCCGTCATAGTCGTCGGGAAAACGTTGCGCCTCCATCAGCGCGTGGTGACCGCCCTGCGAACACCCGACAAAATAGGCGTAGTCGGCTTCGCGACCATAGTAGGCACTGGTCACCGCCTTGCCGACCAGGGTGGCCTCGTGCTGCGCCCGATACCCGAAATCGACGATTCGCACGGGATGGCCAAGCGACCAACTGCCATCGAAGCTACTCGTGCTCGTGTGCCCATTGTCGGTCGCCACGGCCGCGTAGCCGTCGTCCACGGCGGCGGCCAGTTGGCGGTAGCGGATGGCACCCGCCGAGCCTCCCGACCCGATTCCCTGGAACCGCCCGTTCCACTGGTCCGCGTGCGGCAGCCAGACCTCGAACTTGATCTCGGAGCCCTCCTCGGGGCTCGCCACGCCGGCGACGCGGCAGAACGACGCATCTTCGACCGTAAAGCCACGCGAGTCGAAGGTCTCCGGCGGCGTAAAGGGCGCCGTGACCTCTTCTGCAATCGTGATGGTCGTCTGCGGCAAACCGAGCGACGCCCGCGCAATGACCGCGCACGCATCCGCCGCCGGCAGGTTCTCGGTCTCGGTGGCCTCGCCGACGTTGCAGGCGCCGATGGTGGCGGCGGTCGCCGCGAGGAAGAATGCCCGGATCAGCCGATTCGTCATCTGACCTCCAAGTGGGGCTCAAGGATATCGCGTTCCCACCGCTTCGTCGCATCCTTCGTCGGTCAGTCCCGGGGCGCGCGTCCGAACCGGACATACCGATGAGGGCGTCATACCAGCATGACAGGGATGCTCGTTCTGACGATGGTGACGATGTTCGGGCTCGGGATCAACGTCGGTGCCGACATGGTGGGGATCCGGCCGATCCAGTGCCCTCAGTAGTCCCAGGCCAACCGCCCGCGTTATTCGAAGATCGTCAGGTGCTTGCGTTCGAACGCGACTATCTCCTCTTCCCGCCCATCCTCGAGCTTCGCCGCCCACGCCGGATCGGAGAGCAGAGCCCGTCCCACGGCCACGAGATCGAATTCGTCGCGCTCGAGCCGCCGAATGAGCGCGTCGATGCCGACCTTGTGCGCGTCGCCACCACTACGGGACTGGACATAGTCGAGATCGAGACCCACGCTGCCAACCGTGATGGCGGGTAGCCCGGTGATCTTCTTGGCCCAACCGGCGAGATTGAGATCGGAGCCGTCGAATTCCGGGTCGTTGAAGCGCCGCGTGCTCGCGTGCAAGACGTCGACACCCGCCTCGACGAGTGGCGTCAGGAAACGTTCGAGCTCCGACGGGGTCTTGACCAGCTTGTAGTCGTAGGCCGCCCGCTTCCACTGCGAGAACCGGAACACGATCGGAAACTCGGGACCGACCGCCGCACGTACGGCCCCGATGAGGTCGACGGCGAACGTGAGCCGCTTCTCGAGCGACCCGCCATACCGGTCGGAGCGCTGGTTGGTGACCTCCCAGAAGAACTGGTCGACGAGATAGCCGTGCGCGCCGTGTAGCTCGATGCCGTCAAAGCCGAGCTCGCGTGCCGAGACCGCCGCTCGGACGAACGAGGCAATCGTCTCGTCGATGTCGCCCGGCGTCATCTCGTGTGGCGTCTCGCCTGTGTCGCTGTGTGCCGGATGAGGGATGGCCGATGGCGCGAAGCCGGGCACCGTCGGGTCGGGCTCCATCCCCAGCGTGCGAACCGACCCACAGTGCCAGAGCTGCGGAATAATCGCCGCACCGGCCGCATGCACCTCATCCACGACATGCTTCCAGCCAGCCAGGCCCTCGTCGCCGTAGAGACCGGGAACACTCGGATGTCCGGTCGCCGCCGGATGGTCGGGGTTGACGCCTTCGGTGATGATGAGCGCCGTCCCACCCTCCGCCCGGCGCCGGTAGTACGCGGCGACATCCGGCCCCGGCACCTTCCCTGGAGAGTGGCTGCGGGTCATCGGAGCCATGACGACTCGGTTGTGGAGGTCACGACTGCCCCAGCGCAACGGACGAAACAGCGGCTGTACGGAGAGTGTCGTGGTGTCGAGAGCAGGTGTTTCGGGCGTCATGAGTCCTAACAATCTTGACCGATTTGAACGACTGGTCTTCCAGGACGAGGATGGTCTACCGGTCGATATGCACTTCGGCGATAGCGATGCCGCTCTCTCCCGCCACCGCATACAGGAGAAAGACCCGTCCGCTCGCGGCATCCTCGAAGATCGCCGGGTCGCGAAGCTGGTTGACGTGGCCGTAGGCGGTGCTCCGTACCGACGGCTCGAGAGGCGCGTCGGCGCCCTCCCAATCGAATTCAGGTCGCAACACCTCGACGCCAGGCGTCTGAGACCAGGTCGTCCAGTCGCCAGAGGTATCAATCGTGCTCAGCATGACGTGCTCTGGGACATCCCCGACCTGGGTCCAGAAGACGAAGAGGGTGTTCCCACGTTGCAGGAGCGCCGAATGACGCATGCTCCCGTTGAAGAGACGCGGCCCCTCTTCGAAGCCTGCGAGTGGGTTCCTGGACCGGTAGAACTGACCCGGCATCGACATGGCATAAGTGAAGCCGTCGTGCTGGAATACCCGCATATACGTCCGCCCAAGCCGTTCCGGTCTGGCCTCGAACTGAATCCCGTCACCGGACGTGGCCACGCGCGACACCTGCCGGCTCACGCCGTCGAGACCGTGAAAATACATGACGATCTGCTGGTTGGCGTCGTCGACGTGCACGTCGGGCGACGCGATGTGGGGTGTCGTCGCCTCGGTAACCGCATCGTGGGAGATGGCAGCGACGCCCCGTGCCGCGCGCGCCGCGCGCAGTCGCTCGGCCTCTTCCGGCGACACCTCGGGTGGCTCGGTGAGGAAGTGTGAATCGGCAATCTGCAGACTACCCGGCGTGTGAATATGCCACGGTCCCAGCAGGTCGTCGGCATACGCCAGCCGGATATACCGGCCCTTGTGATCGGCGAAGTAGAGGTAGTAGGCGCCAAGCGGATCTTCGACCCAGTCGGGAACGCGAAGCAGCGACGGCCCCTGGATATTCTCACCGATGCTGGGATCGAGCTCGGGCGTGATGATTGGCGCATCGAGCAGGCGTTCGACGCGCACGGTGGGGATCGTCGTCTGAGCGGTGAGTCCGACAGCCCCGCATGCCAGGGGTATGGCCACACACAGCATCGTTGTTCCTGACTTGGTCATGAGGCGAGCCTTTGTTGATGAGATGTGTTGAACCGGTTCGAGGCGTCAGACTTCGTATCGGTTGCGTAACGACCCGACGCCGTTAATGGTGACCTCGACGACACTTCCCGGTTTCATGGAGCCGACTCCAACCGACGTGCCGCAGCAGACGACGTCGCCCGGGTGCAATGTCATGTCCCGCGAGATCATGCTCACGATCTGTGCCGGCTGGAAGAAGAGATCGCTCACCGAATAGTGCTGACGCTCCTGGTCGTTCAGAATGGTTCGAATGGTTAACTCTGACGGGTCGAGACCCGTGGCGACCACCGGACCGAATACCCCGAACGTGTCGAAGCTCTTGGCACGCGTCCATTGCTGAAACGACGGGTCCTTTCCGAGAATGGCTATGGCCGTGACGTCGTTGATGCAGGTATAGCCAAAGATGTGGACTTCGCTCTCGACTTCCGACACCGCGCGACACTCGCGCCCAATCACGATACCAAGCTCCCCTTCAAAGACAACCTTGCCGTCATAGGACGCCGGCTTGCGAATCGTTCCTCCGGCGCCCAGGTAAGAGCCGTTCGCCTTGATGAAGTACAGTGGCTCGTCCGGTGCCACCTGCCCCATCTTCGCCGCCATGGCGCGGGAGTTGTTCCACAATGCCAGCATCTTGCCGGCGTCTGTCGGCACCAACGTGCTGACCTTGTCGAGGGGCAGCGCCTCACCGGTCGGTGTCGGATCGTCGAACATGTTGCCCTCATGCACGGCAATCGTACCCTCACTCAGCGTGCCGAACCCGACGTGCCCGGTGTGCTCGAAGCGGATCCAGTGGGTCATCCCATCTCTCTTTGACTTGGTGTGGAGATCCTGCGCATCCTTCGAACAGCCAATTCTCGCCCCGCACCGGCTGCTTCGGGAATCAATATTTCAGATGCGGAACGACAACCAGCCCGTCCACCACTAGCTGTTGGGTGCAAGTACGTTGTTCATCACGCAGCACTCGGGAGCCGGGACCACGGTGCGTGATAGTCCAAGCTGGCATGTGGTCGTCGACGATTGTAGCAGCACAGAAAGCGGTTGAGTTGGCGCGTCCGACGCCGC